>Ga0224555_1001351_pt1 | contig 34359 bp, 24 predicted proteins | sample 714S23034metaG_FD_180687 | JGI IMG/M metagenome (GOLD analysis project Ga0224555, IMG submission 180687) | Peat soil microbial communities from Stordalen Mire, Sweden - 717 S2 30-34 | ecosystem: Environmental > Terrestrial > Soil > Wetlands > Peat | place: Sweden: Norrbotten County, Stordalen... | reverse complement strand
GGCTCGAAGCAAGGAAACTCTCGATCAGGCCATCACCGAGGCTCTCCCACACATCACCCCCGCCAACGCTCACGCTTGGTTCAGGCTCGCTCTAAATGGTCTACAGTAAAACGGAAAATGCTCTAAACTGTTGAAATGGTTGGTGGGTCTGGCCGGGATCGAACCGGTGACCTCTTCCATGCCCATGGAATGAAGCAAACATCAAAATATTGACGGCAAAGGACTTATTAGTCGGCTGAGTCGGCAAAACCGGCCCAATCGGCGGTATTGGCATTCGTGCCGGAGCCCAGGCCGGGGTTTCCGCCGGCGGCGACCAGTTAGACCTCCGAAGATCCCGAAGGGCAGGTGTAGTCGCCGGTGATTGTAAAGGAACCAGTAGGCAGAGTGTTGTTGGCGTTACCCGCATTGGCATTGCCATTCATACAAGCGGGGCTGGAAACCAACAAAAATCCGGCCGAAGGCGAAGTGTTTTTTGTTGACTTCCCCTCTTATAGAACATTTCAGGCAGTTCGACGAGTATGTTGTAATGCGGCTTGGCCGGCTGTCCGCATACAGTTGAATCAAACTGCCGCTCACTGGATTATGTCCGCCGAAGACGGAGCCGGTAAGGCGGGTTCCCGCGACGGGATTGGAAGGACCGCCATTCGCGCATCCAATTCTCGAAAAGAGGGAGTTGTGTCCGGAGTTCCACAATGGGGTCGGAGCAGCAAGCGGCGCGTGCGCCTGGTCCGATGGACGCGCCGCGAGATTGTGAGCGTCGCCGGGTTGGCTTGCCTCATTGTTCTTCTCAGCCTGATGCTGGCCCAGTGGATGGCGGGACATCCATTTGACTAGAGCCACCGGCAACAGCCGAAACGCGGACGACCTGCCAAGACTGGGTCAGACCTGCAGAACATCTCCATCCTTGGCGACCATCTCATATAGCACTGGGTTGACGAAGAAGCCGAGGAAGAGCCGCGAAACCAGTCCGGCGACGATTACGATGGCAAAAGGCTTTTGCGAATCGGAACCGATACTGGTGGAGAGCGCCGCAGGCAAAAGCCCCAGGCAAGCAACCAGCGCGGTCATCATGATGGGTCGCAACCGCAAGAGCGAAGCCTCGCGGGTTGCCGTGCGGATATCTTTGTTTTCCAGGCGGAGTTTGTTGATGTAGGAGACGAGAATAACGGCTGTTTCTATCGATACGCCCATCAACGCAAGCAGTCCCAGCACCGACGAGACGCTGAACGGCGTGTGGGTCAGCTTGAGCGCGATCAGAGAGCCGACAGGCCCGGTCAACACGGCCCCAAGAGCAATCGTCAACGGGAATTTGAAGTTTCCATAGAGTGCAAACAAAATCATGAAGATGAGAAGCACGGCAAGCGGACCAATGAATTCCATCTGGTGCTCTGCATGAAGCAGCTCGTCATACTCACCGCCCCAGGTGAGGCGATATCCGGCGGGCAAGGATTTTGAAATGTCTTCGATTGAACGCTGGCCGGCAACCACAGCGCTCTGCAGGTCGCGCCCTTCTATGCTGTACTGCACGCCGATATACCGTGAATTGTTTTCGCGATAGATGAACGACGCGCCACCGGCCTCATGAATATTCGCGAGCTCACTCAATGGGATTTGCTGGCCTGACGGTGTGCCGACCAACAGGTTGCCGATCTGCTTTGCATTTTCCCGGAATTCGGGTTTCATGCGCACTACCAGATCGAATAGCTTTTCGCCCTGGATGACCTGGGTAGCCGCCTGGCCGCCAACAGCAGCTTGAACGATTGCCTCGGCGTCCGCCACATTGATCCCGTAACGAGCAATCTTATCGCGATCGACATCGATCAACAGGCTGGGCTGGCCAAGTTCGCGAACAACCGTCAGCTCCGTAAATCCAGGCACCTGCGAGAGTCTGCGCTTGATGTCGAGCGCTTTGCTCTGAAGCGTATCCAGGTCGGGACCATAAATCTTCACGGCAAGCGCACTTTTCAGTCCCGTCAGAGCTTCGTCCACTGCGTCTTCGGCAGGTTGCGTGTAATTGAAGATGACACCGGGAAACGCCGTAAGTTGCTTCTGGATGTCTTCGGTCAGCTCTGCCTTGGTATGAATCGAGCCCGTCTTCCATGAGGCATCGGTATATGGCTTCAACCCCACGTAGAACTCGTCATTGAAGAACCCCGTGGGATCGGTGCCGTCATCTGGCCGCCCAAGCTCAGACCCAACGTCGGTAACCATCGGATACTTCATCAAGATATCGCGCACCTGAGGCGAGAACTTGCTTGCGGTATCGAAGGAAACCGTATAGGGCATGGTTGCTCGAACCCATAATGCGCCCTCGTCCAGATGGGGCATGAACTCTCCGCCGATGAAAGGCACCAGCAGGAGCGTGGCGGCGAAGATCAAGGTGGCCACGAACATGGTTGCCTTGGGGTGATTGAGGCACCACTCGAGCTGCCCGGAATATTTGCTCCGAACCCACTCAAAAGGTTTGTTTACGCGCTCGTGAACTCCCTTTTTGAACCAGAAGGAGTACAAGACAGGAACGAGCGTGAGCGTAAAGATCAGCGCACCAACCAGTGCAATAGCCACTGTATCTGCCATCGGCTTGAATAGTTTCCCGGATGGCCCACTCAACGCGTAGATAGGAAGATAACCCGCGATAATGACTGCGACGGAGTAGAAGATTGGGCGATCGACGTCTTTTGCCGCAAGCCGTATCACTTCATTAAGGTCATACTGCTGGCCTTCGCGCGCACCCAGTTCGCGGAAGATGTTCTCTGCCATCACCAGTGTTCCGTCGATGAGAATTCCAAAATCGATTGCACCGATCGATAGCAGGTTTGCTGGTATTCCTTGCGCGTGCAAGAAAATGAACGCAAATAGCAGGGACAAGGGAATAGTGAGCGCCACGATCACCGCAGCTCGAATGCTAACCAGAAAAGCCATCAATACAAGAAGAACAAGGGCCATCCCAAGCAGCATGTTGCGTTCGACCGTGTCGATGGTGAGTTGCACAAGGTCGCTGCGATCGTAATAGGGGAGGACTTTTATGTCGGGTGGCAGGTCGCGTTGGTTGAGTTCGCGGGTTTTTTCTTCGACGCCTTGCAGCACATTCTGCGTCTGCTCGCCGCGCCGCATCATGATGACGCCCTCGACGGCATCATCCGTTTTGTTGAACCCGAATTCGCCCAGGCGGGGGGCGTTCCCGATGGCGACCTCTCCGATATCTCGAATGCGTACCGGGGTGCCGTTTTGCGAACCCACTACGATGTTGCCAATATCCGAGGTGTCCTTAACCAGGCCGAGGCCCCGGACATAATAGAATTGATCGCCCTGAGGGTAGAACCCGCCTCCCGCATTGGAATTATTGACGGACAACTGTTGCATCACGGTTGGCACGGTGAGGTGGTAAGCGTAGAGTTTTGCCGGGTCAAGGAGCACTTGATACTGCATTACCGTGCCGCCGAAACCGGAATCGTCAGCGACCCCGGCCACCTGCTTGTATTGACGTTCGACCACCCAGTCTTCGTAGGTCTTCAATTCCTGCGGTGTGCGGTCGGGGCTCTTCAGGACATATCGATATACCAGTCCCGATGGACTTGCCAGCGGGGCAAGCGTGGGGGCTACACCCTGAGGATAGGCCACCTCGCTGAGCCGTTGAAACACCACCTCGCGCGCAAAGTAGTCATCGGTGCCATCGTTGAATGTCATGATGACATCCGACAGGCCGTAGAGGGAGATCGAGCGCATCACGGACATCTGCGGAACGCCGTTCATCTCAACTTCGGTCGGGACGGTGACCAGGCGTTCGATCTCTTCGGCTGCATGACCCGGCCACTGGGTAATGACCTCTACCATGGGTGGAGAGAGATCGGGATAGGCATCCACGGGCATATGGACAAACGCGATCACTCCGCCGACGCAAATGATCGCCACCAGCAGCAGGATCAAGGCACGTTGCCGCAAAGCAAACTGAACGACGCGATGAATCATGGAAAACCGCCTCCTCAGTGTTGCAGCGAATTGGCAAACTGTAGAAACAGGCTGCCGTCGCCCACAACCCTCTCTCCAACGGAAATGCCCTTCATGATTTGCGTCTGGCCATTCTGGGTTTCGCCCAGGTTCACATCGCGCCTGCCAAATTGGTTTTGGCCGGTGGCAACGTAGACAAACGGCTGGTTATTGTCATCCCGCAATACGGATGAGTTGGGTACGGCAATGACATTGGAGAGCACTCCGGCGGTCACAGTGACGGTACAGTACATATCCCGTTTCAGCTTTTCGCCCGGGTTATCCACGAGGATGCGCGCCTGGAGCGTTCTGGTGTTTGGATCGAGCGCCGATGAGACATAAGAGATGCGACCATGAAAGCGGTCGGGATACGCGTCTGTTTCCACCACGACATCATCTCCGTTGCGAACATAAGCAAGGTCTGCCTGGTACACATTTGCAAGCACCCACACCGTGCTCAAATCTGTAATCGTAAAGGCCTGGGTTTGTCCTGCCTGCACCACCTGGCCGGGCTGGACCAGACGCTCCACCACCTCGCCGCCGATTGGGGCAAGTACGGGGATGAGCGCCGACGATGGGGCCTTCGCAAGGTCCTCGGGATTCTTGATTCCGAGAATCTTCAGCCCCTGTTCCGCCGCATTCAGATCCGCCTGGGCCAGAGTCCGGTCAGACTCGGCCTGCTCAAGATCGCGTTCGGCGATGGCATGGTGTTGATACAGGCCCTGCGCGCGAACGTAGAATCTGTCCGCCAGGCGGAAGGAATCGGCCGCCTTCAAATAGGAGTCCAGGAGTTGTGAGTAATCGGGGCTGGTCACGTCGAGCATTGGTTCGCCGGCTTTGACATGCTGCCCGGGCACTACCAGGATCCTGCTGACAGGTCCGCCGACTTGAGTAATCACCGGCGTAGTGTTGAACGCGTTGTACGCCACAGCACCCGTAAGCCGAAGCGTATGCTTCAACGTAGTTGGCGCAATCGTGACGACCTGCACGTGCTGCATCTGGTCCTCGGGAATATTGAAGAGCTCCGGGGTCGCGGACTTGGCGGCGTTGGTGGAGAAGGATGTCATCTGGCCCGCCTGCTCGTTTGAGTGACAGGCTGTAAGCGTAAGCACGAAAGCGATCGCCATCGCACTCTGAATCCTGCAGGTGCGGGGAGTGATGAGTCGAATGTTCATGGCAAGCTCCTGGTTCCTACAGCTTCGCGAAGCTGTTCGAGCGCGAGCAGGTAAGATGCCAGCGCCTGGCGGTAGCCGAGTTGCGTGGCCCGATCGCTGCGCTCCGCATCGAGAAAATCAAGCAGGCTGGCTGCCCCATGTTTGTAGGCGTAATCAGCGATATCCAGGGATTGCTGCGCCTCGTCGAGGTATCCGGAACGATACAGGGTGACGATCTGATCGTTGGCGTGCAGAGCCTCAAACGCGTCTCTTACATCCGTCAGAACCTGTCCACTGGCAAACCTCTCCTGTTCCTGTGCCTGGGTAACGGCAAAGCCGGCACGCGCGATCTCGCCCTGGTTACGGTCGAAGATCGGCAGTTGGATTTGCCCGAAGAGTGAAACGTCGTTGGTATAGCCCAGGTGCGTGTAGTTCACCTGTCCCGTAACATCCCTCTTGGCAATGGATTTTTGCAGCGCAAGCTGGCTATTTGCGGTGTTGATTCCCAGCTCGGACGCCCGCAAGTCCGGTCTGTTTGCCAGTGCTTTTGCTTGCAGGTCATCCAGATTGCCTTGCACTGGCTGATAGTCGAACGCCGGGGTTACGTCGTAGTCCGGGCCCACCGACTCATATCCGAGCAGTTGGCGCAGGTCTGACAGTGCTTGCACCCTGGAGAGCTGTGCCGCGGACACGTCCATCTGGAACTGAAGCAACTGCAACTTCATCTTCAGCAGATCGTCCTCGCCGATGTCTCCTGCTTTGTAACGTTCCTCGGTGATGTCTACTGTGTCCTGAAAGCTCTTGAGGTTCTGGTTTGCCAACTCCAGAGTCGATTCGGCGAGTTCAACATTAATGAACAGAGAAGCCACGCTGAAGCTGAGACTGCGTTCGTTGTCGGCCACCTGGGACCGGGTCACGGAGGTGACATCTTTGGCTGCCTGCAAGCGGTGTTGCCGCTTCTGGCCGCGCTCAAACAAATAGCTGACGCCAAGATCGAACTGGGCTGTGTTGTCCAGGTAATCGGCGCTGAATTGGTTTGGCTGGAAGATCGGCAAGAACTGCGCGTCACCCAGAAGTACCGGGTTCGGGCGGAGATTGGCCGTCGTTTCTTCCGCCTGGTCCTGCTGAATCACGGTTCGCGCAGCCATCAAACTGTGATTATGCTGGAGCGCCATCTGGATCGCGTCATCCAGCGAAATCGTCACCACGCCTGGCTTTTGGGCAAGCGTTTGTGCTTGAGGAGGCGGCGGTGACTGGCTAGGACCAGGTGGGGATTGAGCGCCGGCGCCTTCCCAAAAGAGCGCCGAAACCAGGAATACAGGCAAGCACATACGTGGCGAACGCATAGGCAATCAGCCTCCTTCACGACAGACATACAGTGATTGAACGTGCCGCAGAGGCACGGAGGCAGGCAGAGGCTATGCGGGAGGGGCTCGCGCGGGCAAGCGCGAAACAGAGCGGGCGACGGGTTCCGTATAGATGGCTTCAGACACAATGCCTATCGGCACCGGAACCCACCAGGCGTGAACGCCTGCCGCCATCGGTACGATGACCAGATGGCATAGCGGGCAGGTAGCCGCAGAGCAGTTGGCGTGATGATGACACACCATTCCAAACGTCATCCCCACTACCAACAAGAGGATCACGATCGGGACGACTACACACCGGGCTGGCTTCGGGTAAGACATCTTGTTTTGAGGAGCCCTGATCGGAATTGCTGCTTTACGGAACTGATCCGTTTGATTCTACTCTTCCGGAGGTACTGCAAGGGCCATGCCGCAGTTATGAAGACTTGGGCAAATGCATCCCGCCGCCCTGGACTCGGCCGCGTGATCGAGAGCGTTCCTCTTCGATTCCTCCCGCACTTCTGCCCTCTCAACCGATGTGCATGAAATACGGCGTTACTGAGATGGTCCGCCGCTTGAACTTCACCGGAGTGTGGAGGATCTTGTAGGCAGGTTCAAGGAGGATCATCGACATGCAGATTCGTTCGGTAGGGATTGACCTTGGCAAGACGACCTTTCACCTGGTAGCGCTTGGCGATAACGGCAAGGTGCTGCTGAAGAAGAAGTTCACGCAGAGGCAGCTGATTGCTTTCACAGGGAACCTGCAGACCGACCTAGTCATATATAGATAGCCTTCCTGAACCGGCCGTATCCCTGGTCGATCAGCTCGCGGCAGTGGACAAATAGACGTCCCGTTCACGCAGCTTATTGTCCGCAAGTCCTGCAGCTTCAGCGCGAGTCATGGCATTTGCCTTGCCCAGATGATCGGCTGTGAGATCGGCCATGGAGCTGCCGACGGCGCTGAAGTGGAAGACGCGTCCGGGGTACTCAGAGAGCTCTACTCCGTGGAAGGAGGCGCTCTTGACGGTGCCTTCGATCTTGTCGATGGGTGCGTCGAAGCGGCGCTGGTCGACCTGGAGGGTCGACTCCTTGGTCTGGCGGACCTGCTCGACGATCTGTTCGTAGCGGGAGCGCAGCTCGAGGTCGCCGTGGGATTGCTTGTCGACGACGTCGGCCCTGGTTCCACCGATGACGAGACTTTATGCAGGCAAAGAGGGATCGGTTCCGACTTGACCGTCATAGGGTAGGGTCGATCTCTCCCCATAAACTCAATTCTGTCATTACGGATAGCACGGGGTTGGCAGACGTAAACCGTCAATTATGCCGTCTTTAGATGGGGCAGTTTGACACCGGCACACACGCGTGTGAGCATGTGCTGGGACCAGGTTGAAGGAGTCACCTTGCCTTATTGGTGGTCCGTGTCATCCGTTTCTGCTCTCTTCTGCACGTTCCTTCTCTGCGTTTACCCGGCCTCCAGCCAACAGCCTGTTCCTGCCGACCTCGCTCAGGGCAAGGATCTGATTGCGCGTCTAAGCCGGACCTCTTCGCCCGATCCATCCGCAGACGCGGTTCTGTTTCAGCAACTCGGGATTGCACGCTCCGAAAAGGTCCTGCTCGCCGTTGTGGCCAACGGCAGTGGCTCCGCGGCCACCGCTGACGACTGGGCCGGAATGCACCGTGCGTTCGATGCTTTGATCGAGCTTAATGCCGGCCAGCAGCAACTCTTCAAGGCCAGCATCTATGCCAATCTGCAGGACACCGCCTACCGCTACGATGAGGGCGACTATGTTGCGGCGCTTGGCGCCGCACGTCAGGCTCTCGATCTGCAGCAGCGCGCAGGACAGACTGTTACCTTGTCTATCCCCTGGAAGAATGTCGGCGAAGACCTTATCCATCTTGGCCGCATCGACGAGGGCGCTTCTGCTCTCTACCAGGCCCGCAAGCTCATTCAGGATCCAACTGCGCCCCTGGCTGCCGACCTCTGGGGTGAGATCATTTCACTGGAATCGTCCCGGGGCAACCCTGTCGCCGCTCACAATGAATCGGAGGCCTTCCTCCGCGCCGCCGGGGCCACCACGCCCGCTGCCTTCCGCTCCGAAGCCCTGCTCGCCGCAGCCAATGTTGCCATGGATGACCACCTCTATGACGACGCGGTTTCGCGTATTCATGAGGCGGTGGCCGCTCAAAAAGGCGCGCCTGATACGACCCTGGTCACCATACAGGCTCTCAACGCGCTTCTCTCGCTCACTTTGGAAGCGATGCAGAGCATGCCCTACGATCAGGCACTCAGCCTCTGCGACCGCCTGGACAAGGAATTTCCGGGTCTGCCCGTATCCATCTCGGAATTCGCCCGCGAGATTGGGAACCACCGCCGCCGCCTTGCCGGCCAGTTCGACGCTGTCCTGCGTGAGGACTCGGCACAGCTCGATCGCGCCCGCGCAGCCTCCGATCTTTCGGCACAGGTCGCCGCTCTGCTGACTACCGCTGTCGACTACGCCTACCTGCGCGAATCGACGCTGCAGGTCGCCGCGCTCGAGCAGGCGGCCGAGATCCTGCACTCACCTTCTGCCGACGCAATCTCGCCCTTGCTGCGCTTCCGCGTGCTGACCTCTCTGGGCGCTGCCCAACTTGCTGACGGCGATCCTCAATCCGCGCTCGGATGCTATACCGAGGTGCTCGCCGGCATTGAGGCCATCTCCTCGGCGCGCATGCGGTCGCAGCTCGGCCCCATTTATGCCGACGCCCAACTAGGCAGGGCAGCCGTGCTTGAGCGTACCGGCGACCTGAAAGGTGCGCGCGAACTGCTCCGTCAAGCGCTCGATCCCGCGCCCGGTTCCCTCGCACACTTTACGCGTTCCGCCGTCCTGCTGCAGCAAGCCCGGCTGGAGCAGTCCGCCAAGCAACAACCGGGCGAAGTCCTTCGCCTCTATCTCGAAGCCATCGCAGCGCTGCATCAAGAGGCAGCACTCAGTCGAGAGAAAGACATCAACACCGAGGTTTATGCCCGGCTCCAACTGGTGCACTACCTGGCTACAACCGCGCCGCCAGACGCAAGTCACAACGTTTCGCCGCCGGCGGAGTCGTTCGCCGCCATTGCCGGCGAGCAGCTAGAGCTGGTGCGCTCGGCCTCCACGTCCATCGGTCTCGCTGATGCCACCTGGCGCATTCAGTTCCTTCAGGGCATTCTGGACGAGAACGCCGGGGACAGCGCCGGCGCGATGCGTTCCTACTCTGCAGCGGTCGACGCCGTCGATCGCATCCGCGCCGGCCTCTCCGAGCAAGAGGAACGCCAGTCCTTCATCGACAGCGCCTCGGTGCAGGAACTCTATCGCCGCCAGATCGAGCTGCTGACGGCCAAAGGCGACCGCGACCAGGCATGGGAGTTCCTCGAGCGTGACAAAGCCCGCAGCTTCCTGGAGTCTCTTCGCGGCCGCCACTTTGCGGTCTCGCCATCAGCCTCCACAACCCCTCTCTCGAAGGCCTCTATCGCAAAACTCGACGGGCTCGAGCAGCAGATACTCGCCGCGCGTCTCGCACTCTCCCCGGAAGGGGTGTCCACGCTGCGCGACTCCGGCCGCCTTCCGGAGGTCGTCCACGCGCAGTTGGTGTCGCTCGAGGCGAGCTTCGCGCTTGCCCGCCAGCAGCAGACGCTGGTCGAATCGCGTGCCGCCCAGCCTCTGGCATTGCGTCCTGCCAGTATCGTCGCCACGCAGGCTCGGCTACCCGCGCACACCGCTCTGATCGAGTACGCCATCCTCGAACACGAACTGGCCGCATTCGTCGTCACCCACACCTCTTCGACCGAGCTGCACTGGCCGGCAGACACCGCGGCTCTCCCAGCGCAGTTGCTCAAACTCAGCAAGGTGCTGGCTTTCCCACGAGCGTCCGAGGACGACGTCGACGCGCAACTGTCGGCAGTCTCCGATGTGGTTCTTGCCCCGATCCTCCGCGCGCTCGCGCCCGACATCGATACGCTGATCATCGTCCCAACCCAGTCGCTCTCGCTGATTCCGTTCCAGGCCTTGCCACTTCCCAGGAGCGGCTCGCTCACCCGCGGCCTCGTCAGCGAAGACGCTACGCCGCCAGCATCGGTTGAGGACCTGATTCCTCGCACTTTGCTGATTGATCGCTACGCGGTCGCCTATCTTCCATCCGCCTCGACACTGCAGTTCCTTGCCTTCGGGCCCCCCAGCGCTTCGCCCGATCTCTTCCTGGGCGCGCTGGGCGATGTGTCCGTGGAGGGCCTGCCGGTGCTCCCGGGCACGCTCGACGAAACCGCTGCCATCCAGAAGCTCTACCCGCACGCAATCCTGGTCACCGGCCCTGCTTTCACTCACCAGGTCGCGGTGAAAGCGCTGCTCGAGCACCAGGAGGTCCACTTCGCGACGCATGGGCTCTTCGAAGAGAAGGCGCCGCTGTTCAGCGCGTTGATCACAGCTCCTGCGCCGGGCCAGCCTTCGCGTCTCTCTCTGTTTGAAGTGATGGACCTCAACCTCAAGGCTCGACTCGTCATCCTGAGTGGCTGTGAGACCGACCGCGGCCAACTTACTGGCGGAGACGAGATTGAAGGCCTCACGCGCACGTTCCTTCAGGCAGGCGCCGACAACGTTGTCAGTAGCCTGTGGAGTGTCAGCGACGAATCGACTGCACTGCTGATGCAATCGCTGCACGCTCATCTTCGCGCGGGCGAGTCCACCCCGCTCGCCCTGCGTCACGCCGAACTGCAGGTCCGCCGCAAGTTCCCGCAGCCCTTCTATTGGGCCGCCTTCGTCGACACCGGCGTCAGATGATCTGGCAGTGTTCTGACTCTACCGTCGCACTCTCAGGACGACCTTCCATGCGAAAACCGGCCCTCCGAAGAGGGCCGAAGAACGGTGCGGAAATTAGGGAGACGTCCCCAACACTTCACGCCGTCCAGCATCTACCAGCCTAGTTCTCGCCGAAACCTGCGGCCATACATCTTTCAGGCCAGGTACGAGCTTTAGATTGGTCCTCATAAGTCGGACACCCGGTTCTGTCAGACTGTTCTGAAGCGAATAACTCTCAAGTCGTCGGGGCTTTCCAGGTGGGTTCAATCGAGAGGCAATGAGTTTCAGGGTTCCTGCCAGCATCCACTTTTCGGCCTCGGAAAATGCTTCAGCACCTATCAGCACCTATGCGGCCAATTACCGCACTCTAGGCATTCTGCGTACGTGATGAGTTCTTGGGAAAGCCTGTCACTCATTGAGATCCTCCTTGGACTCGACAAAACCTTGGTTCGGCAGGAAACGGGAAGGTGTGCCCGGAGGGATGCTTTGAACAAGTGTTTTAGGGACACTCGGGCGTGTACACTCTCACCACCGGGCAAGCAAATTGGAGATTCCGGCTCAATGAGACATTTAGCCAGAACGAGGCATTGGACTGTTGTCGGAATTCTGCTTGCTATCCCGATGCTGCTTGCCGTCCCGCCCACTTGCTTTGCAGGAGCGATCAAAGTACCCGGCGACGTCTATATCCTGTCAGTCGGGATCAACCAATATCCTCGTCAGAGCGGACTCGACAGCCACATCATGTTCGCCGAGGCGGATGCTTCAGCCCTTCCCGCGGCCCTGGAAAAGTGGATTAAGGAGCCTGAAGCTCACGACGTCGCAGCCAAACTCCTCCCAACTGTTCGCGTTTATGTCACGACTCTTCTTGGCCCGAAGGCGACCATTGATGGGATCCGTTCGGCCATGCAACAGATTGCGAGGAGCGCTAGGCCAGGAGACGTGTTCATTTTCAACTTCGACGGCATGGGGGTTTGCGAGACTACTCATGCCAACTATGAGTTTGCCGCATACGATTCGGTGAAGACGGATGACGGATCCTGGCAGAACGCGCTGCGCGCACGCGATCTAGGAGCGTTGCTCACGCAGATCCCGGCGACCGAACAATTTGTCATCCTCGATACCTGCGGCTCTCACAGGGCGTTGGACGATTTGCGCGTGGCGCTCCAACCGCCGGGGACCGACTTTAAGTACCTCTGGAAGCAAGTGCACCTTTTCGCCCCGGATGGGGCGAGTCGGGAGACCGTGGAAACGAAACACGGTTTGCTGACCGCGGCGTTTCTCGATGGCCTTGCAGGGGGTGCGGACGTCGACCACTCGGGGCGGATCACCTGGGATCGTCTGGTGGGCTATGTAACCTGGAAGTTGCCCGAGTCCGATAAAGAAGACATGGCGAATGCTGAGCGGCTGTATGCGCTGACCATCTATGGCGATGCCTCCCCAGCGAAAGCGCCCACACGAGCGCTGACCCCAGAAGCGGAGGATGCAGCGCCGGACCCCAACGATATAGGGCAGGATTATGCCTTGCTGGTCGGCACGGATCATTACTCGGGCGACTGGCCAACGCTCAACAATCCGATCTCCGATGTAAAGGCGCTGAGAGAGGAGTTGGTTCGCGACTACGGCTTTCGTAACGATGACGACCACATCATCGAGATCGATGAAGCTGGCAAGTCCGACATAGCGCCGAAGATCCATCAGTTGATGGCTAAGAAATTCCGCGCGAACGACAGGTTGCTGGTCTACTTCGCCGGACACGGCTACCGCACCTATCTCGGAGGCAAGAATCTCGAGGGCTATGTCGTCTTCAAAGGGAGCAAGAATCCGACCGATGATGACGCTACGGACAGCATGATGAGCTTCAGCGACCTTAGCGCCCAGCTCAACAGCATTGGTGTGCAGCACCTGCTGCTGGTGATGGACGTTTGCTACGGTGGCCTCTTTGACGGCACCACCGACCACGTCAAAACCAGCTTCCTTAGCTTGCTTGGCGGCAACGAGCAGGACACGGCTCCGGCCAGCGAGTTGATGCGCCGTGCTCTTGCGGCTCCGTCGCGCATTTACATCACTTCGGGCGATGAAAATCATCAGGTCAGTGATGGTGAAAAGGGCCAGCATTCACCGTTCTCGGGGCGCTTTATTTCGGTGTTGCAGGCCAATGCGAAATCGAGGCCTTATCTCGATATGGCTTTTCTGCTGAACGGTCTTCGCTCGCTTCCGCGGGAGCCGAAGGCTGGATACTTTTACGCGGCCCACGTGGATCAGGGCGCAGACTACATCTTTATCCCGAGGCCCCAATCAGCGACAAGCTCTTCTTCCCCGGCCACGGGCGAGTGAAGTCCTAAGGATCTATTTCTGGCAAGTTGGGCAAGAGTGGGTTCCTCGATCAACCGCCCCAATCTTCTTGATGGGCGTGGCGCAGACGAGGCATCGCTCCCCACTGCGCCCGTACACATTGTGTTCGATCTGGAAGTATCGCTGCCTTGATGGGCTCTGTGAAGTCGGCCCGCGTTTATCGACTGTTTCTGCCAGTGCATCCCTGAGCCGAATAATTCTCAAGTCTTGGTGGTTTATCTGCGGAGATTCAATCGTGGAGCAATCGTATCAAGACAGCTACAAGCACCTATCTACGACCTCGAAAACTCTTCAGCACCTATCAGCACCTATGCGACCGATTACCGCACGGTTTTTGGCGGCTCAAGTATTTGATTTCTAAGGGGTTGTTGGTGGACCTGACCGGGATCGAACCGGTGACCTCTTCCATGCCATGGAAGCGCGCTCCCAGCTGCGCCACAGGCCCACACTCAGGAAGGACTTTACCCATTCTCAGACCTGCGGCCCGTTGAGTCAAACCCGGGACGAGTTTCCGGGGTACCGCTTAGGGGCAGGGTGGATGCGAACAAGGCGTCTGGAGCGCAAGGGCCGCGGTTTCCGGATCCCGGGACCGGGTGTTGTTATTTCCAGTCAATTGGGAACTAATCGGGCACGTTCCGGTGTCTATAGATACAGAGTGAGCGAGCACTCGGCCGCCGGCGGCGCAGTTTTCTCGCTTCACTGGGTTTTGCAGGCAGCAACGAGGGCCATGCGCTGCTGGCTCAAGAGAAGGTTTGCAACAGGTTTGACAAAGTCGTAAGTTTAAGGAAACCCGGGATGCAGGCGGGCAGCACAATGGGCAATCTGGCGAGCGTGGTCGATCTTCCAAGTGAAGAGGCGGCTCTTGTCGCCGAGTTGCGTGCTGGTTCCGAGGCCGCATTCGCCCAGTTGATCGCGCAGTACCACCAGCCGCTGTACTCGCTGATCGCGCGCAGCCTGCAGGACCCCGCTGACGCCTCCGACATTGCCCAGGAGGTGTTTATCAAGGTCTTCCGCAACATCCGCGGCTTCCACGGCGAGTCCAGCCTGCGCACCTGGCTGTACCGGATCGCCTTGCACGAGGCCTCCAACCAGCGGCGCTGGTGGTCGCGGCACAAGCGGCGTGAGATTGCCATGGAAGCGCCGTGTTGTTCGCGCTGCGCTGACGATGGGGACAGCGAATCCCAGCCGTTCGGCGCTACGCTGGCCGATGGCGGCTGCTCGCCCTTCGAGTACGCCGCGCAGGAGGAACTCCACGAGCGGGTCGAAGCCTGTCTCCGCCAGGTGCCAGAGGCGTTCCGCACCGTTGTGGTGCTGCGCGAGATCGAAGGCTTCACCTACGAAGAGATTGCCGAAGTCCTGCAGGTGAACCTGGGCACGGTCAAGTCACGGCTTACGCGAGGCCGAGCCGCGTTGCGCGAGCTGCTTGCGTCCGAGAAGAGCGATCTGGCCGGCGCGCATGTTGCGGCTGCTCATCGTGCCTCCGCGCCCGCCCCGGTATGCGCTTGCCTCGATGCCACAGCGGCGGAGCAGCAGAGTTTACTAGCCAGCGGAAACCGGCCCCGGACCCATGCCGGTTCCGCTCTCGATTCGCGTGCAGGGTCCCGTCTGGAGGCGTCACGATGAATCGGAAGCCATGCCCTGAGATCCAGGCTTGTTTCTCCTCGTATCTTGATGGCGCGATCAGCGGCCATGAGATGCTGGAAATCTCGCGCCATATCGATGGTTTTGAGGATGGCGTCAATGGCGGCTGGGTCGCCGGATGCGTGGATTGCGCGCGCGAGTTGGCCGCATGGCGGCTTACCCAGGACGCCGTTTCCTCGCTTGGGCCGGCCAAAGCCCCCGCAGACCTCGCGCTGAAGCTCCGAGTTGCCATCTCGCACGAACATGCGCGGCGTGAATCGCGCCTGATGGACCGGCTCAGCCTGGCGTGGGACAACGCGGTTCGGCCGTTCGTGGTGCAGTTTACGGCTGGGCTCGCCGGTACGGTGGTGCTGGGGGGCAGCATTATGCTTCTGCTCGGCATGGTCGCCGCGCCACAGCCGGTGCTGGCCAATGACGAGCCCCTGGGCGCGCTCACCGCACCGCACTTCCTTTATTCCACGGTGCCTCCGGGAGACATCGTCACGGCGCACAACACCACCATTGTGGTCGAGGCGTCGGTCGACGCTGCCGGGCGCGTCTACGATTTCACGATTGTCTCCGGTCCGCAAGACGAAGCCGTCCGCACCCGGGTGGCCGATCAGCTTCTGGGAAGCGTATTTCAGCCGGCCAGCGCATTTGGCGTGCCCATCCGCGGCCGCGTGGTGGTTACCTTCGATGGGATTTCGGTCCACGGCTAGTGTGAGGCGGCTACAGTTCCCGCAAAGAATGTCGCGGCTGCGATCCAGGAACGCCCTTCGCTTGCTATCCCCCTCCCGCTCTCTTAAACTCAGGGGGAGCGTCGAATTCTTATTGTGGTCTGTCTGAAGAGAATTTCCCTATCCCGGCACCTCCCGATCGCCATTGCCGCAGCATCGTTTCCGATCCTCAGCCTTGCTCCCCACCGGGCTCTGTTCGCACAGGCTTCTTCTTCCAGTTCCTCGTCCAGCAACCCTGGAGCGCCGACGGTTGAGCAGGCCCGCCCGCCGCGCATCGCGCAGCCTGAGGCGGGCGGCTCCGCGATCACGTTGGAGACCAGCGAGTCTCTTTACTATGTTGCGGCAACGCTCAACGCCTGCGGCTACGATGCGGGCCTCGCTGAATCGAGTCCGATCCGGCAGAAGGTCCGCGACGAGATCAACGAGGAGCTGGCAGCGTCGGCGCCAGCCCGCGACGCTCGCGATGCCGTGTGCACCTTCATCCGCGAGCACGCCCTGAACGATCCTGGCCGCTCGCTTGCCCAGTATGTCTCGCTTGCCCTTTACCTTGAGCCGCCGCCGCTGCTGACACCGACGGTTGACGAGAGCGACCTGCCGCCGGATGCCACCCAGGTGGTGGAGGTCCTTCCGCTGCTGCGGACCTTCGCTGAGGCGGTGCGCCTGGACGCGCTCTGGTTCGAGCACCATCCCGAGTACGAGGGTTTTGTCGACCGTATCCACGATCCGCTGACCACGATGGTGCTGAGCACCAACATTTACCTGCGTTTGCCGGCAAGCGGTTACGAGGGGCGGCGTTTTCTGGTGCTGCTGGAGCCAATGCTCTCGCCTGCGGCGACCAACGCGCGGATTTACGGGGATGATTACGTGGTTGTGGTTTCGCCGGCAGCCCAGCCTCCGGCCAGCGTGCCAATGGACCTGATCCGCCACACCTACCTTCACTTCACCATCGAGCCTTTGGTGTATGCCAGCCCCGGCGCCATGGACCGGCTGCTTCCGCTGCTCAAGTCAGTTCAGGACGCGCCGTTGGAGTTCTACTACAAGTCCAACATCGACCTGCTGCTGACCGAGTGCCTGATCAAGGCAGTCGAGGCCCATACGATGGACGTGGGCATCCCGGTTCCAGCCAAACCCAACGCCGTGAAGGACCGCTCCGACTTCGACCGCTACCAGGGGGAAATGACGGTTTACGACCGCCAGGCGGAGGCCGTGCGACGCAAGGCGGTCGACTTGGACATGCGTCAGGGCTGGGTGCTGGTCGACTACTTCTATGGCAAGCTGGGCGCGATGGAGAAGGAAGGCAGCAGCCTGAAGGACAATATCGGCCAAATGGTCTACGGCATGGATGTCGGCCACGAGCGCCATCGCGACGAGCAGATCGCCTTCCTGCCGGAGGGCTCCGGAGGCGACCTCGTCTTTCGCGATCCGGTGCATCGCACACCGCGAGCCCTTACGGGACTCGATCTGGCGGAAGCGAAGCTGATGAAGGGCGACTTGGACGGGGCCGACGAACTGGCCGAAGCCGCCCTGAAGACCAATCCCGCGAATGCCGAGGCGCACTACGTACTGGGTCGCATCGACCTGATGGAAGGGGACCCGGACGAGGCGCTCCACCATCTGACCCAGACCGTCCAGCTCTCCCACGACCCACGCACGATTGCCTGGGCCCACATCTATCTCGGCCGGATGTACGACATCGCCCGCGACCCCAATAATCCGGATGAGATCCTCCCGCAGCGGGACAAGGCGATCGCGGAGTACCAGGCCGCGCTGGCCAACCGCGACAGCCAGCCCGATACCAAGGAGGCTGCGGAAAAGGGCATCAAGCAGCCCTTTACGCTGCCGAAGCGCACGGTTGCGCCAACTGGGCAGCAGGACAACTCGGATGCATTGGATCCGAGCGGCAAGGCGGAAAAGGAATCTTACCGGCCAACCCCGCCCCAGTGAGTCACTCCCGGGAGCGCCGCGCGGGGGTGGGCAACTCCGGTAAACTGAGGATTGGACGTACCGTCGGGGGTTGAATTTGACGACGCGCCACGACATCGCGGGACAGTCTCGCCAGACGGCGGCTCCGCGCCCCGTCCCGCCACCGGCCAAAGCCAACGGCTCCGCCGCGCGCCCGGCGCGAGCGCCCGCGAAATTCATGCCGATCGACGATTGCTTCTTCGACTATAAGTTCAAGAATCCCAGCCTCCTGACCCTGGCGCTGACGCACAGTTCGCTTGCCTACGAGAGCAACACGGAGGGCACGCCCAACCCCGGGTCCGATAATGAGCAGCTGGAATTCATCGGCGACGCGGTGCTTGGACTGGTGGTTGCCGAAGCCCTTTATCGGCGCTTTCCCGCATTGCGCGAGGGCGATCTGACACGGCTGCGAGCTTCGCTGGTGAACAGCCGGAACTTGGCGCAGGTCGCGCTGCGCATCCAGCTTGGCCCGATGCTTCGGTTGGGCCGCGGGGAGGAACACAGCGGCGGCCAAAAGAAACCGGCTTTGCTGGCGAACGCACTGGAAGCGGTGATCGCCGCGATGTATCTGGATGGAGGGCTGGCGCCGGCGCGCGACTTTGTCCACCGCTATATCGTTGAGCCGGCTGAAGCGGACCTGGTCGGCGCGCTCGGTTCGAAGGAACCGTTCTCGGGCGCGGTGGGCGACTACAAGTCGGCCCTGCAGGAGCACCTCCAGTCGGTAGGTTCGGGACAGCCCAAGTACGTGTTGACGGACCAGAGTGGCCCCGACCACCGAAAGAACTTTCGCATCGAGGTCCGCGTGGCGGACGACGCGGGCGGATTCATCACCCTGGCCGAAGCCGAAGGCACCACCAAGAAGCTGGCCCAGCAGGAGGCGGCGCGCCGTGCGTTGGCAAGCCTGCTCTCCCGTGCACGGGTTCACGCCGCGAGTCCTGCCGACTTGCCTGCGCGCAAGCGCTCCAGCCCGGCCGCGGAGGAGGCCGCGTCATGAGCGTGACCGTCGAGCCCGGCAGAGACTCGAGCCAGCTCGGCAGTCAGCCACGCCACCAGCTGGACGAGACGGTGCCGCGCAACCATGAACCGGCCGCCGAGCGAGACAGCGTTGCGGGTCCCGGCGCCACCGCGCCCGCCCGAGCGGTGCCTCACCGTCATGGCCTGCTGCAGGCTGGCCAATCGCTGCTGAACGTCATCGTGGTCGCGCTCTTCATCATTACGTTTACGGTGCAGCCATTCCGCATTCCGTCCGAATCGATGGAGCCAACGCTGCTGGTGGGCGACTTTCTGCTGGTCAACAAGGATATTGGGCTGGAAGTTCCGCCCCACGTCATGGCTCCAGCCAGCGTCATCCGCCGTGGCGACCTCATCGTCTTCCACTACCCGATCGACTCGTCGCTGCATCTGGTCAAGCGGGTTATCGGCCTGCCCGGCGACCACCTTCGCCTGCGCGACGGCCACGTCTTTATCGACGGCCGCGCGTTGCAAGAACCGTATGCCATCTACCGGCCTTCGGTCCCGGACAGCTACCGCGACGACTTCCCGCGCCTGGTCAGTGCCGATCCGGGTGTCGACTCGCGCTGGTGGATCGAGATGCACTCGCTGGTTGCCAATGGCGAGCTGACAGTCCCTGCCGACAATTATTTTGTGCTCGGCGACAACCGCAACAACAGCGAGGACAGCCGCTATTGGGGCTTCGTTCCACGCGCCGACATCGTCGGCAAACCTTTCCTGGTCTATTTCTCACTAAACGACACCAGCTCTACACCCGGGCCATCCTCCGCTGCGGCGCTGGCGGGGGACGGAATGGTCCACCACGAGAGCCCGGCGGATGCTCTGGTCGATTTCGCGCGCTGGGACCGGGCAATGCGCGTCATTTACTGACGCACGACCAGCCCGGCGGCTATGCGTCGCCGCCGCGGCCGATCCTGTTTTGTTGCTAAACGCCGACTGCTTCGGCGATGGGAACCTTGACCGGCGTCAGCCAGCCATAGCGGTCCGGTTTGGTCCCGTTCACAAGGGCGAAGAATTCGGCGTGAATCGCCGAGGTGATGGGGCCCATCGTGCCATCGGCGACCAGGATCTTGTCGACCGAGCGCAGGTGGGTGACTTCGGCAGCGGTTCCACTAAAGAAAGCCTCGTCGCAGATGTACAGCATCTCGCGCGGCAATGCCTGCTCGACGATGGGAACGTCCAGCGCCTTGGCAATGGTGAGCACCGAACTGCGCGTGATTCCGCTCAACACCGAGTTCGCCAGTGGCGCGGTGTAGAGCACGCCTCCGCGCACCAGGAACAGGTTCTCGCCGGAACCCTCGGAGAGGTATCCGTTGACGTCGAGCGCGATGCCCTCGGAGTAGCCGTTGATCTCCGCCTCCATGCGGATGAGCTGGGAGTTCATGTAGTTTGCGCCGGCCTTGGCGAGCGACGGCATGGTATTCGGCGCGAGGCGGTTCCAACTGGAGACGCAGACGTCGGCGCCATCGTTGCCGGGGACGTACTTGCCCCACGGAAAGTTCGCGATATACACGTCGACGGGGGCCTTCAGCGGATTTACGCCGATCTCGCCGTAGCCGCGAAACGCAATCGGCCGGATGTAGCACGGCGCGATGCCATTCGCTTCGACCAGATCGACCACGGCAGAGCACAATTCTTCCAGGGTGTAGCCGACCGGCATGCGGTAGATCTTCGCGGAGTCCAGCAAGCGCTGCATGTGGTCCTGCAGGCGGAAGATGCCGGGGGTGTAGCAGCGCAGTCCTTCGAAGACCGAAGACCCGTAGTGAACGACGTGGGACATGACATGGATCTGCGCTTGCTCCCATGGGATCATGCGGCCATTCCGCCAGATGTTTTTTGTAGGTTCTAATGGCATCTCACACTCCTTGCCGGGCCGATAAGGAATTCAGCAAATCCGGCCCTGAATACTCGATTATAACGGGGGATTCATTTCGATCCGAGGAATGTACCTGCTCGGCTACGGCGAATCGGCGTTCCGTACCGACTTGGGAAGCACTTCCGCGACGAGCCTTTGGTCGCAAACAGTGAAACAATAAGGCGTGGTCTTCGACGCTCATTCCGTTACCCTTTATGGCCTGCAGCACTCGGTTTACGTGCGCTTCTCGCTGCTGGCCCTGAGTTCCATCTTTTTCCTGGTCGATCCCTTCGCCGCACTGCCGACGTTTCTGGCGATCACCGAGGGCGCCGACCCTGCGCGGCGCAAGCGCATTGCGCGCAAGGGCGCGCTGACCGCGCTGATCGTGCTTGCCGGATTTGCGTTCGCGGGCGAAGAACTCTTCCGGCTGTTCGGCATTACGCTGCCGGCGTTTGAGCTCGCGGGCGGCATCGTCCTGTTGCTGATCGGGCTGGACATGCTCGAGGCCAAGCGTTCGCCCACGCAGGAGACGGTCAGCGATACCGAGGCTGCCGCGCAGAAAGAGGATGCGGGAATTGTCCCGCTGGGCGTTCCGATGCTGGCGGGGCCGGGCGCGATTACGACGGTGATGGTGCTGGTGGGGCAGGCGCAGACGCACTGGCAGATGGCGGCGATCCTGATCTCGATCGCGCTTACGGCGCTGATCTGCTACCTGGTGCTGGGCCACTCGAATCTGGTGGTGCGGGTGCTGGGCGATACGGGGATTCGCATCCTGGTGCGCGTGATGGGACTGCTGCTGGTGGCGCTGGCGGCGCAGTATTTCGTCAACGGGCTGGCGGACCTGGGCGTGATTGCGCATCCGATGGAATAGCAGTGAAACACCCTCACCCATGGTATATACCGAGATTTGTTCATAACAAAGGGCTTGCGGTTCTGTATATGCAAATATAGGCTGATAACAAAGGGGTTCCGAGCGTGTATATACAAACGGGGACATTCGTAGCGCCTGGTTCAGGCGAGCGGAATCCCCCTCCTTGGGCATATACCATGATTTGTTCATAACAAAGGGCTTGCTGTTTTGTATATACAAATGCAGGCTGATAACAAAGGGGTTCCGAGAGTGTATATACAAACCGGGACGTCTGTAGCGCCTGGTTCAGGCGAGCGGAATCCCCCTCCTTGGGCATATACCATGATTTATTCATAACAAAGGGCTTGCGGTTTTGTATATACAAATGTAGGCTGATAACAAAGGGGTTCCGAGCGTGTATATACAAGCCGGAATTCTCGGCATATGCCAGTGGATATCCTGACGGGACGCCGGGGTTAACTGCCGATTGAGCAGCAAAACGCTGAACCATGCGATTGAGTTTTTCAAGATAATTCCACCCCGCAAACAGAGCCAGACCTGAGGGTCGCGCTGCGGTTTGCTTCTGTATCTATTATATCGTGCCTGTCAAGGGGTTGGGCGCGGCGGCAGTGGTGCATCCGGTTCGGCGGTGATCCGACCGGACCCCGAGATTCTGCGACCACCCTTGATGAGTGCTTCGGCGATTTCACGCCAACTGAACTGACAGGGCGGAACTCTGTTCAACTTCCTGTTTGCGTCATAAGACTCCACAGTGGCTCATGACTTCGAACTGATTCTCTGGCATCCTGCGAGAGGGCGACATCCACCTCGCGTAAAACCTGAGAGCATCTCTCCAGTTGGCAACTTGTGAGTTGGAGTGCCGAAGGGCCGTCCGCCTGGGAGCTGCAGACTGGGAGCTGCGCTATGATGACTATCGCGCAGAATTTACAGGAGATGGAGGAGGGAGACCTATTTGGGCTAGAATTTGTTGAAACTCAGGTTTATGCCGGAGCTGGGCGAAGAGGGGATCGATGTCAATGCCGATCATAGACGGGTCTCGCTGATCGACAAGGATATTCAACTCCCGGAGTGCTTGGGCGTCATGGCCAAGAGCGGCTTCGCAGTCAGCCATGGCGTAGTTCGGGTGTTGCGGCGACGGGTGGAGCTTTGTCTCTTTTTCGAGGATCGCGCGCCACATTGCCTTCTCTCCTCCGCGATGAAAAGCCTTTGAGCCGGCGCCGATGATCGCGAGAAACTCCTGATCGTTGCGAGCCTCGGCAAGCCGACGACTTTCATCCAGGAAACGGGGGATGTCGCGAGGTTGGACGAGGCTGAGGTTGGCAAGGATGCGGTAGGCGTTGACTGCCTCGAAATCTGTTGTGATGAGGTTCTGCAGCATATCTGTGGCCTCGTTGCGATGCCCTTGCAGTCCAAGGGCGTGGGCTTTAGTCGCGAGGATTGCAGAAGAGGTGGGTTGAAGACGTTGCGCCTGATTGAGCTGGTCTAGCGCTTCGGCATATCGTGCCTGGTGCATGAGCATCGAGCCGTACCAGTGATGCACAGTGGCGGAGTTAGGGTTGAGACGCAGCGCGGTTTCGAACTCCTGCGTAGCGGCTGCCGCATTCCAGGAGGAGAAAAAGTAAATAAAACCGAGGGCGTTGTGGGCCTCGGCGAGGCTGGGGTCGAGGGCGACGGCACGCCGGGCCGCAACCATGGCCTTGGCGTACGCCTCATCCGACGGCATAGTGGAGTACTCGCGCAACAGTAAATACGTGTTCGCGAGGCCGGAGTAGGCAGGAGCGTAGTTTGGATCTTTCTCGATCGCCTCTTCAAAGGACTGACGAGCGCGTTCGAGCGAGGCCGGCGTGCGCTCTTCGTAGAGATAGACTCCTTGCAGATAGAGGTCGTCGAGATCGGACTTCGTGGAGTTGTGAGCCGGGAGGACGGAATGACGTTCGGCGACGGCCTTCGATGCGGCATGGTCAGCGGGGGTCGGGGCGTATACGGCATACCCAACGCCGATGAGTCCGGCGGCACCGAGAATCACGATGAGCGAACGAGGGAGAGGTGTGCGCGGCGCGGCATGCCACGGATGCTGCATGGGGTCCAGAATGACTTCGGCAAACTCCTCGTCTGTGTCCGCATTTTCGGCAGGAGACTGTTCGACGGAGTGGGCTGACACGGAGAGATATGTCTCCTCCTGGAGCGCTTCCGGCAGAGGCGCGCCGGTTGCGGCGAACCACGCTTCCAGTTCAGACACTAGAATGTAGACATTGGCGCGACCACCGCCGGGGATGCGCCGAACCGGCAAACCGCGCCGCTTTTCCCAACGCTTGACGGTGCGTTCGTCCCGCGCTAAATATGCTGCGATATCCTTCCAGCCCTTGAGATGGCCCTTGCCTGCAATGATCACGGTTGAGGCCTTGGCCCTCAGTGTGGTTCCTGGGACTGCATTTATAGATTCTGCGCAGGCCGCAGATAAAACCCCTCACTTACGATTCAGGGTATGGGTCGAAGGCGCGAATTGTCAACGACGCAGACACGCTGCTTGTGCAATAACACATGCTGCCGCTGAAATATTTACATTGCTCGGCAGGATTGGGGATTGTGGGTACAAGGGATTGCAACATGAAGAGACCAGCGATTGCTTCCATCTCCCGTTTGGAATTGATCGCTGGCCTCTTCTGCTGTTGATATGCAAACCTTAACGATCTGCAAACCTGCGACGCACCGCACCGCACGCACCCAGAATGCCAGTTCCGAGGAGGAAGAGGCTGGAGGGTTCTGGAGTGGCCGAGGGTGTTCCACCACCACCGCCACTTGCACCAGCTTCATCGTAGGTGACAGTGAAGGAGCCGGAGTTATCATTCAAGCAGCCGGGACCGCCGGAATAACCGCATGCATCGGCCAGGCCGAGGTAGAGTTCGGTAGCGCCGGTGGGCACGTAGAAGGTTTGGGTGGCGCCGGCCGCGTCTCCGGTGAGGCCGTCGCCGACGAAGAAGACCTGGTCGATGGAGAATGAGAATGCGGGTTCGCTGGTGCTGCCGAGGCCGTCGAAGTTCAGCGCAGTGGGCAGAGTCCCTGACGGGCCGCCCGCAGCGAGGAAGACTCCAGCGATGTAACCTGCGTTCGGAGCGCTGATGCCGGAGAGGAAGCTGGTTCCGGAGTTCTCCTCTTGGTTTGAGTTGCCTATACCATCGGCGTCGTTATAGGTGCTGTTGTTGACGGTGACGGTTTTGCCGGTGGAGACAGAGAAGGTGATGGAGGTGGTGCCCGAGGCGATGGCGATGCCGGTTGGGGCTCGTTCCTCCATAGGAGCCGGCATTGCCGGCTTGATTACCGACCGCATAGACTGAATCGGTAGCATACACGGTGGTTGTTCCTATGGTGTCAGCGTGGGCCATGCCAGCCAGGCATACGAACAAACCAAGGGTAGATAACTTCAGGAAGACATTCGTTTTCATGGATGCAGTTCTCCGATCAGGGTTGTGGGCCTTTGGTGGACTCAATTGCGTAGTTCCAAAACATTCGTGTTGAGATGGTTTCCGAACCGAACGCAAAGGATACTGCAATCAGAAGCCCATTCCAGGCTCTAGCTTCCCTGTACTGTAACCCTATAAGTTATTTAGTTTCAATAGTTTATTGTCCTGTCCTGTTTTGCCCCTCGAATGTCCCGTTTTGCCATGAATCCAATTGCGGACGAAGTGGCATATATATTCCGCGGAGCCCTGCCGATTTGAGCCTGGAGCTGGATGTCGGTCGGACACACTTCACACTGTTCTCAAGAACGCGGACGAGCGAGACCGTTTGAGTGAGACCAATTTTTCAAAGTGGTGGTGTGCTTTTGAAGTGCCTCAAAGTCGCATTTCATTGACCTGAAGTCTCCATTGATGCAAACAGGCCAATGTGCTCATCCAACCCCATCGGGCCACTGTTCCTAAGGTTCCGCGAGCGGTTTGTGGGCAATCGGGAAGCTGCACCGCTGCCGGCGCGACGGGCTCGCGACGGACCCCACTCATGACGATGAAACTGTCATGAATGGGGCACCCATATTTTGTGAGTCGGCCGCCTGCGGCGAGAGTAATCGTCGGCCATCAAGCGCGGCGGGTGGTGAGTTCGCGCCAGTTGAAGACGATGTCGGGGATGAAGAAGTAGAGGGCGGTCAGGAGGGCGAGGGTGAGGGCCAGACCGGTCTCGGAGATGTTGTTGTAGGCGGGGATAAAGTTGAGGAAGCGGGAGAAGATGAAGTTGAGGGTGAAGGCATAAGAGCGGATCATCCACTGGCGGTGGACGGCGATCTGGCGGTTGCGCGCCGTGATGAAGGCGGCGGCGGTGCAGAGGAACCAGAGCGCGGCTTGGACTTCTCCCATGAATGCCAGAGAGAACGTGAAGCCTCGGCTGAGGATGAAGACCATGGGCGCGGCGACGAAGACGGAGATGATGTAGACCTTGCCCATGAGGCGGTGGAGGGCGAGGTGGCGCTGGCGGAAGCGGGTGGAGAACTGGAATGGACCGAGGGCGGTAGCGAGGACTCCCGCGATCGCGTGGGGAATTAGGAAGTAGCGATCGACAATTATCTTGGCGTGGAAGGGATCGCCGGGCGTCGGGTGGAAGAAGAGGGGGTAGTCGGTGTAGTAGAGGACGGAGATGCCGGCGAGGCCGAGGGCATACCAGAGGAGGTGCTTGCCGAGGTTGCGGGAGGTGCGGGGGCGGGCGAGGGAGGTGGTGGCAGTCGACATGGGGCTCCGATCCTTAGAGTGGATTCTGTTTGGTGCGGGCCCGAATGTTGCTGTGTGTGCAAAGAGTGTAGCGCAAAAGACTTCTGCCGGGAACCATCGCCGATAGCGCAACCCGCCCTGCGGTGAATCAGTGGCAGCGAAGGGCGCAGCAGCGACCTCGGTGGAGAATCGCGAAGGGCCCGGTGCCGGGCGTCAGGCTTTGCAGGGCTTGATGGCTTTGCCCTTTGGCGGAGAGGTATTTGTCGAGTGGGTGGCGGGGGAGTGCGCGCAGGCCGGACACGACACACTCGGCGCTGAGGACGGCTCCGGCCATGGTGGTGTGGGTGTGGGGGTCGCCGAACAGGGGATCGACGGCGGCCTGGCCGAGGGCGTCATAGCGGCGTCGTCCAGCCTAAGCGAGCGCCCCCAACTTGGTCTACTGGGGAGCAGGATTGGATCGCGGCGCAATTTGATTCCCCACAGGTGCAAGGGCCGGCGTTAGACTGTGCGCATGGGAAACAAGGATAAAGGCAAGCGCGAGAAGAAAAAGCAACCCAAGCCCAAAACGGCTGCGCCCAAGCGCGAGGAGTTCAGTCACCCCGCTGTGCACATCGTGAGGGACGGAATCGAGAAGACCTAGGCTTCCGGCTCCCCAATTATCTTTATCCTTTTGCGCGGGCGCGGCGGGTGATAGATTGGGGGCGCATCGCGCAGCCGGTTCTTGGTTGTTCGCTGCCGGATGGAGCGTTGCTGCAACCTAGCGCAGCGGCTCTTCGCCACCGATGAAGACCCAAGAGACCCTCCAAGGGCAACCGCAGAGCAAGCATTGGAGTTTCTCTTGATCCCTTCTGCTTCACCTGAGTCGGTCGTTGATTGCTCTGCTTCCGCCTGCTGCATCGCTTGATGCGGCGCGGGCACGGGCCACGCGCATGAACGGTGCAGCAGCAAGTTGTCGGGGGCGGCGGATGGTGAGATGGTTTGCGCGCGGGGCTGCGTGCTGCTGGATTGGCTGGTTGTGTCTGCCGGGTGCGGTTGGCGGGATCGCGCAGGAGGCCGGTGGTGGGGTTTCGGCGGGGGACGCGGCGGCTTCGGTCAGGACGGGCGCGGCCCATACTCAGCGGGCGCGGCGGTTTCTTGCGGGGCGGGTGCTGGCGGGCGGAACATCGGCAGCGGCGGCAATGGACGCGGCGCGGCGGGAGTATCTGGGGCTGGTGCAGGCGCAGGCAGGGATGACTGGTGCGCGGACGCGTGCGGCGGGTGCGGGGATCGCGAACCCGCGGGCGAATCCGCTGAATGCGGCGTGGCAGGCGGTTGGCCCGGCGCAGGTGGCGAGCCAGAGCTTCGACGATGTGACCGGTCGACTCACCTCGGTGGCGATCGATCCGGCGGATGCCACGGGGAATACGGTGTATGTGGGGACGACGGGCGGCGGAGTGTGGAAGTCCGTGAATGCCGCCGGGCCGGCAGGGAGCGTGACGTTTGCGCCGCTGACCGATGTGCTGCCGGTATTCAGCGGGGGGACGGCGGCAATTCCGTCGCTGAGCATTGGGGCGGTAAGCGTGAGCGGCGGCGTGGTGCTGGCGGGGACGGGCGATCCGAACGATGCGTCGGACTCCTACTACGGCGAGGGGATCCTGCGATCGGCGGACGGTGGCGTGACCTGGGCGCTGGTGCAGGAGTCGCACGACGGCGTGGCAGGCAACCACTCGTTTGTGGGGTTGGGCGTGGCGGAGTTCGCGTGGAGCAGCACGACGCCGGGGCTGGTAGTGGCGGCGATTTCGCAGGCAGCGGAGGGTGTGCTGGTGAACGCGCCGGACGGGACCTACAGCGTGATGGGGCTCTACTACTCGCTGGACGCGGGCGCGACGTGGCAGATGGCGACCATCGAAGACGGCAGCCAGGTGGTGCAGCGGCCGGAGCCGGGCGGCGCGCCGGGAAACGCGGTGACGGCGGTGGTGTGGAATCCGGGGCGGCAGACGTTCTATGCGGCGGTGCGGTTCCACGGGTATTACCAGTCGGCGGACGGAGTGACCTGGACGCGGCTGGCGCACCAGCCGGGGACGGGGCTGACGGCGACCGTGTGCCCAACGAATCCGGGGGCGACGGGGAGTACGGGGTGCCCGATCTTTCGCGGGGCGCTGGCGGTGCAGGCGTCAACGGGTGACACGGTTGCGCTGACCGTGGACGCGAACAATGTAGACCAGGGGTTGTGGCAGGATGTGTGCGCGGCGGCAGGCAGCGGGGGAAGCTGCACGGTGAACCCGATTGCTTTTGGGACGAAGTTGAATTCGGTTCCGCTTGAGGTTGGGAGTGGCAGCACCACGATTGCGCAGGCGGACTACGATCTTTCGCTGGCGGCGGTGGCTGCCGGTTCCGATACGGTGCTGTTTGCGGGAACCGTGGATTTGTATCGCTGCTCGATTGCCGCTGGATGTGTGCTGCGGAATACGACGAATGCGGAGAATGGCTGCGCGGCGCCGGCGAGAGTGTCCCCGGCGCAGCATGGGATTGCGACGCTGGCAGGAGCGGGGACGGGCGCTCTGCCGCTGGTGTATGTGGGGAATGATGGCGGGTTGTGGCGGTCGCTGGACGGAGTCAACCAGCAGCAAAGGCCCTGCTCGCCGGACGACGCGACCCACTTTCAGAATCTGAATGGAGGGTTGGGGTCGCTGGCCGAGGTAGCGAACTTCGCCCAGGACCCGGTGAACCCGGCGACGTTGCTGGCGGGGCTGGGGGCCAACGGGACGGCAGCGTCGGGGACGACGGCAGCGGGCGCGTGGCCCCAGATTTCGGCGGGCGAGGGCGGCCCGGTGGCGATCGATCCCGCGAATTCGCAGAACTGGTATGTGTCGACGGCGGCGGGTGTGAGCGTGCGCTATTGCGACCTTGGGAACGCTTGCGCGGCGGCGAATTTCGCCGGCTCGCCGACGATCGGGTATGCGCAGGTGGAGGACGATGCTTCACTGATCGATCCACCCATGCTGCTGGATCCGGCGCTGACGACGAATGTGGCGATCGGCACGTGCAGGGTGTGGCGCGGGCCGGCGCAGAATGGGACTGCGTGGCCGGGAACCAACGCGATCAGCACGGACCTGGGCGGCGCGGTGAATGGGGTGTGCGGTGGGTCGAATGCGACCGTACGGGCGCTGGCGGCGGGAGGGCCGGCGAGCGGCGCGGTGGCGGCCCAAGATGCGGGATCGACCGTGCTGTATGCAGGCATGGCGGGGAAGCTCGATGGCGGCGGGACCTTCGGCGGGCATGTGTTTGCGAACGCCGCGGCGGGGAGCGCGGGTGCGAACACGGTGTGGACCGACGTGGCCAAGTCGACGGTAACCAACGATGTGGCGGATGCGGGCGTGTTCAATCCGGGCGGGTTCGATATCTCGTCGCTGGCGGCGGACCCGCATGACGCAACCGGCAAGACGGTGTACGCGACGGTGATGGGGTTCGCCGGGAATGGCATGAACGCGCCGCATGTGTACCGGTCGGTGGATAGTGGGGCCCACTGGACGAATATCTCGAGCAATCTGCCGAACGCTCCCGCGAATGGGGTGCTGGTCGATCCAAACGACGCCAACACGCTGTACGTGGCGATGGATACAGGCGTCTACGGCACCACCCAGGTGGCAACGTGTACGTCGGCGAACTGCTGGAGCGTGTATGGGGCGGGACTGCCGAATGCGCCGGTGGTCGCGTTGCAGGCGGGGGCGGAGCTTGCGACCGGCGACGGACGCTATGGCGAACTGCGCGCGGCGACCTATGGGCGCGGCATTTGGGAGATTCCGCTACTGACGGCGGCGTATCCCGCGGCTCCGTCGATGACTCTGAATCCGGCGAGCTTGACGTTTGCGGCGCAGGCGGTGGCGACGGCGAGCGCGGCGCAGACCATTACGGTTACAAATTCCGGCAATGCCGCGCTGACGGTGACCCAAATTGTAACGTCGGATGATTTTATTGAGACGGACAACTGCGTGGGCGTTACCGCGGTGGGGGCGACGTGCGCGGTCCAGATAAGGTTTCTGCCGACACAGACTGGCGTTCTGAACGGCACGGTTACAATTTACGGCAATGTCGCGGGCGGACAGGCCACGGCGGCGCTGACGGGGATTGGCGCACCGGCAGCGGCAATCCTATTGAATCCGATTACAGTTACGTATTCGGGCACGAATGTGGGGTCAGTGAGCGCAGCGCAGAATATTACGATTTCGAACACAGGCGGCGTGACGGCAACGCCGCAGGCGCCGGTGGTGACGGGGGATTTCTCAATCGCACAGAACACCTGCGGGTCGACCCTGGCGGCCGGTGTCGGATGCACCGTGTCGGTCGCGTTCCTGCCGACGGCTTCCGGAACGAGGAACGGAGCTTTCAGCGTGACGGACAGCGTGGGGACGCAGACTGCCTCACTGAGTGGCGTGGGCGTGCTGCCGGCGACGGATGCGCTGGCGCCGCTGGCGCTCACCTTTGCGGCGCAGCAGTTGAATACCGCGAGTGCAAGGCAACAGGTGCTGCTGACGAACGCGGGCGACGCAGCGCTGACCGGGATTGCGGCGCAGATTGCAAGCGGCGACTTTACGGTGGTGAATGGCTGCGGGAATTCCCTGAACGGGCACTCGTCGTGCGCGCTGCTGGTGGCATTTGTGCCGAGGAGCGTGGGTGCGGGGACGGGTGCGCTGACGGTGACGGACGAGTATCGCAGCCAGACGGTGACGCTGAGCGGGACGGGGGTTGCGCCGCCGGGGGTGTCGTTGTCGCCGGTATCCGGGATGACGTTTGCGGCGAGCGGCGTGGGCCAGAGCACGGCTGCGCAGACGGTAACGCTGACCAACAATGGCGGGATGCCGCTGCTCATTCAGAGCATGGCGGCAACGGGGGACTTTGCGATCGTTGCGGGGAGCAACACGTGCGCGGCGAGCCTGGTGGTGGGCGCGCAATGCACGGCGCAGATTGCATTTATGCCGACCGTCGCGGGAACGCGGGCGGGAAGACTGACGGTGGTGGACAATGCCGGGTCGTCACCGCAGAGTTTGCCGTTGACGGGGATGGGCGTGGACTTTGCACTGAGCGTAAACGGCAACTCCTCGGCGACGATTGCGGCGGGGTCGCAGGCGGTGTACCCGCTGCTGCTGACGTCGGCCGCGGGTGTGCCGGGGACGGTGGCGTTTACTTGCACCGGTGTACCGACCAACGCAACCTGCACGGTGACACCCGCGGCGCCGGCGTTGGGAGGAACGACGCCGGTCAGCGTGACGATTGCGACCAGCGTAGCGGGTGCGGCCCTGCGCTGGCCGGTGATTCCGGGGGCCCCGCGGATGGCGTGGCTTGCAGGGCTGCTGCCGCTGGGTCTGGTTGGGTTGCGCCGGAAGCGATTGCGGCGGCTGAGCGCGATAGCGACATTAAGCTGCATGTTTGTGCTGGCGGGGTGTGGGGCTTCACGGCTGATCCCGTATACGAGCACGGGCGGAGGGTCGACAACCACTCCGACGCCAAGCGGGACCTACAACGTGGTGGTTACAGGGACGAGCACCGGGTTGACGCGGAGCGTGGGGCTGACACTGGTGGTGCAATGAGCCGAATGGTTACGCGGATTGGCCGGCAGCAACGCCCGAGGCCCAGGCCCACTGGAAGTTATAGCCGCCGAGCCAGCCAGTGACGTCGACGACTTCGCCGATGAAGTAGAGCCCGGGGACGATGCGGCTCTGCATGGTGCGGGCGTCGAGCGAGTTGGTGTCGACGCCGCCGGCGGTGACCTCGGCTTTGGCGTAGCCTTCGGTGCCGACGGGGACGATGCGCCACGCGTGGAGGCGGCGCTCGAACTCGGCCAGGGTGGTGTTGGAGAGCGCGCGGGACTGGGCGTCGGCTGGATGGGCGCGGGCATGGAGGGTACGCCAGCGGTCGGCGAAGCGGCCGGGAACGATAGAGCGGAGGGCCTGCGCGGTGGCGGCGAGGTCGCGGCGGGCGTTGGGTTGAAGCAGCGGAGCGAAGATGCCGAGCGTTGCCGGGTCAGTGGGGAGTTTGAAGCCTGGGGCCAGGTTGAGTGAGATGGGTTCGCCGGGTCGCCAGTAGGAAGAGATCTGCAGGATAGCGGGCCCGCTGAGGCCGCGATGAGTGATGAGCATCTTCTCCCGAAACGCGGGTGGCGCAGCTTTGTTCTTTCGAGCTTGTAGCGCGGCGGTTGACGCAACCACTTCGGCCGAGATGCCGGCGAGATCGCACCAGTCAGATTGGTCCTGCGCGTTGAAGACGAGGGGAACCAGGCCGGGCCGGGTGGGTACGATCGGGTGGCCGAACTGCTCCGCGAGATCGTAGCCGAAGGAGGTTGCACCCATCTTGGGAATGGAAAGGCCCCCAGTGGCGACAACGAGAGAGGTGGCAGTGATGGGGCCTGCGGAGGTTTCGACGTGGAAGCGGGCAGCGGAGGCAGGCGAGGTTTGAGTGACCCGGAGGATGCGGGTGGCGAGTTGGACGCGGGCGCTGGCGCCGGCGCACTCAGCCAGCAGCATATTGAGGATGTCGTGGGCGGAGCGGTCGCAAAAGAGCTGGCCGAGGGTTTTTTCGTGCCAGGGGATGCGGTGCTTTTCGACCAGGGCGAGGAAGTCCTGCGGGGTGAAGCGGGCGAGCGCGGATTTGGCGAAGTGGGGGTTGGCGGAGAGGAAGTTCTCCGGGGCGGCGTTGATGTTGGTGAAGTTGCAACGGCCTCCGCCGGAGATCAGGATCTTCTTGCCGGGACGGTCGGCGAGCTCGAGCACGAGGGTGCGGCGGCCACGGCGGCCGGCCTGGATGGCGCACATAAGCCCGGCGGCGCCGGCTCCAAGGATAAGGATGTCGACTTCGGAGACTGGGGGCATCGTATCGGGAGGTACGTTTGATCGTACAACGCAGGCCGTGCTGCGCGCATATTATGGCTACCAGCAGCGAGTCAGCGAGGGGAGAAGGATGAAAATCGATACCAAGGATTATCTGGTAAAGCCGGGCGAGAAGGTCAGGCTGAAGGACTGGCCGACGAAGGTGAAGCCCGTGTACAGCTCGAAAGAGGAATACAAGGAGCTGTTGGAGAAGCATGTTAAGGAACTGAGTTTGGTACAGCAGCTTCTCTATGGGTGCAACAGCTATGCGCTGCTGCTGGTCTTCCAGGGGATGGATGCCGCAGGCAAGGACGGTGCGATCCGGCATGTGATGTCGGGGGTGAACCCGGAGGGCTGCGAAGTGTCGAGCTTCAAACAGCCAAGCGCGGAGGAACTGGAGCACGACTTTCTGTGGCGGGCGCAGCAGAAGCTGCCGGAGCGCGGGCGGATTGGGATCTTCAACCGTTCGTACTACGAGGAGGTGCTGGTGGTGCGGGTGCATCCGGAGATTCTCGTGGGTGAAGGCGTGGCCGATGCGCCGCGCGACCTGAAGCAGGTGTGGGAGCAGCGGTATCGCTCGATTCTGGATATGGAGAAGCACCTCTATCGCAACGGGACGCGGATCGTGAAGTTTTTTCTTCACCTGTCGAACGAGGAGCAGAGAAAGCGGTTCCTGGCGCGGATCGATGAACCGGACAAGAACTGGAAGTTCAGCATGGCGGATATTCACGAGCGGAAGTACTGGAAGAGTTATGTGGAGGCGTTTGAGGACTGCCTGCAGGCGACCAGCACAAACCATGCCCCGTGGTATGCGGTACCCGCGGATGACAAAGAGAATGCGCGGCTGATCGTGTCGCAGATTGTTCTGGATGCGCTGGGCGGGCTGAAGATGTCGTATCCCAAGACGACCGCGAAGCGACGGGCGGAATTGCTGGCGATTCGCAAGGCGCTGGTCAAGTAGAGACTGAGAACCGGCAATGCTTTAGCTAGGAGGGGTGCCAGACCATGTCGACGCGGACGGGGATGTCGTTCTTGATGGGGATAGTCAGGAAGGTGGGCGCCTCAATCTTGAAGTCTGTCAGAGTGGCGGGAACCACCCCGGTGATATGGTGGGCGC
>Ga0224555_1001350_pt1 | contig 34416 bp, 33 predicted proteins | sample 714S23034metaG_FD_180687 | JGI IMG/M metagenome (GOLD analysis project Ga0224555, IMG submission 180687) | Peat soil microbial communities from Stordalen Mire, Sweden - 717 S2 30-34 | ecosystem: Environmental > Terrestrial > Soil > Wetlands > Peat | place: Sweden: Norrbotten County, Stordalen... | reverse complement strand
CGGCGACGTCTGGACGCCACCGGCGACAACCTGAGCACCACCCACTGTTCGAACCAGTTCCGAGCGAGATCCTCAAGCGCGCGCATTCATCGCTGTGTTCCCTACGTCAGGGACCTGAATGTTTGCATTGAGAGCCAGCTTCACGCGGGAGACCCGCCGTGAACCCTACGACGACGCAAGGTTCAGGAGGCCTCAGCAACCTGGTCGTCCGGCCTCTGTTCGAACGTGACCTCGACCGGGCAGACCGGATCTATCGCACTGCGTTCGGCACCTTCTTGGGAGCGCCTGAGCCGGAGAAGTTCTTCGGCGACGTCGAGCTCGTGCGAACACGCTGGCGGGCCGATCCGGCGGCGGCCTTCGGAGCCGAGCTGGACGGCACCCTGGTGGGCTCGAACTTCCTCACGAACTGGGGCAGTGTCGGGTTCTTCGGGCCCTTGACCGTGCAGCCCGAGCACTGGGACCGCGGCATAGCCCGGCGGCTCCTGGAGCCGACGATGGACCTGTTCGCCTCCTGGAAGACCCAGCACGTAGGGCTGTTGACCTTTGCCGAGAGCCCGAAACACGTCGGCCTATACCAGAACTTCGGGTTCTGGCCCAGATACCTGATCGCCGCGCTGTCAGCGCCGGTGGTTCCGCCGGAACGGGCAGTCTCGTACACCAAGTTCTCAGAAGTCGCCTCGCACGACCGCGCTGGCGCGACCGGCGACGTTCGTGAACTCACCTCCGCGGTCTTCGACGGCCTCGACATCACCCGAGAGTTCGACGCGGTTCTCGACCAGAAGCTCGGCGAGACCGTGTTGATCTACGAAGCCTCAGGCCTGCAAGCAATGGCGGTATGTCACATCGGTCCCGGGACCGAGGCCGGCAGCGGCATGTGCTACGTGAAGTTCGGGGCGGCAAGGCCCGGTCGCAAGGCGGCCGGTTCGTTCGGCCGGCTAATCGACGCGTGCCAGGACCTTGCCGCGACCGCGGGTGCCTCGGTCGTCTCGGCCGGGGTGAACCTCGGGCGTGAGCAGGCCTACACTGCGCTTCGGCAAAGAGGGTTTCGGCACGAATACCAGGGCGTCTCGATGCATCGCCCGAACCAGCCCGCCTACGACAAGCGCAACTGCTACGTCATTGACGACTGGCGATGATGTCGCCCCCGTCGGCCGAACCGCCGGCCCCGTCCACATCATCCGCTGGGCCACCTGACGACTGGACGTTCCGCGTCGACGCTCTCACCAAGCGGTTCGCCACGCTCGCCGCCAACGACTCCATCACGCTTCGCGTGGAGCCTGGCGAGGTCTACGGTCCGCTCGGCCCGAATGGAGCAGGCAAGTCCACGCTCGTGAAGCAGACGATCGGTCTCCTGAAGCCGACCTCCGGTCGTATCACGCTCGGTCGCTTCGACCTCGTCGCTGACCCCGATGCAGCGCGGCAACTGTGCTCCTACCTGCCGCAGGTCCAGATGCCGATCGACTCCTTCCACGTCGTTGAAGCAATCGAGCTCGCCGGTCGTATCAGGGGCGCCAGCGCGAGAGACGTCAGGGGGCGCACGGCGTCGCTGATCGATTCGCTCGACCTCGGCGAGTGGAAGGACGCGCTCGGGCACACCTTGTCCGGTGGCGTCAAGCGCCTCGTCGGGTTCTGCATGGCCATTGTCCGCCCTGGGCGCCTTGTGATCCTCGACGAGCCCACGAACGACGTCGACCCGTTGCGCCGGCGTCTGCTGTGGGAGGAGGTCCGCGCCCTCGGCGCTCATGGGTGTGCCGTCCTGCTGGTGACCCACAATGTGCTCGAGGCCGAGAAGTCGGTCGACCGCCTGGCGGTGATCCACAAGGGCCGGCTCGTGGCAGAAGGGACGCCGTCCTCGATGAAGGCGGCCGACCGGTCGCAGCTCCGGCTGCAGTTGATGCTCACGCCGGGAACAGCTACGCCTGCCCTGTCACCATGGGCCGGTCCGGCGGTACGCGTCGGGCACAACCTCGTCACTGCGATCGCCGAAGCCGACGCCTCCACCGCGATCTCGTGGGCAGCCGAGCTGACCAGCGCCGGCGTCGCGGAGGAGTACGCGCTGGGCGCCATGACCCTGGAGGACGCGTACATCCGGCTCACCTCGCACATGTCGGGCGACGGAGACGACGACGGTGATGCCTGAGCTCCAGAATGCCAGCGTCATCGTCCCGCACGGCACCGTCGAACGCGGGGCGAAGCGCTGGTGGCACGACTACGCCGTGATGGTGCGATGGCACCTCTCCAGCCTGCGCGTCTGGCTGGTGACGCTCACGATCGTCCAGCTGCTGGCGGGCGTCGGGTTCGTGCTCGGAATCTCCCTGTTTTTCGTCCACGTCCCGATGACAGCCGCCCTGTTCGTCTCGACCGGCGTGCCGGTCATCAACTTGATGACAGTCGGGTTGATCCTCGGGCCCCAGCTCGTGGCCGACCAGAAGTCCAACGGGAGCTACGAGTACCTGCGCTCGATGCCGGTCAGCAGGTCGGTGACTGCCGCTGCCTGGTACACGGTCTGCCTCATCGGCGGCGTACCGGCGATGATCGTGTCTCTCGGGGTGGCACGGCTGCGCTACGACCTGCCGCTGCACGTCTCGCCGATGATCGTCCCAGCTGTCCTTCTCACCTCGTTCGCCGGCACGATGCTCGGCTACGCACTCGGGCACGCCATAGGCAGCCCGATGGCGACGAGGCTGATCACCCAGCTTCTCGTCTTCGCCATCTTCGGTTTCGCTCCCATCCTCGTCCCCCTCTCTCAGATGCCGCGCTGGCTCGGCACCCTCAACTGGTGGTTCCCGTTTCGTCACATGGCGGTCGTCACACGCGCTGCCCTCACGCCGGGAGGCCATGCGGCGGTGCTCTCCGCGTACGTGGTGCTCGGCCTATGGGCGATCGCCTGTGCAGGGCTCGCCGGGCGGGCGCTCGGACGGCGACCATGACCGTCGGCGTCGTCGGAGGTCGCCCGAGGCACCTACCACAGTCCGAGCTGCGGTCGGGAATGGGCTACTGGGTTGCCAGCCTGGTCTCGATGATGCGCTTCGACTACGGCCGCGTGCGCCAATGGGTGCCGATGATGATCGTCATCCAGACCATGATGGGGGCGGGCATGGCATTGCTGTACGGGTTCTTCTACCCGCATGTCACCGCGACCCGGGCCTTGTACATCACGACCGGCGCACCGACGCTCGCGCTCATACCCCTCGGCTTCGTGATGCTCCCGGGCACTGTCGCCGAACAGAAGCTCGAGGGGACCTTCGACTACATCTGGTCACTGCCCTCACCAAGAAGCGCCCAGGCCGCGTCCACCTTCGTGCTCTACACGCTCCTCGCCCTCCCGGGTTCGGTGTTCGCCCTCCTCGTTGCGGCGTGGCGGTACGACGTGCACCTCGTGTTCTCGCCGCTCCTGGTCCCAGCGGTCCTTCTCTGCGCGCTGATGGCGATCACGGTCGGTTACGGCATGGCACTGGCCATCTCCAACCCGATGGTGACTAACGTCGTGACCAACGCACTGATGTTCGTCGTGCTGCTGTTCTCCCCGATCGTCTATCCGGTCTCACAGCTGCCCCGCTGGCTTGCCACCGTCCACTACTTCTTGCCCTTCTACAACATGGCCGTCGTCATCCGGGCCGGCCTCACTTCCGGCGTCGCGGCTCACGTGGCGACCTCGTTCGTCGTCCTGGTGGCGTGGACCGCCGCCGGTGGCGCGGCGACTGCATGGGTCGTCGGCCGCCGCCGCTAGAGATCCTCCCGCTCAGGCACCCAGACGGCCGAAGGCAAAGCGGCTTGCTTGCAGATACCGGCAGCATCCAAGCCGGTGAAAGCACCGTAGCTAATCTTGAACTGTGGCATTCACGAGCGAGCAAGACCCCACGAGCTCAGAGCTCGGCTGGACAAAGGCCGACTCGCAACGGAAGATATGGGGCCTGAGCCACACTCATCTGGCAAATGCCATAGACCAGTTCTCTAATGGCCCCGGAGAAGGACCCGACGAGTCGCCAATACGAGAAGCAGTCGCCGCGCGGACGGGCTTCGCATGGTTGGCAGAGCTCGGAGCGCGACTCGAGTTGACACAGCCGCTGGCAGCGGCGTGCGACGACTTCTTCATGGGACTGGCTGAAGGAGACCAGGAGCGGACGATGCGCGGGTATTCGGCCGTTGAGACGATCGTCAGTCGGATTCGCGCGCAGTTCGGTTACGACGTCGGCCGGTCATGGAATCTGCAGAAGATCGATGAGGAGTTCGGTCAGCTGATCGAGGCCTCGGCATTGTTGGCAGGCCGGCTCGAGCACGAGCACCCGACGGATACTGATACCAAGAACACCTACGAGTTGGCGGTCAAGATCGCCCACGGCTGGGCACGGCTCGTCAACGGAAGTTACTTCCTCCTGTACTCGGCGCCGTACTCAGAAGCGGCAGCGAGCATCGTCTCGGGAATGGGCGATCGCGATCTGGAGCGTGTTCAGGCTGGTGTCGAGCAGATGGTCGAGCTCGGCGCGCGACTGTCCGAGGGGTCGACGACGATCGTCGAGGGTGGACAGCCCCGCAAGGGCGACCCGGTCAAGTTCCCCAATGCGGTGCCCGGCGGCCGCTATGTCGCCGCCACTGACGGACGACCCGTGAAGGGCCACTCTGACCGCTGGTCGGTCGACGTGGTCCTCTCGGACCCTCGGGACGGGTGACCAGCGGCGCTGGTCGGTCCGACAGGTCAGGTTATGTCGGAGCGCAGGGTCGTCAACGTTCCTACGACGGCGAGCGCGACGCCATAGATCAGGAGCATGATGGCCCCTCCCCACCAGGACAGAAGTGGCGTGTTACCACCCCCGAAGCTCGTCCGTGCGGCATCCTCGAGTGCCGTGGCGGCCGCGCCGGGAAGGTACTTGCCGATCGTGGGCCACACGTCCGCGACAATCGACTCCACGACCAGGGTGAAGATGAGACCAACAACGATGGCAACGATCTGGTTCTTCAACAACGCGCCGAGACCGAGGCCGTAGATGGCGAACAGGCCTGTCCCGAGCACGACTCCGGGCGCAATCCGCGACCAGTCGTGCCACATGTTGTGGGAACTGGCGACGTAGTAGAAGCCGTGCTGCGCGCTGCACAGTGCCTGCGACATTCCCTGGGCCACGCCGGCGGGTGCCAGGCAGGAGTGGACCCTGAGGCCGACCAGCACCAAGCCGATGACCAGTCCCGTCAACATGGTGAGCGCGCCCAGCACCACACCAGCCCCGAAGCTGATGCCCAGCTTGGCGATGACGACGCGGCCGCGACGCGGCTCGGCGAGGAACGTCGGGGTCACGGTCTTGTGGCGGTACTCGCCTGTGATGATGATCGCACCAAGAACAAGAGCGAGAAGCCGCGAGTTGTCGAGCAGCGCGAACACGTTGGTGAACCACTGGGACGAGCCGTGCGGGACGATCCCGGCCCTGCCGCCGTGCCGGCCGCCCGGAGCGAAGGCAACGAGGAAGCCGAACGCGACGTCGATGAGCACGACGATCCCGAAGATCACGTACGTCGACCAGATCGTCCAGAGCTTGCGGACCTCGGCTCTGAGCAACCTGGTCATCACTGATGGCCGATCGGGCCGGCAGAGGGCGGCGGCGTTGGCGGAGCCGCCGGCGCGGGCGAGTCCGGCGGCGTGGACGAAGCCGCCGGTCCGTCATTGAATCGCCGGTAGTCGCCTACCGGCCCCGCCGCGTGTCCCACCTGCTTCCCCTCACCGCCGGTCAGAGAGAAGAAGAGCGACTCGAGCGACTCGGTGGACGAGACCATCTCGTGCACTTCGATGCGGTTCTCGACCATGATCGGGCCCACTGTCTCGGGCGCAACGCCCTCGCAGACGACGTAGCCGTCCCGCACCGCTGCTGGAAGGCCCGCGGCCTGTAGCGCCTGAACCAGGCGCTCGGCATCGGGCGTGCGCACCCTCACAGCCCGTTTGGTGCCGACGAGCAGGTCCGCCAGTCTCCCTTGGGCCGCGAGACGGCCGGCCGTCAGGACGATGACGTCGTCCACGATCAGCTGCGCCTCGGACAGCAGGTGTGACGACACGATCACGATGCGGCCGCCCTCCGGCTCAGCCGGCTTCTCGGACGCGTAGAACCTGAGGAAGTCGCGAAGCCATGCGATGCCCTGCGGGTCGAGACCATTGGCCGGTTCGTCAAGAACGAGGATGTCGGGCTTGCCCAGGAGCGCACGGGCGAGCTCGAGGCGCTGGCGCATGCCCATCGAGAAGCCGCCGACTCTCCGGTCCCCGGACTCGGACAAGCCCACGAGGTCGAGGCACTCCTCGACCCTGCTGAAGGGGATACCTGCCGCCGTTGCGATCAGCTTCAGGTGGTTGCGCGCCGTGCGGGCCGGGTGGAATCCCGACGCCTCGAGCACGGCACCGACCCGCATCGTGGGGTGGGGCAGGTGACGGTAGCGGTGCCCGTCGATGACCACCGAGCCCGAGGTCGGGGTCACCAGTCCGAGGAGCATCCGCAGTGTCGTGGTCTTGCCGGCGCCGTTCGGCCCGAGGAACCCTGTGACTCCGCCTGGGATCGCGTCGAAGTCGAGGTGGTCGACGGCGAGGACGTCCGCGCCGAAACGCTTCGTCAATCCCCGAGCTTGGATTGTCGGCATCTCTGGCCCGGCCTCCGTCAAGCTTCGTCGATCAGCATCCGCGCGAGGCGGCCCGGGCTGACCTTAGTTCGCCAACGAATCAAGGTTGTGCGACTGCCGCGGGCAAGATCGGCCCGATCAACTGACTCGAAGCACTGAAAGCCAGGAGTTGCGGTTCCGCAAGTTTCGCTCAACTGTGCCGCCCCCATGCCGACAATTGAAACTAGCGAGGGTACTTTGCCGCGCTCCGAGAAGGAGGCCGCAGATGTTGAGCAGACTGAAGAAATTGCATCTTGGAAGGATCGTCCCGGTGACAGTTGTCGTCATACTCGGGGCATCCGCTGTCGCCGCCGGAGCAACACCCGCGGCACGGGTCTCCGCAGGCCAACACGGAGTGACCCCGAGCCTCGTCGCCTCCGTGAACGGCGACTCCACCGCGGGCACCTGCGGCAGCTCTGGCGCCACGGGCACCTTCACGCTGGTCGGCGGCAAGCGCCGGGTCATCCTGACCGTCGACGTCACCTCGACGACGACCTTCACGGACTCCGCCGACGCGACGCCGTCGTTCCTCGACGTTTGCGTCGCCAGCCGCGTCAAGGCACTCGGCGCCCTCGCGTCCGGCACGCTGACGGCAACCTCGGTCACCGTCGTGCCCCCACGCCCGGTCCAGGCAGATGGGATCGTCACCTCAGTGAACGGCGTCCCCACCGCGGGCACCTGCGGCGTCTCTGGCGCTACGGGCACCTTCACGCTGGTCGGGGGCAGGCACCAGGTCATTCTTAGCGTCGACGTCACCTCGACGACGACCTTCACGGACTCCGCTGACGCGGCGCCGTCGTTCCTCGACGTCTGCGTCGCCAGCCGCATCAAGGCCCTAGGCGCCCTCGCGTCCGGCACGCTGACGGCGACCTCGGTCACCGTCGTGCCCCCTGGGAACGCCGGGAACGGCGGGAAGGGTGGTCACCGCCATCACGGTCACGGCCGGCGCTAACCGGGTACCTGACTCAGGTCGCTAGTTGGCTTTGCGGGAAGCGACAAACACCGGGATCTCTCGCACGGTCTTGGTCTGATACTCGGCATAGGGCGGGTAGGCGGCCACCGCGCGATCCCACCAGGTCGCTCTCTCGTCGCCGCTCAACTGCCGAACGACCACATCGAGGGGCTCTGGTCCGTCCTGGACCGTCACGACCTCTGGGTCCGCGATCAGGTTGTAGTACCAGACCGGATGAGCCGGAGCCCCTCCCTTAGAGGCGACCAAGGCGTACTCCCCATCGTGCTCGACCCTCATGAGGGCGGTCTTGCGGATCTTTCCGCTCTTGTTGCCTCGGGTGGTGACGATGACGATCGGCAATCCCGTGTCCATCAGAGTGTTCGCTCGCTGGCCTCCGGAGCTCTCGTACTCGGCAACCTGGTTCCTGACCCACTCAGCTGGGCTCGGCTCGTATTCTCCTTCGAGGGGCACAGAGCCACTATAGACAGCGGGAGCGGCTATCAACCCGGCCACCGAGCGCCGTAACGAAAGCGTCGTCATGGGTCAGAGCCCGCCCGCGGCCAAAGGCCGGATCTGACCCCCGTGAACGATTGCGGCAACGCGGCCACCTCAGCAGCGAGGCCGGAGCTTGAAGCTCAAGTGATCGTCGCCGCGTAGTCGGGGACGTAGCGGTAGCGATCGCGAGGTGGCCGCCGGTAGTTGCCCACTGGCGCCCGCGCGGCCAGCTTCAGCTTGGGCGGCTTGCGGTCCTCGTAGGGGATCGTCGACAGGAGATGGGCGATGCAGTTGAGCCGGGCCCGCTTCTTGTCGTCGGCCTCGACCTCGTACCACGGCGAGTCCGGCAGATCGCAATGGGCGAACATCTCGTCCTTGGCCTTGGAGTACTCGACCCAGCGATTGCGGCCCTCCAAGTCCATGTCGCTCAGCTTCCACCGTTTGAGAGGGTCGTTGAGGCGCTCCTTGAACCTCCGCTCCTGCTGCTCATCGCTCACCGAGAACCAGTACTTGACCAAGATGATGCCTTCGTCGATAAGCATCCGTTCGAAAGCCGGGCACTGCCGGAGAAAGCGGTGGAATTCCTCGTCGGTGCAGAACCCCATGACTCGCTCGACCCCGGCCCTGTTGTACCAACTGCGGTCGAACAGGACGATCTCCCCTCCGGCGGGGAGGTGGGCAATGTAGCGCTGGAAGTACCACTCGGTCTTCTCCCGGTCGCTCGGGGCAGGCAGAGCGGCAACCCGGCACCAGCGAGGGTTGAGGTGTTCGGTGATCCGCTTGATCACTCCCCCCTTCCCCGCTGCGTCGCGGCCCTCCACGACGATGACCACCCGCTTGCCTTCCTCGCGGACCCACTGCTGCATGCTCACCAACTGCTCCTGGAGCCGGAGGAGGGCCTTGTCGTAGATGTCGTTGTCAGCCATGGCCCCATCCTGCCCCGACGCGGCCACCCTTGCCGCGCTCATCCCCCGCGACCGGCTTCACTCCCCTTCGGTGAGGGGCTGGGTGGACGGCGGATGACCAGGATCGAACCGCCCGTCTATCGCCTTGCTGTCAAGCTCTAAGTGGATCGGCTCAGCTCGAGACGGTCACCCCAGCGGGCCGAACGGGCGCGCTTGTAGACCTCTCCGTCGCGCCGGCTGACGACCCGCTCGTTGAGGCCGCCTGCCTCGCACAGCCGCAGCCGCACGTGACCTTGGTGCCGGCGTGGCGAGCGCACCAACCGAGCCACAGGTGCAGAGGGCCGGCTCGGCGACACGGCCAGATACGAGTACTTCTCGTCCTCGTACCCGAGCCGTGCTCCCTTCAGGTCCCGGTGCAAGCTCGACCGCTCCAGGCGTACAGCGAAGTGGCACCAGTCGGAACCCGTCATGGGGCAGCACTCGTCATGCGGACAGGGAGCGGTCACCCGGGCTCCCCAAGAGATGAGCACGCTCCTTGCGTCTCGCAGCCGCTCGAAGCCTGCGGGGGTCCCTGGCTCGACAAGGACCAGTTCGTCGCGGGTGGCTCCCCACCACCGCTCGAGCGCCGAGCGCTCCCGGTCGTGTCCCAGCTCCCCGAGAACGTACGCGGCGACAACCAGATCGCTCTTGAGAGCAGGCACCTCCGCGGCGTCTCCGAGGGTCCACACAGCATCCACAGACAGGCCGGCCGAACCGCTCCTGGCGAGCCGGACGCCGAGCGCGGCCATTTCCGGCTCGCGCTCGACGAGCTCGGCACGCTCGATCGACGGGAACACGGCCGCTGCCGCCCAAGTGGCGGTTCCCGGACCCGCGCCCAGGTCGAGGAGGCTCGTGGGTGCCCAACCCGGCCGCAGCGAGCCAAGTTCGGCCAGCACCCTTCGCGTCGCCGCGAACGTGGCCGGCACTCGCGTCGCTAGGTAGGCCAGCGCCTCTCCTGAGGCGAAGCCATCCCAGACGCCGGTCGTGTCTCCGAATCGGTATCGATCCGACAGCATCGAAGCCGGACCTCGCAGGTCGCGGCGGCGAAGCTCGCCCAACTCGCGCTCGATCGCTGCCTCGAACCTGGAGCGCACGTCGCCGATGCCAGGCTCTTGGCTCAAGAGCGCACTCCGCTGACCGGTCTTCCGTCCTCCAGGTACTGGCACTTGCGGGCGCCGATGGCGGCACGGACCCGACGGCGAAGCGGCCCGCTCAGAAGCTCGAGCGCCTCGGCCACCGGCACGAAACGGTACTCGGCGATCTCCTCTGCCTGCACCTCGACGCGTCGCAGCTTCTCGGCATCGAGCACACCGCAGTCGAACAGGAAGCGCATGCCACCCGGCCGGCCCTCGCGAGGCCTGAGGAAGTCGACGCACGCGAGCCACGCTGTGTCGATCTCGACCCCGCTCTCTTCGCGCGCCTCGCGTCGGCAGGCCTCCCACGGTGTCTCTCCATCGACTTCTATCTGCCCACCAGGGATCGTCCAAGCCGCTTTGTAAGTGGGCTTCAAGACGAGCAACCGGCCGGCCGCGTCAAAGATGAGAGCGCCGGCCGCTGCCGGAATACGCGGGATCTCGTATGACGCCGCTTCCACGTGACGATGATGGCCGGTCAAACCGCTGTCACGGCCTCGCCGTGGTCCACCGGGATCGCCTCGAGGACCCGATACGCCCACGTACCGATGAGGATCCACCCGGGAGTGGCACTCCTGCCATGGACAGACTCTAGAGGCCAATCGCGGCGGCCCTCCTAGGCGCCTCTCGCCAGCCGCGCTCGATCGCCTCGCTCGTTGACGCCAAGAAGGCGGTGACGCAAAGTGCCGGCACCGACTAGGAAGGTGGCATGCCCGGACAGGAGGTCTCTTTGAGCGCCCGCGAGGCACGAAGACTCGCTCTCGCCGCGCAGGCACTGCTCGGGCCGCGCGCGGGTGGAGGACCCACGGGGATGCTCGGTCGCCTCCGGGCCGTGCAGCTCGACACGATCTCGGTTCTCGCCCGCTCCCACGAGCTGGTCGCATTTGCCCGCCTCGGGCCCATCGGGCGACCGCGGATCGAGGGGGCCTATTGGGGACCGTCGAGCGCGACCTTCGAGTACTGGTCGCACGCCGCCTGCATCCTGCCGCTCGAGGACTGGCCCGCGTACGGTTTCAAACGCCGGGCCAGTGTCCAGCGCGGGCGCCGGTGGCACCGCCTGCAGGACGCGGACAGGAGCTGCGCTTACGTACGCGACCGTATCCGGGCCGAGGGACCGCTTTCGGCTCGAGACCTCGGCGGTGCCAAGAAGGGCGGCCCCTGGTGGGACTGGACCGAGACCAAGATCGCGGCCGAATGGCTCCTCGACATCGGCGAGCTCGTCTGTCGTCAGCGCAAGGGGTTCCAGCGCATCTACGACCTTGCCGAGCGCGCGCTCCCCACGCACCTTCTCGAGGTCGAGCTCGAGGACAAGGCCTGCTATCTCCGGCTCGTCAAGGCTGCCGCCGCTGCCTTGGGAGTGGCGACGACGACCGATCTCGCCGCCTACCACGGGCTCACGCGTCAGCAGGTCGAACAGGTGGTCGCAGACACGGGCCTGCTCCCGGCCAAGGTCGAAGGATGGGACCAGCCCGCCTTCACCTCGGAGGTGGCGCTCGGAGCGCTCCAGCGCCGGATGAGAGGCCGCGCGGTGCTGGTCTCACCCTTCGACTCCCTCACGTGGTACCGGGAGAGGACCGAGCGCGTGTTCGGCTTCCGGCACCGTCTCGAGGCCTATGTCCCCCGCTCCAAGCGGGTGCACGGGTACTTCTCGATGCCGGTCCTCGGCGGCGACCGGCTCGTCGGGCTCGTGGACCCGGGTCGCCTTGGAAGGACCCTCGTCGCCAAGCATGTCTCTCTCGACACCAAGGATGCCGCCGGTCATGCCGCCGCGGCACTGGTCCAAGCCGCCACTTGGGTCGCAAGTGACAACATCGTCGTCGAGCGCGTGACGCCGCCGGAACGAACCTCGGAGCTGCGCGGGCTCCTCGTCGCTGCTCAGAGCTGAGCGAGCAGGTCTTCGGCGGGGATCGAGCCTGGGGCGATCCCGTCTGCGGCCATCCGGTTCGCCGTGGTCCGGAGCAACTCGTTGACCGGCGTCGCTATCTTGTGCAGGCGGCCGAGAAGCACGATCTCACCGTTCAGCCAGTCGGCCTCGATGTTGCCCGTCCGGCGGGCGAGGCTCTGCCACGAGGAGCCACCGGACCGCTCACGACCGCCGACCGGTCGCAGAGGGCCGAGAGTCTCGCGGCGCTCGGCATCCTCGGCGGCGTCGGCAACCTCGATCCCGGCCACTGCGAAACACCGGGCGGCTTCATCCCGGGCAAGCCGCCACAGCTCCCCCGCCGCCGCGTCCTCTGAGCTCGTGCCGCAGGCGGCCTCGATCGAGTTCCCGAGGTTGGAGAGCAGTTTCAGGTACTTGCGGGCCATCACCTTCGCGTCGGGGACCGAATCGAAACTGCTCTCGTTCAGGTCCGCAGCCACTCGCTCACTCACGTCGTCGGCGCCAACGGGGTATCGCCCGACATCGAGGAGCCCCGTGAGCGGGGAGACCGGGATCTCGACGACTCCCGGCTCGAGATGGGTCGCGGGCAGGATCACGCACATCGCCTGGACGTTCGGGAAACGTCGCAGCGCGAGGCGCTCGTTCTCCACCCCGTTCTGTGCGCAGACCACCGGGGTGCTCGGCGGTGCGCAAGCAGCGAGCTGGATGAGCAGCGGCTCGCTGTGCTGGGTCTTTGTCGCCAGGACGGCGATGTCGCCCTCGCCGAAGCCGGCCTCGGCTGGGCTCGAGACCGCCGCAATCGGGAGCGTGAGGGTGCGATCGGGGTCGCGCAGCTCGAGACCCCGCCTCGCGAGCGCTGCCTGGTGGGCACCCCTCGCGACCAGGACGACATCGTGGCCATGCTCGAAGAGGCGCCCGCCGATGGCACAGCCGACCGCTCCGGCGCCCAGGATCACATACCGCATGGACCGAGCTTCGCAGATCGCAGCGGCGCTCACCGCGCCGTGTCGAGGATCACCGTCACCGGACCTTCGTTGGCGAGCTCGACGAGCATGTCCGCACCGAAACAGCCCGTCGCCACCCGGGCCCCGAGGATGCGCAGATGCTCGACGACGCGATCCACGAGCGGCTCTGCGATCTCGCCCGGGGCTGCGGCCACAAAAGAGGGCCGTCGCCCTTTGGACGCGTCGGCGTACAGGGTGAACTGGCTGATCACGAGCAGCCCACCTCCGACGTCGGCCACGGAGCGGTTCATGCGCCCGTCCGCGTCGCGCATGACCCGCAACGTCCAGAGCTTGGAGGCCATAGCGAGCGCCTCCTCCTCGCGATCGCCATTGGTCACCCCGAGCAGCACAACGAGGCCGGGCCCGTCGAGCGACCCGACGATCTCCCCGTCGACGCTCACTCGGGCCCACGCGGCCCTCTGCACGACCGCCCGCACCTCAAGCTCCGCCAGGGACCTCGACAAACGGCTCGCTGTGCGCGATCAGCTCGATCAACCGCTGAGCCATGACCACAGCTCTCAGGTCAGCTCGGCCCGGGCCTGGTCGAAGGCCGTCGTCGCGCGCTCGAGATCGTCGCGTGTGTGCGCGGCGGACAGCTGCGCGCGGATTCGCGCCTTGCCGATCGGGACCACCGGGTAGCTGAACCCGACGACATAGACACCTCGGTGCAAGAGCAGGTCGGCCATACGCGCCGCTCGCGCTGCGTCGCCGAACATCACGGGGACGATCGGGTGATCGCCCGGGAGGACGTCGAAACCGAGGCCGGTCATCCGCTCCCGGAACCAGAGCGTGTTCTCCTTCAGCCTTGCACGCAGACCGTCGCTCTCGGCCAACAGCTCGAGCACCACGAGCGAGGCGGCCGCGATCGCCGGGGCGAGCGAGTTGGAGAACAGGTACGGCCGAGAACGCTGCCGCAGGAGGTCGATGATCTCCTTGCGACCACTCACGTACCCGCCACTCGCGCCGCCAAGCGCCTTGCCGAGCGTGCCGGTGACGATGTCGACCCGGTCTGCAACCTCGTGCAGCTCGGGCGTCCCGCGTCCGTGTTCGCCGACGAACCCGACTGCGTGCGAGTCGTCGACCATCACCATGGCGTCGTAGCGCTCTGCCAGCTCGCAGATCTCCCGCAAAGGTGCCACGTAGCCGTCCATCGAGAACACGCCATCTGTCGCTATGAGCTTGCGCCGCGCGTCGGAGGCCTGTTGCAGGTTCTCCTCGAGGTGCGCCATATCCCGGTTGTGATACCGGTAGCGCCGCGCGGCACACAGCCGGATGCCGTCGATGATGGACGCGTGGTTCAGCTCGTCGCTGATGACGGCGTCGTCCTTGCCGAGCAGCGTCTCGAACAGACCCCCGTTCGCGTCGAAGCACGACGAGTACAAGATGGAGTCCTCGGTCCGAAGAAAGCCGGAGAGCCTTCGCTCGAGCTCTTTGTGTATCTCCTGTGTGCCGCAGATGAAACGCACGCTCGCCATGCCGTAGCCCCAGCGATCGAGCGCCTCCTTGGCGGCAGCAACGACACGAGGGTCGTCGGCGAGGCCGAGGTAGTTGTTCGCGCAGAGATTGAGGACCTCGCCGCCGTCTGACACCTGGACCGTGGCCTGTTGCGGGGTGACGATCACCCGCTCGGCCTTGAACAGCCCCTGCGCCCGGATCTCCTCGAGCTGGGCGCTGAGCTCGTCGCGGACCTGCGTGAACATGGCGAACCTCCGATCAGGCTTCGGACCAGGTGAGCACGACCTTGCCGCAACGGCCGCTGCGCGCGGTCTCGAAGGCCTCTTCGTAATCGGCCGCGGCATATCGGTGCGTGATCACCGGGGAGATGTCGACGCCCGACTGGACCAGCACGGACATCCAGTACCACGTCTCGAACATCTGCCTGCCATAGATGCCCTTGATCGTGATCATGTTCATGACAAGGTGCGACCAGTCGATCGAGAAGTCCTCGTTCGGGAGACCCAGCATGGCGATCTTGCCGCCATGGGCCATGTTGGCGAGCATGTCCTGAAGCGCCGAGGCGCGGCCGGACATCTCGAAACCGACGTCGAATCCTTCACGCATGCCGAGCTGACCCATCGCGTCGGCGACGCTCGTGCGCGATATGTCGACTGCGAGCGTCACGCCAACGCCACGGGCCAGCTCGAGCCGGAAGTCGGAGACGTCGGTGATCACGACGTAGCGCGCGCCAGCGTGGCGGGCGACTATCGCCGCCATGATCCCGATCGGGCCGGCTCCGGTGATGAGCACGTCCTCGCCGAGGACGGGGAAGCTGAGCGCCGTGTGCACCGCGTTGCCGAACGGGTCGAAGATCGCTGCGACATCGAGGTCGATGTCAGCCAAGTGGCGCCACACGTTCGTGGCCGGCAGCGCGATGTACTGCGCGTACGCGCCCGGGAAATTGACCCCGATCCCCTTCGTGCGCGCACATTGGACGCGCCGGCCTGCAATGCAGTTGCGGCACCGCCCGCAGACCAGGTGGCCCTCTCCGCTCACGAGGTCGCCTGTCTCGAGGTCGTCGACGTCAGCTCCGATCTCCACGATCTGCCCGACGAACTCGTGGCCGATGACGAGCGGCACCGGGACATTCGCCTGCGCCCACGCGTCCCATGAGTAGATGTGCAGGTCAGTCCCGCATATTCCGGTGCGCAGGACCTTGATCAGGACGTCGCCCCGTCCGATCGCCGGAACCGGGACTTCCTCGTAACTCAGGCCAGGCTCGGGCCTCGCCTTGACGAGAGCCTTCATCGCTGACCGCTCCTCGTTGCTCTCGGACATCGTGCAACGAACGACCCTAGTGCAGGCCGGCCCACGGGCTGAGCGATCGGTGCGCTGTCGGGAACCTCTGGCGATTCAGGGGAGAATGCAACAGACTGGCGTCATGGCCGAACCGCACTCTGTGGAACCGGCTCCCTCCAGTCCAGCCGTGCACGCTGCTGAGGCCGTGGAACGCGCGAGCGACTCCGACCGCGACCGGGCCGTCAGCCTGCTGCGCGATCACTGCGTGGTCGGGCGGCTCACCCTTGACGAGTTCTCGGAACGAACCGGTTCCGCCCTTGCCGCTCGCACCCGGGGCGAGCTCGACGCGGTGCTCGCCGACCTGCCTGCCGTCCCGCAGCCCTTGACCGAGGTGGCGCGACGACGTGCCCGGCGCTGGATCGTCGCCGTGATGGGCGAGTCGGAGTCCAAAGGAAGATGGAGGCTCGCCAGGCACACGTCGGTTGTCGCCTTGATGGGCGCGTGTCATCTCGATCTCAGCCGGGCCGAGATCGACGGTCCCGATGTCGTGATCACCGCATTGGGCATCATGGGGTCGATCGACATCGTCGCTCCCGAGGGGATCGACGTCGATCTCACGGGCCTTTCCATCATGGGCCGGAAGAGCCTGCGGATGCGGGATGTCCCGGTGTTGCGCGGGTCGCCCAGGATCTTGGTCCGGGCATTTCCCGTCATGGGTGAGGTGACGGTGAGCAGTAGGCCCGCCGCGGCCGATCCCCACTGACACTCCCCGCCGAGCTGGTAGAGAAGAGACGTGTACATCGCAGAGGTTGACAGCGGCTTTGGCGAGGACGAGTGGCGCGAGTTCGTCACGTCCCAGGGCTTCGGCCATCTCGTCGCGGCCGGGAGAGGGCGGGCGGTTCCCGTCGTCGTCCCGACTCAGTTCGTCCTGGACGGCGACGAGGTGATCCTGCATCTCGTGGGCAGGAACCCGATCCTCGAGGCGATCGAGGAGCAGCCCCGGGTCCTGATGAGCGTCGCCGGTGATTGGGCCTTCATCCCCTCGGCATGGAAGGCCATCGGCGACGAGGATCCCCTGCTCGGCATCCCGACGACCTACTACGCCGCCGTCCAGTTGGAAGGCGGTGCGACGGTCGTGTCCGATCCCGGCGAGGTCGCCGCCATCCTGCACCGCCAGCTGGCAGCGACCCAACCGGAGCTCGAGATCGCCGATCCGCTCGATGCTCACGAGGCGCAACTGCGCACCATAAGGGGAGTTCGTATCGCCATCGCGCAAGTCCGGGCGAAGTTCAAGTACGGCGGCAACCTCGACGTGGAGCACCGCGAGGCGGTCATAGCGGAGCTCGAGCGACGTGGCAGGCCGGGCGACCTCGCGGCAGCCCGCCACACCAGGCGCCGCATCGACGGTTCGGGCTAGGCGCTCCGCGCCACGACGGCACGCTCCCCCGCCCCGAAGAGGCGATCCGCCGACGGTGCGGTTCAGGCCTCGCCGAGAAGCTTCGAGAGCGCGAGCCGCGCGTCCGCGCTCTCAGCCGCCAGCTGCGCGAGGTACTGAGCCAGCAATTGGGTCCATTCGGCGACGCTGATCTCCTGGCGGCTGATCACCACGCCCCGCACCTCGCGGGCCACAGTTGCCACCAGGCCCCCATGTCTGGTGACAAGCTCCAGGGTGCGGTCACCGAGGCGGATCCGGATCGATGTCGCGCGTCCCTCTCGCCCGGCCATTCGGTCCTTCATCGTCCGTTCGCGGTCCACCTCGACCATGCCGACCGGCAGGAGATCCGACACCGTCGCCGACAACACGCGGTGATATGCGTCCAGATCGGCAGTGTCGGCGCGGATCGCCGCGGCGACGAGATCGACGACAGCCGTGTCACCGCCAAGCTCGACGGGAAGCTCACCGGTGCCCTCTCGGCTACCGCCGTCGGCGCCTCCCGCGCCGGGGACGATCTCGGAGCTCACCGGTCGGTCAGGGGAAGGACCATCTGCGGCTTGGCAATAATGTGGTCAGCGCGCAGCGGCCGGACGGCGGTGCCGATGGCGAAGAACTCGGTCGTGTGGCCACCCCACTTGTGCGCGAGCGACAACAGCTGGACTCCGACGATTCCTTCGGCCTTCAGCTGCTCGGCCTCGGCCTGCATCCGGCTCATCGCCAGCTCCCGGGCGTCGTAAAGGGCTTCGGTGAACTTGGGTATCTCGACGTTTCGCCCGACGTTGCCCATGGCCTTCAAGGCTCCCTGGTGGGCGATGTGGTACACGCAGCTGCCCATCACCATGCCGAGCGGCGCGTAACCCGCCTGGATGAGAGTCCAGAAGTCTTGACCCGAGAGGTCGGACGTGAAGGGCTTGTTCTCGTCGTTGCGCCAGTTGCCCTTGACGTCGGACTTGACGGCGGTGCCGACCGCGATGAACTCGGCGAGGTCGTTGCCGAACTCCTTGAACTCGATCTCGAGGCGAACCCCTACGATGCCGTCCGCGCCGAGGGCGTCGGCCTCGGCTTCCATGCGGGACATGGCCAATTCGCGGGCGTGGTACATGGCCTGGGACAGCGTGTCGAGCTCCATGTTCTGGCTCCACCGGCCGATCTGGAGGCCGACGTGATAGATGCTCGAGCCGAGCACGAGGCCAAGCGGGCGGAAACCTGCCTCCCGCACGAGGAGGAACTCGTTCACACTCAGGTCGGAGGTGAACAGTCCACCCGGCTCTCCCGGCCGCATCTCGGCCAGGCGCCGCATCGCGTCTTCGGGAATTCCCAACTCGTTGGCTTCGATGGTCATCGTTTACTCCCTCGTGGGTTCAAGAGCGGCAAGATCGTGAGACTCTTGGTGGGCGCGGCGCCCTCGGTGTGGAACCGGACGACGGCGTCGCCTGTCAACCTGGACTCAGCGACGTGGTCGGTGTGGTTCTCACCCACCTCCTGGGCGTGGATGCTGAGCTGCATAGTGCTTGTGATCGCCCCTTCGGCGCCGATCGCGACGACGCGCCGGGCGAGCTGGGTCCTTGCGTCGGCACGCACATGGTTCACGAGCTCGGTGTAGCCCGAGACCTCTGTGTTGTAGGTCCACGCGGCGGCTTGTCTCCTGGTCGCCCAGTCGTCGTGACGGATCGCCACCGAGATCCCGACCACGACCGAAGCAGGCATCCAGCCGCCGTGCACCAGCTTGGCGAAATCCTGGCCCGTCAAAGTCGTCGAGAACAACCGGGCCGGCCGTTGCCCGCCGGCGGCCCGGATGGCGGTGCCGAGCGCCACGAACTCGCGGTTGCCCTGGCCGAGATGCCGCTGCTCCAAACCCACGCCGACGACCCCGTCGCCGCCAAGCGATTGACACTCGAGCAGCATGCGATACAAAGCCGTGTCGAAGCCGTGGTACAGCGCGTCGACATAAGGGGCGTAGCCGAGCAATCCGCCAGCCTGCCCGCTCGTCACCGTGCTGCTCACCCCGCCGTAGCCGCCGAACAACGCGCCGCCAGCCAATCCGTACCCGCCGTAGCCGCAACCCGCCCAGCCCGTGAACCCGATCGTCTCGACGATGCAGCCCATCACCTCGCCGGCCACCGAGAAGCCACACGCCTCGACACCCACGTGGCCCGGCACCGAGAGCAGGCTGCTTCGAACGGCCGAGGAGCGGCCCCGCTCCATCCTGGCCAATGCGGCGGGCGGAAGGCCCTGCCCGTCCCAGTCAGTAGTCATCGAGATTGCACCTCCAGACCGCACCGCCGAGCGGACCCTACCACCGCGTCGGAACCGATCAGCCTCCGCCGCGGCAGGCGCCGGCGGCTGAGGAACGGCGTCGAGCGCCTTCGTCCTCCACCTTTCTCCTCTTCTCAGTCGACCTGACTGGCCCGCAATGCGTGTCAGCTGTGGACGAGTCTGGGATCCATCTGGGGATGGAAGGGGGAAAAGTGGAAAGTTCTGTGCACTTCTCGTGGATTTCGCGAATACCGCTTGACGCAATCGTGCTGGGGGAGCAAGCTTTCATTCAACCGAAAGCGGTTCGGTTGAGCGCCTAAGGCGAGGGAAGCCCGCAGGGGTGTCCGGAGCATTTGGTGTGAGGCCATTCCGCCAGAGGAGAGGTGGACGGACCTCCGCCCTAAGGCAAGCCTCTCGGGGCAAGCACGAAGGCTCAGGCGCCGGCAGGGCCGCAAGGTTCCCGGTCGTCAGACAGGAGGGCGAGCCGCCCAGGGGATGACCCCGGGAAGTACGGAGGCGCAAGCTGACCGGCTACCCGGGGTCCCTCCGCGTCCGGGCTCGAGCCACTCAGGCCGGAGGACGGTCGCGGAAACGAGGCTGCAGCCCTTGTGCCGACCGAGCCCATCGGCTGACGGCACCGGCCTGGTGCTGCGGCAACTGCCCGGCCCGTTGAGCCCGTGCGCGACATCCACGGTGGTGTCCCGGGTTGAGCAGGCGCCCGTCGCTCGGACGGCGGCGTACCGACACCGTGCTCGACTCCCCCATCGGCTGGCAACTCTGGCTCTCGCTCCCGGTACCGGTATCTCTGGTCTTCCAGACCGAATGGGCAGCAAGTGGACCGCGAGACCTCAGCCGGAATGTCGGCTCCTGACAAGGTACCCTGGGCGACCCTCCCCCTTCACCCAGACAATCCCACCGGTGCCTTGGAGGCTTACGGTGGCACTACGGTTGTCGCCACCATGGGGGAGTCGTGAAGCCAATACCCGTCGTCTTCCATCTTGGATCGCTCCAGATCCACACATACGGAATCGGACTCGCGCTCACGTTCTGGTTCGGGTACCGCTACTTCGCCAAGCGGCTTCGCGACCATGGGTACCCCGATGCCTGGTTCGGGCGCACCTTCATCTGGATCGTAGTTGCGTCCATCATCGGCGCCCGAGTCGTGCACGTGGTCGCGAACCTGCGCGGGGCTCAGGGCTACGCCCAGAATCCCGGGGACGTCTTCGCGATCTGGCATGGAGGCCTGTCGAGCTTCGGAGGACTGCTCGGCGGTGTGCCCACCGGACTGATCTGCGCGCGGCGCTGGTGCCCTCAACTCCGCCTGAGCGTGGCTCTCGACCTGGTTGCGCCAGTCCTGGTCATCGCGTGGACAGTCGGCCGGCTGCTCGGGCCGCAGCTCATGTACCAGGGTGGAGGGAATCTAACCCATGCCTGGTACGGCATGGCCTACGCGGGCCAGGCCGGAAAGCGCGTGCCAGTGCCGATTTTCCAGGCTGCCGAGGACTCGGTCGTCTACGTCATCGCGCTTTGGGTCGAACGAATGATTGCTCGCAGGCGCGGGCCGATCGGCATCGTGGCGACAACAGCCGTCACGCTTTACGGTGCCGCTCGGTTCAACGACGAGTACGTCCTTCTCCCGCACAAAACGGGCGGCGACATCGCTGTCCTGATCGCATCCCTCGCCTTCGTGGGCGTCGGCGCCGCCCTTGCGGGCTGGCTCCTGTGGCAGGACCGGGGTCTCGCCCACGACAACGTCACCGATCCCTGGCGGGCACCAGCGACAGAAGATGCGTCCGCCACGTCCAAAGGGGATGACACCGAAACAGCTGTCCCGGCGCCCGCCGACGAAGCCGGCGACGGCGAGCGGGACGACCTGACACCGACTGTCGGTCCGGTCGATTGAAAGCCCGTGGAAGCTACGCGACAGCCTCGGGTGCTCACACGGCGCACGCGCCCTCAGAGGCGAAGGTTATGACCGGCGCCGACTTCGGGCTCATGTTCAACCTACCGCCCGAGATCACCCTCGCTCGAGTTGCCCGCCGAGGACTCCGTTCGTAAGCGTTGTCCTCGGCGGCATGGTCTTCAGCATCCTCCATCAGCTGCCAATGGAGCCTTCTCGCCGACAACGGTTTCCGGGCCTATGACCGTTGCCCTCATGCTGGCTAACTACGCCAGCGGAACGCCCCAGTGGGGCCACAGCGGGGCTGGTGCCTTGTTGCCGACGACCGTGGCGCCCCTGACGCCGAGCGGCGCCAGCGGAACGCCCCAGTGGGGCCACAGCGGGGCTGGTGCCTTGTTGCCGACGACCGTGGCGCCCCTGACGCCCGGCACCCTGGCCCCCTGACGGCTGTTCGAAGTCGTCAGAGATACCAGGACGACCCGGGCGGAGCCGACCCTCGCGGAATGGGACGCGGCCATCGCACCCTTGGGCACTGCGGCCGCTGCGAACGGCGAGATGGCCATCGAAGCCACTAGGACGGCCGCGACACCGGCTGCGACCTTCAAACGAACCTCGAACCTTGTTCCAGCTGTCTTCCTCGACTGCATTTCCGGGCCTTCTCTCATATAGGAAGTGTCGACGCTCTCTGTGTCAGAGTCTAGCACTCTGTGCGGTCATTTGACCACTCTCTGCGTTCTAGCTCAGCCGCGGCAGAACGTCGACTCTTGCTGCATGCGAGCCAGCCGGCTCCGCAGCGGCGAACAGGCCGCTTCTCTAGAAGTCCTGGGCGAGGGCGGCCGTCGCGTTGGGGGCTTGTGACGCGTCAGGAAGCTGGTTGGACCCGTACTGCCAGGCGATCACGTTTGCCACGTTGTTGGAGTTGACCCAGTTCGCCATCTGCTGCACGAAATATGCGTTGTCGCCGCCACCGAACATGCCGTTCCCCGACCATCCAAGGCCCCACTCCGGGATGGCCAAGCGCTTGCCGTGCGCGGCCCCGAAGCTCGCGAGCCAGTCGAGCCCGTAGCTCTGCGTGAGCATGCGGTGCCACTCGGCAACGGCGCCCGGGTACGAGCCCCACTCGGTGTCGTAAACGTCGAGCCCGACGATGGCGACATAGGCGTCACCCGGGTAGTAGTTGGCGAGGTCTCCGACGCCCAAGTCGCTCCGGGTCGGGTTCCACTCGAACTTGAAATTCGCACCGGGAACCGACCGCATCGAGTCGACGATCTGGCGCCAGTACGCAACAAAGGAGGCCGCGTGGCCCTTCGCCGCCCAGGGGAACCAACCGCCGTTGAATTCCCAGCCGAGGCGGATGATTGACGACCCTTGGCCGCCGGCCACCAGAGCCGCCGACAGCGTCTCAAAGTACTGGTTGTACGCTCCGGTCGCTCCGACGTCCAGGCTCGCGCCGGAGTTCGGAAGCATCGGGACGCCCCAGATCATCTGGTAGCCCGTGCCCTGCCACTGCGAGAGGAACCACGACGGATCGCTGATCGTCGCCCACGACGTACCATCAAGGAAGTCCATCGCGTAGCGGACTTGGTGACCGACCAGCGTGTTCGTTCTCGTGATCAACGAAGCCGAAGCCGGACCTGCGTAGACGCCGAGCACCGATGCGGCCTTCGATTGGCTCGGCGGCGGCAGGGTCGTCGATGTGGTCGTCGTCGAAGTGGTGGTCGTCGGCGGCAGGGTCGGCGGTGCGGTCGTCGAAGTGGTGGTCGTCGCCGGCAGGGTCGTCGATGTGGTCGTCGTCGAAGTGGTGGTCGTCGGCGGCAGGGTCGTCGATGTGGTCGTCGTCGAAGTGGTGGTCGTCGCCGGCAGGGTCGTCGAAGTGGTGTCAGTCGGCGGTGCGGTCGTCGAGGCGGTGTTAGTCGGCGGTGCGGTCGTCGAAGTGGTGGTCGTCGCCGGCAGGGTCGTCAAAGTGGTGTCAGTCGGCGGTGCGGTCGTCGAGGTGGTGCCCGTCGGCAGTGCGGTCGTCGAGGTGGTGGTCGTCGGCGGTGCGGTCGTCGAGGTGGTGCCCGTCGGCGGTGCGGTCGTCGAGGTGGTGCCCGTCGGCGGTGCGGTCGTCGAAGTGGTGGTCGTCGCCGGCAGGGTCGTCGAGGTGGTGCCCGTCGGCGGTGCGGTCGTCGAGGTGGTGGTCGTCGGCAGTGCGGTCGTCGAGGTGGTGGTCGTCGGCAGTGCGGTCCATCTCTGCCAGCGGTTTCCGAGTGACGCATTCTCACCGGTGACGGTCGCCGCCTGACCGACAGCCGTGGCGTCCATCCCACCCGACGCCCCGGTTACTTGAAGGGCAACCCAAGCCATCGGAGATACCAGAGCGCTCCGGGTTGAGCCGACTCTCGAAGAAGCAGACGCGGCCAAGGTCCCACGAGTCAATGTGGCCGCTGCGAACGGCGAGATGACCATCGAGGCCACCAGGACGGCTGCGACGCCGACGGTGATGAACCCTCCTGAGAGCTTGGAACGACTCGTAAGCCTTGTTCCAGCTGTCTTCGTTGAACGACGTCCCAGCTTTCCTCGCATACAAGGTATGTCGGTGCGTTTGGCCTCCAGGTTGAGCACTTAGCGCGGTTGTAACACTACTCTCCGCGGTCATTGCTACCCAAGGCATGGTCGGCCGCGAGCCGTCGTCATGCCTCGGCTGTCTGCGAGAGCCTCGCCTACTGGAGTTCGGCTGCCTCCTCGGCGACGACTTCACGCAGCCGGGCCGCGAAGCGCGCCTCGTTGAAGCCGGCGGCGTGCTCGGCGATGACTTCGCCAACCCAGGCGATCTCGCCGAGGTGACTCATTGCCTCGGCGATGAGGCCTGCGGCGGGGCGCTCGAAGAACACACCGGTCTGGCCTTCCACGATCGTGTCGAGGAACCCTCCGAGGCGAGGCGCCGCCGTGGGCTTCCCCAACGCGGCCACTTCGAGCGGCGTCAGGCCAAAGTCCTCGTACGACGCAGTGAGCAGCGCCTTGCAGTTTGCGTAGCTCCAACGGAGCTGGTCGTCCCCGAGCCCGCGGAGAAACGTGACCCGGGGCCCCGCCAGCGTCTCGAGCCGCGCCCGTTCGAGCTGCACAACGAGACGTCGGCGTCGACGGTCATGGAGGAGAACGTCTTTGCGAGCAGTGGGAGCGCGGCGCGGTGCTGACGACGCAGTCCGGGGACGTGGTCCAGCCTGCTCGGTCTCACGTCGAGGTCGGCGAATTCGCGAAACGTGCCCATCGGGTCGGAGAGCGAGGTGTACAGCGGCTCGAGGGAACGCCCTTGTCATCGCGAGGACTGTCCGCTCCGCTCCTCCTCGTTGGGTCAGGTAGTCGTGGACCAGCGCGACCGGTTCAGTACGCGCCATGCCCCCGGAGAACTCGTGCTGGCGTGTTCCACAGGATCCGGAGATCCCACCAAAGCGACCAAGAGGCAACGTAGAGGTAGTCGAGTCGCTGAAGCTCGTCGAAGCTCAGGTTGCTCCGGCCCGACACCTGCCAGAGCCCCGTGAGCCCCGGGCGGACCTCGAAGCGCCGCTGCGCAAACCCGTTGATGCTGGACGACTCGGATGGAACGAACGGTCGCGGTCCGACAAGGGCCATGTCACCGCGCAGCACGTTCCACAGCTGGGGGACCTCGTCGAGACTGCTCCGTCGCAGGAAGCGCCCGACCCTGGTGACACGCGGGTCTGCTTCCAGCTTGAACAGTTGCCCGTCCACCCCTCTCCTCGCAGCGAACTCAGCGTGCTCTTGCTCCGCGTCGTTGGCCATCGTCCGGAGCTTGTAGACCACGAAAGGATTGCCGCCTTTGCCGATGCGCTGCTGGTGGAACAGGACGGGTCCCGGAGACGTGGCCTTGATCGCGACGGCCGCAGCAACGAGCGCGGGGGCAGAAAGGGTCAGCAACACTGCGCCGACCACGAGGTCGCAGCTGCGCTTGGCAATGCGGGATCCGAGGTTCAGCCGAGCCGGGGCCACGTCGATGAGGGCGAGACCGGCGATCTCCTTCACCCCGGACCGCCAGGTCAGCAGCTCGAAGTAGCGCGGCACGATCGAGATTGCGACTCGGTCGTTCAACGACTGCAGCCGCAAGATCGCCTCTTGGGGGTGCGTCCTCGAGAAGCCGACTATCACCTGGTCCACCGCGAGCTCGTCGCACAGCCTCGATAGGTCATCGATCCCGCCGAGCACGGTTGTGCCTGGCGCGGGGTCATCGTCGACACACCCGACTATCGTGATGCGCGGGTCCCAGGACAGATAGCGCAGAAGGTAGCGGGCCATCATGCCGGTGCCGACCACGAGCACCCGCAGCTGCTCGACAACAACGAACCTAAGCAGAACGCGACTCAAGCCCCGCGCCACAGGGATCACCGCCGCAGCAAGAAGCAGCGCCACGACTATCGTCACCGGCTCCAACGTCGCCTGCTTCTCAAGGCTGCCGAAAAGATGGTCGATACCGAGAACTACACAACCCGCGACCCCGAGAGCGTAGACGATGTCATGAAACTCCGTGAACGAGTTCTTCAGCACCTGTCCGGGCGACGTCGCGTAACCATTGTTGATGGAGAGGCTGATCACGACGACGATGAACAGCGGGATACTCAAGAAGACGTTTGCCAGCAACCGGTTCGGTCCGGACCCGGGCTGTTGCACGATGTACAGCGCCATGAACTCGCATGCCGCCAGCGCCAAGAGGTCGGTAAACACGACGGCGATGCGCGGCCCGAGCCACCGGCGGTGGGCTTCCTGGCGGATGACGCTTTTCAGCGTGGCGCGGCCCGAAGCGTCGCCAGGCGCGACAACCAAGCCCAACGGCGCCGACCCGTTCCCGTTCAGTCGTTCCAGCACCTTTGCCCCGCGGACCTTGGTCCCCGGGGCGTCTGCCGCGTGCCCAGGGCTTACGGTCATGTCTTCTAATAACTTGCCCATCTACCCTCGTTGGTCTGCATTTCTCCCCGGCGAACCCCGGCTATCTCGTAGTCGACCGACTGCTTCGACAACGTCCTCGCAAAGACAACTTCCGGGCGCCCCTCGGCGACCGCAGGAGGGAACGAGTCGCAGAACGACGCGATCCCTACAAGGTACATCGGCTTGGATCCGCTACGTTATTAGAAATTCTTTCTGCAGAATAGCGAAAGGGTCGGAAGGAGGAGGTCGCGCGGCTGTCACTGAGCGCGCAGGCCCGCTATCGCTCATCGCGAAGGAGGCACCCAGAATCCCCTCGAGAGCATCACCGATGTCGGCGGCCAAGAGGCTTGAGAGCTGGGCCGGGTATGAAGCGAGAGGCCAGCGATGACGAGCAGTCTTTCGCGGAGGTCTCCCACCGACTTCGATGTGGCGGCTCGGCGGCCATGGCTGGCAAGGGCACAGCTTGCCGCGCAGCGGCGTGGCCCTGCAGTCGTGCTTGCGTTGATTGTCGGGGCGGTGGCCGCACTTGGGATCTCGAGCCTCTCCGGGGTCAAGTACCAGAGCACCGCGCTCATCGTCGTTGCCGGCTCGCCTGGCACGGCGGACGGAGCCAACAGCCTCGCCGCGACCTACGCCGGCTTCATCCCTGAAGACGTGATCATGCAAAAGGCGCTCGCGAACGCGATCGGCGTCACTGATCCCACGCAGTATGCAAGCATCGGCAAGAGCCTTGTGGCAACGGTCGTGGCCAACAGCGCGATCGTGAGCCTCGCCTTCACCGCTTCCACTCCACAACAGGCGCGGGCAGGGCTTCATGTCCTCGTCTCCGACCTGACCGTCGGAGTCCTCCGGTGGAAGACCAGCGACCAACAGCACACAGGTTGCTCGGTCAACTTCGTCGACTCGAAACCGCAGACCAGGCCGCCGAATACCAGCATCGCCACGGCGGCCGAGGTGCAGTACTACTGTCCCCTCTCCCCGGCCGTCCCTCTGTCGCCGGCTTCGGGGTACCTCGTCCTGGTGAAGGACGCGAGCACCGGAATTCGCTCCACTCCCGGCAAGGTCAAGACGGGAGCACTCGGGGGCGTGCTCGGCCTGCTGCTCGGCCTCGTTCTGGCGGTTGCCTGGGAGCGATCTGACCCACGTACCGACGACCTGGCCGACCTGCGATCCGAGGTCGAGTGCCCCTCGTGGGAGGGAGTGTTCACGCCTGCTGCTGCGATCTCGATTCTCGCCCACTGGCAGCAGACCATCCCGGACGAACAGATCCAAATCGGCACCATCGGCGTCGGTCGATACGATCCGGTCGCGGTGGCTCAGCTGCAGCGGACCATCCAGAATGCTGCCCGCAACCACGGTGTCGCTTTCCGCAAGGTGAACCTAGGTGGCAAGAGCGTCTTCGAAGGCCTCGACACCAAGACGCCCATCGTCGTGTTGTGCGTCGCTCAGGGAACGCCGCTGGCCACGCTTCGTGACACGGTTCGCCGGCTCCGCGAGCTCGGTCACACTCCCGACTGGGCGTTTCTGGTGCCAAGCGGCGGTGTTCGCGACCGTTCGTCAGCTCCGACGAGGCCCGACCTCGGAAGCCTGCCCCATGTAGAAGCCGAGCGGGCCATGAACGGGCATCCCGTCGCCCAGCAACCGCGCCAGGGCGGCCCGAGGCGTCGGATCGCTGAACGGGGGGGCGCCGGTCGTCGGAACATCCCATGAGCTCGGGCGTCACGGTCCCTGGGGAGGTCCCAGCTCGTCCTCGGCCGGAGCCCGACGAAGCCGGGACAGCATGGTTGCTTGCCCGACCGCGGCCCGGACTACTCGTGGCCGCTTGCATCTTCGGTGCCGCAATGATCGGCGCGGCCGTCGCGCGCAAGCCGCTGGACGGCCTAGCGCTGTTTCTGGGCTTGATCGTCGCGACGGTCGTCGCTGCGAGACCGGCCTTCGGCGCTTACCTCCTCACCTTGGTGGTGCCGATCACCTCAGGCTTCGAGAAGGGCTTCCCTATCCCGAACGTGAACCTCTCCGAGGCGCTTATCGCCGTGGTCGGGATGATCCTTCTCCTCGTCGCGCCCCGTCGAGCCGAGTTCCGGTGGCAAGCATTCGACTGGATGCTGTTCGCTTTCTGTGGAGGCTGGTTAGTGCTCGGCCTCCTCGACGCGCTCGACATGCACACTGGTCTCAGCTACTCGACGATCGACCCGCTGATCGGCCCCTTTCAGTTCTTGATCTTGTACCGCGCTATCGCAGTGAGCCTGCGCACGAAAGCAGAGCGGCGTACCGCGATCGCTTGCCTGCTGGTTGCCAGCGTGCCGGTCGACATCCTGGCATTCCTGCAGCAAACCAGAGCCCATCTCGTCAATAGCGCCATCGCCCACGTGACGGGTGGGAGCATCTTCCAGACCTACAATTATCTTCAATTCGCGCGGGCGACCGGGCCGTTCCCCCACTGGACGGTGCTCGCCGGATATCTCATCGTCATCTTGCTGATCGGGTTTGCATGCCTGGTCTTCGGAGTGGAGCTCCCGATCTCACGCCGTGCCGTCGGGACCATCCTGCTGCTAAACGCGGTGGCGCTCATCCTGACCGCCGAGATCTCCGCCATCGCCGGTGCGATCGCCGGAGCGATCCTCATCGGTGTCTGGGCGGGGAAGCGAAAGCAGATGGTGCGATGGTTGATCACCGGATTGATCGTCACGGCGGTCTTCGGAGGCACTTACCTCGTGAAGCGGCTCGACACTGAGTTCGCGACCCAGGCCGGGAGCGGCCGGAACCCGTTCGTCCCTCAGACGATCTCGTTCCGCTGGCAGGTGTGGACCGGCCAATACTTTCCTGCCATCATCGAGCGGCCACTCATCGGCTGGGGCCAGGCGCTGCCCGACACGATCAACTGGCCGTATACCGAGTCGCAGTATGTGACGGTGCTGATGGCCGGCGGGATCCCGCTCCTTGTGGTATTCGGAGGTGAGATGGTTGCCCTCTATGGCCAGTCTCGGCGCCAGGCACGTCGGAAAGACCTCGAGGACTCGGCCACTCCAGCCGCTCTCGGCAACGCTGTGGCGACGCTCGTGGTTGTGCTCGTCCCGATGGACGCCATCTACCCCTACATGACCTCCGGTGGCCTGCCCGAGCCGCTCTTTGTCGCGGCGGGCATCGCTGCAGCTTGCGTCTACTGGGGTAGGCGCAGTCCGATCTCGGGCACAGAGTCGAACGCCGAGGCTGATCTGCAGGCGCGTGCCGCACTTGCCGCTCCAAAGTTGTAAGCGAGGGACCAGGTCACTACGACTTGATCCCAGGCGGTGAGACACCGGGCCCGTTGGTCGGCCGCGGTGTCGGAACCCACGAGGAGACGGCCCAGCGGGTACCGGTCTGGAGCTCCACACGTCTCGCGAACCGGTAGGCGGCGGACTCGGCACCCTCGAAGCGCACCCGGTGCGCGGTCCGCGCGGTTAGGACGAGCGGCTTCACGAGGTAGCGACTTCGCTCCGGAGTGGCTACCCACCGAACGAGCCATCCCGCCGGACCAGGAAGCCCTGCGCACGCCCAATCGCGATCCAACGCGCCGAGGAGCTCGGGAAACAGGGAGTGGAGCTGCCACTGCGCCGCGCCCCGGGTGCGGGCGGACCTCAGGAACGAGTCCGCGTCTCGCTGGTACCGGTGCTCCGCGTACAGCGCGCGGTCGAATACCCCGGTCAAGCCCGCCTGGTGAAAGCGGATGCCGATGTACTGGTCCTCGTGCTCGAGCTTCCACGCCTCGGCATCGGTCCGAAGGAAACCGGTCGAGATGTAGTCCGCACGCCGCAGTGACACATTGCCACCCCACAGGTGCAGGAGAACGAGCCTCGGATCGGCCTCGATCTCGTCGCAGTGCGTCTCGTACTCGTGTGTGTAGATCCGGGAGAGCACCCTGTTCGCCGAGTCGCCGTGGGCCGCGACGACAGGCATGTAACCGACCACGACGAGGTGGTCGGCCTCGCTATGACGCAGGGCGTGGCCGGTGACGAGTCCTTCGCCGGCGACGACGTCGTCATCCACCAGCAGCACGACCTCGCCGGTGGCCTTCTCGACCGCCGCGGTGCGCGCCGCGTGCGTGCCGGCATGGGCCTGCTCGAAGGCCACCACCCGACTGTCTTTCGCGCCGAGGCGGGTCGCGAGCTCATAGGACCCGTCACCGGAGCCGTCGACGGCCACGACGACCTCGGTCGTGGCCGGGTCCGCGAGCAGAGCCCGCGCACACGTCTCGAGCCGGGTTACCCGCTGATAGGTCGGTATCACGACCGAGACGGTGGGGAGCCCGGATCGCGAGACGACGCCACCTCCTGGCTCCATGGTTCGCAAATGATAGACCAGACAGGGATGACGGCCGGTCGGCGACGGAGAGGCCGGGCATGTACGCGTCGCGGCCGCTCCCGAGCTCCGCTTGCGTTCGTGGCCTGGGGCGCGGTGGCCGGGCGCAGCGTCGAGATCGCCGAGTCGCTCGGTGGCCACGCGTATGTCCTCTTCCCCCCCATCGATGATCGGCGTCCACCCCCAGCGGTTCGGTACGCGGTGGGCAGCCTGCTCACGCTCGCCTACCTCGTACGCGAGGATCCCGGAGCAGTTGTGACCACGAACCCGCCGGTCCTGCTCGGGCTCATCGCTCTCGCATGGGCACGTCTGCGCGGCATCCCGTTCGCTCTCGACAGTCACCCCGGGGCCTTCGGGAAGCTGGGTGACCGCGTCTCGGCTCGCCTCCTCCCGGTGCACCGGTACCTCGTCCGGCATGCGGACGTCACCCTCGTCACGGCGGAATCGTGGGTCGAGATCGTGCAAGCGTGGGGAGGCCGAGGACTCGTGGTCCACGAGGCGCCTGGTCCTTGGGGATCGCTGAAGAGGTCGCCGCGCGAGGTGAGGAACCGCCCACGGGCGCTCCTTGTCTCACGCTTCGGCCGCGACGAGCCCGTCGACGCGGCCGTCGCGGCCGCGGCGCTCATCCCGGAGATAGATCTGCTCGTGACCGGGCGACTAGAGAACCTGGCACCGGAGCTCGCCGAGAGTGCCTCGCCCAATGTCTCGTTCGTCGGCTTCCTCCCCGCAGCCCGGTACCAGATGTTGGTGGCAGAGGCGGACCTCGTCGTGGCGCTCACTACCGAGCCGACCTCGGTCATGCGTTCCGCGTACGAAGCCGTCTACGCCCGGAGACCGCTCGTGATCAGCGACTGGCCGCTCTGTCGCGAGCTGTTCCCGTTCGCGGTCGCCGTGGCCAACGACCCTGCCTCGATCGCAGAGGGCCTTAGGCGCGCGGTTGACAATCTCCGGGCACTCGAGGACCAAGCGGAGAACGCCCGCAGGCTTCAGGCCGCGAGGTGGGAGTCGCAACTTGCGGCTCTCGTCTCCGTGCTCGGCCTTCCTCGGCCCGACACGGCCTGACGGTCCCGGCCGCGGGGACCAGCTCGGTTCGCCGCCCGGTCAGCGGCCCTGGCTGCCACCGTTGCGCGACAGAACCGGCCCGGCGTCCACGAAAGCGCCCTGCGCAACCAAGCTGGCCTCGAGCGGCCTTCGCCGCATCGGGGCGGTCACACCGAGATACGCGTCAAGTTGGTCCGCGAGGATCATGCTCCTGCGAGGCGTCCTGTTCCTCCACGGCCGTGCCCGGCGCGCCAGGAACGATCGCGGGTAGTGGACCCGGTCCGTTTGGTCCTGGTTCAGAATGTCACCTCCTGAGCTATCTATCGATTCGAGCCGCAACCCGAGCGATCGATTGCCTGATTACGCAGAACGTAGCATCGCGACCCATGCGGACAACGAATCCGAGCGCGGAGGGCACGACCTCCCTGCGAGCCGATCGCAGTCGCGCCCGGCCGTGACGGACTCCGATCAGGGCCTGGAGCCGCCTGGAGGGCCCGGCAACGCCGCTGTTTTCGGATCGCTACGTCATCTGACGGTGCGCGGCGGAGCGTACCTGACAGCCCGCGAGGGGATAGGAGGGCTGATCCGCCTCGGCGGCGTCACGATCGTCGTTCGTGTGCTCGGACCAAGCTCGTACGGCATCTACAGCGGCGCGGCGATCTTTGTCGCCCTCGGGGCGATGCTCGCCCAGGGGGGAGCGGAGGTCTTCCTCATCAGACAGAAGTCCGAACCGTCCGACGAGCTCTACCAAGTGGCGTTCACATACCTTCTCGTTTCGTCCTTGGCCGTCGCCGGTGCGGGCTTCGGCCTGTCGTTCGCTGCGGGAACCTTCGTCCATTCCGAACGGGCTCTCGACGTGTTTCGCGTGCTCGTCTTCTCGATCCCGGTGAATGTGATGTGGGCGCCGGCACAGGCGCGCATCGAGCGGCGTCTCGACTACCGCAAGATGGGCCTCATCGAGCTCAGCGGAGACGTCGTGCTCTACGCGGTCTCCGTGCCGCTCGCGCTCATGCACTTCGGGGCATGGTCGCTCGTAGCCGGGTTCTTCGCATGGCAGACGTGGCTGTTGCTCGCCAGCCTCGTGCTGTCGGGCCTGCGGCCCCGACTGCGTTGGTCGAACTCGATCGCCCGAGCCCTCCTTGGCCATGGCACCTCGTACTCGGCTTCCGGCTGGATCGGCGGCATAGGAGCCTTGACGATCCCGATCGTTGTGGGTATCTATCGCGGAGCGGCCGGCATCGGGTATGTGTCGTTCGCGCTCCGGCTCGTCGACACGGTCGCCTTCGCCCAAAGGGGCGCCTGGCGCCTCGGGCTCGTCTCGATGTCTCGCGTCGGCAACGATCGGTCGCGCCTGCGACGCGGCCTCGAAGAGGGATCGGTCCTCCAGCTTCTCGCGCTGGGCATGCCGATCGCGCTCATCTCAGCGAACGCCCGTTGGATCGTCCCCACGGTCTTCGGGCGAAGCTGGACGCCGGCCATCGACGTGTTCGTCCTGGTGTCGCTCGTCACGTTCCTCCGCGCACCGGCATTCATCCAATCAACGCTCTTGTACTCGCGCGGGCGCAACATGCCAAACGTGACGGCCACGATCATCGGGCAAGCTTGCACTGCCGCCGCCGTGGTCATCCTCGTGCCGCATTTCGGCGTCACGGGCTACGGGGCCGCGACGGCCTGCTCGCTCGTGAGCCTGCTCTACATCCAGCGGGTCGTCCGCCGGGAGATCGTGAGGTTCAGCTACAAGAGGCTCTGGCCCTTCGTGATCGCCCTTGGCCCGATCATCCTCATGCCCCTTGCCCCGATGCCGTGGGCATTGATCATGCTGGCCCCGTTGATTGCGACCTTCTCCTTGCCTGGACCACGCGACAGCCTTCGGCACGCCTACGACCTGATGAAGCTCGCTCTGTTGAGGGAGCCGACGGCACTCGGGTCATCGAGCACGTAACTGCACCATCGAGTCTTGATGCACTGGTCGCCTCGGACGCCGGATGCGGCCGGAACCTCACTGGCGAGCTCTCACCTCGATGAGGCGGAACACGGGGGGCGACTTCACGCGAGCGACCGAGCGAGCGGCGGCCCTTTCCAGCACCTCGGTCGTCAGCTCGTCCGCCTCGCACGCGACTGCCAGCCGCCGCCGGTCGAGCTCGGCCGCCACCTCGCACTGGTGGTTGTCGACGTGCTCTCCCCGTTCGGCCCTTCGCGGCACGAGGACCGGGCAGCGGCCGGCAGACAGGGCAAGAAGCGAGAGACCGACCCCCGCATGCGTGATGACGACATCGGAAGCGGCGAACTCGGCCTCGAGCTCTTCGCTCGGCGCGCCTGGCCGGGACTCGATCGGGAGCCCGTCGACCGGCGTGGACCCTGTCTGCCAGGTCACCTGGACACCCTCAGGGAGCGCCTGCAAGATCGCCTCCAACAGGCGCCGGAAGCCATAGGTCTCCTGTGAGCCGGTCGCTACCGCCACCTTCTTGATCGGCCGCGCGGGGCTCTCGATCGGCTCGTAACCGTCGAAGACGGTTCCCCGGTAGTGCCATGGCGGATCTCTCCATGTCGGCACCTGCGCGTAAAGAGAAATACCCGGGACACAAGCCAGGATCCGGCCGGTGAGCGATGGCGCCGTCTGGCGCGCGGCACTCTCGATGTAATGACACGACGCACCGCGAAGGCGCGCGGCGGCAAGAAACGGAACGGCGATGCTGCTCCCCGTACTGATGGCGCGGGAGAACCGGTGCCCCCGACCCAACAAATGCCGGGCG
>Ga0224555_1001349_pt1 | contig 34443 bp, 32 predicted proteins | sample 714S23034metaG_FD_180687 | JGI IMG/M metagenome (GOLD analysis project Ga0224555, IMG submission 180687) | Peat soil microbial communities from Stordalen Mire, Sweden - 717 S2 30-34 | ecosystem: Environmental > Terrestrial > Soil > Wetlands > Peat | place: Sweden: Norrbotten County, Stordalen... | reverse complement strand
ACCGTAACCGGAACTTCAGGCTCGACCACCGCAACGGTGGGCACGATTACGTTAACCGTACAGTAGCCATTACGCGGGAGCGCGCCGGGAATGAGCCTTTCCGGCGCACTTTCGGCGCATATTGCACCAGGTTGCCTCATTGCCAAGAACGGGTTGCAGTAAATTCAATTGAGATTCGAGAGGCGCACCGCAAACCCGGGAGGCGTCTGAACCGTCTTAACGATCAGGTACAGCTGTCATCGTGCGGTCAATGTACGCCAGCTCACCGCATGGGGTTCAGGAAGGTCTATGCTCACACGCGAGGCATCCTCGCATCTGCGGGTCCTGTTGGTGGCGGCTCTGCTTGCCGCAACGCCACTAATTTGCGTCTGGGCAGCCCCGGCGTCTTCATCTCAGACGGCAATGCCGGGCAAGAAGGCCCAGCTCGCGGAAAACTACGGGAAGCTCCCGCTCGGTTTCGAGGCTCGATCGGGCGAGGGCAGCGGGAGCGCGCAGTTTCTGGCTCGCGGCAGTGGCTACTCGATCGATCTTGCCGGCCATCAAGCTGAGCTATCGCTGTGCGGCCCGGCCCGGGGTGGGGCACGCTCAGTAACTCAAGGAAAGCCGCTCCGTGCGCCAGGGCCCGGGCTTTGCGATACGCTTCGGATGCAGTTGGAGGGCGCCAGCGCGAAAGCTCTCCCGGCCGGCGAGGAGCGGTTGCCGGGCACAGCGAATTACTTCATCGGCAACGACCCGTCCCAATGGCGCACCGGCATACCCACTTACGCGAGGGTGCGTTTTGCAGGCATCTATCCCGGCATCGACCTGGTCTACTACGGCAACCAGCGGCAACTGGAGTACGACTTTGTATCCGAGGCAGGAGCCGATCCGGCGGCCATCCGGCTGCGCTTTGGCGGAGCGCGGCAATTGCGCCGGGAGACAAACGGCGATCTGGTGGTGAAAACGGCGCACGGATGGCTGCGGTTTCAGAAGCCGTCGATTTATCAGCTGGTGAATGGCGCGCGCAGCCCTGTTGAGGGAGATTTTGATCTGGCGGGAAAGCATACGGTTCGATTCCGGCTCGGCAGCTACGACCGTTCCCGGGCGCTGGTGATCGATCCGGTGTTGATTTATTCGACATTCCTGGGCGGCAGCGGCGCGGATTCAGCGAAGGCAATTGCGCTGGACTCGTCGGGTGACGCGTATGTTGTCGGGCAGACAAATTCGCCCGACTTTCCGACCACTCATGGCTCGTTTCAGGTCTCAAACCATGGCGCGACGAGCCACGTTTTCAACGCCTTCGTAACCAAGATGAACCCGACAGGAACCGCGCTGATCTACTCGACCTACCTGGGCGGGAGCGGGGGCGCGCCTCCGAACGTGGTGGGAGACGTGGCCAACGCAATCACAGTAGATTCAGTGGGCGATGCCTATGTGACCGGCCAGACAGGATCTACAAATTTTCCGGTCACGGGAGGGGTCGTACAGATCTACGATAAAGCCGCCGCAAACGGGGACGTGACGGCATTCGTGACCAAGCTGAACCCGGACGGAACGGCCCTGGTCTACTCCACGTATCTGGGCGGCAGCGGCACGGTCGCGAACGCGCCCTTTGCCGGCGATACAGGCACCGCGATCGCCGTTGACAGCAATGGAGCTGCGTATGTGGCCGGCTGGTCGTATTCGAGTGATTTTCCGGTGACCTCCGGCGCGCTTCAAAAGATCAACAACTCCCTCGTAACCGGTGGAGATAACGGATTCGTGGCCAAACTCAATCCAACCGGCGCGGGGATTGTGTACGCGACCTACATCGGGGGGGGCGGCACCTCGGGCTCGATTCCGTTTGCCGGCGATTCGTGCAATGCGATTGCCGTGGATGGAGCGGGCGACGCGTACATCGCGGGGCAGATGCTTTCGAAGGATTTCCTGGTAACGACGGGAGCATTTCAGACCAAGCAGGCATCCTCCGGCGAGGACGGCGCGAACGCATTCGTCGCCGAACTGAACCCCGCCGGCACGACTTTCAACTACTCTACTTACCTGGGTGGAAACGTCATCGATACAGCCAATGCGATTGCCATTGACCCAGCGGGCGATGCGTATGTGACCGGTTACACATTTTCCAACAACTTTCCAGTTACGGCGGGAGCGATCCAGCCGACGAACAATGGCTATACAAACCATGTTACCAACGCATACGTCGCCGAACTGAATCCCACCGGTTCCGCGCTGGTGTACTCGACGTACCTGGGCGGCAGCGGGGGCACAATCAATCTTTCACCGGGAAACAGTTTCCCGTCCGGAGATGAGGCGAACGGTCTGGCGATTGACAGATCGGGCGACGCCTATGTTGCCGGGAGCGCGGCTTCAGCCGATTTTCCGGTTACCACGAGCGCTTATCAGCCTGGGAATCACAATCAATCTCCCGGATGCGCGGGCGGCTGCTACGGAGGGTACAACGCATTTGTGGCCAAAATCGGCCCCAACGGCACCAATCTGGCCTACTCCACTTTCCTGGGTGGCAACGGATTTAACGCGAACAATCCGGCGTTTAAAGAGGACGAAGAGGGCGATCTGGCCAATGGCCTGGCGCTGGACAGCTCAGACAATGCGTACATTACCGGAGATGCCGAGTCAGGCAATTTTCCCATTACGCCGGGCGTCTTTCAGACCACGATTCACGCCACCGGAAACGCATTCATCGCCGAGCTGAATCTTTCCGCACCGCCGGGGCCACCTGAGCCGACGGTGACGGTGACGCCCACTCCGGGGACCATCGGTTCGGCCCAGACCTTGTTGGTGACCGTCGCCGTAGTCCCGGGAACGGGGAGTCCGACACCAACCGGTTCAATCACGCTGACTGCCGGCAGCTATATTTCCCCGGCCACAGTTCTGAGCGGCGGCAGCGCAACATTCACGGTTCCGAGCGAGTCTTTGCCTTCCTGGCCGGCCAACCAGATTTTGCCGGACTTTCTCACGGCGAATTACTTACCGGACGCGGCGAGCTCAACCATTTACAGTCCATCCTCGGGAACGAACTCCGTGGACGTGGTTGCGCCGGTCATCGCGGTAACGCCGTCTTCGCCTACCATCACCTGGGCACAGGCCCAGTCACAGCCGCTGCAGGTCACTATCGCCGCCAGCGTGGCTCCCACCGGGCTGCCACTCCCTACCGGAAAGGTGACACTTTCCACCGGCAGCTTCAATTCCGCAGCCGCGGCTCTGAGCAGCGGCAGCGCCACCGTGAGCATTCCCGCCGGAACCCTGGCAACCGGAGTGAACAACCTGACGGCGAAATACTCCGGCGACACCAATTATGAGCCCGACACGGGCGCCGGCCAGGTGACTGTCGGCCCGGTCACCGTGACGGTATTAGTGCAGCCGTCTCTGACCACCATCACCACGTCAGAAGCGCTGCCGGTGACGATCGTCGTCACGCCTGGAATCGGCGCCGGCGCGGCCGAACCAACCGGCACAGTGACATTGACCAGCGGCACATACAGTTCGGGGGCGACGACGCTGAGCGGCGGCAGTGCGAGCATCACAATTCCACCGGGCTCTCTGTCTGCCGGAACCGACACGCTGACCGGCGACTATTCGGGAGACGCCAATTACCCCTCAATCGACGGCACTGCGACCGTGATTGTGACGGCTCCGACAACCCCCAGCTTTACGGTGAGCGGGTCGGCGGTCAGCGTGACGCCGGGCGCAACCACGGCCAACACATCCACGATTACGGTGACGCCGAGCGGAGGATTTACCGGAAATGTGGCGCTCACAGCGGTTATCACATCCGCCCCCAAGGGGGCGCAGTTGCGGCCTACACTGAGCTTTGGAGCCACCAGCCCGGCTGATGTCACCGGCGCTTCCGCGGGAACAGCTACGCTGACGATCTCCACCACAGCGCCGGGTACCTCGCCTTGCGCAGCGGTTCATAGTGTCGAAAACCAAAATCCCTGGCGTGCGGCGGGCGGCGTGGCGCTGGCATGCCTTCTGCTTTTCGGCTTCCGCAGCCGGCGGCGCAGGCTTCAGAATTGGCTGGGGATGATGGCTCTGCTGGTTTTTCTGGCCGGAGGACTGTCCGCATGCGGGGACGCAACCCTGAAATGCCTGTTGCCGGCGCTTACCGGAACTACACCTGGGAGCTACACGATTACGGTAACCGGGACGTCAGGAACGACTTCGGCTACCGGCACGGTGAACCTGACTGTCGAATAGGCGCGCGGAAATATTTTTCCGCCGGGGAATTACGGCATGCAACCTTTCTGGAATTGCTGCATCTTAATTGGTAATTAGCAGAGGCTTCCCCAAAATGTCCCACCCAAGAAAGGTCTAACCTCCTTAATGAGGGTCCGTTTCTGGACCTCTTCCCAAAATCCCTCCTGGATTCCCACCCTTAAATGCCTCTCGAAAGGGCCCACCGGAAGGTGGGCCCATTTTCTGTGGTGCGCCAGTGCGGATGCAGCGGCGTTCAGCTGATTGCGGGGGCCCTGGGGATCAAGCGGCGGCGGAGCCTCGATGGCTAGAATCAAAGTTGCGATGCGGATTTCTTCCCGTTCCAATGCGGATTTGGCGGTTGAGCTTCAGGCCCTCGACACTGTTTTTGCGCAGGCCGGGCTGGTGCGCAGCCGGCGCGGGAAAGCTGCGGCCGGGGTGCGGCCGGCGCGATTCGATCGTGCTGCTCCCGAGGAGCTTTTGCGTCCCGCGCCTACACCGCGCGTCGCCGCCAACGGGGTTCGGTGGTTGCCGGTGCCAAGATGGGGCTATTCCTGGCTTTGGAGCGGGTTCAGCACTCGAGCGGGCGGAGTAAGCCGCGCTTACTGCGCTGCCGGCGCGCCGGCGGAACTGAACCTTGGCTTTACGGAGGACGACAGCAGAGAAGCGGTGGCCGCGAATCGGAGGCTGCTGGTGGAGGCGGTGACCGGCGACGCTCGGACGCCGCTGGTATGCGTGCGGCAGTTTCACTCGAATCTTGTGGTTCGTGCGATGGCAGCCGACGCGGTGCGCGAACGTCCGCGAAGAGCCGACGGCCTGATCTCGGACGAGGCGGGGGTGTTGCTGGCTGTGCAGACCGCGGACTGCATCCCGGTGCTGGTGACGGACCGCAAGCGCCACGTGGTGGCGGCTTTCCACGCCGGGTGGCGGGGCACGGTGAAGCGGATTGTGGAGATGGGCGTGGGGCGCATGAGGCTCGAGTTCGGCTCCCGGCCTGAGGACCTGATTGCGGCCATCGGGCCAGGCATCGGCGCCTGCTGCTACGCGGTAGGTGAAGAGGTGCTGTCGGAGTTCGAGTCGCAATTTGGGTATGGGCGCGAATTGTTTCGCGAGGTCTACGATGCGGACGACGTGCGGATGAAGTACCCGATGCTGTTTTTGACCCAGCGCGCGCCGGGGCACTCGCCGACGGGCCCGAGCCTGCACGTGGATCTGATTGAAGCCAATCGGCGGCAGTTGCTGTCGGCGGGAGTGGCAGCCCGGTCGATTCAGGTTGTGGGGGGATGCACGCAATGCCACGGGGATCTGTTCTACTCGCATCGCGCCTCGCGGGGGCGCGCGGGGCGCATGATGGCGGTGATCGGGATCCGTGGAAGCTAAGAGAATCCGAACCGCAGGCTTTCGACTACGCCTCTCGCGGGGAGATTGCGAGAGGCTCCGGAGCGGATGGCAGTTTTCTTATCAAGCGCTTACCGTGATCGGTCTGTAGTTTGGGCTTAAGCCTCGCCGGGGTTGACCAGGTCGCGCAGCTCCTTTGAAGGTTTGAAGTAAGGAACTTTTTTGGCGGGAACGTCGACACGCTCGCCGGTTTTGGGGTTGCGTCCGATACGGGGATTGCGTTGCCGAATGCGAAACGACCCGAAGCCGCGAATCTCGATCTTGTCGCCGCTCTGCAGGGCCCCGATCACCGAGCCGAAGATGGTTTCAACAATCACTTCGCCATCGCGGCGCGTCAGATCGCCCAGGCCGGTTACTTTCTCCACCAGGTCTGCCTTTGTCATATTCGAAAGACCTCCGCATTCAGCATAAACGGATTTTGCCCATGAAAGGGTGAAAAAGCAAGCTCAATGTGGAATTTAGCCTTTGCGGATCAGCCATTTGGCCGGAAAGCCGGGAAGTATGGCAGAGAGCGGTGAGAAGACCGAAGTTGCGGTATCATGTCCTGAGACCGCGCTTTCAAAAAAAGACAACCATCCGGACTGAATGCGAAGACCGGGCCCGAGCGACGGACGTGCGCGAAATGCAGTATCCAACCTACAGCATCGTCATTCCGGCTTTCAATGAGAGCACGCGCATCCCCGCCACGCTTCGGGAGGTGGTGGACTGCATTCGCGCCCGGGGGTGGTCCGCCGAGGTAATTGTGGTCGACGACGGCTCGCGCGACTCGACCGCGGAGGTGGTGCGCAGCTTTGCCGCCCAGGCTCCAGAGGTGCGGCTGGTGCAGAATCCCGGCAACCGGGGCAAGGGATACAGCGTCCGCTCCGGGATGCTGCAGGCGCTGGGCGAAGTCGTGATGTTCTCCGACGCCGACCTTTCAGCGCCGATCGAGGAAGCCGAACGGCTGTTCTCGGCCATTGCGGATGGCGCCGACATTGCGATCGGCTCGCGCTGGCTTGACCGCAGCCGGCAGACCATCCACCAGCCACTTTACCGGCAGTTTTTCGGCCGCTGCTTCAATGGCGTGACCCGCGGCGTGATGGGACTGCATTTTGCCGACACGCAGTGCGGCTTCAAAGCTTTTACCCGCGCGGCGGCGCAGACGGTGTTTCAGCTCCAGACCATCGAGCGCTGGGGATTCGATCCCGAAATCCTGTTTATCGCCCTCAAGCGCGGGTACCACGTCAAGGAGGTGTCCGTAACCTGGGGGCACGACGAGCGCACCCGCATGAGCTACCTCAAAGACGGCATGAGAATGCTGGAGGACATCGCGATCGTGCGCTGGAACGCGCTTCTGGGCCGCTACGGCAAGCAGATCGAGCCCATCCATCGTGCCGGCCTGGTGAAGTAGGCCGTCGGGGAATTTCATCGCAGTTCTTCTCGTTAGTTGAGACTTATCACCCGTTCTTTGCGTCCCTCATCAGCAGGAACGGATTCTCTCCATCCGCTCAGGATCGTCTCGAGGAGTTTGGCATGATGCGCAAGATTGGGATTGCAGTACTGTTTCTGGCCCTCGGTTCCGTGGCTGTCCTGGCCGCGGACTTCAACGGCAAATGGAATGGCACCGTTGAATCGCCGAGAGGCACGCAAAACCTCACCTTCGACTTTCACGTCGACGGCTCAACCCTGACGGGCAAGATCACCACTCCTCGCGGCGACACCGACATTACCGACGGCAAGGTGGATGGGGACAGCATCTCGTTTACGCAGGAGCTGAACTTCAACGGCAACGAGTTCAAGATCACATACACGGGCAAGGCGGACGGCGACACGATCAAGTTCTCGCGCCAGGCCGGTGACCGGCCAGCGCAGGAGTTTGTAGCCAAGCGCGGCGATGCGGCCACACCTCCTCCTCCTCCTCCTCCACCTCCACCGCCGCTGCCTCCTCCTCCGCCTTCTCCGCCTCCGCCCCCTCCGCCGCCTCCGCCCCCGCCTCCGCCCCCGCCACCGCCTCCTCCTCCACCGCCGACCGCACCGCAGCAGTAACGCCTTGATTTTCCGCTAGGATTCGGTGCGGACACGGTGATAGGGTGGACTGAAATCGCCAGGAGGTTTCGTCCACCCTATGGCTTGCACGATTTCCAGGCGCCTGTCCTGGCGCCTGTGCGCCGCCGTTCTCTTCGCTTTGCTCGGTCTTTGGCCGACGCTTCATCCCCTCAGCGCACAGACTTTCGATGCCACGACGATGCGATCCCCGCAGGATATGGGGATGACCTGGCTGATTCATTCCGGGGACGATATGGCCTGGGCGCAACCTGGATTCGACGACTCCCAGTGGATGCGCTTCGATCCGAGCAGCTCGCTGAAGGTCTTGTACCCTACCAGCCGGCCGGAGATTGTGTGGTACCGGCTGCATGTGAAAGTCGCTCCCGGCGAGACCGGCCTGGCGCTGGCTGAATGGAACCTGTCGAGCGCATTCGAGATCTATGTCAACGGCCAGAAGGTGATCGAGACGGGCGAAGTGAAGCCGTTCAAGCCGTACACATTCGATGCACGATTGCTGGCTCGCATACCCGATGCGGCCATTGCCACCGGCTCGGTGACCATCGCCATGCGGGCGCACATTTCCCAATTGGATTGGGCAAACTCGGCTCCAGGTTTCTACACCACCAATCTCACCATGGGCCAGGAAGACGCGCTCAGCGATCACATGTGGCTCACGGTGATCGGCCAGAACGCCCTGAGCTGGTTTTACGAACTGGTGGGATTGGGGCTGGGCGTGGTGGCGCTGGCTTTGTTTGTGGCCCAGCCGCGCCAGCGCGAGTATCTCTGGATTGCGCTGATGTTTTGCGCCACGGCACTCCTTATGCCGCTTACGTTCTACCGCCTGTTCCACAATCTACCCGCGGGGTGGGGGTACGTGAGCGCGCCTTTGCAGATTGCTTCTCTCATCTTTGAGACGCTGATGTTTTTTGCGCTTCTGCGCATTCCATTCGGGAGGTGGATCCAGCTCCTGCTGGTTGTGGCTGTGGTGGGAATGATCGTCTCGACGATCGGGACCGCTCATGGGATCGGATCGTGGCTGGCGACATTGCTCACTGCGATCCCGGAGCTGGCGATCATTGCCGGCGTGATTCCGGTGCTGCTCATCCTGCATTTTCGCCGCGGCAACCGCGAGGCCGGCATCCTGCTGGTGCCGGCGCTGCTCTCCAGCCTGAGCATCTTTCTTTACGTCGGGTTCTTTCTTCTGGGGCAGATAGCGGGACTGGCGACCCTGGTCCTGACTCTCGAACAAGTAGTCTTCAACTGGAAGGTGGGGCCGTTCGTGGTGAATATGGGCGCTGTCGGCGAATGTCTGTTTGTGCTTTCGCTGGCGGTGATCATGGTTTTGCGCTCCACGCGGATCAGCCGCCAGCAGGGACTGATGGAGAGCGAACTGGCCGCGGCGCGCGAGGTGCAGCAGATTATTCTGCCGGACCAGATCGAGACCATCCCCGGCTTCCAGATTGAGAGCGCCTACCAGCCGGCGCAGCAGGTGGGCGGGGACTTCTTCCAGATTCTGCCCACGCCCGATGGCGCGTTGCTGCTGGTGGTGGGCGACGTGGCGGGGAAGGGGATGCCGGCGGCAATGCTGGTGTCAGTGCTGGTGGGCGCGATTCGGGGGGTGGCGGAGTACACTTCCGATCCCGCCGAGTTGCTGGGCAACCTGAACGACCGGCTGATCGGCCGCGCCAATGGCGGGTTTGCAACTGCCCTGGTGGCGCTCATCTCAGCCAACGGTGCGGTGACGATTGCCAATGCAGGCCACCTGCCCCCGTATCTCGACGGTAGGGAAGTGGAGCTGCCGGGGGTGTTCCCGCTGGGGATCGAGCCCTGCGAGCGTTACCAGACCATCCACTTCCGTCTGGAGCCGGGCAGCCGGCTCACGTTCTATTCGGATGGAATTGTGGAAGCGCAGAACACGCGCGGGGAGCTTTTCGGGTTTGAGCGCGGGCGAGAGATTTCAACTCAACCCGTGGCGGCGATTGTGGAGGCCGCAAAGCAGTTCGGGCAGCAGGACGATATGACGGCGATTGCGATTACGCGGGATCGGGCGATTGCTTCGGCGGCGTGATTTTTGACGGGGAGATGTGCTTTTGTGGTTTCCCACCATTTGTGCAGAGTGCGCACAAAGGATGGGTACCCGGCCCCAGCGTCCTTCCGAGAGAAATTGGTGGGTTGAAACCCCGCCTCCCTCTGAATCGAGTATGCTATTGCGTTGTCTTGTGAGGGGTGACGATGCGATTCCTGAACATTCTTCCGGCGGCTGTGGTTTTGCTTTTGCCTTGCGCGTTCGCGCAGAATACTCCGGCACATGACGCATCCTCGCAGGCAACAGCATCTGCGCCGGCTGCCACTGCACAGGCAAATGCAACTACGCAGGCGATTCCTTCGACGGATGCGGCAAAGGCGGAGATGGCGGACCGCGTTCGAGCGGAGGCTTTGCACGCGTGGAATGGATACAAGCAATACGCCTGGGGGCATGATGCGCTGAAGCCGCTGAGCCGGCAGCCGTTCGACTGGTACGGGCAGGGGCACACGCTGCTGATGACGCCGGTGGACGCCCTGGACACGCTTACTCTCATGGGCCTGACAGCGCAGGCCGACGAGGCGCGCAAGCTGATCGACACGCAGCTGAATCTCGATCAGGACATCTACGTAAAGGACTTTGAGATCACGATCCGGCTGCTGGGCAGCCTGATCTCGTGCTATGAACTGACCGGCGACAAGCGGCTGCTGGAGCTGGCCGACGAGCTGGGGCGGCGCATGCTGCCGATGTTCGACTCGCCTACCGGGATGCCGTACGGGTATGTGAACCTGCACACCGGGGCGGTGCGCGGGAACATCAGCAATCCGGCGGAGATTGGCAGCCTGCTGATCGAGTATGGGATGCTGGCGCGGCTGACCGGCAAACAGGAGTACTACGACAAAGCCAAGCGCGCGGTGGTGGAGTTGTACAAGCGGCGCTCGCCGATCGGGCTGGTTGGCTCGGGGATCGATGTGGAGACGGGCGCGTGGACGGACAAGACAGCGGGGATCATGGGCGGCATCGACTCCTACTATGAATACCTGCTCAAGGCGTCGATTCTGTTCGGCGACCAGGATTGCGCGCGCATGTGGCGCGACAGCGAGATTGCCATCGACCAGTATCTGGCCGATCCGGAGCCTTACGGGCTTTGGTACGGGCAGGCGGACATGAAGACGGGCAAGCGCACGACCACCCTTTACGGCTCGCTCGATGCATTTTTTCCGGCGGTGCTGGCGCTTTCAGGAGATCTGGAACGCGCGAAGCAACTGCAGGATTCGAGTTACCGGATGTGGAATCTGACCGGCATTGAGCCGGAGCGGCTGGATTACTCGACCATGACGATTGTTGCGCCGGGCTACCCCCTGCGGCCGGAGATTATCGAATCGACTTACTACCTTTACCACTACACGCACGATCAGAAGTACCTGGCGATGGGGCAGACGTACTTCAATTCGCTGGTGAAGTATTGCCGCACCGACGATGGGTACACGACGCTGACGGATGTGCGGAGCAAGCAGAAGGCCGACGAGATGGAGAGCTTCTTTTTTGCCGAGACGCTGAAGTATCTTTACCTGCTGTTTGCGCCGGAGTCGACGCTGGACTTCAATGGGGTGATTTTCAATACCGAGGCGCATCCGATGAAGCGGAGCTTGGGGCTGAAGTAGGCAGTTGTACTCATTTAGAGTACAACTGTTCTCGCAATGAGAACGACGCTCACATCCGTTGGGGATCTGCTGTTCGGCCAGACCAGAGGCAGAATACTGACCCTTCTTTACGGCGCCTCAAGCGAGTCATTCTACGTGCGTCAAATCGCCCGGCAGATTGAAACCAGCGTAGGAAGTGTCCAACGCGAGCTGGGCCTTCTAACTGGCGCTGGTTTGATTGAACGGTCGGCTTTGGGAGTCCAGGTATTTTACCGGGCAAATCGTGAGCACCCGGTCTTCAAAGAACTCAGCGCCCTGCTTGCGAAGACAACAGGCATCTTTCATCTGCTTAAGATGGCTCTGGCCCCACTCTCGGATCGAATCGATTTTGCCTTTATTTTTGGCTCGGTCGCCCGCGGGGAGGACAAGGCCTCGAGCGATATCGACCTGATGGTGGTCGGTGCAGTTTCGTTGGACGAGATTCTCGACGCGGCAAGGTCTGCGGAGGAGCAGTTGCGACGCCCCGTAAACCCGTCAATCTATTCCCTTCAAGACCTGCGAGAGAAGTTTCACGCAGGAAGTCACTTCCTGCGGTCGTTAGAGAATGCCGAGAAGGTATTCTTAATTGGCGACGAAGATGGGTTTAGAGAAGCTTGCAGAATTCGGCTGGTACAAGGCTGAGCCGAGCAGCCCGAAAGAAATAGCCGATCTCTTCGGCATCGTGGACCGCGCTTTCGCGGACCTGAACGTCGAGGGCATCTCGGACGATCTGCGATTCCACGCAGCCTATAATGGGATTCTCACTCTTGCCAACATTGCTCTCCGCGCCAGCGGATTTCGCGTTTCTCTCGGTCAGGATCATCACCAGCGGGTCATCGAAAGCCTTGAATTCACATTGACGACACTCGATAGCGCCGCAAGAGAGCGATGGGTGCGCAAAATCAAGGCTCACTCGCAAAGAGGAATGCGACGAGCTACGACTCGGCCGGGGGCGTGTCACCTACCGATCTGGCGCAGATTATGAGGGATCTGACGCTTCTGAGAGAGCAAGTAAAGGCCAGCTTGTGGGAGATTCATCCGGAGCTTCTTGCGAGTGGATAGACGGGGCTACGCTGGTGATTGGGCCGATTCAGCTCGGCCCCCATGCCAAGAATCCTTGATTCGAGCGGCGCGAAGCGCTGAAATGCCAAACTCTTCAGGCCACGAACCAATCATCGGTCAGCTTTCAGGCACGTCGCTGCGCAGATGCCGCTTTTCGTTGACTCCGGGCCACGATTTGAAGTATTCTGAAGACCTTGCGCGGTGTTGCGCCTGGGGTCTGTGTGTTTGCACCCGGACTCGGCTGGTGGATGCCCTGAAGGGGTCCGCTGGAACAGGCCACCGGCTGCTGGATTTGAGAGTTTATCCGGCACAGCCAGAGCCCTTCTGAGGGGCTAACCCACGCAAATCCTCGCCCGAACAGATTTGTTTGGTAGTGGGTAGAGATGAGGCCCGTGCGCTTTGCGTGGGCAAGAGCGCTTTGCGCGAGAGATTGATCCGGGCTGCCGGCGGTTTTTTCCGGGATGCGCCGAGGTTTATAGAGGGCAGGAGAGCGATGTCGACCTTTGTTCCGAGCGGCAAGGATATTGCCCGCAAATGGTATGTGGTGGACGCGAGCGGCCAGACACTGGGCAGGCTGGCCACCAAGGCCGCCAGCGTGCTGAGCGGCAAGCTGAATCCCCAATATGTTCCGTACATCGATATGGGCGACCACGTGATCGTGATCAACGCCGAGAAGGTGCGGTTGACCGGGCTGAAGAGCCAGAAGAAGGTCTACCGGCGCTACACCGGCTTTCCGGGCGGGCTGCGCGAGGAGTCGTTTACGCGGCTGCTCAATCGGAAGCCCGAAAAGATTCTGGAAGAGGCCATCAAGGGCATGTTGCCCAAGAGCAAGATGGGCCGGCAGATGGCTACCAAGCTGAAGGTATATCGGGGCGACAAGCATCCCCACCTGGCGCAGGCGCCGGTGGCGTTGGAAATCGCCTAAGGGCAGGGATCAGGGTTCTGGTAAGGGAACAGAGTTTGGCCGGCTTCGATTGAAGCTTGGCGGAGAGAGCAACGAATGGCAGATATGGTTCAGTATTACGGGACGGGGCGGCGCAAGTCGGCGATCGCACGCGTCTTTCTGCGTCCCGGCACGGGCGAGTGGAAGGTCAACGGCAAAGGATTCGACGAGTATTTCGTCACCGAACAGCAGCGCGTTTCAGCCAAGCGCACGCTGGTTTTGACGGAGTTGGGCTCGAACTTCGATGTTGTCACCACGTTAAGGGGCGGCGGGGTGTCGGCGCAGGCCGATGCCGTGAAGATGGGCATTGCCCGCGCGCTGGTGGAGTTCAACCCGGAATTGCGCAAGCTGCTCAAGGCCGAAGGCCTGATGACCCGCGATGCGCGCCAAAAAGAGCGCAAGAAATACGGGCAGAAGGGCGCTCGCAAGCGGTTCCAGTTCAGCAAGCGCTAACGCGCTTGCCAGTGGTCAGTGATCAGTGGTCAGTGTTCAGCACCGAAGCGGTTGCGGCACACACAAACTGATCAATGACCACTGATGACTGTTTCACTAAATTCCCGCGAGAGCGGGATCAATCCGGGCCAAGGTTGGACTTGCCCGGATGCAATCCAATAAGGAGGCCCATTGGCCACGATCACAATGAAGGAGCTGCTCGAAGCGGGAGTTCACTTCGGGCATCAGACCAAGCGCTGGAATCCCAAGATGAAGGAATATATCTTCGGCGAGCGCAACGGGATCTACATCATCGACCTGCAGAAGACGCTGAAGCTGTTCAAGGACGCGTCGAAGTTTGTTACCGAGCTGTGCTCTCAGGGGCGGACGATTCTATTCGTCGGCACCAAGCGCCAGGCGCAGGATGCGGTGGCAGAAGAGGCCACCCGCGCGGGAATGCCGTACATCAACCAGCGCTGGCTGGGCGGCCTGCTGACCAACTGGGTGACGGTGCAGAAGAGTGTGAAGCGCCTTCAGGAATTGGATGAGATGGCCGTGGATGGCCGCTATGAACTGCTGACCAAGAAGGAAGTAATTCGGTTGGAGCGGGAGCGGAAGCATTTGCAGGCAAATTTGGCCGGCATCAAGAGCATGAAGCGGCTGCCCGACGCGCTGTTCATTGTGGACTCGAACAACGAGCAGATTGCGGTGAAGGAAGCGCGCAAGCTGGGCATACCGGTGGTCGCGGTGGTGGACACCAACTGCGATCCGACGGTGGTGGATTACGTGATTCCGGGCAACGACGACGCTTTGCGCGCCATTCGCCTGTTCACCTCGAAGATCGCCGACTCGGCGGCCGAGGGTGTGAACCTGGTGGGCGACAAGGCGTTTGCCGAGGAGCTGCCCGAGGCAGTTGCAGTGGAAGCTGAGGCCGTAGCCGCGGAGGCCGCGCCAGCCGACGCCGAGGAACTGGACCTGAACGCGGTCCTGGGCCCCGGCATCCGCAAGGCGCCGGCGGCCGTGGCTGCTCTGGACGAGGAAGAACCCGCCGAGCGCGCACTTTAATATTTGCCGCGCGAAAGCGCGCACCGGACAAGCGTGGCGGCCAGTGCGTTTGCCACGCTTTTCTTTTGCCGGAAATCCTTCGGCGTGAACCTTTGATACAGGAACCTGGCAATAAGGCTGCCCGGCAGCCGGGAAATGAGAGATGACGACAGTGAGTGAAAAGATTGATGCCAAATTGGTGAAAGAGCTTCGCGAGAAGTCGGGCGCGCCCATGGGCGACTGCCTGAAGGCTTTGCAGGAGACGCATGGAAACATCGAGGAAGCATTTGTGGTGCTGCGCAAGCGGGGGATAGCGTCGGCACAGAAGAAGGCCACGCGCACGACCAACGAGGGCGCGGTGGGGACGTACATTCATGCCGGCGGCAAGATCGGCGTGCTGATCGAGTTGAACTGCGAGAGCGACTTTGTGGCCCGCACCACGGACTTTCAGGAGCTGCTCAAGGACATCGCGATGCACATCGCGGCCAGCGATCCGCGCTACGTGAAGCCGGAGGATGTAACCGCGGCCGACCTGGAGCGCGAGAAGGATATCTTCCGCGCGCAGGCAGCTGCTACGGGCAAGCCGGCCCCGGTGATCGAAAAGATCGTGGAAGGCAAGATGGGCAAGTTCTACGAGGAGGTTTGCCTGCTGGAGCAGCCTTTCATCAAGGACCAGGCGGTGAGCATCAAGGAACTGATCGCGCAGAAGGTGGGCAAGCTGGGCGAGAACATCACGGTGCGGCGCTTTGCGCGTTTCAAGGTGGGCGCTCAGGACTGGACCGTGGCGCAGACCAAGGCCGTGGAAGCGGCGGCTGAGTAACTCCATCGAATCGGCGACCGCGCAAAGCAAGCTGCGCAAGGCAGGAAAAAGGGGCAGTCCGCGTGACGCGGACTGCCCCTTTTGTTTCGTTCCCGGGAAGCCGCGGGTTTACGGCAGGTAGTAGCGGAACGAGGTCCAGAACATGTTGTCGATGCCCTTGGCGCCGATGCCGGCTGCGCCGGACCAGCCTTCGCGCTCCGCGTAGCTGTACTGGAGGCCCTGGCGCAGGCGGCCGCGATTGCCCTTATACAGGTCGTACCAGTAGCCGCCAGTGACTTCCTGTACGTCGCGATTCTGCGCGCCGCAGGAGCCGCCGGGAATGTAACCGGTTGAACCGCCGCCGTTGTAGCCGGGAGCGGCATTGGTATTGCAGCTTGAGTTGCTCAGCAGCCGCGAGCCGTAGCCCACAGCGGCCGCTGACGGAGCCTTCCAGGTTGCGCCCCAGGCGCCGCCGGCTGCGATGTCCGCGGTCGACGGCGAGCTGGTGCAGGCAAATGCGCCTGCCGTCTTGGGGCAGAATATCGCGCTGGGTGCGCCCAGCGTGGCGGCGGTGGGAGTAGCAAAGTCAGTGCGCGCCGCGTAGTCGCCACCGTAGTTCAGATAGAGCGTGAAGCGCGGGGTGGGTGTGGCTTCCAACGTAAACAGGCCGGAAAGGTTATGAATTGGAGCGAGGTTGCCGTTGGAGTCCGCGGTTACGTCGGCCAGTGTGGAGTCGCCGTAGCGGCCCACGCCGGGTCCGTAGAGGCCCTTGACGCCGAAGGTGGCCTTGTTTTGAGGCGCGATGGGAATGCGCAGGCTGGCGCCGAATCCGCCGAGCACGATGCTGTCGGTGTAAGCGCCTGCCGAGGTTAGCCCGGGCGCGGCCTGCACCGTTGAACCGGCCGCTGCTGAGGCTGCCACATCGGTGAGTCCGCCATAGAGGTTACTGTTGGTGGTTTCACCGGGATAGACCGTCTCGTGGGCAAAACCCGCGATGCCGAAGATCTCATAGTGTCCAAAGCCCGGATCGAAAGCGGCCTTGACGATGATGTCGGGGGCCTGGTTGAAGGAGAAACTGGCGACATTGGCGCAGCCATTCACCGTCTTATATACGGGAACCGCAACGTCGATTACGCCGCCGGTCGAGTCGTTCTCAGCCTGGTTGGTGTAGTTCACGATGGAGGTGGCCGGCGTGCATGTGCTGATGGCGGGGTTGAAGTTGCCGCCCGCGGTGCCGTCGCTGCCAATCACGGAATAAGGCGTGTTGCCGGCCAGCGAGGCGGTGTAAATGAGCTGTGGATTTTCAACCGCAGCGCCGAAGGCCGCGCGCGGGTAGGTCTTGGTGATGCGGAAGCCGTATTGGCGCGCCCACACAAAGCCCGCGGAGTAATTCGGGTCTATGGTAAGTGGCGTCAGGATGTCGCCGGAGAGATTGGAGATGCCCACCTTGTCTTCCGTCGCCAACGACCAGAGCTGGCCGCCGGTGAAGGTCCAGCCGTTGTTCAACGCAGCCTGGCCCCAGATAACGCGCTGGCGGAATACGTAGCTGTTGGACTGGTTGTTGTTGGAGGTGATGCCGGTGCCCAACCAGTCACCCTCGAAGTAGCCTCTCAGAGCTCCCCAGGGTGTTTTGCCTTCAACCATCATGGAAACGCGCGATTGGCGAGCGTCGCCGAAGAACTCGCTGAGCGCATAGTCGTCGGAATGCTCGTAGGGAATGGAAGTGAAGGCGGTTGGAATATCGCCGCCAGTGGCCTTGGAACGGAACACGGTTTCACCCGCCGTGAATCCTCCCGGTGTGATGGTGACGCCCTTGTAGTGCAGCGCATCCGGGCTGGCGATTGCCTTCTTGAGATTCGAGGTTTCGTCTGAGACCGTGGTGGCCAGCGAAACCTGGTTGCCCTTGAGATCGTTGACCGTGCTTTGCAGGGTGGAGACGGCCTCAGTGTTGGCGGTAAATGCCTGCTGCTGCGAAGTGGCGTCTGCTTCCGCCCTGGCTGCCGCAGCCTGCGCATCGGCAGCTGCCTGCTGGGCCTGCTTCAACTGCGCGTCCTTGTCGGCCAGGTTGCTCTTCAGGCTGTCGATCTGCCCCTGAAGTTGTTGGCGCAGCGCTTCAATCTGGTCTGCCACAGAAGGCGGGGGTGGTGTGGTTGCCTTCCTGGTTGCATGCTTCTTTGCCGGCGGAGTGGAATCGCCGGTCTGGGCATAGGAAACAACGAGACTGGCTGCCAGAATTACCGCGGCAGCGCTGCTGTATCTGAGTTTCATCGGGCCTCTCTCTTTCCTCTCGGAACGAACTGAATCGTTGCAATGCTCACTCGCAGATGGAACACACAGTTTTCCGTATTCCTGAAACCACGGAAGAAGATGTACAGGTTCCCCATCGGCGTGCTGAACGTAACCTTGAAAGGCGGGGTGGAGCTTCGAACAAGTGAAGCATTCCTTTCCGCTTCCGAATCCAAGAGTCGCAGAGTTTGATGAATATATGACGAATTCACACATTTTTCACAAGGCCATCTATCGCGCTCGAAATTAGAGCATTTTCAAAGAGGAATTAATATTTCTTTAACAATAAATGGGGTCTGTTTATTGCTAATTCCTAGTTTCTGTTGCCGGCACTGAGCAAGTTCGCCAGGAGGCGGTACGGGCCGGGCACCAGCTCGGGAAACTGGCGATAGAGCGCGAATGCGACGTATATATAGGTTCCCTTGCCGGGATGAGTTACCAGCAATCCGCCGCGTTGCGGGTCTTGTCCGGGATCGGCGGTCTCAGTCAAGGCGGAATAGCCCGGATCCCAGGTATCGAGAAACGAGTGTCCGCGCTCTTCAACCCATCCGTCGAAATCGGCTGCGGTGATCTTGTTTGGCCAGTTGAGCAGCGCGTTTTCCGGGTCCAGCAGTTTCACCGGCGCCTGCTCGTCTACTACGCGCTCCGGCGTGCGCCCCATGGACAACGGGAGCGGGGCTGGGAAGGTGCCGCTCTGGTACTCGACCACGAGCGTGCCGCCGCGCTCGACGAACTGGTTGAGGCGCGGCTGAACGACGGCCAGCTCGGGGCGCGTGGAGTAAGCGCGAATGCCGATCACCAGCACGTTCCAGGTGGAGAGATCGCTCGAGGCAAGCTCGGGGTCGGAGAGCAGATGCGCTTCCACGCCCAGTTCTCCGATGGCTTCAGGAACCAGGTCGCCGGTTCCCATGATGTAGCCCACGCGCAGTCCGGGCGCCAGTTTCACATCCACCTTGCGCGTTTCGAGCCTGGCGGCGCGGTATTGGTTGTAGGGGCGCAGACCGGTGTAGCCCACGCTCTGCCAGCCGGTTTGATAGCTCCGACCACCGGAGCGCGCGATTGCCTCGATGCTATAAGTGCCCGTGCCCACGTTGGAGGTGGTCACTGAGAACGCAAGCGGCTCGCTTTCGCCGGCGCTGTTCAACTTGAACTGTTGCAGTGCCGGCTCGGAGCGCCAGCCGTCAGGCAGTTTCAGCTCCACGGTTCCATTGGCGGCGGCCAGTGCGTGAATGGTCACGTTGACGAGCAGGGGGCTCGCGTCCAGCGGCAGAAGGCGCGCCTGCGGTTCAACCTCCACGCCGATGGCCGGGGTTACCACGAGCGGCTCATAGATGCCGCCGGGCCCGGTGACGCGGTGGAGGGTCTGCACCACCGAACCCAGCCTGATGGGAACGCCGTCGAAGGTGAACTCAGCCCACGCGTCGAGCGGCCAGGGTTCGAACGAGTCGTCGCGCAGCGCCGGATTTGAAACGTCGTAATACGGCTGCTCGATGGAAGGGCGCATGAAATATGCTTCAGTGGGCGCGGCATCTTCTGACGCCTCGACATGAAAGAGGCGGTCGATGGCCGGGGCCGCGGCGGTCTGGACATCGATTGCGCCGTCTATTTCTTCAGCCCTCCATGGAGCGCCGTCGCGGCTCTCGAGCCAGACGCGGCTGAGCCTGGTTTCGCCAGCGGCCTGCGCGGTGTGCACGCGGACGCTGAAAGTTTCGCCCGGTGTGACGCTGCGCGAGGTTTCGTCGGCCGTGCCGCCGCGGGCCGATACCGCGCCCTGGCCACTGCCGGCGCCGGCCGTGAATGCGATGATGTCGAGCCCCAGCAGATCCTTGAGCGCGGCCTGAAAATCGTCGATCTTCGCTGCCAATTCGAATTCAAGGCCGGCTTTGGACTGCGCATCCAGATCGCTGGCCTTCACGCGCGCATACAAATCCAGTGTCAGGCGATAGATCGGCGCCAGCTTGCGCGCGCCCTCTGCGCCGGCCTGGTTGCGGCAATCGGTTTCGATTGTGTTGAGGCCGGTTTGAATCTGATGCAGATTCTCGCTGAGCCATGCGGGCGGCGCGCCGTTTACCAAATGCGCCAAGCCCTCCAGGCTTGTATCGATTCTTACCCTGGGATTCAGGAACAGGCTTGAATCATCCGAACTGCCGGGGGCGGATGCGCCCGGAGCTACGGCCCACAGGTGATAGTCAGAGGAATCGGGCCCGCTCAGCGCGGGGCTGGCTCCGCCGTACTGCGACTTCTGCATGCCCCAGCCCTCGCGCGCAATTTGCACATAGGTGCGGCCGAGGACCGAGTCCCATGTGCCTACCGGCACGCTCACGTCGGTTGAGAGCCTGCCTTCAGTCCACTCGCCGGTGACATAGTTATGAAATCTCGCCGGCGCCCACTTGCCGGTTGCGTAGTCGAAGATGCCTTTGGCAGTGACCGGCGCAAATGGGGTCCGCGAATAGACGGCCAGAGGCTGCCAGGGTTGCAGTCCATCCTTCAACTGATCGGGAAACACGTTGGGATCGCCGGCTGTCTTGAATGCCTCCTGCGCAATTTCGCCGGAAACCTGGTGATGGCCGTGGCCGTCAGAGACGCCGCCGACAAACGTGGAAATAATCACCTGCGGCCGGACGCGCCGCACTGCCAGCACCGCGTCGTAGAGCACGCGCTCGTGTCCCCATTTGGCAAACGACTCCGCCTGAGTTTTTGAAAATCCAAAGTCTGCCTCGGTGCCCCAGAGTTGTTTCACGCCGTAGTATTCGTCGGCCTTGAGCAGCTCGTTGGTGCGAATCAATCCCAGGGCATCGTCGGCCTCGGCAGACATGGCGTTCTGCCCGCCTTCGCCCCGGGTGAGCGTCATCAGCGTGGCACGCACGCCCAGTCCGCGCGAAAGCCAGGTGAGCAGCGCGCCGTCTTCATCGTCGGGGTGAGCCACGATGGCCAGCACGCTGGCCGTGGTGCCAAGACGCTTGAGCGCCTGTTCCAGATCGGCGTGGCCGCGGTCTTCAGGGAGCGGGAGCGCATTCTCCGCAGGCTCCGGCAGCGGCACAGCGGCCAGTTCGCCGGCGGCGGAATCGGACGCCGCCTGCTGGGCGCTGAGCAGTGCAGGCCAGACGCCCGCAAGCATGAGCCCCGCCAAGGCTGCGGTGATAGCTGTTCGATGGAGTTTCCTGGGAAAGAACATGGTCACCGTCAGTGTACAATCCGTTGAGCGCAATAAGGTATGTCTGGGCAAACATCCACCTCCGCGAGCAGCGAAAATCTTCAGCGCCGGATCGGGCTGCGGTCCGCCGTGCTGTTCAACATGCTGGAGATGATCGGAGTTGGCCCTTTCATCACGCTGCCGCTGGTGATTGCCGCAGCTGGTTTCCGGCTCTCGGTGTGGGCATGGGTGCTGGGCGCAGTGATCGCCGTGGCCGACGGCCTGGTGTGGGCCGAGCTGGGCGCGGCTTTCCCCCGCGCAGGGGGCTCTTATGCATTTCTGCGCGAGATTTACGGCCCTGAAGGCGCGGGAAACTGGCTGAGCTTTCTTTACGTCTGGCAAGTCGGATTCACAGCGCCGCTCTCGATCGCCTCAGGGTGCATCGGGCTCTCAAGTTTTCTGGCGTGGTTCTGGCCGGGACTGGAGAACGCGCCAGTGGCGGCGTGGCCGGCGCTGCATTATGGGAACTTTGTGGCAGCCGGGACATGCTTGCTGGTGACCGCGCTGCTTTATCGCAACCTGAGCTCGGTTTCGCGGCTGGCCTGGGTGTTGTTTGCGGGGGTGCTGGCGGCCATTGCGGGGGTGATTGTGTCCGGCTTTGCCCACGCATCGGCCACGGGAGGCTGGCACATGCCGGCCTCGCCGGCGCAGCCGCTGGCGCTGGCGCTGGGCGGGCTGGCCCAGGCCACGCTCATTACCACTTATGACTATTGGGGCTACTACAACATCTGTTTCCTGGGCAGCGAGGTGCGGCGTCCGGAGCGGACCATTCCGCGCGCCATCCTGCTGAGTGTGTTGTTTGTCTCGGCGTTCTACGTGCTGATGAACCTGGCTGCGCTGCCGTCGCTGCGCGATGCCGCGGCACATGCCGGAAACCAGCTGGCCCAACTGCAACTGGTGGCGGAGATTGCCCAATCCGCATTCGGGCGATGGGCGGGCTACCTGATGGCAGCGCTGATTGTGTGGACCGCATTCGCGTCGGTATTCTCGCTGCTGCTGGGCTACTCGCGCGTGCCTTACGCGGCGGCGCGCGACGGAAATTACTTTCGTTTTCTGGCCGCGGTTCATCCCAAGCACGGCATTCCGCACCGGTCTCTGGTGGCGCTGGGCGTGGTGGCATGCTGCTTCTGCTTTTTCTCGCTGGCGCAGGTGATCACGATGCTGGTCATCACGCGTATCCTGCTGCAGTTTTTCCTGCAACAGGCGGGCGTGATTCTGTTGAGAATTCAGCGGCCGGAGTTGAAACGGCCGTTCAGGATGCCGCTTTACCCGCTGCCTCCGCTGGCAGCCATGGCGGGGTTTGTGTTCCTGCTGGTCTACCGGGTTCACGCGCTGCGCGGATTGGTGGTTGCTGCAGTGATTGGAGTGAGCGGGACGGTTATTTATCTGGTTCGGGCGCGGGGTTTGGGGGAGTGGCCTTTTGCGCGGCGGCCCGACGATATGAATTGAGGTTTGTGCTGTCCATGCTTCCGAGTCGAGATATGGGACGCCCGGATTCTTTTAGAAAACCAAAATTGACGCTGGCGCGTATATCCTGTGACGCAAGCGCTTGTTCCCGTGTCTAATAAATGTAATCGTCACTTCCCTGTGCGAGGTCCTCAAATGCTGATTGGCAAACCGCCCGATATTCCGTCATCCGAGATTACGTCAAAGGATGCATACCGCCAGTACCTCAATCGCCGGCGTTTTTTGCGCGGCGCGGCCGCAGCCGGAATCACGGCCCTGGCGGCCGATCGGGTTGGCCAGGTTTTCGAGCCTCGCACCGCGGTGCGTGCCGCAACCAAACTTCAGACCGTTCCCAGCCCTCTGACCACTACCGGCGAGCAACTGACGAGCCTGGAGGACATTACACACTACAACAACTTTTACGAGTTCGGCGTGGACAAGGGCGATCCCGCCAAAAACGCGGGCGGCCTACCCACGCGGCCCTGGACCGTGAAAGTGGAAGGCAAGGTGAAAAAGCCGCTCACCTTCGACATTGACGCGCTGCTGAAGCTGCGCCCGCTGGAAGACCGCGTCTACCGGCATCGTTGCGTTGAGGCGTGGAGCATGGTGATTCCCTGGGTCGGCTACTCGCTTTCGGAGTTCATCAAGCAGTGCGACCCGCTGCCGTCGGCGAATTATGTGCAGTTCCTCTCCTACTACGACCGGCACGTGGAAAAGTGGGGCGGCGAATCGACCATCGACTGGCCGTACTCCGAGGGGCTGCGCATGGATGAGGCCATGAATCCGCTCACCCTGCTTACCTTTGGCCTTTACGGCGATGTGCTTCCCAACCAGGACGGCGCGCCGGTTCGCGTGGTGATTCCGTGGAAGTACGGGTTCAAGTCGGCCAAGTCCATTGTGACCGTGCGCTTTGTTGAAAAGATGCCGGGCACAACCTGGAACGATATGGCCTCAAGCGAGTACGGGTTCTACTCGAACGTGAATCCAAATGTGGACCACCCGCGCTGGAGCCAGAAGACAGAGCGCCGCATCGGGTTGCCGTTCTACGAACAGCGCCGCACGACGCTCATGTTCAACGGCTACGGGAACCAGGTGGCGTCACTGTATGCGGGGATGGACCTGAAGAAGAACTACTGAAAAGCAGTGATCAGTGATCAGTGGTCAGGGAATAGGGAATAGGGAGTAGGCTCTTGTTGCCAGATTCCGTCCTTTGATTCCTAGCCGATCAATTGGCTTGCTGGCTCGATTACTCTGCTGACCGGGACATACATGAAACGCTCGACTCTGATTGTGCTCAAGACGATTGCCTGGCTGGCCTGCCTTTGGCCGGTGGCGCGGCTAACGTTTGGCGCGGTGACCAACGACCTCGGTCCCGATCCCACGGCTGACATCGCGTTTACTACCGGCCTGGCAACTTTGCGGCTGCTGCTGATCACGCTGGCCATTTCGCCGGTGCGGCGGCTTGTTCCGAGGCTTGCATGGCTGATTAAATTCCGTCGGCTGCTGGGGCTGTTCGCATTTTTCTACGGCACCTTGCACATGCTCACCTGGGTCGCTCTCTATAACAACTTCGATTTGCATGCCATGCTGGCCGATGTGACGAAGCGGCGATTCATCACCATGGGTGTGGCCGCATGGCTGCTGCTTCTTCCGTTGGCGGCCACGTCGACCAACTGGGCCATTCGCAAGATGGGAGGCAAGAACTGGAACCGTCTGCACAAGCTCATTTACGTGGCCGCGGTGTGCGGCATCATTCATTACTGGTGGCAGGTGAAGACGGGCGTGCTCACGCCGGTGGGGATGACGGCGATTCTGGCGTTGCTGTTGCTGGCGCGGCCGGTGCTGGCCTGGAACCAGCGGCGCAAGGCCCGCGCCGTGGTCGCGGCATAACCTAGCGCCGGAGTGTGCGGGTCTGGAGACCCGCACGACAGCCGGTCTGGAGACCGGCGCTACAAACGCCGGCTCGCCTTCTTGTTCCCTCGGTGTCTGCCTCAGTCGAATTGCAACAGAATCTGGGCCACCGGGCGGTAGCTCTTGCGGTGCAGCGGTGTCGGCCCCAGCCGCGCCAGCGCTTCAAGGTGCTCAGCCGAGCAATAGCCCTTATGCCGCGCCAGCCCGTAACCCGGATACACGGCATCCAGCTCCACCAGCAGGCGGTCGCGGTGGACCTTGGCAAGGACAGAGGCGGCGGCGATGGACAGGCTGGTGGCGTCGCCCTGCACCACAGCCTGCTGCGGGCAGGGCCAGTCGATGGTGTCGAGGCCGTCGATCAGCAGGTAATCGGGGGTCAGGGCCAGATGCTCCACGGCCATGCGCATGGCGAGCAGCGACGCGCGCCGGATATTGATGCGGTCGATGGTCTCCACGTCGACGGCAGCCACGGCCCACGCCACCGCGTTGGCCCTGATCTCGGGGTCAAACTGGTTGCGCATTTTTTCCGAGAGTTTTTTTGAATCGGTGAGGCCTGGCAGGCGGCAGCCTTTGGGAAGAATTACCGCGGCGGCTACGACAGGGCCGAACATCGGGCCGCGGCCCACTTCGTCGAGGCCAGCTATGCGGAGTGCACCGCGCTGGCGGGCTGCTTTTTCCAGAACGAAACCACAGGCGCGGGGCTTAGCCATGCTGCCAGTATATGAAGCGCCGGCCTGGGCACAAAGCAAAACCCCCAGCCGTGGCCGGGGGTTCTGTTGGAAAGGGGTTGGCGGGTAGCTTATGCGCGCACTTTGCCGGTGACGCGGTCGATTTCTTTCAGGCGGGCAGCCTTGCCGCGCAAGCTGCGAATGTAGAACAACTTGGCGCGCCGCACCTTGTAGCTGCGGATCTTCTCGATCTTGTCGATGACCTTGGAGTTGAAAGGGAAGATGCGCTCGACGCCCTGGCCGAAGCTCATCTTGCGCACTGTGAAGGTGCCCTGGGGGCCGTTGTTGATGGCGATAACCAGGCCCTCAAAGGCCTGCAAACGCTCTTTATCGCCTTCCTTGATCTTAACTTGGACGCGAATCTGGTCGCCGGGCACAAAGGCCGGCAGATCGGTGCGCTTAAGCTTGTCGGCCAAGCGCTGCATAACGGGATGAATGGACATTGTGTCTTCCTACGGTTGGACTCAGAACTTCAAGTTTATCAGAGATTGGGGTGTTGTGCCTAACGCGGAGCGAAGGGAAAATGGGCAGCCGCGCCATTGCCTGATGCGTTATAGTTTTTCGCATATGGATGAGAAACGCGAATTGCTGCGGCACACGCTGGCTACGCTGGCCTATCGGGCGGCGCGGGCGCTTGAAAACGCGCCGGAGACCTTTGCGGGATTCGATGGCGCCGGTCGACGGCCGGTCAAGATTCTGGCCCACATGGGCGACCTGTTCGACTGGGCTCTCTCTATGGCTGAGGGCAAGCCTGCCTGGCACAATTCGCAGGCGCGCGCGTGGCAGGAGGAGCAGAGGCGCTTCTTTGCCGCGCTGGGCGCTTTCGACGCATTCCTGGCTTCGACTGAGACGCTGCACGCGCCGGTTGAACGACTGTTCCAAGGGCCTGTGGCCGACGCGCTGACGCACGTGGGACAGCTGGCCATGCTGCGGCGGTTGGCGGGAGCGCCGACGCCGGGTGAGAACTTCTATTTGGCGGCAATCGAAGTTGGGAAGGTGGGGGCGGACCAGCCCGAACCGGTGCAGGCGTTTTAGGGCCGGCACGCAGTTTCAGGGCTGTTCCCGGCGGATTGCGTCGAGCAGCTTGCGGTCTTCGGCGCTAAGCGCTGCCTTTTCAAGCAGGTCGGGGCGGTTGGCCAGGGTTTTGCGCAACTGCTGCTCGCGACGCCAGCGCCTGATTTGCTTGTGGTCGCCGTTGAGGAGGGTCTCGGGAACGCCCAGACCGGCGAACTCCGCCGGACGGGTGTAGTGGGGGTAGTCCAGCATGCCTCCGGCGCCGTGCTGGGAGCGGGGAACGCCCTCCTGGCCCGCGGAGATATCGGCATCAGCCACGCCGAAGCTCTCAAACTCGCCCGAGGCCTCGTTGCCTAAAACGCCTGGAATCAGACGCATGACAGCATCGACGACCACCGCAGCGGCGAGCTCGCCACCGGAGAGCACGTAATCGCCGATGGAGAGCTCCATGTCGCAGTAGAGCTGGTTGATGCGTTCGTCCACGCCTTCGTAGCGGCCGCAGAGGAGAACCACGCGGTCGAGGAGGGCCAGTTCGCGGGCGATGGACTGCGTGAAGGGCCGGCCCTGGGCGGAGAGCAGGATCACGCGGGTGGTTGGCTCGGGTTCTTGCGAGGCGGTGGAGAGTGCCTCCGTGGCTAAAGCCCTCGCCGATTCTGTGGGCTTTATGCGGGGGTTGAAACCCCCGCCTCCCTCCGGACCGAGTTTTTCCGCTGGTATTTGTGAGGCGCGCTCGTGTTTAGGCGCGATGCCGAGCGAGGCGAGGGCTTCGGCGAGGGGTTCGGGTTTGAGCACCATGCCTTCACCGCCGCCGAAGGGACGATCATCGACGGTGCGATGGCGGTCGTGGGTGAAGTTGCGCAGATCGAGCGTTTCCACCGTCACCAGTCCCTCGGCCTGGGCGCGGCGCACGATGCCGTGCTCGAAGATGCCGGCGAAGAAGGCTGGAAAGATGGTGACGATGTCAAAGCGCATACGAATCGATGATAAAGGTTTCGGCGCCGAGTCCGGTTGTCACAGCGCGGAGAATTCGGTTGTGGTTTAATGATGGCCAACTGATATGGCTGACATTAATGCGTTGCTGAATCGCTGGCAATCGGCGGGCGTACTGGATGCGGAGGGTGTGGGCCGCATTCGCGCCTATGAGCAGGAGCAGGAGCGGCCGGGCGGGCTGCGGTGGCAGGGAATTACGGCGCTGATTCTTGGGGCCATTCTGCTCGGTTGCGGGGTGGTGCTGTTTGTCTCCGCGCACTGGGACCAACTGGGGCCGGGCGAGCGGTTTGCGCTGGTGATGGCCATGGTTGCGGTGTTTCACGTGACCGGCGGGCTGGCGCGGGAGAACTCCAGCGCGCTGTCGACAGCGCTACACGCGGTGGGAACTGTGGCCACGGGCGCAGCGATTGCTCTGACCGGGCAGATTTTCAACATCCAGGAGCACTGGCCGGCCGCGGTGCTGATGTGGGCGCTGGCCGCGCTGGCCGGCTGGGCTTTGCTCCGCGACCAGGCGCAGCAGACATTGGCTTTATTGCTGGTTCCGGCGTGGATGATTTCGGAACTGTCGTTTTATACAAATGGGCACATCGGCGACGACGTCTATGCGGGCCGGTTCCTGTTTGTTTGGGCGATTTTGTATTTCACTTTCTTTACCGGTTCGCGGCGCAAGGCGGTGCAGGGGATTCTGTTTGGCGCCGCGGCGATTGGCGCTGTCTGGGGCACTGCTTACATGCTGGAGAGCTGGACGTGCTGGTCGGGCAACCAGACGTTTGTGCCGTTCAGCACGCGGGTTTGGTGCTGGGTGGCGATTGCCGCAGTGCCGCTGGCGATTGCGGCCTTCCACGGGCACAAGGGGCTGATTCCGCCGACTGTCGCGGTGGCGTTTTCGGTTGCGCTGCCGTGGTGCTACCGGAGCTGGACGGAAACCGAGAGGTGGGTCAACGAGCCCGCGCACGTCGTTACGCGGACCGATCCCAATCTTGCGGCGCACGCGCTGGTGGCGGCTTTTGCGGTGTTCCTTTGCTGGTGGGGCGTGCGGCTGGGGTCAAAGATGCTGGTGAATGTGGGGATTGTTGGCTTCGCCGTCGCGGTCGGGTGGTTCTACTTCAGCGATATCTTCGATATGATGGGACGCTCGCTGGGGTTGATCGGACTGGGAATCCTGTTTCTGGCCGGGGGATGGGCGCTTGAAAACATGCGGCGGCGGATTTTGAAGCGCATGGGAGCGGCAGGCGATTCCGGCCAAATGGCAGCGGAGGAGGCGCGATGAAGATAGGCAGGAGTTCGATTGCTGGAGCTTCCGTTGCGCTGCTGGTGATTCAGTTGACGCTGGTTTCGTCGATTGCGGCCAAGTATTTTTATCAGCGATGGCGGTGCCCGCGGGTGTGGACACGCGCGGCGGCCTACGATCCGGAGATGGTGATGCGGGGACGCTATCTGAGCCTGCAACTGACGGTGGATGGCTGCCAGAGCACGCTTCCCTCGGCCAGCCAGGCCAAATTTCCGCGGGACATCAACGGAGCGGCGATCGAAGGGCGCTATGCGATTCAGGGCCGTGGGTCGGTGCAGTTTCCGGCCGAACTGAAGGTGGAAGACGGCAAGCTGCTGGCGGTGAGAATTTCGGACGAAGACGAGAGCGCGAAAGGCCAGACGGTTTCAGCGCAGCCGGGATCGCCGTGCGAGGCGATGAAACTGGTGGACCCGGTGGATTTTTTCATCGCCGAACATGCGGCCAGCCCGCTGCCGATGAAGGCAGGACAGGAGCTCTGGATTGAGGTGACCGTGCCGCCGAAGGGGGCGCCGCGACCGATTCAACTGGCGGTGAAACAGGATGGGGTTTGGAAGCCGCTGGCGTTTGAGTAGGGGCCTATCGAGGTTCGCGCTGCTCCGCCCTTCGCCAGAAAAGCAAAAACGCAGGTCCCCCTTCGACTACGCTCAGGGCAGGCTTTCGACTCGCTGCGCTCGCTCAAGATGACAGATGAGAATGGGCATTATGCGTTCATGGCGAGATGAGAGGACGGCTCAGGGTTTCTCGGGGGCATTCAGGTTGGTGAGGCCTTCGGGGAGGGCCATCTCTACCCGTTTCGCTTCGAGGTCGATTTTGCGCACGTAGGCTTTGGCGAAGGGGACCAGGATTTCGTCGTGCGCGCCGCGGACCACGAGCAGAGCCACTGGGCCGGCGGTGCGGTCGACGGCTTCGATTTCGCCTACCGATACGGGCTCCGAGCCCGCCACATCCACCAGCATGCAGCCGATGAGGTCGCCGATATAGGCTTCATCTTCGGCGAGGGACGCGCGCTCGGTGATGGGAATGGCGACAATGAGGCCGGCGAGGGTTTCGGCTTCGGAGATGGAGTTGGTGCCGGAAAAATGAAGTACGATGCCACCTTTGTGCAGCCAGTGGGCGATCAGTTCCACTTCGCGCGGAGCAGCCTTTGCAGCAGAGTCACCGGCAATGAGCCAGAGGCGCTTGCGCTCGGCAAATTTTTCAGGAAAATCGGTGAGGATGTCGGCGAAGACTTCGCCTTTGCGACCCTGCGGGCGGCGAATGCGGGCCAGCCAGACCCACGATTGCGCGCGTTCAGGCGCGGTCATCGCAGTCCCCGCAAAAAGGCGGCCGGCTCAGCATCCACCATGCTAGATTTCTTCGTCTTCTTCCAGGATGTCGAGAGTGTAGCGGTGGTGCAGCTTCATGCTGACAGCACCCAGAATAATGCGCACCGAGCGGGCCGTACGGCCCTGCTTGCCGATCACCTTGCCCACGTCCTGGGGCGCGACACGGAGCTTGAGGACGGTATTCTCTTCCCGGTCCACAGACTCCACTTCGACGGCTGCCGGCTCATCCACCAGGGCCCGCGCAATCTCGCGGACCAGTTCCTCTACTTGGACCATATCGACCTGGGTCATGTTCTTGCCCCTGACCTTTTGCGTACTCAAAATTAGAGACTTAAAACTGTGGGCGAATAGTATCAGCCCACACCCGATGCCGCAAGCAATTGTACGCGCACCAGTCAAGGGGCGGCGCGCGGACCCTGGGGCTCGGAAGCTGAAAGCAGCGGGAAGATCAGGCCGCGGCTGACTCCGCCGTTGCTTCGGGAGCCGGAGCCGCAGCGGGGTGCTTGGTAACGAGCTTCAGGACGATGGGGGAGAGCGTAGCTCCCACGCTGCGCCAATAGGCGATGCGCTCGTGCTTCAGCTCAACGGTGGCTGGTTCGGTACGGGGGTTGTAGGTGCCCACCACCTCGATGGAGCGGCCGTTGCGGGCGCGGTCCTTTTCGATGACCACGATGCGATAGAAGGGTTGCTTGGGGGCGCCAAAGCGCGCCAAACGGATCATTACCACGGGATATGGTTCCTTTCGAAATCCTTGAGCTTGTGAGTCTTGCCGGACGGCGCGGACGCAGCCGGCTTTGAGGCAGGCCGGACAGATGCGTCCAGCCGCGCAAGACACAACACCTAAGTATCGCCGAAAAGACGGCTTTGGAGCAAGTGCTTCAGGGAGCGGGGAACGGGGAATAGGGAATAGGGAAACGAGTGAAGAAGTGAATAAGTGAAAAAGTGAATAAGTGAACGGGGAATAGGGTATGGGGCCAGTGGTCAGTGGCCGGGGGGAGTTGGGAACAAGAACCTCAGCATAGGCCTTACGCGGACGGACCAACTGGCTTCGTCGTGCGTGCCGCCGGCTACGCGCTCGAAATGGAGGGTTTCGCCGGGTTTCCAGCCGTTGGCTTTGAGGCGGCGGTTGAGCTGCTCGGCGTCATGGAGGGTGCGGCGGCCTTCGCGGTCGCCTACGTCGAGCCAGATGCGCGGTTTCTCCCAGATCTCAGGGGCGCGCTCGTTGAGGTAGCCGAGGATGCTTTTGCTGTTCCACCAGACGCTGGGCGAGAGGACGGCCAGCTTGCCGAAGCGCTCGGCGTGGCGAAGACCCAGATACAGAGTCAAAAGGCCGCCGAGGGACGAGCCGCCCAGGCCGGTGGATTCGCGCTCGAGGTGGATGCGGTAACGTGCGGCGACGAACGGCATCAGCTCCCGGGTGAGCATCAGGCCGTAGCTGGCTGCATCGCCGCCGCCCATCCGCCAGTCGCGCTCGGGAGTGTATTCAGCCAAACGCCGGTCGCCGGTGTTGTAGATGCCGACGATGATGAGCGGTTCCACTTCGCCGGCCTGAATGGCTTCGTCGGCGTGCTCGCGCACCTGCCACGCGGAGCCGGGGATGAAGGAGGTGCGGCCGTCGAAGAGGTTCTGGCCGTCCTGAAGATAGAGAACCGGGTAGGCGCGCTGGGGATGCTGGTCGTAGCCGGGAGGGACATAGACGATGAGGTCGCGTTTATCGGGCAGGAATTGGCTTGAAAAGGCGCGATGGAGGTGGAGGCGCGGATGCGGATGCGGGTCACCGGCGGTGAGCAGGTGGCCCGCGGCGGGGTTCCACGGCTGTGGGTCCAGATTCAAGCCTTGCGTTCCCCCTTTTGCCGGTAGATTGCGCACGCCAAGGGCCACTGCACACGCGCCCAAATAAACAGAGGCTCAGGCTGTTACAGTATCAAGAAACCGGCGGTTCTCCAAAGGCGCGCAAACGATGAATCGCGAATATCACAAGTGGTACTCCGGCCGGCTGGGCCGGGAGATGGAATTATTGATCTTTGGCCACGCGGGGCTGCCGGCGGTGGTGTTTCCCACCTCCGGAGGGCGATTCTTCGAGTTTGAGGACCGCGGGATGGTTGCCGCGCTCGCGGGCAGGATCGACGGCGGTCACGTGCAGCTTTATTGCGTCGACTCCGTGGACAGGGAGAGCTGGTATAACCGGCAGGTATCTCCGCGCTGGCGGATTGCGCGCCACATGCAGTATGAGGATTACGTGCTCAGCGAGGTGGCTCCGCTGGTGCGGGGGAAGAATGGCGACCCGCACCTGGTGGCGCTCGGCTGCAGCTTTGGCGGCTATCACGCGGCGAATATCGCCCTGCGCCATCCCGACATTTTTACCGGACTGCTCTCCATGTCGGGCGCATTCGATCTATCGAATTTTCTCGACGGCTATTACGACCAGGATTGTTACTTCAATTTGCCTACGCACTTTCTTCCCAATCTGACTGACCCATGGTTTTTCGAATGCTACCGGCGCAACAATTACGTGCTGGCAACGGGCTGGGACGACCAATGCCTGGGCCAGAACCAGAACCTTTCCGGCATTCTCGGCTCCAAGGGAATTCCGCACCGGCTTTACGTTTGGGACTCGCCAAACTCGCATGACTGGCCGACGTGGCGGCGGATGGTGGAGCAGTACGTGTGAAAGCAGTGATCAGTGGTCAGTGATCAGTGGTCAGGGAATAGGAACGGTGGCTGGAGAATTTTTTGGAGAGAAGGGTATGAGCAGGGCTAATCCCTACGACGGATTTCTTGACGGGCGGACGACTGAGGCTATTCTTGCTTCCACGCCTGCGGCGTTGGCTGAGGTGCTGGTGGCAATTGGGGATGCGAGAGTTTCTACTCCGCCGGCGCCTGGAAAGTGGAGCGCGGCGGAAATTTTGTGCCACCTGGCGGACTGTGAACTGGTTTTCGGTTTTCGGCTGCGGCAGACGCTGGCTGAAGACGGGCCGACGATTCAGCCCTTCGACCAGGACAAATGGGCTGCCCCGTATCGCGGCGTAAGCGCCGGAGAGGCGCTGGGAGCTTTCAAGGCCATGCGGGGATGGAATCTGCGGCTGATCGGCGATGCATTGCCGGCTGCGGCCGGGAGGACGATGGTTCATCCGGAGCGCGGCGAGATGACGTTCCAGACAGTGGTGCAGACCATGGCCGGACACGATCTGAATCACCTTGGCCAGTTGCGCCGGATTGCGGATCAGGCAGTTTGAGACGCGGGTTCCGGGGCGAGCGCCGGAGATTCCTGAACCGCGAGCTTCTTCAACAGCCAAGCCATGTTTTGCCCCAGGGTCTTCATGGTCTGAATGCCCTCTGCGTCCTGCTCGACGTCGCCGGACTGGAGCCCGAAGCCGATGTTCCAGTAAGACGAGCCGGGCACGATCATCTCGCTGATGAGAAAGAAATGGTTGAGCGCGTCGAAGGCGTGCATGGCGCCGGCGCGGCGCACGGCGACCACGGCTGCGCCCACTTTGCGGCGGAACATGCCGCCGTTGGCTTTGGACACGAGGCAGGCGCGATCCATGAGCGCCTTGATCTCCGGTGAGACGTCAGCCACATAGGTAGGCGAGCCGAGCAGAATGCCGTCGGCCTGCTCCAGCTTTTCGATGTATGTATTTCCCATGTCGCCGGTCTGCGAGCAGCGGCGGTTCTTTTTTACTGAGCACTGGCGGCAGGCGCGGCAGCCATGGATTTCAGCGCCGCTCAACTGGATGAGCTCGGTTTCAATGCCCTCCTTTTCAAGCTCCCTCAGAACGTAGCCGAGCAGGATGGCGGTATTGCCGTCTTTGCGCGCGCTTCCGTTCACTGCAACCACCTTCGGAGTTTTGTTCATGGATATGTCTCCCTTGGCCGGCGATACCAGCGGCTCAATTCATTGTCAGATTTCCATTGTGCTCCCCGGCGGATTGGGTTTCCGTGACGCTTGGTACGGCTATTTGTCGAAAAATTCGCAAAGGGGGACAAGCTGTTTTACCTCGGGCGCGGTCAAAGGGGTTAGATTTTCCTGCAAGAGACGCGGGTCGGCCCGTTCTCAGGTGGAGGGAGTTGCCCAGGCAGACTCCGGGAGGGTGTATGCGCGGTGTATTGGTTGCCATGTTTTTTGTTGCTGCTTCATTGGACCTTGCCGCTCAGTCGGGTGGGACGGGCGCGCTGTTGAAACCTGTCAATACTGAACTGCAATCTGCGCCGGCGAAAAATGCGCCGCTGGACCTGCCGGTGCGCAAGGTGGTGCTCTACAAAAACGGCGTGGGCTATTTTGAGCACGCGGGGACGGTGCAGGGGAGCCAGCGCGTGGCCATCGACTTCACTTCGTCGCAATTGAACGATGTGTTGCAGTCGCTCACCGTGCTTGACCAGGGCGGGGGCAGGATCTCCGGAGTCGACTACAACTCCACCACACCCGTCGAGCAGCAATTGCGAACGCTGGCCCTGGGGCTCAACGACTATCCGGCGACGCTGTCGGTATACCAGGCGCTGCGCGGGCAGCGCGTGGAGGTGACCGGCGCGGGCGCTCCGCTCGCGGGACGGCTGGTGAATATTGAGTTTCGCAAGGAAGTGGACAAGAACGGCCTGACCTCAGAGGATCATTATTTCTTGATTGTGGCGTCGGATGCAGGAGCGCTGCGCACGGCGG
>Ga0224555_1001346_pt1 | contig 34483 bp, 21 predicted proteins | sample 714S23034metaG_FD_180687 | JGI IMG/M metagenome (GOLD analysis project Ga0224555, IMG submission 180687) | Peat soil microbial communities from Stordalen Mire, Sweden - 717 S2 30-34 | ecosystem: Environmental > Terrestrial > Soil > Wetlands > Peat | place: Sweden: Norrbotten County, Stordalen... | reverse complement strand
GGCCGCCGGCTTGTCGGCGATCTTCCGGTCTCCAATGGGGACCGGGGTCTTCGCCATTGAAGTGCTCTACGGGAATATGGAATTCGAGGTGGGTGCGCTGCTCTACACCATGCTCGCCTCCGCCGTCGCCTACGCGGTCAATGGACTCTTTGTCGGCTTTTCTCCCTTGTTCCGAATTCCGGCGATTCCTACACCGGCCTTCGCCAGCTATGCCGCTTATGCGGCATTGGGAGGGGCAGCTGGCCTGATCGCTACATTGTTGCCGGTGGTCTTCTATCGTGTGCGCGATCTGTTCCGCCTGTTGCCGGTTCCTCTCTGGACTAAGCCGGGGATTGGCGGCCTTGCTCTCGGCGTCCTCGCGCTCTGGCTGCCGCAGGTTTTAGGTGGCGGCTACGGCTGGATACAACTGGCAATCAACGGCCAACTGGCTTTGCGGATCCTGCTGGTGCTGGTGTTTGCAAAGATGGCAGCGTTTGCACTCACCGTTTCTTCCGGCGGTTCCGGTGGCGTATTCGCGCCTTCGCTCTATGTTGGCGCCATGTTAGGAGGCGCGTTCGCCATAATGCTGCATCAGACACCGGCTGTGTTCGTTGTGGTCGGCATGGCCGCCGTCTTCGGCGCAGCAGCCCGAGTGCCCATCGCGACCATGCTGATGGTCACCGAGATGGCAGGCGGGTATCACCTGCTCGTGCCAGCCGGAATGGCGGTTATGATCGCATATCTGATTCAGATACGGCTGTCCAGCTTTCTCAGATACCGCAGCCTTTATGAAGGTCAGGTACCGACTCGCCGAGACTCGCCCGCCCACTATATGGAGCACATCCAAACTGCGCTGAGCCTGTTGGGGAAGCGGGGTCTGCCCCTGATGGACAAGGTAGGGCACCTCGATCTGCTGCGTTTGGTGCGATCCAGAATGCGGTTCGATCTTCCTGGTGGCAAGGAGCTCACAATGGGTATGGTGCGGGAAGACAGCCCGCTGATAGCCACGACCATCGCGGACCTTTACGCGCGACTACAGCAGTACGACTTCGAAATTATCGCCGTTCTGCGGCGGGAGCATGTACTGCTGCCTCATCCCAACACTCTGCTGGAAGCGAACGACCGCCTCATGCTGATCGATTCTCCCCAGGTACGCGAACCATTGAGACAATTCATCGCGCCACTGCCGCAGGCTCAGGAGGGGGGAATGCAATCCCCTGTCCCTGCGTAGTGCCGAATGACGGGAGACGCTCGCGCTCCATTGACGACGCAGGGTTTTCGGCAAGGAGACTATGACCCGCCGGTCACCGCGACTTCATTGGCCGAGCCGCCGTCCCGAAGCTGCAATCGTCACACGCTCAAAACGGGGCAGGGCGATTCGCGGATGATCGTATAGACGTGCGACCAGGCCCGTGAGATTTGCCCTCGAAGATGTCCACGGCCCACGATCACCAGGTCCGCTTTCTCGTCGATCGCAGTTTCTCGAATACCCTTGAGGATCGCCGCGTCCAGAATGCAGATCCGAGGGTCAGCACCGGAATAACCGCTGGCCTCGAGAGTTCTCTGGAAGGCTTTCTGGACAGATTTGACAGAGTTATTCGTGTTCTCCGTGTCGGATGACACTTCGATGTGCAGCAGACATACGTGGGCGTGCCAGGCTTCTGCGAGAACGCCGGTCATCTTCAAAGCGGCGTCCGATTCCGGACCCAATCTAACGGCACAAAGGATTGACTGGTAGCCTCGCGACGCAGCCGATGCGGCCTCGGGTTCATGAGTGCCGGTAAACACCGGACACTCCACGTCATGCAGGACCTTCGCCGTCACTGAACCGAGAAGCAGCCGACGAAATCGGCCCAGGCCCCTGGTGGGCATCATGATGAGATCGGATTGCTCGTGCTTTGCGACCCATTCGATAACTGTTGCGGGGTCGCCATCTTCAATCCGTACCTTCCACTCTATGCTTGCAAGCTGCTCGCGCACAAATTCCTCAAGACGCTGTTCGCGCTGATTGCGAAGTTCGAGGGCAGCGGGGATGTATGGAATTGCGATCGGCTCAGAGCAGGATGCTGCGTCGAATCGCGGTGAGACAACATAGTCGGGAGCGAAGTGAAAAGCGTTCAACACCGTTACAGAGGCGCTGAACTGACGGGCCATAGCTGCTACGGCGGGGGCCATGGCGGTCGCTGCTTCGGAAAAGTCGAATGGGAAAAGTATCCGATGGAATGGCATCATCAATCGCAATCATCTGCCTCGGCATCGCGCCTCCCAGTTTCCTCAGGCAGCGAACAGGAAACACCAGGGATCAGCCGGTGCTGAAGCAAATGCATCCGCCAAAATGTTAGCACTCGAACGCGAGATCATGCGGCTGTTGAAGTGCGAGTATGATAACTATCGCCTGGATCAACGGTTTGGTCCGCGCTGCATAAAGAGGTCTTAGTATTCAAACAATCCGCCCAGAACCCTCAATGACTGATTCGCCCATTACCCTAGTCTAATATTCTGTCTTTGCGGCGAATTGCTAATTCGGCAGGTTCCGCAGTTCAGAGATGTCGTGCGAGGGCGCTTCGAGCCGATCCTGTGTGGACATGGCTTTCCAGCAGATCCAGATCCCTTTCGATCGTCCGCGCAACATCATCACTGATGGCCGCTTCGTTTCGGAGTTGGATCAATGACTCGCGCTCGATTTGCAGCATCTCCAACAGCAAGGCGTCTCTCTGCATTCGGCTGCCTTCTTCATCGCCTTTGAGTTCTTCGATCGGCAATGCTCGAAGACGACGCTCATAGATCGACAACATTTCCGTCACTACAGCCGGTTCGAAACGCTCCTGTACCCGCCGTCGGTTCAGATGGCGGAGGCGCCGAACAGGTGGCGGCAGTCCCGAGATCTATGGTCAATTGACGACTCCAGACCAAGCCGCTCATTGAACTCAGCTGCTCGCTGACAAGTCGCGCCAAAGGTCTCAGGTCGAATATGACCTGAAACATGACATGGAACATGACGCACGGTCCTGCAAGTTCTTGAAAGCAAAGCAACAGGCTGCAACAAGTTTAGCGTTCGTTCTGTGCGGGCTGGGTGTTTTCTAAGTTGTTGTCCAAGAGAGACTTAAGCGTCGAGATCTCTCGCTCTGGTTGACGTAACTCTGGATCAGCATATCGGGGTTCGAATCCCTGGGGGGGCAGCCAATTTCGATTCAATAACTCGCCCCACAAAATAGCCTGCACCGGCGCAGCTTCGACAGGGCGTCTCTTTGCTTTTTCATCCCGATTATCGACTCGGCGATTCGCGCACACGCGGCGGGCGAGCCGAAGGGAACTCGCGCAAACGTTGTTTACCCAATGAATCCCTGGGGAGAGTGAATGAATAAGCTCATCGTTTTCGATCTGGACGGAACGCTCGCCAGGAGTAAATCTTCTCTCGACGACGAAATGTCGGCGCTGCTCGCTGCTCTTCTCGGAATCGTCAAGGTGGCTGTGATCTCCGGAGGCGCCTGGCCGCAGTTTGAGGAACAACTCCTCTCCCATCTGCCCCACGACGAACACCTGCTGAATTTGTCCATCCTTCCGACATGTGGAACGCAGTTCTATCGATATTCAGGGGAGTGGAAGAAGATTTATCCGGAAGATTTCACGGCGGAACAAAAAGAGAAGATCGTCACTTCGCTGAAGAAAGCATTCGAGGCCTCAGGATTCAGGGCCGAGAAGGTTTGGGGCGAAGTCATCGAAGACCGGGGAAGTCAGATCACACTATCGGCCTTAGGGCAACAGGCACCGCTGGAGGAAAAGGAAAAGTGGGATCCGGATTTTGCGAAGAGGAAAAAAGTCAAAGCGATTCTCGATCCGATGATGCCTGGCTTTTGCGTTCGGCTCGGCGGTGCAACCTCCATCGATGTCACCAGGCCGGGCATCGACAAGGCTTACGGGATTCGCAAGCTGCGCGATGTCCTCGGCATTTCGCTGAAAGAGATGATCTACGTCGGCGATGCCTTGTTTGTGGGCGGAAACGACAACCCGGCCGAGGAGGCAGGAGTGATCTCCATTCCGGTACGGGGACCCGACGACACGAAGCGCGTGATCGAAGCCATTCTGGCTTGTTTAGGCGACGAGAAACAGGCTGTTCTGCAGGTGGGAATCCATGCGCGAGTTTAAATTGCAGCGGGCTGGAATGATGATGGACGCGGAGCCCCGGGAACCTGCACGAGGTTGAGGGCGTCCTCAATCTAAACGAGGATCTTGTTGTATCCGGGCCGGCCGTTCACGCAAGTACTTAGGGAGGCCGGGCTCCCCACATCGATGCCTGGCATCTGCTCGGTGGCGGACATAGGGAACGATCCTCTATGCTTTTGCGCAGCCGTTACGAAAGTTGAAGCGGCTGCGAATCCTCAGGCTGACAGATGTTTCCGGATGGACTGCAGTTCCGCGCGCCGCTTTGGGCTCGCTTTGGGCCAGGCCATTTTCAGATCCTCGAGTGCATCGAGAACGATGCGGGAAACGATGAGCCGGGCATTCTCTTTGCTGTCTGCGGGAACGATGTACCAGGGCGCGTGATGCGTGCTGGTTGCGTGCAGGCATGCCTCATAGGCCTTCATATAATCCTTCCAGTATTTCCTCTCGTGAATGTCGGCAAGGCTGAATTTCCAGTTCTTGTCCGGTTCATCGATGCGTGCGAGGAATCGTTTTCGTTGCTCCTCCTGCGAAAGGTGAAGCAGTATCTTCACGACTCGCGTTCCGTTCCGGTACAGATGTTTTTCCATCTCCACGATGAAGCGATACCGCCCTTCCCAGACGGTGTCCTCGTCGCATAACTCTTCCGGAAGTCCCTGGCTGCGGAGAAGCCCGGGATGCACCCGAACTACCAGAACGTCTTCGTAATAGGAGCGGTTGAAGATGCCAATCCGTCCACGTTCGGGAAGGTGACGGGCCGCACGCCACAAAAAATCGTGGTCAAGCTCTTCGGCACTCGGCTGCTTGAAACTAAACACCTCACACCCTGCCGGATTGACGCCGGACATCACGTGCCGGATGGCCCGTCTTTGCCCGCGCTGTCCATGCCCTGAAAAATCAGAAGCAAGGCATAGCGGTGCGACGCGTAATGAAGCTGCTGCAGGGAACTTAGCTCCGCAACATGCTTTTTGAGAAGGTCGTCATACTCGGCGGCCGACGGGCAGACCGGCTCGATCGTAGTCGGCCACTTGCTGAGTACGACCTTCTTTCCGGAGCGGACACGGAAACGTTTCGATTCGATTTTCATCTTCTTCCTTCTGCGCCACGCACGCGTTTACGCAACCTCAGGGTCTCACGGGCTGCGGGTCCCTTGAATTCGGCTGGCGTAACTTGCCGATGATAGACTGCGAAACTGAATCGGGACGAGAGGCTGAAGCAGAATGTCGGCCGTGGCCAGCAGCGGGCGAGTGTGCAAAATCGGAGTGATATGGTTGCTGCTGCTCGTGGCGGCCTGCCTTCCGCGGAGCGCGCAGGCACTCAATGACCTGCCCTTTCAGTACACGCGCCAGGTGTGGCACATACAGGATGGCCTTCCGGAAGAGACCGTCCAGGCCGTGCAACAGACGCCCGACGGCTATTTGTGGATCGGAACGACGGGCGGACTTTCCCGCTTCGACGGATCGCGATTCCTGACCTGGAGCCGGAACACCCAGCCGGGCCTCACGGAGAACAGTGTCTTCTGCTTGCTGGAGGCACGGGACGGAAGCCTGTGGCTGGGCACTGAAGGCGGCGGACTGATCCATTACGATCGCGGAGTGTTCCGCGCGTACGGACCGCGCGAGGGCCTCACCGACGGATTTGTACGCACCGTGATGGAAGACGACGCGGGGCGGCTGTGGATCGGCACCGACAACGGTCTGTTCCGCGAGCAGCACGGAGTGGTGCAGCGCGTAGACACCACACGCGTGGCGCCGTCGCTGGCCATTCACTCCATCTTCGAGGATCGGGAGGATCGCATCTGGGTGGGCGGCTCCCGGCTGCTGCGTTTCGACGGGAATGAGGTGAGGTCCTTCGACTTGCCGGGCGCCTTCAGCCAGAACCGGGTGAAATCCATTCTGCAGACGCGCGATGGAACGGTGTGGGTGGGGACGGTCGCCGGGCTCGAGCGGCTGACCCAGCGCGGATTCGAGCCGGTACCGGGTATCGATGCCACGGTGCGCACCATGCGGCAAACGTCGGACGGGACGCTGTGGATCGGGACGATTGGGCAGGGCCTGTATACCTTCGGAAGAAACGGCCTGCGGAAGGTGGAAGCGAGGGATCTGCTGCCCAGCAACACGGTGCTGGATGTTTACGAGGACAACTCGCATCAGATCTGGCTCGGAACGCAGGATGGGCTGGTGCGGCTGAGTAAGACGCCGGTGCATGTGGTGCCGCTGCCGGGCGGATCGGATCCGGATTTCGAGACGATTTCGTATGACGGCGAGGGTACGGTGTGGGTGGTTTCGTCGCGAGTGTATGCGATCCGCGGTGACCGGGGGGAGCCGTACACGTTTAGGTCCCTCGCACACATTCCCGTACGGAACGTGTTCCGGGACCGGGAAGGCACGCTGTGGATCGGAACCGACGGCAGCGGCTCCTACCATCTGACGTCGCGCGGACTGGTGCATTATTCAGCGCCGGGACGGCTGGCGAACAACTTCGTACGGGCGTTCCTGGAGAGCCGGGATGGCTCCATGTGGATTGCAACGGACGAGGGCATAACGCGGATTGCGGGCGAGCGAGTGCGCAACCTGCGCGTGCAGGACGGGCTGGTGTACTTCAGTACGCGGGCGCTGATCGAGGACCGCACAGGCACGATCTGGATTGGGACCGACCAGGGACTCAGCTGCTGGCGGGACGGACACTTCGTGGAGAACGCGGCGACGCACGGGCTGGCGCGAGAGAAAATCTGGTCGATCCTGGAGGACGGGACGGGGACCATCTGGCTGGGGACGCGGGACCATGGGCTGGTCCGCTACCAGGCGGGGCAGCTGGCACGGTTCACAACAGCGCAGGGCCTGGGCAGCAACAGCATCTATCAACTGTTGCTGGACCGGCGCAACCAGTTGTGGCTGAGCAGCCCCAACACGATCTCGTCGATTCCGCTGGAGGAACTGGACACGGCGGCGCCGGACAGAGGATTGCACCTGCCGGTGACGACGTATGACATGCCGTACGACGCTGACGGCGCGCAGCTGTATGGCGGGCGCCAGCCTTCGGGGTGCATCGGCCAGAACGGCGAGGTGTGGTTCCCGACCAACAAGGGGGCGGTGTATATCTATCCGGCGCCGCCGCCGGAGATGGGCGCGCCGAAGCTGCAACTGACGGGGGTTGCGGTAGACGGTCGGGAGATCGGGCTCCCGGCGTTCCACACGCTGGAGGCGGATGCCTCCCGGGTGGAAATTGCCTTTTCGCCGCTGTCGCTGCGTTCGCAGGAGGACATTCGCTTCCGGTATCTTCTCGAGCCATTCGACCATGCCTGGACGTATGCGGGGACGAACCGGCTGGCGACGTACACGAATCTGCCGGCGGGACGGTACCGGTTCCGGGTGGTGGCGTTTCCGCAGGACAATCCGGCGGCGTCTTCAGAAGCGACGCTGGTGTTCCGGAAGGAGCCGCATTTCTACGCGACATGGTGGTTTGTGTCACTGTGTCTGGCGCTGCTGGGACTGGCCAGTTTGGCGGCGTATCGCTGGCGGGTACGATCGCTGCAGCTGCGCTTCCGGGCGGTGCTGGAGGAGCGCGGGCGCCTGGCGCGGGAGATGCACGACACGGTGATCCAGGGATGCACCAGCGTGTCGGCGCTGCTGGAGGCGATTGCCAGCCTGGAGCGGGAGAACCAGGCGCTGCGCGAGGAGTTGCTGGACTTCGCGCGGACCCAGGTGAGGACGACAATCGACGAGGCGCGCCAGGCGGTGTGGAACCTGCGCCATCGGGACGAGCCCCTCGAGGACCTGTCGCAGTCGGCGGCGGCGATCGCCGAACACACGCGGCGCGAGTGCGGGATTGCGGTGGAGTCGCGCAGCGAGGGGCCGTTGTTCCCCATCCCGCGGTCGATCGCGCACGAGATCCTCATGGTGATCCGGGAGGGGGTGTTCAACGCCGTGCTGCACGGCAAGCCCGCTCGGGTTGAGATCGAGATCGTGTACGGGCGCGACGAGTTGCAGGTGCGGGTGAGAGACGATGGCGCGGGGTTCGATCCGGCGGCCGTGGCGCGGGACGGGCGCGCGCATTACGGCATCGAGGGGATGCGGGAACGGGTGGAGCGGCTGAACGGCAAGATTGAATGGACCAGCCACGCGGGCCAGGGGACGGAGGTGCGTTTCCGCATCCGGCGGTCGGCGCTGTTCCCGCCACGGGAGAAAATCGAAATTTAGGCGGAGGGCTGCGCGACGCTCACGGTCTGCGTGCGCCCGCCCGATCAGGGCTTCGCGGGCGGATTCTCGACGGCGGGCGCGGTCTGCGGATTCATTTCAAGGAAAAGCTGGCGGGCCTTGTCACGCGAAGCGCGGATGTCGAGGAAGAGCTGCAGCTCCTTCCGGGCGTCGGCGTCGAGGTTGAGCTTCTTATCGATCTGGCAGAGCTGGTAGTGGGCGTCGGGGTTCAGGGGATCGGACGCGACGGCCTGGCGCAGCCAGGTCGCGGCCTGCTCGAGATGGCCCTGCTTCTCGGCGAGACTGGCCAGGCCCATTTGCGCTGTGGAGTTGTGGGGATCCATGACGTAGGCCTTCTTGTAATGAGCCTCCGCCTCGTCGGTGTGGAACTGGAGCAGGGCAATGCGGCCAAGCTCGCACTCCACGCCTGGGCTGTCGCCGTCGACCTGAATGGCGGACTGTAGTTCGCGGACGGCTTCCTGCTGCACCACGGCCTCGTTCGGGGTGCCTTCCATGAGGGCCTCGGCGAGCTCGAAGTGCATGCCGGGCAGGCGCGGATCGAGCGCGATAGCTTTTCGGTAATGGATGATGGCGTCCTTGAGGTCGCCGGCGTTGATGAGCCGCTCGGCGATGAGCTGCTCCATGCGGGCGGAGTTGGGAGCGAGGATGGCGAGCTTGTTGAGGGTGTTATCGGCGAGCTCGCTGTAGACGCGCTGCGCAAAGAAGAGAACATCCACGTTGTCAGGATTGGCAGCGAGCAGAGGGCGGAGCACGGAGGCGGTATTTTCGAGATCGCCCTGCTGGTAATAGAGGTTGGCGAGCTCGATGCCAAGCTGAAGGCGGAGCTTTGCGTCGTCGAGTTTGGCGAAGGCGTCTTTCATGTCGGCTTCGGCGGAGGGCTCGCCGAGGCGGTGCTCGCAGACGCCGAGCAGAGCCCGTGCCCTGGCGAGGGTCGGCGCGCCGCGGAGAGCAGCGCGAAAATGCGGCTCTGCAGCCTGGCAGTCGCCGTGGAAGAAGGCGATGGCGCCGAGGTTGGCATGTGCTTCCACGCTGGCGGGGTCGATTTGGAGAGCGGCGGTGAAAGCGCTGGCGGCGGCTGTGGAATCGCCGGCGCGAAGAGCGGCCTGGCCTCGCTGGAGGTCGGCCTGGAGCTCAGAGGAGGCGCGGGTTTGGGGGACGGCGGACGGTGCGAGCAGAGCGGCGACGGCGAGCGGCAGAGCGATCCGAAGGAAACAAGAAGATGGGGAAGTGACGCACATAAGCGCAGCCTGCAAAGAATTCTATGGGACGGATTCCATGGTAGAAGGGACGGGAATCCAGAAAAGGCGGCATGCAACAAAATTGGGGTTCGGAGTGAGTGGACTCCGAACCCCGTCCTGGAGTGTTGTGTAAGGTGATCAGAAGGTAAAGCGGCCTCCGAGCTGAATGTCGCGGTTGCCGGCCGCGGTGCTGGTGATGGCGGTCGCGTTCGGGATCAGCGCATTCGGATTCGTCAGGCTGGAGGTGATTCCGGGGCCGATCGTACTGGGCGGCGCCGAGAAGTTGGGATGGTTGAAGGCATTGAATGAGTCGGCGCGAATTTCCAGGTGAAGGTTCTCGTAAATCTGGAAGGTCTTACCGAGGCTGAGATCCAGATCGCGCCAGTTGGGCCCAATCCAGGAGTTGCGCGTCTCGTCGCCGAAGGTACCCGAGGCGGGCACAGCAAACGCGAGCGGGTTATAGGACTGGCCGGTGGTTGCCGTCTTGAAGCCGGGGTTGCCGACAACGTTCGCGAACCAGCCATATCCGCAGCTACACTGCGTGGACTCGGCGCCGCTGTTGTCGACGCCGTTGTCGGACGCGGTGACGGTGAGGGGCAGTCCGCTGTGAATCTGATAGATGCCGGTCAGCCGCCAGCCGCCGAGCACTTCGTCGGCGACGCCGTGCAGGCCCAGCATCTTTCCCTGCCCGAAGGGAAGCTCGTAGCTGGCCGAGCCGTTGATGGAGTTACGCATGTCCAGTTTGGACAAGCCGTAGTTGGCGTTGATGTTGTAGGCATTCTGCCAGACATCCGGCGTGGCGTTGTCGCCGGAGCCGGTACCAGCGTCCATGGTTTTGGACCAGGTGTAGTTGAAGCCGAAGTACAGTCCGTGGGAGGTCCTCTTCTGCGCACGGAACTGCAGGGCGTTGTAATTCGAATAGCCATCGAAGAGGAACGCGGAGATGGAGCAAAAGTAAGGATAGGGTGACGGGTCGTTATAGCAGCTGCCGTAGTTCCCAGTGGCATAGCCGGGCATCAGGCTTTGCGGAACCTGATCGATGTCGCGCGTAAATCCGAGATGGGTTCCCTTAGTGAAGACATAGGTGACATCCAGCAGCGTCTGACCGGGAAACTCATGCTGCACGGAGAGCAGACTTTCCTGATAGTAGGCTGCGGGCCGGTGCTGCGGGTAATACGACACGTCGTCGTAGTTATATTGAGAGTTGGAGAGGTTGGAGAGACTGGGATAAGCGACCGCTCCGGGTCCGGGCCCCGTACTGAGGGTGAAGGCCGGAGAGGAGCCGTATCCCTCAGAACCGTGGGGATTGAGGCCGATGCCGTAGGCCGAGGTATACGGATCGACGGACCAGGGAACATCGGTGATGCCGTAGCTGGCGCGGAGGGCCCAGGTGGCCAGCGGCGACCAGACGATGCCGACGCGAGGTGCCCATTCGCCCTCGCTGTCCTGAACGAGGGTGCGCCCGTTCTGGCCGCCGTACTGCATGGCGCCGAGCGAGCCCGACTTGACGTACTGGCCGGTGTTAACGATGGAAGGATTCCAAGTCCCCCAGCGGTCCTGAACTTCGCCCCACCCGCCCTGGAACTGCCAGCGAAGGCCGGCGTTCACAGCGAGGTGCGGGGTGATCTGGTAGTTATCCTGGGCAAACACCCCGCCGCTCTTCGAGCGCGCACCGGTTTCCGGATAGTCGTAGACGTACCAGCCATAGACTTGTCCGAGGAGAAAGTCGGCATAAGGGGCGCCAGTGGCAACGCCATTGAATTCAAAGTTACCCGATGTAACGTCGCCCCAGCCGGTGTAGTTTTGATAACTGGTATCGAACTCGCCGCCTAACTTGACGGTATGTCTGCCCTTCACCAGGGAGAAGACGTCGGAGAGAACATACGTTCCATCTGCCAGGTCGGCATGGGTTCCTCCATTGATTGCCACCTTGCCGACATTGCCGCCGCCATCTACGGTGACGCCGGGGAAGATATCCGCGGGCGCGTCGTTGCCGTAGGTGGGCTCGAGACCGAGGGTGGTGGGATAGCCTTTGCCGAAGGTCGGCGGAATGTACTTATCCACTTCGCGCACGCCTCCGACGCGGACCTCGTTCGCCATGCTGCTGCCGATGGTCCAGTCCTCGGTGATCTGGGCGTCCTCGTTGTAGTTTTTGCCGTAGGTGCAGTCGAAGCCGAGCGAGCAGAAGGCATCGAGGTTATAGGTGGGCGTGATGGGGAAATCCAGATAGCTCCCCGACAGGTGATGGTTCTGCGAGAGAGCGTAGTCCACTTTGGCGACATACCATTTGGAGCCGGTGGTTGTGCTCTGGACAACCTGATAGTTGTTCAGATAAGGATTGGCGCTGCCCGTCACGTTGGGCGCCGGGAAGTACTTCTGAATTTTCACGGCGACCGGATCGAGGCCGCCGGTGATGCAGTTCCCGGGATAGTTGGTGCCGGTGGAAGGGTCCTTTACAGCGGTCGGGAAGCAGCCCTGCTCCATGTTGGTGGTGCCGTTGGCGCCCTGGGTGGGCACGGTGGCGAAGTAGGCGCCCGAAGAGACGCTGGGATTGTCCTGAAAGGTGAAATAGAAGAAGAGCTTGTTTTTCAGGATGGGGCCGCCGACGCTGCCTCCGAATTCGTTCCAGTGCAGAGGCGCGACCGCAAGGGGCGGACGGTCAAAGTAGCCTCTGGCGTTGAAGTCGTTGTTTTGCACAAACTCGAAGGCGGAGCCGTGCCACTGGTTCGCGCCGCTGCGCAGAATCACGTTGAAGGCGGCTACGCCGTTGCCGTATTCGGCGCCGAAGTTCGACGCCTGCACGTTGGCCGTGCCGATGGCGTCGATGGGAGGATAGTTGTCGCTGGCGTTCTGATCGCGCGGCTGGGTGGCGATTGTGCCTTCGATGAGGAAGGAGCCGGAGTAGCCCTGGGTGCCGTTGATGCCGACGCCCTGGCCAGAGGCATCCTGGCTGCCGCCGCCATTGACGCCCGGCAACTCGTTCGTCAGTTCGTTGTACCAGACGCCGCCAACGGTGGGCGCGTCCTGAACCTCTTTGATGGAGAAGTTGCTTTCCTGGCCGGACTCTTCAGTTTGCAGCAGCGGAGCGGCGGCCGTAACGACCACCTTCTCCGTGGCAGTGCCTACCTGAAGAGTGGCGTTGATCTGAATGGTCGCGAGCTGCAGGGTGACGCCGTCACGAACCTCCTGGCGGAAACCCTGCCTGCTGAAAGTGAGGGAGTACTGGCCGAGCGGAACAGAGGGGACGTCGTAGAGGCCGTCTCCATTAGTGATGGTGTTGATGACGACCCCGGTCTGGACGTTGCGGATCGAGACCGTCGCACCCGCAATAACGGCGTTAGAGCTGTCGGTGACGGTGCCTTTGATTTCGCCCGAGTTTGCGTTCTGAGCGAAGCTCCCCGGGGTCGCCGCAAGGGCAATCACGAGGATCGGCAGCAGCAGATTTCTGATTCGATTGCGTGTCATAGCGTGCGCCTCCGTGCCAGTTGTGGATGAAGCTCCGGTGAGTCTTCCGTCGATGCCGTCTTTGTCGTCCGGCCTTGCGATCGGCCGTGCCGGCGGACTCTCACCGTTAAAGGGAGCTGAAAGCGCTTACATCCGCCGCTTCCCGCTCAGGCCTTTGAATCCGTCCTGCATCGTATGCCGCGGGTGGAACGATCGAAATCCGACAAAAGTCGGATTGAGGCCATTTTTTTGTCCGGAAGTGCAACGGCAGGGATCAGCATTGACTGCCGGAAGGCGTACAAGGCGCAGGTCGCTGCGACGCTCCGACCTTTGTCGGATGGCAAACCGCCACGGGTCCTCTATCGTACCTGGGGGTTCGCGGACCGCACCTGCCAGCCGTGTGCGGTTCCAACCTGGCCGGAAAACATGGAAAACCACTCGTCTGTTATGCGCTTTACGCGGGCGGCTTTGTGCCTCGCACTGATGCTCCTCGGCGGCCGTGCGCTCGGGCAGCAGCCCGCCGAGCCTGCGGACATCGATCCGGTCAACGGCGAGGTGGTGTACCTCATCAACCAGGCATCGGGTCTGCAGGCGGATCTGAACAACGGATCGACCATGGCCGGCGACAAGCTGCTGTTGGAGTCGCGCAACTTTACTTCGCTGACGCAGCGATGGGCGATGACGCGGATCGGCAGCGCCTGGATCCTCAGCAATCTGTCGAACGGGCTGTGCCTCGATGCGAGCAGCGGGTCGGGCGGGATGACGACCGTGCAGAATCCGTGCGCGCCGGCGACGCTGACACAGCAATGGACGCTCAGCGCGACAGCGGATGGTTATGCAACGGTAACGAATCGCGGCACGGGGCTGCTGCTGGATACCAACGGCACGAATGCGGGGGCGACGCTGGTGCAGACGGGGGCGCCGGGATCGGCGACGCAGAGCCAGCAATGGCTGCTGCGTCCGGCGTTCTTTCGTGGCATCGATAATGCGCTGCTGGAGAAGCAGGAAGAGGAGCGCGTGGCGGCGGGACTTCCGTGGTGGCAGGACGCAGGCCAGCCGCAGGATGTGCTGGCGATTCTGAAGAACCATGGCGTAAATCTCGTGCGCGTGCGGCCGACGTCGGCGCCGCCGTACGCCACGCTGACGCTGGATGGGAGCAGCGCGATTCCGGCCACGTGCAGCGGTAACGGCTGCTACGGGGAGACGGAGGCGGTGGATCTGGATCTGGCGAAGCGGGCGAAGAAGCTGGGCATGGCGGTGGAGCTGACGCTGCTGTTCGACGGCGCCTCGTCGAATGCGATTCCGGGGGCGTGGAGCGGCGATTCGCTGACGCAGGCGGAGACGGATCTGTACAACTACGTGAAGGCCGAGGTGGAAGCCTACCGCTCGGCGGGCGTGATGCCCGACATGGTGACGATCGGCAACGAGGTGGACACGGGATTTCTGGGCTCGCTGGGGTCGCCGACGGGAAGCAACTTCGCGCCCTTTGCGGCGCTGGAGAAGCAGGGGATGCAGGCGGTCCTGGATGCGGCCTCGGACACCTCGCTGGGTCCTGCGCTGCCGCCGCCGCTGCGCTGCATTCACATCACGCCGGCATGGGACCTGACGAATTTCTTCGGCTACGTGAACAGCAACGGCGTTCCCTGCGATGCGATGTGCGAGAGCTACTACCCGTTTAATCACGGACCTCTGACCGCCGCGCAGGCGAGCGCGTCGAATCCTGATAACCAGCCGGTGGAACAGACCGCGCTGATGAATGCAGCAACGGCCATCGGCAAGCCGATCTTCGTGATCGAGGCGGGAGAGCACTATGAGGGTGGATTCGACCCGGCCGATCCGTGGTATCCGGAAACGATGGCGGGGCAACGGCAGTTTCTCGTCGACCTGACGAGCGTGCTGAAGGGCCTGCCGAACCATCTGGGCATGGGGGTAGAGTACTGGGATCCGGCGGGGGTGAACCTGCCGAAATCCGGCGGTGGATCCACGAACGGCGATGGCACGACCGATGCCACGTATGTGTGGAACGGGCTTACGCTGTTCGATAACGCGGATACGAACGGCAGCTCGCAGTCGTCGGCGCCGAATTACTCAGCGGTTCTGGAGGCCGTGGACGCTCTGGGCGGACGGCTGGATCCGACCCTGACCTACAAGCTCGTTAATCTCGTTAGCGGCCAGGTGCTGGAGACAACAGGCTCGGGCTCGACCCTGGCCCTGGCGACAGCGGCGGACAGCGGCGTGGAATCGCCGGCCCAGCAGTGGGCGATCACCAGCAACGGCGACGGGACGTTCCAGATCGCTAACGAAAACACGAGCGGCGGTCAGGTGGTGCTGGACGGCGGCGGTTCGACGACGGCGGGTTCGACGGTGGGAGCGGCGACGTCGAATTCAGGCTCGGCGACGCAAGCGTGGAACATTCTGACGACCGGCAACGGGACCTACGCGCTCGTCAACAAGCTGAGCGGGCTTGTTCTGGCGACGGCGGCAAGCGCGATCGAACAGACAGCGCCGGCGAGCGCGAATACGGACTGGATCACGCCTGCGAGCCAGGCGCAGCAGTGGCAGATTGTGCCGGTGTACCTCTCATCGGGAACGGTGGGCGGGACGCCGCCGAGCTTCAGCCTGGCGGGGAGTCTGTCGAGTCTGACATTGTCTGCCGGCGGAAGCGGGGCAGTGAACCTGACGCTGACGCCGGTAGGCGGCTACAACGGAACGATCAAGATGGGCTGCACCAGCACGCTGGCGAATGTCGGCTGCACGTTCAGCCCGTCCAGCTACACCGCCGACGGTTCGAACACGGCATTGACCGGCACAGTCGCGATTGCGGCTATGACCTCGGCGATGTTGGCCAGGCCCGGGTACGGCGCGAGCGGCACGCTGCTGCGTGCAGCGTCGATTCTGCCGGCGGTGTTGCTGCTGCTGTGGCCGTTGGAGCGGCGCGGCGGCAAGTGCGGCAGGTTTCTGTTGCTGCCGGTGCTGATGCTGTTCTGCGCTGCTGGCGTGACGGCGTGCAGTGGCGGAGGAACCGGCTCAGGCGGCAGTGGAGGCGGCGGCGGAACGACGCCCGTGACCGGCACAGTCACCGTCACGGCTGCTGGATCGACGGGCAATATGACACAGACGATCACGGTGAGCGTGACGGTGCAGTAGGGGCGCGGGGCTCGAAATCCGCCGTGCGGGATCGGGACGGCTAGCGTTGCACGGTGATCTCGTACCAAGCGGTGACGGGCTCGCCGAGTTGCAGAACCCAGTCGTCGCCTTTGCGGGTCGCGGGCAAGGCGGCGCCTTCCGGCTGGCCGGCGCCATCGACCGGCTGCAGCAGGACGCCGCGTGCACCTTTCAGATTGCGCAGGATGACGGTGCCGCGCACCTGATCGATGAGCGTCGGCGCAGTGCCCCAGTTGGTGACAGCGGTGCCGACGACGTTCCACTGCTGGCCCGTGTTCTCGACGCGGCCGCCGGCAATCAGCAGCATCTTCGATGCCTCGGCGATGGGCTTGTCATCGAGTGAGCTGAGGAGAATACTGCAGAAGGTGTTCTCGACCTGCGCGGCGAGATTGCTGTCGGACTTGTCGTTGGCGCGGACGAAGCCGATGAGGGCCTGGGTGCGCGGCGCGTCAACCATGACAAGTCCGGTGTTCTGCGGCGATGTGTACCAGGCGAGCTGATGCGTATCGGACACGAGGGGATTGGCCAGGGGCTGAGCGGAGAAGCTCTGCGTGGGCGGTCCGCCGAGCGACGAGATGCGAACTTCGTGCTCGATCGGCAGGTCGAGCGGGAAGCCGGGGGTGAAGTACGGGCGGTCGGTCATGGGAAGCAGCATGCTGTCGAAGACCTGCTGCTCGGAGTACGAGCGCGTGTCGAGCGTGCGGGCTTTTTCAACGTCGCCACGCAGAAAAAGGAGCGCGCCTTCGGCCAGCTCCGGCATCTTCACAGGATCGAGTGAGATGTCGAACGGATCGCCGACGTAGGATTTCCAGTTGGGATCGGCTTTGGGCTCGAAGGTGTACCACAGGATCGCATCCCAGTCCTGGAGAAGACCGTAGCTGGCGAGGATGGGGATGCCCTCGCTGTCGTAGTCGTTGGGATACGGGTTGTTGACTTCGCTCACGGTGTAGGGCTTGCCGGCGATGGCGGAGCGGGAGAGCTCGACGACGGTGGAGTTGAGCGGGTCGTTGACCATCGGCGATTTGCGGGCGTACACACCGGGGTGTTCCCAGTAGTCGTGGCCGTCGATCACATCCATAGACTGCTCGGCGAGCAGGACCGGATAGCCGCTGTTCGAATGGCTGTGGTCGGCGGTGGCGATGATCAGCGACTTTGAGCCGAGAGTCTGGCGCAGGTAGTTCCGCATATCGACGAAGTAATCGCTCTGGAGATCGTCGTAGAAGGCGGCTTCGGCGTTGAATCGCTCGGGCGGAGCCGAGGGCGCTTCCCAGCGGCCCTGCATGAGCGGAACAGGAGCATTGGCCGCGGCGTGGGTGAGCGTGCGGAACCGAGCGATCTGCTCCGGAGTGCGGTGCTTTGCGAGCCAGTCGTTGTAGAGGCCGGTGAGCTCGTGGAGATAGAAGGGCGACGGCGCAAAGTAGCCGATATCAATGGCGTCCTCGTTATTGATCTCGATGAGGGCAACGGCCGGATCGTCAGTGTATTTGCGATTTGTATATGGGTTGAGGTGGTCGATCAGCTCGCGGGCGTATTCCTTCTGCAACTCGATGAGGCGCTTGTCGTAGAGCGATGTGTCCTTGGCGCCCTCATGAAGCGTGTTGGCATCCTGAACGTCGTCGGCGGCTTTAAAGGGGCGGCCGACGAGAAGGTTGAAATCGATGTAGATGCCGCGCTTTTCCAGCTCGGCGATGAACTTGTCTTCGCGGTCGAAGGCTTCCGGATCGAAAGAGCGGGTGTCGGGACGATGGCTGTCAATGAGGCCACGCGGCGTTTCGAGATCGAGGAACTGGAAGCGGACGCAGTTGACGCCGAAGCGGGCCAGGGTCGCCGCCCAGAACGCGGCCTGATCTTTGGCGGGGATTTGCTGCGAGCCCGGGCTCCAGTCCGTGATGTTGACGCCCCACAGCCGGATGCGCTGGCCGTCGCCGGTGGCCAGATGGCCGCTGCGGACTTCGATAAAGCCGCGCTTGCCGGCAGGCGCGTCGAGAAGAAAGGAGACATCGACGGGCGACGGAGAGAGCGCGCCACGGCTGTGATCCATCGTGAAGGGCACCATGCCCACTGTGGATTGTGCGGAGAGGGCGAGACTGGCTGCGGCGAGAAGGAGAGCGATGGCGGCCGGAGCGATCTTCATGGGCGGATTCCTCTTTCATGGATAGCAGAGCGCGAACAATGCTGGTGCGATCCGGCACTCAGTTTAGGGATCGCAGCACGGATAGGTATCCGCCGAAAGTCGGATACGAGAACAGGAGCGGTTGTGATCTCCTGCCTTGAGCTTGATTTCGAGAGGCGAGGAGAGCGACAGAAATGGCACGCGAAGACGGAGAACAGGGATGGACGCTGACCCGGCGGGATTTGCTGGCGCATTCGGCGCGCAGCGCGGTGTGGCTGTCGGCATCGCCGTTGCTGGCACAGGCAGAGCGGGTGCTCGCCGAGCCCGATACGGCGGGGTTGGGCGCGCCAGGGCGTAGCCGCGAAAGCTTCGATTTCGGATGGCGGTTTCTGAAAGGCGATGCGACCGGCGCGGAGCGGCCGGACTTCAACGATGGGGGCTGGCGCGAAGTCGATCTGCCGCACGACTGGAGCATCGAGGGACCGTTCCAGCAGGATGCGCCGTCGAGCGGGGCGGGTGGATATTTGCCGACGGGGATTGGGTGGTATCGGAAGCGCTTCCGGTTGCCGGAGAGCGGGCGCGATTCGGTGGTGATGATCGAATTCGACGGTGTGTATCAAAACAGCGAGGTGTGGATCAACGGCCATGCGCTGGGGCTCCGGCCCTATGGGTTTATTCCGTTTGCCTATGAACTCACGCCTTATCTGAACTGGAGCGGAGAGAACATGATCGCGGTGCGGGTAGATAACTCGCGGCAGACGAATTGCCGGTGGTATTCGGGGTCGGGAATTTACCGGCATACCTGGCTGCTGACGACCGGGCCGGTGCGCGTGGCGTATTGGGGAACGCAGGTGACGACTCCGCACATTTCGGCGAACGCGGCGACGGTTCAGGTGAAGACGAAGGTGGCCAATGCGCGGCGGACAGCAGCCGTGTGCGGGCTTTCGACGGCGTTTTTAGACGCTCAGGGAAAGACCGTGCAGACGCAGGAGGCGCAACAGCAGATCGGCGCGGGCGAGACGTTTGAATTTATGCAGGAGCTCGCGGTCGATCGGCCGAGTCTGTGGTCACCTGCCAGTCCAGCGATGTACACGGTGCGCAGCACGGTGATAGAAAACGGCGCGGCGTTGGATGCCAACGATACGCCGGTCGGGCTGCGGCGGGCGGAGTTCGACGCCGAGCGCGGCTTTCTGCTGAACGGCGAGCCGGTGAAGCTCAACGGCGTGTGCCTCCATCATGAAGCGGGGTGCGTGGGTGCGGCGGTGCCGGAGGCGGTATGGGCGCGGCGGCTCAGGCTGCTGCGCGCGATGGGGTGCAACGCGATCCGTACCAGCCACAACCCTTATGCGGCGGAGTTTCTCGATCTGTGCGACCGCATGGGATTCCTGGTGATGGCGGAGGCCTTCGATGAGTGGCGGATTCCGAAGGGGCAGATCCGCTACGGCTATCACCTCTATTTTGACGAGTGGCACGAGCGCGATTTGCAGGCGATGCTGCACCGGGACCGGAATCATCCGTCTATCGTGCTGTGGAGCGCGGGGAATGAGATTCCGGACCAGTCGGCTGAGGATGGTGCGCAGACGCTGCGCGGGCTGCTGGACATTTTTCATACAGAAGACCCGACACGGCCGGTGACGGTGGCGTGCGACCGGATCGCATCCGAACCTCCATCGAATACGGTGCGGCCGGAGTTTCTGGCGCTGCTCGACGTGGTGGGCTACAACTATGTGGACCGCTGGCGAGATCGCGCGGACAAGTATTACGCCATTGACCATGCCGCGTTTCCCAACCGGCGCGTCATCGGGACGGAAAGCGGCGCGATGGGCGGCATTCGCGGCGACTACCGTTACTTATTCCCTGCCGAGGCGACGCCGATGCAACGGCGTTTCCTGATGCCGACGAACCGCGCGCTCGATGTAGAGGAATTGTGGCAGTTCGTGCGAACCGACGACTACGTTTCCGGCGACTTCATGTGGACGGGCATCGATTATCTGGGCGAGGCGTTCTGGCCGCTCAAGGCGGCGCCGTCGGGCGCGATGGATACCTGCGGGTTTCCGAAAGATGGCTACTTTTTCTATCAAAGCCAGTGGACTGCGGAGCCGATGATCCACCTGTTTCCCCACTGGAACTGGAAGGGCCGCGAGGGAACGGTGATTCCCGTGACCTGCTACACGAACTGCGATACGGTGGAGCTCTTTGTGAACGGGAAATCGTTCGGCGAGAAGGGGTATGAATTCCCGCGGCTGGGGATGGAAGGACGGTACGGGAATTATCCGGCGCGGGCGCGCGCTCTGCGCACCACCTCGGACCTGCACCTGAGCTGGGATGTTCCGTACGAGGCAGGCACGATCAAGGCGGTGGGCAGGAAGGATGGGCAGGTCGTGACGACCGTGGAGATGGTCACGACGGGGGAGCCGGCAGGGATCGCGCTGCTGCCGGATCGCACAAGCCTGACCGCCGACTGCCGCGACGTGGCACACCTGGTGGTGGAGATCCGCGACGCGCTGGGGCGCAGGATACCCACGGCCGACAATCCGATTACGTTTGCAGTGGCGGGGGAGGCGAAACTGATCGGCGTGGACAATGGCGATCCGGCGAGCCACGAAGACTACAAGGCAACGGTGCGGAAGGCCTTCAACGGGCTGTGCCTGGCTGTGGTCCAGACGACAGCGCGTGCGGGGATAATCCGAGTGACGGCGAGTTCGCCGGGGCTCGAACCGGCGACAGCGACGCTCACAGCGACGTCATAAGCCCGGCGCGGGTATGTCCCCCCGGATGGGACGCTGAGGGCTCGCTCCGACTTTGGTCGGATTGATTCGCACGGAGCGGCGAGTAGAGTAGCGGGTGGCCCGCGCGTGGCGCGAGAAAAAATCCTCGCAGCGGCCTGTGACGGGCTGCGCCGGGTCGAACTACAATCAAGGCCTTCGGGAACAGGATGATGGATCGACGCGACTTTCTCAGGACCACCGGGGGCCTGCTGGCCTCGGCGGCTTTGCATGCACGGTACGCCGCAGCTGAGGAGCCGTCGCCGGCGCCCGCTCCGGCAGGCGGCAGGCAGATTCTGCCAATGAACCGCAGCTGGCGCTGGGCGCCGGGCAAGCTCGACGCGGCGGCGGCGCCGGGTTTCGATGATGCGCATTTCAGCCGCGTGGTGCTGCCCCACAGCAATGTGCGCATGCCATGGCACAGCTTCGACGATAAGGACTACGAATTTGTTTCCACGTACCGGCGGCGCTTCCGGCTGCCGGTTACTGCCAGGGGGAAGCGCGTTTTTGTCGATTTCGAAGGCGCAATGACCGCCTCCACGGTGTGGATCAACGGAGTGTCGCTGGGCGAGTACAAGGGCGGGTACACGCCATTCTCGTTCGAGCTGACACCGCACCTCCACCTCGATGGGGAGAACGTGCTGTGCGTGCAGCTCGATTCGACGGAGCGCGCCGATATTCCGCCGTTCGGGTACGAGGTTGACTACATGACCTTCGGCGGGATCTACCGCGAGGTCGCATTGCGCATCGTGCCTGAAACCTGGATCGACAACATCTTTGCCCACCCACGCGATGTGCTGACCGCAGCTCCCGGGCTTGATGTCGACTGCTTCCTGGCGAGGGCGATGCAGGGGCCGCTCGTGCTGGAAGCGGAGCTGCGCGATGGCGACACGGTTGTTGCGCACGGGCGGCTGCCGGTTCCGGAAGGCTCAGCGGAACCCGGCACAGCCACGCCTGGACCGATTCAGGCGCCGACGCACGCGAGCGATGAGACCATGGCCGATTCCGCACGGCACACCATCTCGCTGACAGGGCTGAGCGGAATCGCGCTCTGGGACCTGGAGCATCCTCATCTCTATACCGTCCGCGTTCGCCTGCTGCGGGACGGTCGCCTGCTCGACGAAGATACTCGCCGGATCGGGTTCCGCGAGGCGACGTTCACCGACCACGGCTTCTCGCTCAACGGTAAGATCGTCAAGCTGCGCGGGCTGGACCGGCATCAGACGTTTCCGTTTGCCGGTGGCGCCATGGCGGCGCGCGTGCAACGCCAGGACGCGAAAATTCTGCGGAAGGTTCTGCACTGCAACATCGTCCGAACGTCGCACTATCCACAGTCGCGGCATTTTCTCGACTGCTGCGACGAGATCGGGCTCATCGTGCTCGAGGAAATTCCCGGCTGGCAGCACATCGGCGATGCGGCCTGGAAGGACATTGCAGTCGACAACGTCGGCCGGATGATCCGGCGCGACTGGAACCATCCGTCGATCGTGCTGTGGGGCGTGCGCATCAACGAATCGCGCGACGACCACGATTTCTACACGCGCACCAACGCGTTGGCGCACGCGCTCGACCCGATGCGGCAGACCGGCGGCATCCGCAACTTCCAGGCGTCGGAATTTCTCGAAGACGTTTTCACCGTGAACGATTTCGGCTTTCCGCTGAAGCCGCCAAATCATCCGCGCTATCTGAACACGGAGTTTGTGGGGCACACCTTCCCGACGAAAACCACTGACGACGATGAGCGCCAGCGCGAGCACACGCTGCGCCACGCGCGGATTCATGACCAGCTCGCGTCAGACCCGCAATATGCGGGCGGGATCGGCTGGTGTGCGTTCGATTACAACACCCACGCCAACTTTGGCTCCGGCGACCGCATCTGCTATCACGGCGTGGCCGACATCTTCCGCGAGCTGAAGCCGGCGGGAGGGTTCTACAAGTCGCAATGCGAACCGAGCGAGGAGATCGTGCTGGAGCCGGCATTCCACTGGGCGCGCGGCGACGAGTCGGTGGGCTTTACCAAAGCGGTGGTGTGCTCGAACTGCGATCACCTCCAGCTGTATTCGCGCGCGGGCACCGAGGCCGGAAATCCGTGGAAGTTGATCGCGGAGGCCGATCCGGATCGCGAGGAGTTTCCGCACCTGAAGTATCCGCCGTTTGTTTTCGATATGCAGCACTACCGCGCGGAATGGGGCGATCTGCGCATCGACGGGTATCTCGCCGGCAAGCTCGTGATCTCGAAGTCGCTCTCCGGACGCGGCGTGGACAGTAAATTCCTGTTGCTGCCGGACGATCGCGCTCTGAAGGCCGATGGGGCCGATGCGACGCGGGTGGTGCTGCGGGTGACCGACGAGTTCGGCGCGGTGCGCCCCTTCGCCAACGACCCGATCATGCTCACCCTCGAGGGCCCGGCAGAGTTGATCGGCGACAATCCCTTTGCGTTGATCGGAGGCACCGGGGCGGTGTGGGTGCGCGCACGCGAACAGGCGGGAACGGTGCGGCTGACGGCGAAGCATCCGCGGCTGGGATCGCAGACGGTGACGATCGACCTGGCTACCGCAGTGGAGGAATCCGTGTAGTGGAGGGTCCTTTGGGATCGAGAGCGGAGTGGTTCACGATGCGCAGGGAGGGGATGAAGGCTGAGCGGCGAATGCGCTGCGACATGCCGGCCGGGGATACCATGGGACCGGGAGGCCGCGTGGCTGAAGGGCCCAGGATTCGCGTGCTGGTGATCGACGATCACCCCATCATGCGCGTCGGCATTGCCGCCATCATCCAGGCCACCCGGGACATGACGGCCATTGCGCAGGCAGGCTCCGCGGAGGAGGCTCTGCCGCTCTACGAAAAACATCTGCCGGATATCACCCTGATCGATCTGCGCCTGCCGGGCATGAGTGGCGTCGATTACATCCGCGCCGTTATCGCCCGCCATCCCGAGGCCAAGTTCGTCGTCCTTACCACCTACGAGGGCGACGAGGATATTCATCAGGCGCTGGAAGCCGGAGCGCGCAGCTACATCATCAAGGGCATGCCCCACGACGCGCTGGTGAATGCGCTGCGCCGCGTGCATGCCGGCGGCCGGTTTTTGCCTCCGCCTGTCACGCGTGCCCTTGCCTCGCGCATGCCGGACTCGGAGCTGAGCGCTCGGGAGCGGGAAGTCCTGCTCCTGATGGTTGGCGGGCGATCGAACCGCGAGATTGCGGTGACGCTTGGCATCACGGAGGCGACGGTAAAGTGCCACGTCAGCGTCATCCTGATGCGGCTGAATGTGAACGATCGCACCCAGGCAGTTGTGAGCGCTTTGCAGCGGGGTATCGTGCACCTGTAGCCGCTGACCTTTTTCCAAAGACGCACCGGTGCGAGAATTAGGAACCAGCGGATCGTAGAATATTCAGCGAACGACTTTTCACAGGATTCGCAGAGGATTCCATCGATGGCTCAATATCTGTTTACCAGGCGCCGGTTTGTTGCCGCCGCTGCAATGACCGCAGTCACTGCGCGTCTCAGAGCACAAACCCCCGAACCCGTCACGCTCGAAATCCCCGCGGAGGCCGATGGCCCTCAGATGCCGGAGGACTTCGTCGGCCTGTCTTACGAAGTTCAGCAGTTGGTTGACCCTAACTTCTTCTCAAAGCAGAATTCCGGCCTGATCCGCGCGTTGAAGGAGATCGCTCCGCGAGGTGTGCTGCGGCTGGGCGGCAATACCAGTGAGTTCGCCTGGTGGAAGCCGACGCCGGATTCCCCCGAGCCTGAGCATCCGAAGACTCGCGAAGTGGCAGGGGAACCCAAAGCGTCGTACTACGCCGTCACCGCCGAGGCTGTGCGAAATCTGGCGGACTTCCTGAACGCCACCGGGTGGAGCTGCCTTTACGGCATCGGGATGGGAACGAACACGCCGGCTCGTGCCGCGGAGGAAGCCGCGTTCGTCAGCAAAACTCTGGGCGGCCGCCTGCAATACTTCCAGATCGGTAATGAAGTGGACCTGTTCGACCGGCACCTGCGCGATCCCGCAACCTGGTCGGCGAAAACCTATCTCACCGAGTGGCTCGCGTTGGCGCGGGCGGTCGCGGCTCGAGTGCCGGAAGCAAAGTTCGGCATGCCCGACGTCGCATCCGACGTGAACTGGCTTACCGAGATTGCGGCACAGTGGCAGGGCATTGAGAATCCGCCCCGCGTTACCACTCTCACCCACCACTACTACTTCGGCGGACCGGCGACCAACCCGGCTGTGAACATTCCCAACCTGCTTGCGGCGGCAACCATGGCTAAAGTGCAGAGGACCGCGGACCGGGCCACGGCTGCGGCGGACAAGATGGGCGCGCGCGTGCGCATGACCGAGGGCAATACCTGCTATCGCGGAGGCAAACCCGGCGTCTCGGATGTCTTCGCCGCCGCCCTGTGGTCAGCCGATTACTCGCTGCTGCTCGCGAGCAACAACTATTCAGGGCTGAATCTCCACGGGGGAACGGGCAAGTCGGTGGCGAACTCCGTTGGCGGTTCGCTGCCCGGCGACACCCTTCTGGAACAACAGGGGGAGTCGCCTGCGGAGATCGCCACCCGTCCTCATCCGTTCTATACCCCGGTCGCGACCTTCGGCCAGGAGTATGTTATCGAGCCCGTCGCACGCGGACTGCAGTTCGCCGGCTCACTCAGCGGCGCGAGGCTTTTCAATGCGGACCTGACGTCGAGGCTGCAGACGGCCGGAGTGAATGCAACCGCCTATGCTGCGGAACTAAAGGGAAACGGAAGATCGGTCGTGATTCTGAACAAAGATCTGGACAAGGACCTTGACGTGGTCCTGGATTTCGCCAGGGGCAAAGGTCTCGCCGTAGAGGAAGTAAAGCTTTATGCCTCCAAAGTGGACAGCCGCGAAGCACGCATCCTTCAGCCTTCAAAATCCCGTTTGAGCGATGACGGCCGATGCCGCGTTTCCGTTCCTCGCGCCTCGGGAGTTCGCGTAACGGTGGCGTAGATCTGAAAAGCGAACCGACGGTCGACGCGAGCGGGAAGAGGTTTCCAACCCACGGAGCATCCTCTCGGTGCCGCGCCGCCGGAGCCCGCTTTGCAGCCTAAACGAGAGAGCCGCCCCCGATAGTCCACTTTCGCGTTAGAGCACATCGTACACAGAATGTGTATTGAAATCGTTTTCTCCACGGTACTAAGGTAGCGTTACGTCCCAAAATGAAACAGAACAACAAAGGGGCGCATTTCGCATGAAATACCACCTTCAACACCCATCTGCGCTCCACCTTTTAGGAAAAGGTCACGATGAACGACTTGCATTCTTTGCCGTGCCCCCCGAGTGTCTCCAATCCAGTTTCTTCGCCGCTCCTGTCCGACATTCAACGCAAGGATAAAACCAACCGCTCAAGCACGACATTCAATCCCGCAGCCGGCCGCCAGATTCTGATCGTCGACGATGACGTATCTCTGGCTGGGTTCCTGTGTACCGAACTGCAGGGACAAAAGTACGCGGTCGACGTCCTCCACGATGGCGAGGCCGCCTGCAGCGTCCTGCATGAAAAGCGTCGTTACGATCTGCTGATCCTCGACCTGAACCTGCCAAAGCTGGACGGGATTGGCCTGATCGAGCAAATCCGGCCGGCACAGCCGCGTACGCCGATCCTGGTTCTGACGGCGCGCAGCCGGGTTGAAGACAAGGTGACAGCGTTCCAGAGCGGCGCGGACGATTGCCTCACGAAGCCGTTCTCGCTGGCGGAGCTCCTGGCCAGAGTCCAGGCCCTGATGAGGCGCAATTCCGGGCTCATTCCAAACTGTTCCCGGGTGGCCGATCTGACGCTGCTGCGCGAGGAACGGCGCGTGGAACGCAACGGGCGAAGGATCGATCTGACGCCGCGTGAGTTCGCGATTCTCGAGGTGATGATGCGGAATACCGGCCGGCCGGTGTCTCGAGCTACGCTGCTCCAGGAAGTCTGGAACATGCCGGCCGAGCCCTCCACCAATATCGTCGACGTCTACATGAAGTACGTGCGCGATAAAGTGGATGGCCCAGGCGAACGGCGATTGACGCACACCATCCGCGGATTCGGATATGAGCTGCGCGATGCCGATGCCTAGCGCGCTGGCAGACAGCACGAGCGAGAAAGCTGCGGCCGGCTGCACTTCGCCGAAATTCCACAGGGATCTCGCGAACGGACTGCACGCCATGGCGCAGCCCCTGACGATTCTGCGGGCGGCCATCGAGGTGCTCGCCATGCCGCAGTCGGCGGGCATCGATCGGCAACGGTATCTGGAGATATCCGCGGGAGCCGTGGAGCGTACCTGCCGTGTGTTCGCGCAGGTCCAGGACCTGCTGACCGCTTCGATGATCCCGGCCGAGAGCGCGCCGTTTGACCTGTGGAATCTCATCGCCCCGGTGATCGAAGACCACAGGAGGATGTTGCAGACCTCAGGGGTCGCCCTTGCGGCGGCGAAGACCGAGGCATGGATGCTGATCGTCGGGGATGCGGCAAGAACCGAGCAGGCGATTGCGCTTGTGCTGCAGTTGGCGGGAGAACTGGCCTCGAAGGGCGACGTCATTGAAGTGTCGGCATCGGCATCCAGCGGGTTCGTCCAACTGCGGATTGCGCACAACCGCCGTCGCGGAAAGCTCCTGAATTCGACGGCGCGGCTGAACCTGGCGCTGGCCGAGGCCAACATCGTCACCCAGCGAGGCCGCTATGAGTTTGCAGAAGATCCGTTTCGTGTTTCCCTGGCGTTGCCCGTGGCAGAGCTCGGCCCGTGGCGGAGCCAGACGGGTGAGTTGTCGAGTGCCTGAACCGTGCATTGAACATGCGGATCGGGTTCGGGGTTTGCTAATTGATTGTCAGCAAGCAGATAGGTCTCTCGCCGATGTCGCGGGAGACGGTCGTATCACCAGGCCCCTGAATGTTTGCGGGTCGTGTCCATTGAAACTTTTTCGGAGAGTGCTGTGGCCACTTCTGTTTTGTCTTCCTCCTCGGTTGCGGATCGTTTTGAGGATCGGGTTTCCATCGATGTTTTCGTAGTCAGCTCCAACGGCCGGCTCCGCCAGGATCTGCAGGCCAAGCTGACCCTGCCCAGATGGCAGGTCTTTGAGGCAGGCAGCGGGTCAGGCGCACTCGAGTTGCTGCGACAGCGCGGCGCCGATGAAGCGATCCTGCTGCTGGATCCCGTGCTGCCCGATCTTGATCCGGATGAGTTCAACGGAATCGTGCGTGATCGCTATCCCAACACCCAGGTGCTGATGCTGAATTCGCATACCGGCCAGCTGTTGGTCGGCAGCCTGTCGCCCACCACCGTTTCGACCATGCTGGCGGATGAGATTAACAAGGGAGGCGCCGCCGCGAGTTCGGCGATTCCAGCTCTGCTGCCGGAGACGGCCCATCGCGTAAGCGACAACCGCGTCCGGCTGCGCAGCATGATCGGCGATTCGGAAATCATGCTGCGAACCTATGCCATCACCCGCATGGTCTCTGCGCGCAACACTACCGTTCTGGTGACGGGGGAAAGCGGAACCGGCAAGGATCTGCTGGCCCAGGAGATTCATCTCATCAGCCCGCGCAGAAACCAGCCCTTTGTGGTGGTGAACTGTTCGGCCATTCCGGAGCCGCTGCTGGAAGCGGAGCTGTTCGGCTATACCAAGGGCTCGTTTACCGGTGCGCTGCAGGCGCGCATCGGCCGCATTCACGCCGCCCACGGGGGCACCCTGTTCCTCGATGAAATCGGAGACATGCCGCTCTCGTTGCAGAGCAAGATTCTGCGCTTCCTCGAGCAGGGCGAGGTGCAGCGGCTGGGCGGCAATGACAACCTGAAAGTCGACGTGCGGGTCGTGGCTGCGACGAATGCGGATCTGAAAGGCCTGGTCGCAAAGCAGCAGTTTCGCGAAGACTTGTACTACCGGCTCGCTGTCTTTCCCATTCATCTGCCGCCGCTGCGTGAGCGGATGGACGATCTGGAGGAACTGGCGCGGGCCTTCGTGGCGAAATTCGCGCCCGGAACCGTGCTCAGCCGGACGGCGCTGCAAATTCTGGCGCAGCACAGCTGGCCGGGCAACGTGCGCGAATTAAGGAATGCCATGGAGCGGGCGGCCATCCTGGCAGGGATCGAACGAGAAATCAAGCCCGAACATATTGTTTTGTAGGGATTCCGGCCCGAATCGGCACGCCTGTTTCACTTTGGCACGCCAGGTGCAATTGAGATAGGCAAATGCTGCCTGGTTCTCATCCTGTTCCAATGAACGAGCCCAACGTTGCGGTTCTGCACAGCCCGCAACTGCTGGCCGATGCGTTCTCGGAGTTCATCTCGGCCTCGGCCACGCTCGAGGCGTCCTATCGCGACCTGCAAAGGGAAGTGGCGCATCTGAGCGTCGAGCTCTCGGAGCGCAACGCCGAGCTGACGCGCAGCCTCCAGGAAAACGACCGGATGCGCGCGACGCTGCAGCAGATCATCGACTCGATGCCGTGCGGCGTTCTGGTGCTCGACGCGGAGCAGCGCATCGTCACCATCAATCCGGAAGGCCGCAGGCTGCTGGGGCTGCGAAGCGCGCGGGCAAAGACGCTGCGCGAGCTGTCGGAGATCAGCCAGATCGACTTCGGAGCGCTGGTCACCGAAACCGGAGAGCGCGATAACGAAATCTGCCTTACATCATTGGGGAAAAAGCGCTGGCTGGCCGTCGGACGTCGCGAACTGGACGACGCGTCGGCGGCGCGATTCCAGAGCATCTGGATTCTTCGCGACATTACTGCGGACAAGCTGGCGGAGCAGCAGCGCGAGAGCGCGCGGCGCACAACCACGCTGGCGGAGATTTCCACGATCCTCGCCCATGAAATTAGAAATCCGTTAGCGAGTCTGGAGCTGTTTGCTGGACTGATCGAGGAAGATCGCGGCGACACGGAGCAATGGGTCGCGAATCTGCGGGCGGGGATCCGGACGCTCTCCGGGACAGTGAACAACGTTCTGAGCATGAACGGAGACGGTCGCAAGCGCCTCGTGCCCGTCGGTCTGTCGCAGTGTGTAAAGAGCGGCGTCGAGTTTGTGCAGCCCATCGCGCAACAGGCCGGAGTCGCGCTTCGCTTTTCACCGGCAGAGTCACCGATCACCGTGCAGGGGAATGAGGACGCGCTTCGCCAGATCACGCTGAACCTGATCTCAAACGCGATCCGGCACACGCCGGTCGGTGGTTCGGTCGAAGTTGCGGTCAGAGCCGAAACACGGCACGGCACGGTGCGCGGCATCGTGACAGTCCGCGACAGCGGCTGCGGCATCCCTCAGGATCTGCTTTCGCACATCTTCGAACCAGGATTCAGCGGAACCGGCGAGACGCCCGGGCTGGGGCTTGCCGTTTGCAAGCGCCTCATGGCCCAGCATCGCGGAGAGATTCGCGTGCAAAGTCACGTAGGTCAAGGGACGGAGTTCGAACTGGAGTTTCCAGCGCTATGACAGGTGAAACAGTGTCCTCGGTGATGGTGGTGGACGATGAGCCGGGCATCCGGACCGCGCTGCGCGCGAATTTCCTGCGCCACGGATGGCGCGTGGAGACGGTTTCCGGCGTGCGCGAGGCGATCCGCAACCTCGAAACGCGCGAGTACGACCTGGTGGTGACCGACATTCGCATGCCCGACGGCAGCGGAATGGAAGTGATGCGTGCGGCGCGCAGAACGTCCCCGTCGACCGCGGTGATTCTGCTGACGGCGCATGGATCGGTGCCCGATGCGGTGACCGCCATGCGAGATGGAGCGCTGGATTACCTCACCAAGCCGATCCCTTTCGATCAACTTCAGGCGACCGCAGCGCAGGTGATGCAACGGGCGCAGCAAATGAACGCGAACGAAATGCCACCGGCGATTGAAGAGACCGAGCCAGACAACGGACAAATCGTCGGCGGTTCGCCGCTGCTGATGCGCGCTCTGCAACGGGCACGCGCGGCCGCGAACACCGGTGCCGACGTCCTGATTGAAGCCGAGAGCGGAACCGGCAAAGAACTGTTGGCACGCTTCATTCACGATGCCAGCGACCGCTGCCACAAGCCCTTCGTCGCGGTCAACTGCGCGGCGGTGCCCGAGACCCTGCTCGAGAGCGAGCTCTTCGGTCACGGCCGCGGAGCATTCACCGGCGCGGTGGCGAGCCGGCCGGGTAAATTCGAATCGGCGAACGACGGCACGATCCTTCTGGATGAAATCGGCGAGATGCCCCTGAATCTGCAGCCCAAGCTGCTGCGTGCGCTGCAGGAACGTGAGTTCGAGCGCCTCGGAGAAGGACGCACGGTCAAGGTCGACATCCGTGTGATTGCGACGACCAATGTGTCGCTCGCGGAGATGGTCGAGAGAGGGCAGTTTCGCGCCGATCTCTACTACCGGCTCAACGTGATCCCGCTGTCGCTGCCACCCTTGCGCGAACGCCGCGAAGATATCCCGATGCTGGCGCAGCATTTCGCCGAGCAGTTCGCGGCACGGAGTCGCACCGGAAATCCCCGTCTGTATCCGGATTTTATCGAGCGGCTGCAGTCGCACACCTGGCCGGGCAACGTGCGCGAGTTGGCAAATTTCATGCGGCGCGTCATCACGCTCAGCGGAACGCTCGACATTGACGCGCGCTGCTTCGAGCTGGAGTTTCAGGGGACGACCGCCGCGCAGCGCCTCGTTCCGGCCAGGACCGCGACGATCCCGGCGCCAGCCGGCACACCGATTCGCCAGCTCGAGAAAATGCACCTGGAAAACACCCTGGCACTGACCGACGGCAACCGCACCCACGCTGCGGCGATGCTCGGCATCAGCCTGCGCACGCTGCGCAACAAGATTCGCGAGTACGGGCTTCCCCCAAGGAGGTACGCATAGATGGCCGACGTTTCAATGCTGCAAGTACTGTCGGGGTATCTGAAAGTGGCGAGCGATCGTCAGCAGGTGATCGCTGCGAACATGGCCAACGTGGATACGCCCGGTTACCACACGCGCGACATTAACTTCCATCAGGCCATGCAGGAAGTAATGAATCCAGACGGCGAGCCGCAGCTGGAGTCCACCAGTCTCGAGATTCAGGGACTGCCCGAGCGCGCGGACGGCAACAACGTGAACATCGATCGCGAGAGCATGCTGCTCTCCGAGACGCAGCTGCAGTACCAGATGGGCGTCGAGCTGATTAAGGAACGCTTTCACACGCTGCTGACGGCGATGAAGGACTAAGGAGGCAACCATGGGCTTCTGGGACATGATGAGCATCAGCGCTTCGGCGCTCTCGGCGGAAAGACAGCGCGCGGAAGTGACATCCGCGAATCTTGCGAACGCCGAGACCACACACACGGAAGACGGCGACGGGCCCTACGTGCGCAAGGAAGTCGTGTTCAGCGCGACGAACGCCTCGCCCTTCCAAACCATTTTCAATCGCGCCGGACATTTCGGAGCGCCCGCCGGATCGGTGGAACTGAGCGGCGTGGTGGATGACAACGCGCCGCCGGTGATGCGCTACGACCCGGGCAATCCGGACGCCAACAAAGAAGGGTATGTGGCCTATCCGGCCATCAATCCCGTGACAGAGATGGTGGATCTGATGGACGCGACGCGCGCCTATCAGTTGAATGCCTCGGCCATCACCTCGGCGAAGCAAATGGTTCAGGAATCGATCGACATTCTGAAAGCGACGTAACGACGGAGCAGGACGATGACCAACGTCAATCTGGGTGGTATTCAGGGCGCGTACGCGCCGCAGCCCTCATCGCCGGAAATCGGCGCGGGCAACAACAGCGGCGGCAACTTCGGCGACGTGCTGAAGGGCGCGGTGGACGGCGTGAATCAGGCCAACGATTCGGCCTCGGCACAGGTGATGAGTCTGCTGCAGGGCGGAGGCGGCGATCTGAACAGCGTCATGGTCGCAGTGGAAAAAGCCGATGTCTCGTTTCAGCTGATGATGCAGGTTCGCAACAAAATCGTCAGCGCGTATCAGGACATCGAGAAGATGCAGTTCTAGTTCACAGGTGCGGGAATAAAGGCGAATGGCAGGCATGGGTAACGCAACCGAACAAATAAAGCAGTTCTGGTCCACCCGGACCGGCGCCCAAAAGGGATTCCTCGTGGGCGGAACGGCAGCGACCGTTGTGCTGATGGTTCTCTTCGTCCGAATGATCGGCACGCCGGACTACAAGCCGCTGTTCACAGACCTGCAGCCGTCTGACGCGCAGGCCCTGAGCGCGCAACTCGAGGCGCAGGGGATTCCGCATCAGACCGCCCCGGACGGCAAGACCATCAGCGTGCCCGCAGACAAGCTGGATGCGGCTCGCATGCAGACCGCCGCGCAGGGACAGCCGCACAGCGGACGGATGGGTTTCGAGCTGTTCGACAAGATGTCGTGGGGGCAGACAGAGTTCGACGAAAAGGTGACCTACCAGCGCGCTCTGGAAGGCGAACTGGAGAAGTCGATTGAAACTTTGGCCGACGTGGACAGCGCGCGCGTGCACTTGGTGATGCCGTCCGATTCGGTGTTCATCGATCGCCAGCGCGGCGCGAAGGCCTCGGTGATCCTGAAGCTGCGGCGCGGAGAGCTGTCCAAAGGCGCAGTGACGGCGATTTCGCGGCTGGTGTCCGGCGCGGTCGACAACCTCGCGCCAGAGGACGTTTCCATCATCGACGCGGATTCTGCGCGAGCGCTGGGTCTTGGTCGCACCGGACCGGACAACAGCGACGGTGAAGGATCGGCGCTCAGCGAGCGGCTCATCAGCACGCTGGAGCCGATTGTAGGCACGAACAAGATTCGCGCCAGCGTCAACGTGGATTACGACCAGGGCACCACCGACGAAAGCCAGGAGAAATACGACCCGGCGGTGAGCGCGCTGCTGACAGATCAGAAGTCGGAGGACCAGGCAGGCGGCAGCTCCATTCCGGCGGGCGTGCCGGGAACATCGAGCAATATTCCCAAGCCTAATGCGGATAAGAATCCCCCGCCGCCGACCTCCACGCAGACTTCGAAGACGGAAAGCGCGACCTATGGCGTGAACAAGACCGTCACACACACCGTGACGCCGGCCGGCCGGGTGGCGCGCATGACCGCGGCCATCCTGGTCGACGACGAGATGGTGAAGACGGTCACGAAGGGGAAGGTCTCCTGGACACATAAAAAGCGTTCGCAGGAAGAGCTGGACAAGATTCGCGACCTGGCTGAAGCCGCGATTGGTTTCGACGCGAAACGCGGCGACACCATCACCGTGGAGAACATGCCGTTCGACAGCGACGAGGCGACCCTCGAACTGCCGGCTCCGACGTGGACCACGCAGGTGCAGAAGACAGTGACAGACTATGCGTCGATCCTGCGGCCGGTGGCCCTGCTCGCGCTGTTTTTCCTGGCGTGGCTCTTCGTCCTGCGACCGGTTCAAAAGCATGTATTGAGCGCTCCGCGACTGGCTACACCGGCGGAGACCGCATTACCGGCGCCGCAATC
>Ga0224555_1001345_pt1 | contig 34500 bp, 29 predicted proteins | sample 714S23034metaG_FD_180687 | JGI IMG/M metagenome (GOLD analysis project Ga0224555, IMG submission 180687) | Peat soil microbial communities from Stordalen Mire, Sweden - 717 S2 30-34 | ecosystem: Environmental > Terrestrial > Soil > Wetlands > Peat | place: Sweden: Norrbotten County, Stordalen... | reverse complement strand
CATGTACAGCCTCCTTGAACCTAGCGTATCACTACGCTAGGTTTCATGCCACTAAAAAAGGAAACTCGCGAATGGTCCACTTTTGTGTCGCGCACCCTCAATTGAGCACCTCCTGGCCCGTTTCAAGGCTGCGAGTTAAACTGTCGTGTCCCGATTTGTCAGGCAGGAGGCCCCCCCGCAATTCGACGAGTGCAGGAAGTATCTGCCATTTCTGCGTCGGGATTTTCGCTACCGCTGCGCATACTGCGAACGTCCGGAAACCTTTTTGGGTGGGGAGGAGTTCTTTGAGATCGATCACTTTCAACCGGTCTGGAGATTCCTTGAGCAGGTGACGCACTACCCTAACCTTTACTACTCGTGCGGTAAATGCAACCGGCACAAAGGGAAGACCTGGCCCTCGGATGATCAGATTTCAAGCGGTTTCCGTTTTGCCGACCCTTGCCAAGAAGACATGTATGTCGAGCACTTCCAGGAGATGCCCGACGGCCAGTTGCAACCTCTGAACAACTGCGGTCGCTACACTGGCGAGCACATTCGCCTCAACCGCCGCAACCTGCTCTCGTGGCGCCAGCTCAGGCGCCAGATGGCCCAGGATTTACAGATACTCGCGCACGCCGCGAGCCGTCTTGAAGCTGGGCTCGCCGCTCAACTTAGCCTTACCAACCAGAATCAGATCCGGGAAGAAATCGAGACCTTGAACGCTCACATCGCTCGAGTAAGCCAGCGTTTCGCTTTATAGAACGACCGGAAGCACCCGCGCGCTTGACTCACACTTCATTCAGCCGAACGATGCGCGGGCCGTGAGCGAACAGATCGATCGTGCTCACCGAAGCCGGGTGGATTTCGATGCGTTGGTACAGGTCCAGCGGAATGCCTGCATAATGCATCACCGCCGAGCGGATCGCCTCGCCGTGGCTGAACACTGCCACCACCCCGTCGTGATTCGCGTAGCGGATGCGCTCCAATTCCGCCACCATGCGAGCCTGCGTTTCCAGCATCAGCTCGCCGCCGGGCGCGCGCGTATTACTGCGGCTCAGGTTGAAGCTGTGCCAGAGCGGATTGATATCCAACTCGGACATGGTCCGGCCGGTGAACTCGCCGAAGTTCATCTCGCGCAGCCCGTCGCGAATCTCAACCTCCACTCCCAGGGCGGCGGCCAGCGGGGCCGCAGTCTCCCGCGCACGCTCCAAGGGGCTGCTGTAGATCGCAGATATCCCGGAGCGGGCCAGGCGCTTGGGAAGGGCGGCGGCCTGAGTCCTGCCAAACTCGCTCAGCGAAACACCCGGCAGCCATCCCGCGATGGCTTTGCCGATGTAATCGTGGTGGGCGTGGCGGATCAGCAGTAGTCTCACGCCTCTTTTTTCTTCAGCAGGTGATCGTTGTCCTTGATGAAAATCTTGATTTGTTCCGCCGCCGCCAGCAGTCTTTCCCACTGCTCTTTGTACAGCGTGACCGGGAAGCGACCCAGTCCATAGACGGAAACCGCGCCTTTCTCGCTGACGCGGACGGAAATCTGGCCCCGTCCCGGCTTCTTCAGCGCCTCGTTCTCGGCGCGCAAACGTTCCACTTCAGCTTTCAGGTCTTCATCGGCCATAACATGACAGCATATCGCCTTTCTACCGTTCCGCAGGCCACGGCGACCGGCAAGCGTAGGAATAAACGGAATTCAGGTAGCGCCGCAACTCCTGCGTCCGCGGGGGATCGGCTTGGGCATTCGCCATCATGGCATGCAATATAGGCTCCAGGAAGCGCCTGTACTTGCCGAGCGCCGGTTGGTCGTGCTCCGCAAACGCCTGCCCAACGGCCCTCTCGGTCGCCGGCGTGACCAGTTCCAGGCGCCCCACAAACACCCTCACCGTGCTCCCCGGCGCAGGCGTGACCGTCAGCGGCAGAATGGCGCTCACCGCTTGGGCAGGCAGGATATACAGCAGCCGGCTGCCTTCTTCGAACCACGAATTCCGCCAGGTGGCGATCATGGCGCGCGCCTCATCCACGTACAGACCGCGGTCAATCAGGATGCTCTCCAGGTCCTTGAGCATCGAGTCCGCGGCCGCCGTGAGCGGCGGCGGGTCCACCAGCGCCTGGTCGCGCAACGAACCAGCCACGCGATAGCCCAGCTTCCCGCCGCGGCTCTCGATCAGTATGACGCCGGGAATCTCGTCCGTGCCGAGGTTCTGCACCAGTACCTTGCCTTCCGCAGTGAGCCGCGCTGCGAGGGGCATCGCCGCCGAGGATACGCCGCGATAGAACAGGAATTTCTCGTCCTGATCCCCGCCCCGCGCCTTCACTCGCAGCGGCGTGGCCGAAGTGTTCCGCGCGGCGTAGTAGTGGTTATCGCCGTTGGGAGACGGGAACGCCACATGAGATCCAGGTACGAGGCGCACTCGATCCCATCGAATGCTGCCGTCGGAATTGTCTTGGGGACGAACCACCGCCGGCTCCACGGCGCTCGCGTGCGGATACCACTCGGTGATGAATCCCTTCGAGAACGACACCTTCACCGAAACAGTTGTCTCGCGCGGACTGTAGAAATACAGAACCGGCGTCTCCATGCGCACCGTTCCGCCCAAGCCGCACTTGAATTGCCCGTCGCGGAAGTGCTCCACAAAGCTTGGCAAGTCGGTCGACCCGGTCAACGGCAGCCACTCGACAGCCTGCCCATCGGGACCGGCGACAGAGGTGAATGTACCCCATTCGTGTACGGTGAGGTCGTTCGCGACGGCCCCGCGCTCCTCGACCCGCGAGCGGCTCAGGGAAGGAATCGTCAGGCTGGCGGCCAAGGCGCCGACGGCCAAGAGTCGAAATGCTTTTCCAGCCATCCAAACCTCCCGATGTTGCCTCGATTGTACAACTGACGGCGGAGTTTTCCAAACCTTAACAAATTGGCCCCTGACGCTTGGCGGACGCTCACGAAACTCCGCCGCTATGGGAATGGGTGCGGAAGCCATCGAGGAATGCATCCGGCCGAGCCGTCTCGCTCCGCGGCGGCGACGAAGCGTGCCAGCCTCGGGTGGCCGAGGAAGGGCGCTGAGGGCACGCAGAGCGGGACTAGTTCCGGGACGAACACGCGGCATGCGAATAAGCCGCAATCGCGTATCTCCGGGGTCGTCAGGTCGAATGCGATCGGCGTGATCCCCGTGGTCGAACACCGGTCCAGCAGTACGCGCAACAGCCCAGCGGCATCCTTCACGCCGCGGACCTCCGAAAAGTAGCGTCCCGGCGCTCCCATGTTCTGGAAGAACCACTCCGTGTAGCGTGCGTTGGCTGGCTCGCCATAGAAGCGCAGGTTCGAATCGAAGTCTCTAAACTCGTGGTTCTCGCTTGCCGCTGGGCCCAGGTTGGCCAGCAGCTTGATGAAGGGCCTGCCCTGCCCCGCTTCGACCAGAGCTTTCCGCGCCGCGGTCAATGTGTCGAGACCCGCCGCGGCACTGAGCAGGAAGAAGCAAGGGCGGCCGGTCCTCTCAATGCAGGTTACGCTCACAATCGGAACATCTCCATCCACAGTCATATCGTGGAAGCGGATCTCGAGCCCCTGTTTCTGCGGCCCCAAAGGTCTGCCCAGCAGTGCCGCTGGATCGAGATCCAACCGCGGCGGTGCCATGCGGGCGTACCACCGTATCATGACCGCATCCCGTTCGATCGACTCCAGCAGTCCGGCGAGCACGGCCCCTTCTACCGAGGACGCGAGCGCGCAGCCCGAGCTGGTGGGATAGAAACAAGGTGAGACCTCGTCCGGACCGGGGAGGTAGCCCAGCGAAACGAGCTGGCCGGGGACAAAAGCCGGTGAACCATCGGCCAGATTCGTACCCTCGATCCAGCCGACGGTAGTGTCTTCCGTGAATTCGGCGTAAGCGAAACCCGGCGCCGCCAGTTGCTCAGGGGAGAACAGGGCGAGGCTGCCTAACGGAACGGCTCTGCAGCCGCGGCTCAGGAGCGTCTTGCGCGAGCACACGATCCTTCCCGGTCCGTCGAAGGCTAGGGATGCATATCGCTCCACCAACTCTCCCATGGCGCGGTTGATGGCGTCCGCCAATCGGATGCCAGCGCCGCCGGCGCGCGCCTCGAACTCGCCGCTGCGGCCCAGCAGTCTGTTGAGCGAGGTGGCAGCCGGAAAAACGTGATGCAAATCGAATTCGTCGGGATCGACCGAGAGAACGGACAGCCCCTTGGCCAACCCCATCTTCTTGCCCAGAAAGGGCAACCAACGCGGTGCAATGACTGGTTTGGAGGAGCCCCGCATTTTGGCTCTACCCTCCCGTCTGGCGCGTGCTCAGCAAGTGCGAAAAGACATTCACGTTGGGTGCGTTGCGCCGCGGAGAGCAGTCTGGGCAGCGCGGCAGGCGAAGCACGGACTCGCGCTGGAAGGTTAGGTTCAAACGATGCACGACCAGGAGATGATTGAGCGTAAAGCCGCGCCCCTCCATCACCCCCACTAGCTCGAGCGCGAACAGCGATGTAATCAAGGAAATCCACGCGGCGCTCTCGGGTCCCGCCGACCAAGGTGACGGAGCCCGATATACTTTCACACCCGGTTCCCGGAAGATATGTTTGGGCTCGGCGGCGCCGGCGAAGAGCCGCCGGCGAAAGCAACCGAAACAGGCTGTCTGACCCGGCACAAATGTCGGCCCTACCCACCCCTCGTAGCCGTCGAAGCAGACCAGCGACCACGGAAGCCGGAGTTGCAAAGCCGCCTCGTTGAGCGCCGCCAGTTCTTCCGGCTCAAAGCAGTCCTGCGCCGCGATGACCCAGTCGTGATCTTCGATGGATTGCATCCATTGCGCGCTGTCTCGCGGATGCGGCAGTGACCGTACGGAAACCGCGGCGCCCGGCCGGGACCCCGAGGACTGCTCCAAAGATGCCGCTTTCTTCGCGTTGTCTACGCGCGCGACCGACGAGCTCTCTATGACCGTGATCGATCCGCAGGGCGTGTCCGCCAGCAGCGACCGCACGGCATTTCCCAGTACTCCGTGACCGACAATCGCAACGCGAGCTTCTGCGAGAGGCTTCCGCAGCATCGGCGCGTGGGATCCCGGCCCTCCGCCAGGCGCTGCCGGCCGGCCCGCGACTTCGACGATTCCATTTTGTCGCAATTCCGGGATGACTTCCCCGAGCAACTCCTCTTCCGCTTCGTTCCAAGGTCGCGATGGCGCTCCCTGAGAGGAAAGCAATTTCTCGATCACGGCGGCCAGCAGCCCTCTTCGTTCGGAGTCGGACACGACAATCGCGGGACCGCTCAACGAGCCTGTGCGGAACTGCACGTCATCCGGACCCAGCGCGAAAACGCCGTAAACATCCTTGAATCGAATGGTCCCCGTGGGATCTGGCGAGCTGTCAGAGACTGGCATCGGGCATGTCCACTCCTTGCTGCTGCGGCGGCGTTCCGACCACCACCGATGTGACGACGGCATGGTCGACGCCGTCTATTTCCAGGATCGCGTGCACTTCGTCGTCGTAGAATCCGCCCAGAACGACGTGTGCAAGTCCGAGGGCGACGGCCGTTAGGCTGAGATTCTGGCTGGCGGCTCCCGCCTCCTGCAGGCAGTACCGGTAACCGCGCGGACCGTATTTGGCACGTGCCCGCCAAAACTTTGTGGTGATGAAGAAAATCCCGGAGGCTTGTGCCAGATTCACCGCGTCCGGATGAACAGGAAACGCGGCGAACAGAGCGTCCATGTCGGGCTTAAGCAGCGGCTTGACGAACTCCAGCGCGTGTGTGGGCACGTCAAAGTGGTACACTCCAGGAGCCAGTTGGCCCTGTTGCAGCACGGCCACGAACGCGCGTGTCGGGTGAAGCGCTCCCCCCGAAGGGATGGACCTGAGGGACGCCTCGACCGGATGCCCGTCCTCGAAGCTGGTCGTCAGCCGTCCCGTCTCGCCGATGGCGCCGAACAACAGCGCGCTCAATTGCGCCAACGTGAGGGGACTTCCGCCGAATCGGCGGCCACTGCGCCGGCTGCGAATCAACTCGGAGAAAGGACTGTCGGGGATGGCCGGCTCTGGCAGGTGAATTATTGGTTGAAGCGGAAACTCTCGATCGTGAGTATACTCAACCGCATGCATCGCCGGCTGCTGAAAGAGGGTCAAGGCACGGAAGACATCGAAGCTATTCGCGCGCCCCAGTTTGGTAAGGTCGTGACTAATCTCAATGAGATCGTCGGGGCCGCCACGCGAACGATAGGCTTGCAGAAACTCTTCCTGGCGAAGCTGAATCCGGCGCGGGTCGTCAAGCGTCGAGCACAGAAACGCCAACCGCCTGCCCATCCGAGCCTTATCCATGTAGACTATTTCCGCGAGCGCTCACGCAACGAGCAAGTATCATCCATCAATAAGACACGCACCAAGCCGACATTATCTTAGAAAGCGGCAGAGCCAAGCCGCGGGAGCTCCAGCCCCTGCGTTCCGGCGGATGCCGCTGTTCCGGTGCCGTGACCTGAATAGTCTATTGCGCCTGCTTGACCGGCCCAACGGGCGATACTACCGTTGTAAGGCTGCTCGATGAGCAACTGCAAGAAAAGCCAAACCCGGGAAGGACCGTAATATCGCCCGCCAGTTGCTCGGCTCCGGTCTCGACGTCGGTGATCTTGAGTGAAATACGCTGTTTCTTGTCTGCCATAGTGCTTTACTCCTTTGTCGAACTTGGTGACTACTCGGGCAAGTCTATCACGGGCGTCCCGCGCCGTCAAAGATTATTTTCACTATGTTGTCACCATCTTCACAAATCTTCACTATTTTCACTGTTTTGTCGCCAGTTTCCACAATTCTCCACTATTTTCACGAGGCCATCTCACCATTTCCACTCCCGCACTCCCTATCGGACCACTTCGATCGGCCGATGCGGTAGAATCGGCAAGCATGGCAACCTGGCAAGCTCACACCATGAGTTTCGTTCTGCGGCACACCTTCAAGCCCCGCCTGGCGCGCGCCGCCGACGCCCAACATGCCCGCGCCATAATGAACACCGCCATCTTCAAGACTCCTTCCAGCGTTAAGATCGCGCCAGCCGCGCTGGGAGGCGTGCCGGGCGAATGGGTCGAGTCCGCATCCCAACCCGGCGCGGCTGTGCTGCTGTATCTGCATGGCGGCGGCTATTTCGCCTGTTCGGCGCGCACGCATCGCCCCTTTACCACGGCTTTCGCGCAACACGGATTGCGCGTCTATGCTCCCGATTACCGGCTGGCCCCGGAGAACCCCTTCCCCGCCGGCCTGAACGATGCCGTAGCCGCCTGGCATGCGGTTCGAGCGGAGACCGGCGCACCCACCGCCATGTTCATCGGGGGCGATTCGGCCGGCGGCGGCCTGGCGCTCGCCACCATGCTCAAGCTGCGTGACGAAGGCGCCGCGCTACCCTCCGCCGCGGTCCTGTTCTCCCCGCTGACCGACCTCGTCGGCGTCGGCGAATCGCGCCGCACCAACGACCGGCGTTGCGCCATGTTTCATGGCAGCGGCCTGGGTCGCGCCACCGACTTCTACATGGCCCACACCGGCGGCGATCCGCGCGACCCGCTAGCATCCCCGCTGTATGCCGATCTGCGCGGCCTGCCGCCGCTGCTGATTCACGTGGGCGCCGACGAGACCCTGCGCGACGATTCCACGGAACTGGCCACGCGCGCCCGCGCCGCCGGCGTGCAGGTCGAGTTGACCATCTGGCCCGCCGTGCCGCACGTCTGGCAAATGTTCCATCCGTTCGTGCCCGAAGGCCGCCAATCGCTAGCGGCGGCGTCCGCATTCCTGCTCCAAGCGCGCCTACAATAGGACTGTGCGCTTCGAGATCTACCGGGCCGAGTCCGCCAGCATCCTCTCCCCCACGTCCGGCTTTATCGCCCAGGCAGGTTTCACCCACTCGCTTTCGCCGGCCCGCAACTGCACCTTCGCCTGCACCTATTGTTACGTCCCCACCATGCGCATCTACGGCGGGCTGAAGCCGGACGATTGGAACCATTGGGGCCAGTTCACCACCTTCAAAAGCAACGCGCCCGCTCTGCTGCGCCGAGCGCTGCGGCCCAACCAGACCATCTACTGCTCGCCGCTGGTGGACCCCTATCAGCCGGCCGAGCGAACCGAATGCATGATGCCGCGCCTGCTCGACGAGCTGATCGCGCGCCCGCCGCACGTCTTCGCGATTCAGACGCGCGGCCCGCTGATCCTGCGCGATCTCGCCCAGCTCGAGCGCCTCGCCGCACGCACCACCTTGCGCGTCAGCTTTTCCATCACCACCGATAACGATCGCGTGCGCCGCCTGTACGAGCCGCACTGCGCGCCCATTTCCGAGCGCCTGGAAACCGTGCGCCGTCTGCGCGCCGCGGGTATCGCGGTATACGCCACGCTGGCGCCGCTGCTGCCCTGCGATCCGGAAGCGCTCATCGGCCTGGCGCTCGATGCCACGGACCGCGACATCATCGGCGATCCTTTTCACGTGCGCGCGGTGAAGAAGTGCGGCGCCACCACGCGCGATGCGGGCGTGCGCATCAGCCGCGCACAGGGTTTTACGGAATGGCACGACCCCGCCTTTCAAACGGCGGTTACCGAAAGAATGCGGCAAAAGGCCGCGGCAGCCGGACGGCGATTCGCCACCGGTCCCGCAGCCTTTGGCTGGCTGGCGGAAACGCTGGCGGAGGTCTCTCATGACGGCAACGGCAAACGAAGTTTTGGAACGATTGGAAATTGAGCCGGTCAATTCCGGCGCGTGCGACGGCGATTGGATTTCCCAACCCTCCGGCGGCGAACTGGCCTCCATAAACCCGGCGGATGGCTCCGTCATCGCGCGCGTGCGCATGGCGGGGCGCGACGACTATGAGCAAGTAGCCGCGCACGCCGCCCAAGCCTTCCGCGAATGGCGCATGATTCCCGCGCCCAAACGCGGCGAGATCGTGCGCGAGATGGCCGATGAGTTGCGCCGCTCGAAAGCCGACCTCGGCGCGCTGGTCACCATGGAGATGGGCAAGATCCGCGCCGAAGGCCAGGGCGAGGTGCAGGAGATGATCGACGTGGCGGACTTCGCCGTGGGTCTCTCGCGCCAGTTGTACGGTTTGACCATGCACAGCGAACGGCCCGGCCACCGCATGTACGAGCAATGGCATCCGCTGGGCGTCGCCGGCGTCATCAGCGCGTTCAATTTTCCGGTGGCGGTGTGGTCGTGGAACGCCATGATCGCGGCGGTCTGCGGCGATTGCGTGTTGTGGAAGCCGTCGTCCGATACGCCGCTGACCGCCATCGCCGTGCAGAAGATTTCCAACCGCGTGCTCGACCGCCACGGGCTGAAGGGCATCTTCAACCTGGTCATCGGACGCGGCGATCCGATCGGCGAAGCCATGCTGAACGACGCGCGCGTCCCGCTCGTCAGCTTCACCGGCTCTACGCAGGTCGGCCGCCGCGTGGCGCAGACCGTGTCGCACCGCATGGGCCGGACGATTCTGGAATTGGGCGGCAACAACGGCATCGTGGTGATGGATGATGCGAATTTCGATCTGGCTCTGCGCGCCGTCCTGTTCGGCGCGGTGGGCACCGCCGGACAACGCTGCACCACCACCCGCCGCCTGTTCCTGCAAAAAGGTATCGCCGGCCGGATGACGGACGCCCTGGTCGGCGCGTATAAACAGGTTACGATCGGCGACCCGCTCGACCCGCACACGCTGATGGGTCCGCTGGTGAATCAGCGCGCGGTCGAGGATATGATGGAAGGTCTCGACGCGGTCCGCGGGCAGGGCGGCGAGGTAATCTACGGCGGTGGACGGCTGGGCGGCTGCTTCGTCGAGCCGACCCTGGTGAAGGCCAAGCCCGATATGCCCATCCTGCGCGAGGAGATCTTCGCCCCGATTTTGTATCTGGTGGAATTCGACGCCCTAGACCAGGCCATCCAGTGGCACAACGATGTGCCGCAGGGCCTGTCTTCGGCTATGTTCACGGCCAACCTGATTTCCGCCGAGCGCTTCCTGAGCCACGCCGGCAGCGATTGCGGCATCGCCAACATCAACATTGGCACCAGCGGCGCGGAGATCGGCGGCGCATTCGGCGGCGAGAAAGATACCGGCGGCGGGCGCGAATCCGGCAGCGATTCGTGGAAGGCCTACATGCGCCGCCAGACCAACACCATCAATTGGTCGTCGCAACTGCCCCTGGCCCAAGGCATCGAATTCAAGCTGGAGGGCGGGCTTTAGCCCGCGCGGGACTTCAGCCCCGCTTCGTCCAATGATCTACACCTCCTACGAAATGATCCAAGACTGCCGTGCCAACCGTCCCGAAGGCTGGAGCTATTTCCTAACAAACTATCTCCCAGTAGTCCGCCAATTCCTGAAGCATTACTTCCCCGACCGCGCCGCCGACCAATCCCTCCTCGAACGCGTCCTGCGCGTCAATCTCTTCCAATCCCTCGACCCAGCCCCCGAACGGACCTTCGTCGCCGAACTCCGCCAGCACGTCCTGCGTGCCGTAGAAGCCGATCGCGCCAGCGCCGCGCCGGAAATTTCCATCGATATCGAGACGCTGGACGCAGCCCTCGAACCGCTCACGCTAACCGAGAAACTAGTCGCCTGGTTCGACACCATGTACTATGCCGCCTCGGATACGGGCCGCATGCTGCGCATGTCGCCGCAAACTGCGGAGAAGATCCGGGCCCGCGCCGCCGAGTTGATCCGCGGCAGCCTGGATGCGTGGCGCAGTTCGGTGCTCGCCGACAACGGTCCGCTGCTGGGTCAGGCGGCCAGCGCACTATCCACCAAGGACTGCCTGCCGGCCAAAGCGTTTTTCGATGTGATCGACGGCCGCACGACCTGGCGCGGCCGAGAGGAAATGGAGCAACATGTGAAAGGCTGCTGGCACTGCCTGGATCACTACTGCCGCTTGCTCGAAGTGGTGGATGTGCTGCGCGCGTCGAAGCCCCTGCCTGAAGCCGAGGCCGAAGCCTATAAGCGGCTGCTGGGAATCGAAGCCCCCAAACGCTCGTTCTGGAAACGATAGTCAGGCCGGCTCACTGCCCGGCTTCGCGCACCCAGCGAATGATGTGGCCTGTGCCTTCCCGCACTTCGCGCAAGACGCGGCGATCGACGGCATCGCGCGCGGGCCGGGTGTCGCCGGCTTCCTCCAGCACGCGTTCATAAGCGGCGCGCGCGGGTTCGGTGGTCACGGGCGGCGCCGGGAATGGCTCCGCGGCTTTGAGTGTGTCGCGGTCGAGGTAGTAGGCGCCCATGCCGCGCCAATTGTCCTGGTCCACCTTGGGCTCGCCTTCGAGGACGTTTCGCTCGACGAAGATGGACCCTGGCATCGCCATGCGGTCGCCGACATGAAACAGCCTGGGATGCTGTGTGGTGGAAGGGCCCGGTTTGAGGCAGTTCGCGATGTAGTTGAGCCGGTCGAACTCCCCATATCCGGCCGCTTCGCCCCAATCGTAGATGGTGTTGTTCCGGAAGTCGGCATTCAACGCGCCTTGAAAGCGTACGTTGCGGCTGAAGTTGTGGGCCAGGAGATTGTGGTGCCAGCTCACGCGGTTGCCAGAGGCAAGCGCCCCGTAGCCATGGCCGGCGAAATTGAGACTCTCGCTCAGAATCGACCACTGGATGGTGATGCGGTCGCTCATCTGCCTGATGGTGACAATCTTGCCAGTGGTCCAACTGAGTGAAAGGTGATCGGCGATGCAGTCCGTGGCGCCGCTCGCGAAGCGGATTCCGTCTTCGCCTTCGCCGGCCTCGTAATTCACGTCGCGGCCGACGCCCTCATCGCCCAGGCGGATACGGAAATAGCGCAGAACCACATCGTGCGTCCTGACGTCGATGCCGTGATTTCGGAGCACAATGCCCTCGCCGGGAGCGTTCTGGGCGTCCAGCGTGAGGAACGGGTGGCGGATAGGCAGGCGCGTGTTCAGCGCGATCGAGCCGCCCACGCGGAAAACGACGATGCGGGGACCTTCGGCCTCCACTGCCGCACGCAGGCTGCCGGGGCCGGAATCGTTGAGGTTGTCCACGTACACGTTGCGGCCCCCTGTGCCGCCGCGGCTGAAGGCGCCGTAGCCTTCGGCGCCGGGGAACGCAGGCTCGCCCACAGGGATGGCGAGCGGGTATATGGGATGCTCGCGCCACAACGGCGCAGGCGGTTGCGGGATCGGGCGTACGTGAGTGACGGGCGCACCTTCTTCGTAGGTACTGCAGTTTCGCAAGACCATGTCGGTGCCGTGTGCGCCGCCGCGATAGGTCAAGGCCCAACGGTAAGTCTTGCCCGCGTATGCGGCGGTGATCTCGCTGCCTTCCGGAAGACCATCGAACGTGCCGCTGGTGGGCACGTGACTCGAAACCAACGTGATGTCCTCCCGCGGCGGGACGGCCCCCAGCGCGATCTCCAGGCGGCAGCGGCTGGCGCCATTGGGCATGATGCGCAGGCCCCTGACGCGCGACTGAATGGTGATGGGGGTCACGCCGCGCTCATCGAGGGTGAAGGATAGCGTTGCGAGACCGGTCCTGCCGCCGGGATCGGCCGTGGCCTGGAGATAGACGTAGTCCAGCACGTGGACGGCGGACGCTTGCGAGCCTTCCACTGCCAGAATGGCATGCGAGCCGTAACCGAATCCCACGGAGAGCGTGCGCCCCAGGAAACTCCCGCCGCGAATGCGCAGCACGGCGTCGTTGGCTCTGCCCGTGGAAGCCGTCGCGCCGCCCACGAAAACATCCATGACCGAGTGCAGCGCGCCGGAGTTGAGAACGAATTCGCCCTGGCCGCCGCTATCCTCGCCCACGAAGAGCGAGTCCTGCACCAGGATGACGCTGCCGCCGTCGACTTCCACGCGGGCCCGGTCGCCAGCATGTGTTCCGACGCGCAGATCGCCGGCCACCCAGGTGCCGGCGGGCACGGTCACCTGGCTGTTGCCTCCTACTTCCGCGCTGGCGAAGGGATTGGGCAGGCCGGCGGTCCAGCGTGCCGCGTCATTCCAGGCGCCGCTGCCAGCGCGCCACGCGGTGGCGTCCTGCGCGACCGCCGGCAGCGCGGCGAGCAGTGTGACAAAAAGCAGATTGACTCGCACCATGCGTGGGGCAGGCCCGTGGCCTGCAGCGGCCTCTCAGGCCGCCCGGCCTGTAATTGTGCATCGCTGGCTTGCGTGCAAAAAAGTGACGCCGCCGACGTCGCCCTTCTCGTACCGGATCGGAACATCGTCGTCCGTCAACTCGGTATTGTCGGCGTGGCTGGGCTTCTTGAAGTTCAGGTAAAGCACGTCGGCTTCCGCCAAATCGATAATACTTTGCAGATTCAACTCGGCCATATTCTCTTTCGCTGCTCCAATCGCCAGATTTGTCTTGTCAGAAACGCTGTGATGACGAATCCGCCGTGACGCAGTTTCGCAGGATCGGGCCACACGGATCGTACAAATCGATTTTACCTCGCTCTGCCCGCCTACAGTCCCAACAAATTCGCCTGCGGGCGTCATCGAGCACCTCCAATGCGTATCTACACGATTAAATACGGAGAAGAGGCGGTGTCAAGGGGGCTGAGGCAGGGAGAAGTCAATTTGCAGTGAATATCGACTACAGCAATGCAGACTTCCGGCCGATGAGGTATTTGCAAGGCTCGGGCCACCGTCTTATAGAGAGTGGTTCGGGGTGCTCGCGCGCCGCGCGATACTTAGCCGCGCGGTACTTAAAGGAATTTATGATCTCGTTCTCTCGTAATTCTGTGCCCTCCATGCTCATTGCCGTTATGCTCCTGCCGCCGGGCATGCACGCGGCCAGCGCCCCTGCCTTCAACGTCTCTCCGAGCAACCTGTACATGGCGGCTGTGGCCCAAGGGGCTGCCCCGGCTGCCCAGGTCGTCGTGGTGAACAATACCGTCGCCGGCAGTACCCTCAAATGGCGTGCCAGTCTCTCCGGCAGCGGGGCCGCGTATTGCGCGGTCAGCCCCAGCCAAGGCACGCTGGTGGGGCAGAGTGCCGTGATGTTGACTGTTTCGGCAACCGTGCCTTCTGTGGGCGGCGCTTACCAGTGTACGGTGGCCCTCAGCGACAACGGCTCCTCCCCCCAGGCCCCCAACGGGCGCTCCGCGATTGTCCACTATGGCGTCTATGGCAAGAGCACGACCCTGCAGCCTCCGGATACCACCCCGCCCAACGTGCCGCAGTACCTGAGCGTGGCGGCCACCGGCTCCAGCACGGTTAGCTTCAACTGGTTCGGCAGCGGAGACCCGGCCAACCGCTACGTGGCCGGGTACGCGGTCTATCGCGACGGCGCACAGATCGCCGTGACCGGCATGACTTCCTACCAGGACAGCGGCCTGGCGAAGGCCTCCTATCACACCTACACCGTGACCGCCTTCGACAGCAGCCAGAACAACTCCGCCGAGGCTCCGCCCATCGCCGTCACTACCTTTGCGCCGGTTCCGGCGGGGGTGCCCGCCACTTACCAGTCGCTCTACCAGGGAGTGCAGGCCAATATGGCCACGGACTTCACCCTGGTGAACGCGCAGTCGACCGGCGCCAAGTACCCGGTGAATTACTCAGTCTGCCTCACCGGCGCCAACGACAACGGCGGCATCCGCATCAACTTCACGAACATGACGGCGGTGAACCAGCAGCTCAACGCGGCGCAGGCCCTGGGCATGAATGCGGTCATGGTATCGCTGGGCTTCCCCATCTTCGACCAGAACTTCTATGAGTTCCTGGGGCAGACGCCTGCCCAGGCGCAGCAAACCGTCCAAAACTACCTGACCTACTACGAGCTGGTGGCCCAGGACATTCACGGCCGCAAGGACATTAACGGCACGCCTATGCGCATGATCGTGGAGGCCAATCCCCTGCTGACCGTAGACAACCCAGGCACGAACATGAACCCCACTGCCTACTATCAGTCGCTCAGTTTCGCGACCTATGAGCAGCGCCGCAGTGCCAACACCGTGACCACTGCCCAATACGTGCAGCCGGACTACCTGATCGTGCAGTCGGAGCCGGACACGGATGCCCGCGACGATTACCGTCCGGAACTCAACACCCCCGCCACGGACGTCGCCATGGTGCAGCAGTTGGTGAACGACCTGACGGCGGCCAAGGTGCCGGGGCTGCATTCCACCGTCAAGTTGGGAGCGGGCATGGGAACGTGGCAGGCCAACTGGCAGGAGTACCTGGGCACGCCGGGCGCCGACACGGGCCTGCTGGGAATCACCGGGCTGGACGGCATCGACAACCACGTCTATTTCCTGACCGGGCAAAGCGCCTCGGGCATGGCCCTGGAACTGGGTACGTCCATGCAGATGATCGCCGCAGTGCACGCCGCCGGGAAATTCGCCAGCATCTGCGAATTCTGGCCGCACAAGTCGCTGATCGTGGGCGAGAGCTTCATGGATGTGGCGGCGCGCGATCCGTTCAACTTCTGGGCGCCGCTGGACCAGCAGTACCTGCCCATCATCTTCGAGATGGCCAACCAGGGATCGCTCGAGTACCTTTCCGCTTTCAACGACGGCGAATTCTACGCTTACGAGCCGTACACGTCTCTGCCTTGTGTGCCGGTCTACCCCGCCGCCACGGCATCCCAGAACCAGGCCTGCGACCGTTCCATCCTGAGCGCCGTCACCGCCACCTTTCAGTCGGCCCTGGCACTCGGCCAACTGTCCGCGACGGGGACCGCGTACAAGGCGGAAATCGCCGCATACTGGATGCCGCACTAGACCAGTCGCGTCTTGGTGGGGGCAGGCTCCCAGCCTGGCTTAAGCCCGCGCGTGGCTTTAGCCACGCTAGGCCCTCCCGTAATGTTCTAATATTCAATGAGGAGAAACCATGAGCAAAAGACTGTTCCTGGGGGCCTGTGCCGCGGCCCTGATGCTCGCCAATAGCCTGTTCGCGGCCGACGCCACGCCCAAGACCGTGATCCACGTAATCTCGATCAAGTGGAAGGCCGATGCCACGCCGGCGCAGATCGACAAGGCGATTAAGGGCGCCGAAGCGCTCCCTTCCGAGTACCGCGGTATCGTCCGCGTGTGGACCAAGCCGGTCAAGAAGCAGCTTCCGGAGGGCTATAACCACGTCATCGTGATGGAGTTCGCCAGCGAGGACGCCCTCAAGGACTACGCCGGCAGCGCCGCACAGAAGAAGTGGTACGAAGCCTACATGTCCATCCGTGAGGAAAGCCGCACCAGCGATATCACCAACTAGTGGGGTCCTGTAGCGGGGCGGGCGTCCACGCCTGTCAGGCTGGGCCTGCGGCCCACGAATAGTGATGAACACCAGGTTGGAGGGCGGGCAATCCTGCCCGCAGCCGGCTTTCAGCCGGCTCTTGGCAGCGCTCCAATTCTCAATAACTTACGGTGGGGTTTCGACCGTGCGGCGGGTCTCCAGACCCGCCCGCAGCTATACACAGATAATCACCTCCAATAATGTTATTCTAATGCTGGCAAGGAGGCCCAAAGCGGAAATCCTGGCTAAGCAACGCCTGCCCATTCCGGGATGACCGAGCGGGACAGCAAGAATGACAAGCAAACGGTCTTCGATTGCGACCCGGGCGCGTGCGCATCGAGTCGTCACGGCGCTCACCATAATTTCCATCGCCATCGCCATTGGTTGGCGGCAGGCGGCGGCCGCGTCCACGAACCGCCCCGAAGCCAAGCTCATTAACGTGCCACTGAGCTTCGAGCCGAACCAGGGCCAGTTGGCCTCCACGGTTCAGTTTCTCTCGCGCGGTTCCGGCTACGCGCTCTTCCTCACTCCGGGCCAGGTCGTCCTGAACCTGGAGCGGCAACCGCCAGCCGCGTCCGTCGACACCCTGCGCATGAGCCTGACTGGCGCAAATCCCAAGGCCAACGCAGTAGGCCAGGCTCCGCAGTCCGGCGTGGTCAGCTACTTCATCGGCAACGACCCCAAGAACTGGCGCTCAGGCATCCCCACCTATGGCAAGGTCAGGTACCCCCAGATCTACCCCGGCGTGGACCTGGTCTTTTACGGTAATCAGCGCCAGTTGGAGTACGACTTTGTGGTCGCTCCCGGCGCCGACCCCAGCCGCATCGCCTGGCGGATCGACGGCGCCCGCGCCAGCCTCGACGCGCAGGGCAACTTGACTCTCAGCGCTCCCAACGGCCCGGCCAGCTTCAACAAACCGGTACTCTACCAACTGGATGGAGACAGGAAGACCAGAGTGGAAGGGTCGTTCGCCGTGGCCGGGAACGAGGTGCGCTTCCGGCTCGGCAGCTACGACCATTCCAAAGCGCTGATCGTCGATCCCGTGCTCAGCTATGCCACCTATCTTGCCGGCAGTGGCACCGATAACATCGGGTGGACGACTGGACCTGGTATCAGTCAGGTCGGTACTTCGCAGGGCCTCGCGGTGGACAGCGCGGGTAGCGCGTATGTGACGGGCTACACCTACTCGCTAGACTTCCCAACCAAGAACGCTTATGAAAGCGCGCCTCCGACAAAGCAGGTCAGTCCCGGGCTGTGGCGTTCGGCTTTTGTGACCAAATTCAGTCCGGATGGCAGTTCGCTGGTTTATTCCACCTATTTGGGCGGCGACGTCAATGACGAAGGCTACGCCATAGCGGTGGACTCCCGTGGCAGCGCCTACGTGACCGGCGAGACAAACTCGCCCAAATTCCCGACAACCGCCGGAGCGTACCAGTTAGTCTACGCCAGTAACATTTCCGCATTTGTCACCAAGCTGAATTCCACCGGAACCAGCCTTGTCTACTCGACATTTCTGGGCGGCTACGGTAATGCGTACGCAACTGCCATTGCCGTGGATGGCGCGGGCCGCGCTTACATTGCCGGCAACGAAAATGAGTATTGCACCCCATCCCAATCCTGCTTTCCCACCACCAGCGGCGCGGTAATCGCGGGAAACACAACTGGCGGGGGTTCGCCCCAATACGCCTTCGCCGCAGTGTTCGATCCCACCGGCGCCCAACTGCTCTATTCCACGATCTTCGGCGACTTGAATGGATTTACGTGCACCAACGGTTGCGGCGATACGTATGGCACCGGGATCGCGGTGGACGCCAACGGCTACTTCTATCTGGTCGGCGAGACCCAGGCCGGCAAGCTGCCGACCACCGCCGGCGTCATTCAGCCTACGGGCGCTCCTCTGGGCAGCCTCGGAGGCAGCACTGGAACCTACGTGGAGGCTTGGCGCGGCTTCATTGCGAAGTTCAATCCGGTCGCTTCCGCCGGTGGGGCATTGCTGGCTTACGCCACCTACCTTGGCGGGCAAAGTGCAAACTTAGGCGACTACATCAGCGGCATCGCCATCGATAGCGCCAGCAATGCCTATATCGCCGGATATACCAATTCTCCGGATTTTCCCGTGACGGCCGGCGCCTATTCGACCGTCTGCGGGCCGAATGGGCAGAACTGCTCGGCTGCCCACGTGACCAAGCTGAATCCTACCGGCAGCGCCATCCTGTGGTCCACCTTTGTGGGAGACAGCAAGGGGGATTCGAGCGACGCGTTATTCTTTACCGGACCCATCCAGTTGGATGCGAAGGGGAACGTCTATATCGTGGGGCAAGAAGCCGGATCCGGTTTCCCATCGGTCAATCCGGTTGAGCCAGCCCCAAGCGGCGGGCAGATGGACGTAATCGTCGCCGAGCTTGACCCCACCGGCGCTAACCTGCTGTTTTCCACGCGCATTGGGTCCAGTGGGCTCGACACCGCGAGTCCGGCCGGGCTGGCAGTCGATTCCTCCGGCAACATCTATCTCGCCGGCAACAACAGCGGCCCGAACCTGATCACGACTCCCGGCGCATTCCAGACGACCGCCAGCGACAACCCCTCTGCGCCCACGGCTTTGTAGCCAAGATCGCGCCAACCGTCGCGCCGGCCGGCCCGACCGTCGCCTTGGCCACGGCTGGACAAGTCGAACCCTTCGCGCCGGAATGCATCGTCTCGGCATACGGCACAGGTTTGGCCACTGGAGCAGCCGTCGCAACGCCTCCGCTGTCGACATCGCTCGATGGCAACAGCGTCACGGTCACAGACTCAGCCGGTGTCGCGCGTCCGGCTTACTTGTTCTATGTCTCGCCGTCACAGATCAATTTCGAGATTCCGGCAGGCACAGCTACGGGAGCCGCGACGGTCGCTTTCCGGAATCAGAATGGAACTACTCAGTCCGAAACGATCTCGATCGGCAGCGTCTCGCCGGGGATCTTCGAGTTAACCGGCGCGGGCTTGGTAGCGGCCTGGGTCCTGCCGGTGATTTCCAACGTGCAGCAAACGTTGCTGCCGGTGTACCAGAACGTAGCCGGGAACACGGTTCCATTGCCGCTCAATCTCGGGCCGTCCACGGAACAGGTCTATCTGGAGATGTACGGCACAGGTTTCCGCAACGCCAAGAGCTTCACCGCGACGGTAGGCGGCTTGAGCGTGCCGGTACTGGGGGCGGCCGCGACGTCGCAATTCGCGGGAGAGGATCAGGTAAACATCGGCCCGCTTCCGCAGTCGTTAGCGGGGCAGGGAAGCGTCAACATCCTGCTCACCGCGGACGGGCTAGCCGCCAACACAGTCACGCTGACCATTCAGTGATCTTGTACTACTGTCCACCAATTTGTTCGTCAATGTGGGGCGGGCGTCCACGCCTGCAGCGGGTCTCCAGACCCGCTCCGCCGACTCTCGGTATGCGGCTTGCCGCTATGTGGGGCAGGCTGGCAGCCTGCGGGCCGATTGTCAATCGGCCTCAGGCCCCGCCCCCACCGTCACGAATAGATCCCCGGCGCCTCATACCCAATCGCCTGCACATACTCCACATACGATCCGGGATAAACCCGCGGATGCCTGTCCCTGCCACTTGCCCCACCCAACTCCAGCACTCGCGATCCCAACCCCCGCAGGAACATGCGGTCGTGCGACACGAAAATCATGGTCCCTTCGAAATCATTCAGCGCCTCCACCAGCATTTCCTTGGTGGCCACGTCCAGGTGATTGGTGGGTTCGTCCAGCACCAGGAAGTTCGGCGGGTTGTACAGCAGCCGCGCCATGGCCAGCCGCGACTTCTCGCCGCCCGACAATGCCCGAATGCGCTTGTCCACATCGTCGCCGGAAAACTGAAACGCGCCCGCCAGCGTACGCAGCGCGCCCAGCCCGTCCTGCGGAAAGTCCCTCTGAAGCTGTTCGATAACGCTCAGATCCGGATCCAGCACGTCCAGCGACTGCTGCGCGAAGTATCCCATGTTCAGGCTGGCGCCCAGCCGCACGCTGCCGGCATCCGCCGCACTGGCGCCCGCAATCATCTTCAGCAGCGTGGTCTTGCCCGCGCCGTTCCGTCCCATCACGGCCCAGCGCTCTCCCCGCCGGATGGTCAGATTGAACCCGTCATAGATCACGCGCGCCCCGTAGCTCTTGTGCAGATCCTCGATCACCGCCACCTGGTCGCCCGACCGCTGCGGCGCGCGAAACTCGAACTTCACTACCTGCCTCTTCTTCGGCAGTTCGATCTTCTCGATCTTATCCAGCGCCTTGATGCGGCTCTGCACCTGCGCCGCCTTGGCTGCGTGCGTCTTGAAGCGGTCGATGAAACGCTGCTCCTTGGCCAGCATGGATTGCTGCCGGGCGAAAGCCGCCTGCTGGTTGGTCTCGCGGATAGCGCGCTCGCGCTCGTAGAAATCGTAGTCTCCGGAGTACGTCACGATCTCGCCCGCATCGATCTCCGCAATCTTCGAGACCACGCGGTTCATGAACTCGCGGTCGTGCGAGGTCATCAGAATCGCGCCCGGGTACGACTTCAGGAACTGCTCCAGCCAGATGATCGACTCGATGTCCAGATGATTGGTGGGTTCGTCCATCAACAGCACGTCCGGCCGCCCCAGCAGCACGCGCGCCAGCGCCACGCGCATCTTCCAGCCGCCCGATAGCGCTCCGGCATCGCCATCGATCTGGTCGTCCTCGAAGCCCAGGCCATGCAGCACCTCGCGCGCTTGCGCCTCCAGCCGGTAGCCGCCCAGATGCTCGTACTCCTCCTGCACCTCGCCGAAGCGCGCCAGGACGCGGTCCATGTCGTCCGCGCGCGCCGGATCGTTCATGGCGCGATGCAAATCCTCTAGCTCGTGGTGCAGATCGCCGACGCGCCCGCTGCCGGCGATGGCCTCGTCCAGCACCGGCCGCCCCTTCATCTCCTCCACGTCCTGACGGAAGTAGCCGATGGTCAGCTTTTTCGGAACCGATACCTCGCCCTCGTCGGGGGATTCCTCCCGCACGATCATGCGGAACAGGGTGGTCTTGCCGGCACCGTTGGGGCCCACCAGGCCGACCTTCTCGCCGGGGTTCAACTGAAAGGAAGCGTCCACGAAGACCAACTGCTTGCCGTACTGCTTGTTGATATTGGAGAAAGAGATCATCGAAATACCAAGCTAACAGCTAATGCATTACAAGGATTCTTCGTGGGGCAGGCCCTCGGCCTGCGGCGGGCCTCTCAGGCCGCCTCTTTTGGTTGCGGCTATGCTGCTCTGGGGGGCGTTACCGCCGCTGCCGCTAACACTATCAAAGCCCGCGTTGCCAACCCGGCGGCGCTACCGTAGAATTGGACGTGCGGCCGGCCGTGCCCAACTTCTTCATCAGTTACAACAAAGCCGACTTACCCTGGGCGGAGTGGATCGCCTGGCAGTTGGAAGCCGCCGGCTATACCTCGATCATACAGGCCTGGGATTTCCGGCCCGGGTCTAACTTCGTCCTTGATATGCAAAACGCCGCGACGGAGGCGGAGCGCACCATCGCGGTGCTCTCGCCCGATTACCTCGCGGCCCTCTACACTCAACCGGAGTGGGCCGCGGCGTTCGCCCAGGACCCGACGGGCGAAAAGGGGACGCTCCTCCCGGTACGCGTACGCGCATGCGAACTTGAGGGGCTGCTGTCCCCGATCATCTACATAGACCTGGTGGGCCGCGACGCAGCCGCCGCGAAACAGGCGCTGCTGGCCGGAGCCAAGCGCGAGCGCCCCAAGCCTGCCACCGAGCCGGGCTTTCCTGCCGCGCCACCCGCCAAGCCGGAGCCGCGCTTTCCCGGCAGCCTGCCGCGCATCTGGAACGTCCCGCATCGGCGCAACCCCAACTTCACGGGACGCGAAGACGATCTGCGCGAGTTGCGCGCCGCGCTCACCGACGGCCACGCCGCGGCCATCGTCCCCATCGCGGGCCTGGGCGGTGCGGGCAAGACCCAGCTTGCGCTGGAATACGCCTATCGCCACGCGGCCGATTATGACGCCGTCTGGTGGCTGCGCGCCGAAGACTCCACCACGCTGGTGGCCGACTGCGCGCAGCTTGCCACGCCCCTGGATCTGCCCGAACGCGGCCTAGCCGATCAGCAGGCCACCGCCACGGCGGTGCTCGCGTGGCTGGGCCGCCATCCGGGCTGGCTGCTGATCTTCGATAACGCGCGCAGCGCCGCCACTTGCCGCGCCTGGCTGCCGGCGGCGGGCATGGGCCACGTGATCCTCACATCGCGTGATCCGAACTGGCGGGAGGTGGCCCGCCCGTTGCGCCTGCCCGTGCTGCCGCGCGCCGAAGCCGTCGCCTTCCTCCAAAAGCGCAGCGGCGTGGAGGAACCCGCGGCCGGCGGCGAATTGTGCGACGCCCTGGGCGGCCTGCCGCTGGCGCTCGAGCTCGCCGCCGCCTACATCGAAGCCAACGGGATCTCTATCGCCGATTACCTGGAGCGCTATCGCAGCGCGCCTCGCGAATTGCTCAACGATGCGGTGGCCGCCACCTGGGAGATCTCCATTGAACAACTCCGCACGGAGACGGACGCCGCGCCCGGCGCGCTCGACCTGCTGAACCTGATCGCGTTCCTGGCGCCGGACGATATCGACTCGCGCCTCGTAGCCGGCCGGTTCCCCGATGCCTTGCAGTTGGACCGCGCCCGCGCCGGCCTGCTGCGCTACTCGCTCATCGACGCCCGCGGCGGGGCCATCTCGGTGCATCGCCTGGTGCAGGCCGCCACCCGCGCGCGCCTGGCCCGCGAAGGGTTGGAGCAAGAGTGGGCCGAAGCCGCCGTGAAGCTGGTGAACGAGGCGTTCCGGTTCAAATTGGACAAGGTGGAGACCTGGAGCGCATCGGCCCGCTTGCTGCCCCACGCCTTGGCCGCCGCCGGTCACAGCGAGAGCCTGGGCGTGGCGCTGGAAACCGCAGGCAGGTTGTTGAACCAGGTTGGGATTTACTTGGACAATCGCGCCCAACCGGCGGAGGCCGAACGCAGCCTGAAGCGCGCACTGGCTATCGGCGAGAGGGTCTACGGCCCCGATCATCCTACGGTGGCTACCGAGGCCAACAACATCGGCCAGATCCTGCGGGCCCAAGGCGATCTGGCGGGAGCCTTGGAATACACCCGCCGCGCGCGGGCCATCGGCGAGAAGGTCTACGGCCCCGATCATCCCAACGTGGCCATGTGGGCCAACAACATGGGCACGATCCTGAAGGACCAAGGCGATCTGGCGGGAGCCTTGGAATACACCCGCCGCGCGCGGGCTACCGACGAGAAGGTTTACGGCACCGATCACCCCAATGTGGCCAGGGACGCTAACAACATCGGCCAGATCCTGCAGGCCCAAGGCGATCTGGCGGGAGCGTTGGAATACACCCGGCGCGCGTTGGCTATCGACGAAAAGGTCTACGGCACCGATCATCCCATGGTGGCCATCTGGGTCAGCAACATCGGCGCGATCCTACATGACCAAGGCGATCTGGCGGGAGCCTTGGAATACACCCGGCGCGCGCTGGCTATCGACGAGAAGGTCTACGGCCCCGATCATCCCAACGTCGCGAGGGACGCCAACAACATCGGCCAGATCCTGCAGGCCCAAGGCGATCTGGCGGGAGCCTTGGAATACACCCGGCGCGCGCTGGCGATCGACGAGAAGGTCTACGGCCCCGATCATCCCGGCGTGGCCACCCTCGCCAACAACATCGGCATGATCCTGAAGGCCCAAGGCGATCTGGCAGGAGCCTTGGAGTACACCCGGCGCGCGCTGGCTATCGACGAGACGGTCTACGGACCCGATCATCCCAACGTGGCCATCCGGGCCAGCAACATCGGAACGATCCTGCGGGCCCAAGGCGATCTCGCGGGCGCGCTGGAATACACCCGGCGCGCGCTCCGCATCTTCCAGGCAACCTACGGCCCCGAAAACCCGCAAACGAGAATCGTCGCCGGAAACCTCGCGGTGATCGAAAAAGCCCTCAAGGCCAAGCAGGCCAGCGCCTGATCCGCCGTGCGACAATACCATCCATGGCCGATTTCCGGTTCCGCCTGAATCCGCGCGCCCCGGAACTGCCGCATTGCTCCGCCGTGTTGAACGGCCGCGGCACGCGCTACGAAGTCGACGGCTACCGCACCACGCTGTCGCTCAAATCCGTGGTGCGCGGCGCGGCGCGCTATCACACCCCGCAGGGCCACTACTTGCTGACGCCGGATTCGTTCCTGATCCTCAACGATGGCCAACGTTACTCGCTCGAATTCGAAGGCGGCGGCCGCGTCCAAACCGAAACCCTCTGCCCCTTTTTCCAGCGTGGCTTCCTGGAACAGGCGGCCGCCGGCGATCTGGACGATATCGATCCAGCCACGCCTGCGCTCGATTTTTGCGAGCGGCTTTATCCCAGGACCGGTTCCGTGGCGCGCGCGCTCGCCGATCTCCACGCCGGACTGCGCGGCCCGCACCCATCCACGCCCTGGCTCGAAGACCGCATGTACGCACTGGCCCAATCGCTGGCGGGACTCCGCGGCCAGGTGCGCGCCAAAGCCGAATCGTTTCCAGGTCTGCGGCCCGCGACGCGCCTGGAACTCTATAGCCGCCTCTATCGCGGACGCGACTTCCTGCTCTCCTGCTACGATCGGCCGCTCACGGTGGCCGCGGCCGCACGCGTGGCCACGCTCTCGCCCTTCCACTTTCAGCGCATGTTCAAGCTGGCCTTCGGGCAGACTCCCATGCAGTTCTTGCAGCAGACGCGCCTGGAAGCCGCCCGCCGCCTGCTGGCCCACACCGGCGACGGCATCACCGCCATCTGCTTCGCCGTCGGCTTCGAGAGTCCGGGATCGTTCAGTTGGCTGTTCCGCAAGCGCTTCGGCGTCTCGCCGCGCGCCTTTCGTGAAAATCGCAGGATTGAAGAAGTAAGCGCCGGCGAGGTGGCGTAATCTCTCTAATTTGAAGATGACACTCAAATATTTGCCAACGTCTGCTCCTGGTTGTGCGCAATCGAGTTCGCCCTTCGTCAAGCCAAGGGGCAACAAAAGTACTTCCAGGCGCACATTGAAAAATCGCAACGGACAAACGATGTCCTGAAAGATGATACCTATCTTGTCGGCTTCTATCGTGCAGGGATCAGGAAACCTCCAGTATGACATGCGCAGAAATCCTAGACGTAGCCAAAGAATGTTTAGTCGAATACGAACCCCGGCTAAGAGTGTTGGGGCAAAATCCGTGGAATGCTTCCGCCAACGATTCACTATGCGCCAAGTTCCCGGCGTACTTACTTTCGCTTGCGAGTGACGATCTAAAACAAATGATCTTCAGCGTATTGGATGGACTTGCAAACTTGAAAGACGGCTTCATTATGAGCGGCCCAAGGTTCACCATTGAATCTGAAGGCAAACTTCAGTCGGTCGCTTACAAAGATCTCAGTTTATCCTTCCTTGTTGGTTACGATCAGGAGAAAAGAGAAGATGTCATTTGGGTGAACTGCTGGTACTACCCGGCTTCATGAATCGGCTCCTCGCCCAGTTTGATAGTTAGTTAGTGGGGCTACGTTTTCCATAGGCTCGACGCCAGCCGCCCTACCGTCCCAAACTGCTTAGCCATCTAGTGGCACATCTGGTAGAATCAATCTAGATCCCTGAAATCTCACTACATCACGCTCCGGCAAGTCTCCAAATGTGTAGACTACCTTGAGCATACGTCGCCGTCGAAATGGGCTTGTGATAGCTAACGTGGCAAGGACATTCTTCGCAGGAAGCAGGATGTCGTCCGAGACCATCATGTTTATTGCATTGCCGTTAATGTATCCTTTCACTGTGTCCGTACAGTCTACGACATCCGAGCCGTCATCAGCCGTGTATTTTGCAGACTTAATAACTAATGTGCGTGCCTTACGTTCTTCGTTAAGGGTGCTGCGTGCGAAAGTCAACTCCCGAGTCAGGCGCTCTATCTTCTCTGTGTTCGCCGCATTGGCGGTTCGTTCCGCCGAACGGTTCTGCACAGCTAGTTCTAACTGTTGGTTCAACAAATCGATCTCACGTTGTTTATTAGAAAGTTCCTCAGTGCGTGTCTCGATTTCTTTGTTGAGCGACCGAACCTGTTCATCTGGCGGTTGGACGATGCCGACCGCCCTTACTTCAAACCAGGAGTGCGGTTTATGTCCTACCGTTCGTGCTTCGAAATATGCATGACACACAAGCCCGATGAGTATGACTAATGCAGTGATGACGGCAAGCGATACGGGATCTGACGGAACGTGGCTTATAATCGAAGCTATCATTCTCGGCCCGTGCAAGCTGAGGTAGTCGTTGGTATCGCCGCATATTTTATGCCAAAAAAGGTCGATGGCAAACCCGACCGGCCAAAGCCACCATTTTTTCCTGAGACCCTGCGCTGCTCCCTCCTTCCAAGTCCAGAGTCGTTCAATGAGCCGATCAGCCATAGATACAGACTAGTTCTACCGCCCTTCGTATGCCTTCAATTTGTCCGCAGTGAAAGCCTTTTTCTTTTTCTGGTAGCGGTGCGCTCTTCCATCGTGCGAACCCGTTGTATTGCAGATGGGGCAAAACTTTTCACCGGGCGTTGTTGGCATCTTGGGCGGCTTGCGTTTGGTGGCTGGTGCCTTCCTTGGGGCCTTCGTTCGGGCCTTCGGAGTCGTCGCCAAGAATTCCGGTTCAGGGTCGTATCCGAGTAGCGCCAACTGGTTCCTAATTTCGGATTGCTTGCGCAAGAGTTCCTGTATGGCCGTTTCTTTTTTCGATGCGAGTTCTTTGGTTAGCCGCAACACGTCTTCGACGATTCCAGGTGTTGCGGTGGCTGGTGGTGCGGGTGGTTCCTGCGGTGGCACCAATTCAACATTTGCAATCGGCCCGACCGGTTCAGGTTGTGGCGTCGTTTCATCCGGCAAATCTTCCAAACGGTAGGCACGGCGGGTCGTGGTTGCCGGTTCAAGTTCTGATGTACTGGCGGCGGTCGTTCGTGGGTGTCTAGGCATACCCGATAGCGTACCAAAATCTCGAGGTCTACGGGGCGGCGAAAAGTTGCGAATGAAGGACCAGGAGCAAACGTTAGGGAACGCCACCAGGACGCCGCCACAGGCCCGCCACGCCACCGCCAGACCTAAACAGGCACCATAGGACCCGGCAATCAGGTAGCGCCACCAGCCCCAAACGCACGGCAGAAAAAGCGCAACCGACCATCCACGTTACGTCCGACAGCTTTTCTACATTCCGTTGTCGTGATTGGCGCTGTAGCTAACCACAAGAAACCCTATGCCATGCGACAAAGACTCGTCCCACTCTAGCTCTATTGTCGTCGATGGAAATCTCCACCGTAACGTCGTCTTGGAACCGTCTTCGACATGACTAAGAAGTGAATACGACGGCTGCCTTTCTTCGTTCGTGGGAGATCCGTACTTGCGAATTAACATGCTCTTGAATTTTTCGAATGTAATTGATCTTGTAGCTAGAGTAGCGCCAGTAATTATGGGCACCGTTGAGTTTCCGTTGCGATCTTTCCCGATTCGGACCTTGCTATCCATGTTTGGGTTTAGCGTTATTTCCGTTATCTTGCCGGTTTTGTAATCCGCTTCAACGACCACATCAACCGGCACGCCGCCAACATCGACCGCCTTTATTTCAAGCACATACGGTTGGTCCTTCCCGCCGAGTCTTATAGTGTACCCGGCATACTCCGTTTTGATTTGGCTGAGGGTCATATCAAAGTTGAGCTTGCCCCATCCTTTTACGTCGGTCTGCGCATACGACCCGGCGACGGCAAGAAAGAGAACCGAGAGCACAACGGCTACGGTTCTGGTGCTGTACGTCATTTGCTTGATCTCCTTATTTGAACAACCACCAGACAACCAACACAACTGGCAACACACCAGTCACAAGCCACAAAACCAGACCAACCAACAACTCTTTACGATCCTGCTCCACAGTTAGCGGACCTTCGACTTTATTATCCCAGATCATTACTTGACCTCTCCACCTCGAAAGCGTCAACGATCTTTCCTAGTGTTGTTTCGTGCTCCAATCGGTTAGGATTATGGCGCAAGCCTTCCTTGAACCACCTTTGATGCTGTCCGAACCTTTCCAGAAACCACGACCCATAGCCGTTAGCACGTCGCCAACACTGTTAGAGACTTGGATCTGGTTATCACGAGCTAAGAATCCTACCTCAATGTGGTTTAGGCTAACGAAGTAATCCGCAGTTTGGTCGTTAACGGTGATCCGAACGTCTGGACAGTCTCTTTCAAAGTCCTTTGCTAACTCCATTGCTTGATTACGTCGCGCATTCCAGGTGTTACCGTGGCTGCGTGAACCCATGTACACTCGTGGTTTGCCGTTCGATTGTGGCGTAGGTGGCACGGTTGGCGGGGCTGGTGTTGCGGCGGTTTCTGTCGGTAGCGTCGTAGTGGGAATGTTTACCGGCTTGCCAGCTTGCCTAGCAGCCATAGCCTTGTAAATTTGATCTGTCATACCAGCATCTAACAAGACATTGGTAACAGCAGGCATCAAGCTAAAATGCGGCTCACACTTTGAGATCGCCAAGATAATCACTTCTGGCGACACATTAGCTTTCAACATCTGATAGACCGTGGTTTCCGTCATCGGTTCCGGTTTTGGTTGTGCTTTCAAAATCGAAGCGCACAGCAGAGAAAGAACCGACAGCACAACGGCTACGGTCCTTGTGGTGTTCGTTTTCACTGTACTGTTTCCTTTTCACCAGTTTAGCGGCCAAAACAACGAAATCATGTGTTCACAAAGGTTATCTAAAGAGAACGGCGGTCGGGTGTTCCGCTGATTCTATGCGGGATACTTGAGCCACATTCCCTAAAATTTACCGGTGTTCATTCGTGCGTGACGACCCGAATAGACTTTTCCAGGAGTTCCCGTACCTTGGTTTGCATGGCCCTGCTGTCCGTTTCGCTCATTCCGAACCAAGGAGCGCATATGGCAAATACGGATCTCTCTTCCGCCACCATCGGCCAGGCTTCCATCAACGTGCACGATGTCGACAAAGCGGTGGCCTTCTATCGCGACACGCTGGGCCTGCGGTTCCTCTTCCAGGCCGGGCCGAAAATGGCCTTCTTCGATTGCGGCGGCGTCCGGCTGATGCTGGCCGTGCCCGAAAAGCCGGAGTTCGACCACCCCGGCTCGATCTTCTATTTCAAGGTGGCGGACATCCAGGCCGCCGCCGCCACGTTGCAGTCCCGTGGCGTGCAGTTCGAGGCTCCGCCCCACCTGATCGCCGCCATGCCCGATCACGACCTGTGGATGGCATTCTTCCGCGACATGGAAGGCAACCTGCAAGCCCTGATGAGCGAAGTGCCGCGCGCCTAGCGTTTTGTTGTGGGGCAGGCCATCGTTTTTCGTGGCCTGCCGAGTTTGAGCGCGGTGCGCAGACGACAAACAACGATCGTCTGCGCCACGCCGGCCTCCCGCCATCGCCGCCGCTAATGACGCATCCGCCTCCAGCCGATAAATAAAGTGCCCCAGCCGAGGCGCTAATTTATGGGCCGATCACACTTGCGAGCGGGCGCGCTCCTCTCACTGTCTCTGTACGCGGCGGCGAGCGCCCAGGCTCTCGATCCTGCCCTCCACATCGGCCAATACGGCCACGATGTCTGGACCTCGCAGAATGGCCTCCCCGGCGAGGCCGTCTACCAGATCCTCCGCAGCCCCGACGGCTATCTCTGGCTGCGCACCTCGGCCGGACTGGTGCGCTTCGACGGCGTTCGCTTCGTCCGGGTCGAACCGGCGGTCGCCGGCCGCACCATCGACGAACCGGTGAAGGCCATCTGCCTGGGCGCCGACGGCGACCTCCTGGTGCGCTCCATCTCCCGCACGCTCGTCTACCGCAAAGGGACTTTTTCCGATTACCGGCCCCCCGCCCCGCTTCCGGATGGCGACACCCGCGTGCTCTTTGAATCCCGCGCGCACCAGGTGTTGATTGGCTCCGACGACTTCCTGTATGTCATTCCGGACAATGGCGTACCGCGATTGATTCAACAACATACCGGCTGGATCAACGGCTTGCTGGAGGATCGGAAGGGCGCCGTCTGGGTTGCCGATGCCGGTGGGCTCATGGTTTACGAAGAAGGCCGCCTCTCCACGCTTTCCGGTAATATGTCCAACAGCACCGTCCTGGTGCAGGATCGGGACCATCTGTGGGTTGGGGCTTTGAATGGGCTATTCCTGATGGAGCGGCGCAATCCGTGGCTGCAGCCCGTGGCGCCGCAAGTAATCCAGGGCGAAGTGAACGCCCTTCTCCAGGATCATGACGGCAACCTGTGGGCCGGAACCACGGCGGCCGGGCTGGTCCGCCTCGCCGCGGGCGTAGCTTCGTCGTTCACCGCCGCCGATCGCCTCAGCGACGACAAAGTGCTGTCGCTCTACGAAGACCTGGAGGGCAGCCTGTGGGTTGGCACCGCCGCCGGTTTGGACCGTTTCCGGCAGACCAAGCTCACCACTTTCACCCGCCAGGATGGCCTCCCCGCCGATCAGACTAACCTGGCCGTGGAAACCAGGGACGGCAGCGTCTATGTGCTTTGCCCCGGCGGCGGTCTGGCGCGCATCAAAAACGGCGTCGTCACTGCCCTCACGGCCAAAGACGGCATGCCTGAATTGTATGGCAATGGCCTGCTGGAGAGCCAGGACGGCAGCCTGTGGCTGGGCAACGTCGGCTTGACCCGTTACTGGCATGGCAAGTTCACCCAGTACGACGGCGGACGTCTGGCCCACCATTTTGTTTCAGCCATCGGCGAAGACGACGAGGGCCTCATCGTGGCCACCGATGAAACCATGGCCTTCCGTTTCCGCAACGGCGTACTCCGGCCCTTTACCGTTCGCGGACAAATGACGCCGCTCTCCACGCCGGGCAACTACACGTTCACCATCTATCGCGACTCATCCGGCACCCTGTGGTTTGGTACCGTAAAGGGCTTGTTTAAATTCGCCAAGGGTGAACCTCCCGATGGCGCGTGGCAGCAGCAGGCCGGCTTTCCGGTCACTTCCATCTCCGAAGATCGCCGGGGCAGCCTATGGCTCGGCGGCAGAACTCCCGGACTGGTCCGCTTCGATCTTCGCAACGGCCGGGTCACCCATTACACCAAGAAGGATGGGCTCTTCGACTACTACACCACTCGCGCTCTCCCCGACCTCGACGGCAACCTCTGGATCGGCACCGCGGACGGCATCTACATGGCGCCGCGCCGGGATTTGGACGACTTCCGCGACGGCCGCGTCTCCGCCGTGCGGGCGGTGCACTACGACACCGCCGACGGCATGAAGACCAGCGAAGCTTCCAACCCGGGCGCGCAGCCCGCCGGCTGCCGCACCCGGGATGGCAAACTCTGGTTCACCACCTAGAAAGGAATTGTCGTAGTCGACCCGCGGCGCCTGCCGCACAACGACCGCATCCCGCCCGTGGTCATCGAGGAAGTGGTGGCCGATGGAGCCAGGCTCGCGCCGGTCCCGGACCTGCGCATCGCCGCCGGCAACGACAAAGTGGAATTCCATTACACCTGCCTGAGCTTGTCGGTTCCTTCCCGCGTGCGCTTCAAGGTCCAACTCGAAGGTTATGACCGCAACTGGGTGGATGCCGACGCGCGCCGCGCGGCCTACTATACCAACCTGCCGCCCGGCCGTTACCGCTTTCGCGTGATCGCCGCCAACGACGATGGCGTATGGAACCGGGAAGGCGCCTCGCTGCCCTTCGTTCTGCTCCCCCATTTCTACCAGACCGCCTGGTTTCGCGGCGCGTTGGGGGTGGCCTTCCTGCTGGCGGCCCTGGCCGGACAAAGGCTCTACACGCGGCAGTTGCGCGCGCGCGCCGCCGAATTATCGCGGCTGGTCGGCGAGCGCACCCAGGACCTGCAAACGCAAAAGAGCTTCCTGCAGCGGGTCATCGATTTCACCCCCAATTACATCTTTGTGAAAGATCTCACGGGACGCTTCACGCTGGTCAACCGGACTCTCGCCGAAGCGCATGCCAAACCCATTCAGGATCTGATCGGAAAGACCGGCGAGGATCTCTTGCCGGATGCCGCCGAGGCGAAGGCTTTCTCTAGCGTAGACCTGGAAGTGATGCACAGCGCCCTTGAAGTGTTCACCGCCGAGGCGAAGTTGACCACCGCCACGGGCGATGTCCGCTGGCTGCAGTTGGTCAAGTGCCCGTTGTTCGATCCTAACGGCAAGGTGAGCCACGTCCTGGGCGTGGGGACGGACATCACCCAACTGCGCGCCGCCAAAGAGGCCGCCGAAAACGCCAACCGCGCCAAGAGCGAATTCCTGGCGAATATGAGCCATGAAATCCGTACCCCCATGAACGGCATCCTGGGCATGACGGAACTGGCCCTGGATACCGAACTCACCGCCGAGCAGCGCGAGTATCTGGAATTGGTCCGGAATTCGGGAGAGGCCCTGCTCGGCGTCATTGGCGACGTCCTGGATTTTTCCAAGATCGAGGCCGGCAAGCTGGATCTCGATCCGGTCGTCTTCCCGTTGCGCGAATGCCTGGCGCAATCCATCCGCCCGCTGGCCGTGCGGGCCGCTCAGAAGGGCCTGGAGCTGACCTGCGACATCCAGCCCGGCGTGCCGGAGGAAGTCGTCGCAGACGCCGGCCGCCTGCGCCAGATCGTCGTGAACCTGGTGGGCAACGCCCTCAAGTTTACCGAGTCCGGCGAGGTGGCGCTGGCGGTCGCCGTGGAGTCCCGCACGCCGGAGCAGGCCGTGCTGCACGTCACCGTCCGCGACACCGGTATCGGCATCGCGCCGGAAAAACAGGCGACCATCTTCGAGGCTTTCTCCCAAGCCGATGGCTCCATGACGCGCAGGTTCGGCGGCACCGGGCTGGGCCTCACCATCTCCTCGCGGCTGGTCGGCATGATAGGCGGGCGCATCTGGTTGGAAAGCCAGCCCGGCAAAGGCAGTTGCTTCCATTTCACCGCGCCGGTCGGGCTGGCCGCCGGCTGCGCCGGGATCGCCCCTGTCGAACAGATCCGCTTGGCCGGCATGCGCGCCCTGGTGGTGGACGACAACGCCACCAATCGCCGCATTCTGGGAACCATGTTGGAGCGCTGGGGGATGCAGCCGGTCCTGGTCGCCGGCGGAGCGGAGGCCATGGACTTGCTCCGCCCGTGCGATCCTCCAGCCAGCCCCTTTCGCTTGATTCTGGTCGACGCGCAGATGCCGGACCTCGACGGCTTCTCGCTCGTCGAGCTGCTGATGAAACAGACGGACTTGCAGCACACCAAGGTGATGATGCTGACCTCCTCCGCCCGCAATGGAGACGCGGCGCGCTGCCGGGAACTGGGCATCGCGGCGTATCTAACCAAGCCCATCATGCGAGACCAACTGTTGGACGCGGTCCGCGCGGCGCTCGGAACCCAAGCCCCGCCGGACCGGCCGCGCCAGGCCGCCAGCCCCGCGCCGCGTCCAGATATTCCCAGCCTGCGCATCCTGCTGGCTGAAGACAATGCCGTCAACCAGAGGCTGGCCTCCCGGCTCCTGGAACGCCGCGGCCACAGCGTGGCGGTTGCCGGCAACGGACGCCAGGCGCTGGAGATGCTGGACGCCGGGCGGTTCGACCTGGTGGTACTGGATGTCTCCATGCCCGAGATGGATGGCTTTGAAGCCGCCGCCGCCATCCGCGCCCGCGAAAAGTCCACCGGCGCGCATATCCCGATTCTGGCCATGACCGCGCACGCCATGAAGGGGGACCGCGAGAAGTGCCTGGCTGCGGGCATGGATGGCTATGTGGCCAAACCGGTGCAAGCCGCGCAACTCTTCGCAGCCATCGAATCCGTTATCGTTATGGCGTAGCGAATTTCGTGGGGCAGGCCCTCGGCCTGCGGCGGCCTCTCAGGCCGCCTCTCTTGCTCCGTGAGGCAGGTTGTCGACTATTGTCCACCTGCAGGCCCTCTCGAAAGTAGGGTTAGGCTACTACAGGGCGCCTAAATCTATTTTCGAGAGGGCCTTTCCCCTCGACATTCGTCCGCGGCCGCTCAGGCCGCCTGAGACTGGTGTTCAATAACCTCAGGTTTTTCGAGACGTGTGCCGGTCCCCTTGGACCCGCCGGCTCGTCCGAAGAATCAAGGCTTTCAGCAGCGGAAAACTAAGTGGCAAAGATGCAGAGCGAAAACAACATCGTCATCGGCGGACAGGCGAGGGAAGCTCGGCGGGCTGGCTGGCGCCGCCGGGAAGCCGCGCCAGCGACACCTCGAAATCGTTGCCCCGCTCCGCCCGGCGGAACGGCGCCGCCGACCAATCCACCTCCTGCGCCGGCCGCGGCCGCCCCAGCAGATACCCCTGCACCTGGTCGCATCCCGTGGCGGCCACCGCCGCCCACTGCTCCGCCGTCTCCACCCCTTCGG
>Ga0224555_1001344_pt1 | contig 34507 bp, 32 predicted proteins | sample 714S23034metaG_FD_180687 | JGI IMG/M metagenome (GOLD analysis project Ga0224555, IMG submission 180687) | Peat soil microbial communities from Stordalen Mire, Sweden - 717 S2 30-34 | ecosystem: Environmental > Terrestrial > Soil > Wetlands > Peat | place: Sweden: Norrbotten County, Stordalen... | reverse complement strand
GAAGTGGCCGAGGACGCCGATGTTCTGGCGGATGGTGTCGATCAGATCTCCTTCCATGATTTGCATGTGGTAGATGTCGTAGAGCAGTTTGACGCGCGGGGAGTTGACCTCGTGCATGACACGGGCGCCCCACGCGGTGTGGTCGGCCATATAGTCGGGATGGTTGACCTTGCTGTTCAGCAGTTCCAGGCAAATCGTGACGCCGTTGTCTTCCGCGATGGGCTTAAGGCGGTTGAGGCCGGCGATGGTGTTGCGCGCGCCTTCGTCGTCGGACATGCCGCGACGAGTTCCGGAAAAAGTGATGACGTTGGGGACAGCCGCTTTGGCCGCAAGGGGAATGTTCTTGCGGAAGGCGGCCTCGATGGGGGCGTGGTTCTCGACGCGGTTGAGGGCGTCGGGGATGGTACCGCCGCCGGCGTAGCCCATGGTGCAGATGAGTCCGTAACGGCGTGGGATCTCGAATTCGTCGACCTCGAGGAGGTCGACGCCTTTGAGGCCGAGCTGGACGGCCCACTGGCAGAGCTGGTCGACGGAGAGCTGCTTGTAGCACCAGCGGCAGACGGACTGATGGATGCGGGTTTGGCTGGCGGCAGAATTGTTCTGCTGCGCGGGCGAGGAGAGAGTCGAGGCGAGGGAAGCGGCGGCTCCGGACTTGAGGAATGCGCGACGGGAAGGCATGACAGGGTACAGGGTACAGGGAACAGGCAGGGAATAGGGAATGTAGGAAATAGGGGAGGTTCCGCGTCCTGTAGAATTTGTCGCAATATCGATCGACGCTGGAGGAATGTTCGAAACGTGCTGACGATGCGAGTTTACTGCCTTCCTGCTGTTGTTCTTGCCCTTGCCTCAATCGGGTTTGCCCAGAGTTCGAGCGGGCCGCAGCCGGTGCCGATGCCGCCGGCCATCGCGACACCTGTGGACACGCCCTATCCGGGCACGATCGCTCTGGAGGTGAACCTGACGAGCACAACGGATCGTGTGGCGCACGTACACGAGACCGTTCCGGTAAAGGCGGGCGAGCTGACGCTGTTGTATCCGCAGTGGATTCCGGGGAATCATTCGCCAACGGGGCCGATCCAGGCGGTGGCCGGGCTGTTCGTGAAGGCGGACGGGAAGGCGATTCCGTGGGTGCGCGATCGCGTGGAGGTGTATGCGATTCACATCGAGGTGCCGAAGGGCGTTTCGTCGCTCGATGTGGACTTCGATTATCTGTCGCCGATTCGGCCTCAGGATGGGCGGGTAACGATTTCGCATGAGATGCTCGATCTCTCGTGGAATACGGTGGTGCTGTATCCTGCGGGGCATTTTTCCCGAGACATCCAGTTCATGCCGACCGTGGTATTGCCTGGCGGATGGAAGTACGCGACCGGGTTGGAAACGGCGTCGCAGGATGGCGACACGGTCCACTTCAAAGAGACGGCGCTGAACAAGCTGGTGGATTCGCCGCTGATTGCCGGTGAGTATTTCAAGCGCGTGGACCTGTCGACGGGGCCGGACAATCCAGTGTTCCTGGATGTGGTGGCCGATGAGCCGAAGGACCTGGAGATGACGCCGGAGGAAGTGCAGGCGCACAAGAATCTGGCGATCCAGGCGCAGAAGCTGTTCGCGTCGCACCACTACGACCACTACGATTTTCTGTTCATGCTGACCGACGTTGTGGGCGGTGAGGGCCTGGAGCATCACCAGTCGAGCGAGGACGGGACACGGGCGAATTACTTTACGGACTGGGCGAACGGCGTGCGCGGGCGCGATCTGCTGGGGCATGAGTACACGCACTCGTGGAACGGGAAGTTTCGCCGTCCGGCGGATTTGTGGACGCCGAATTTCAACGTGCCGATGCGCGACGATCTGCTGTGGGTCTACGAGGGCCTGACGCAGTACTGGGGACTGGTGCTGACAGCGCGCGCCGGAATGGTGACGCCGGAGCAGGCGCGCGACGAACTGGCCGGTGTGGCGGCGGGGTTCGAGGCGAGCAGGGGACGCGACTGGCGACCGGTAGTGGACACGACGAATCAGCCGACGGTTTCGATGCGGCGGCCGGTGAGCTGGGTGAGCTGGCAGCGGCCGGAAGACTACTACACCGAGGGGCAACTGATCTGGCTCGACGCGGATACAAAGATTCGTGAGCTGAGCAGCGGAAAGAAGTCGCTGGATGACTTTGCGAAGCTTTTCTACGGCGTGCATAACGGCAGCTACATCACGGACACCTACACGCTGGACGACATTGTGGCGGCGCTGAATCAGGTGCAGCCATACGACTGGGCGACATTCCTGAAGACGCGCGTGTACGAGCTGCATCCGCAGGCGCCGGAGAACGGGTTCACGCAGGGCGGATACAAGCTGGTGTACAACGACACGATTCCAGCATGGGAGAAGCATGCCCCGGCGAACCCTCGGTATGGGACGAGTTTTGCGACGTCGGTCGGTTTCAGCGTGATGGGCGATGGAACGCTCGGCAGCGTGTGGTGGGACAGCGTGGCATTCAAGGCGGGACTGGTGCCCGGGATGCAACTGCTGGCGGTCGATGGCCAGGTGTATTCGGCCGACAAGATGCGCGAGGCGATCAAGAAGTCGGAGAAGGGGAGCGAACCCATCGCGCTGCTGGTGAAAGATCGGGACCAGGTGATTTCGGTCGCGCTCGACTATCACGGAGGGCTGCGGATTCCGCATCTGGAGCGGGTGGATGGGACGCCGGATCGGCTGGACGATGTGCTGGCGGCGCAATAGAGCAGGTGACAGGTGACAGGTGACGTAACCTGTAACCCGTGACCTGTAACCCGTGACCTGTAACCTGCCCTATCGCTCTACGACGCGGTCGAGCAGGTCGAAGAACTCGGGGAATGAAATTGCTGCGGATTCGGCGCCGCGGATGAGGGTGTCTCCTGTCGCGCGGAGCGCGGCGATGGAGAAGGCCATGGCGATGCGATGATCGCCGCCGGCGTCGATGGTCGCTCCGTGGAGCATTTGGCCACCGGGGACGTCGAGACCGTCCTCGAACTCTTCGACTTCGGCACCCATGGCGCGCAGATTGGCGGCGACCAGCGCGATGCGGTCGGATTCTTTGACACGGAGTTCCTGAGCATCGCGGATACGGATGCCATTTTGCGTGAAGGGGCCTATCACGGCGAGCACGGGCAGCTCATCGATGAGCTGCGCGGAGAGCGCGCCGGAGATGGCGGTCCCGGTGAGGCCCGCGGGCGGCGCGTTGACCTGCACGGTGCCGATCAGCTCATCGTTTTTGGTCTCAAGATTGAGAACGCCAATGTGGGCGCCGAGCGCGGTGAGCACGTCAAGCAGCGTGGCGCGTGTCGGGTTAAGGCCCAGCTCGTCAAAGATGAGGTTCGAGCCGGGAAAGAGTGCGGCGGCGCAGAGAAAGAAGGCTGCTGACGAGAGGTCCCCAGGGACGGTGGCGTCGATGGCTCGGAGTTGCTGGCCGCCGGCGATGGAGACGGAGTGTTTGGTGCGGTCGACATGGGCGCCAAATGCGCGGAGGGCCAGTTCACCGTGGTCGCGTGTGCGGACGGCTTCGCGGACGGTAGTCGTGCCCTGGGCCTGGAGTCCGGCGAAGAGCAGCGCGGTTTTGACCTGGGCGCTGGGGATCGGCGTGGTGTAGTCAATGGCGGTGAGCGATGTGCCGTGGATGGTGATGGGTGCATGGCCGTCGGTGAGGTCGAGGTGGGCGCCCATCGAGTCGAGGGGCTTGCGGATGCGCTCCATGGGGCGGCGCGAGAGCGAAGCGTCGCCGACGAGGGTAAAGGTTCCGGATTGGGCGGCGAGGAGGCCGGAGATCATGCGCATGGTGGAGCCGGAGTTGCCGCAATCGAGGGGCGAGGCGGAGGGCCGGAAGTGGCCAGTGACGCCGGTAATCTCAACCGAGGTTCCGTCGCGATTGACCTGGGCGCCGAGGGCTTCGACACAGGCGAGGGAAGAGGCGCAGTCGGCGCCGGTGGAGAAATTGGAGAGGCGCGTGGTGCCTTCGGCCAGGCCGCCCAGCAATGCGTAACGGTGGCTGATACTTTTGTCACCGGGCAGGCGGAGGCTGCCCTGGATGTTGCGGGCCGGCTGGATGCGGCGTTCGGTAGCGACTGCGTGCATAGGGACAGGTTACAGGTTACGGGTTGCAGGTTACAGGGGGACGACGGAGAGACCACGCTTGATTTCCACGTGGGGCTGTGCGAGATTCGGGATCGTAGTGACCCCCCAACTGCACGAGTTGTTTGCCGAGGAGTATCGCGCGATTCGGCCGCGAGCTCCGATGCCTCCCATCGAAGTTCGTTTTCGGCGGTTCACATCGCTCAACACGACGATCCGGCTGCGCGAAGGACGAATCCGCGTGAGCCTCTCCGATCTGCTGGAGGGGGCGCCGGAGCCGGTGCTGCGTGCGATCGCCCACATCCTGCTGGCGAAGTTGTATCGCAGGCCGATTGATGGCGGGCACGCGAACCGGTACCGGCGATTCACCACCAGCGAGGCGGTGGTGCGACAGAGCGAGCGCGTCCGGCAAACGCGCGGGCGCAAGAAGATTCTCACCGCCAAAGGCGAGCACTACGATCTGGACGAAGTGTTCGAGACGCTGAACCGGCAGTTCTTTCACGGGCTGATGGGGCGGCCGCTGCTGACCTGGAGCGAGGTGACGGCGCGGCGGCTGCTGGGGCACTACGATCCCGCGCACAACACGATCATGGTGAGCCGGGTGTTCGACCGGAAGGGAACGCCGCGCTACGCGGTCGAATACCTGATGTACCACGAGATGCTGCACCTGAAGCATCCGGTAAAGCAAAAAAACGGACGGCGGTGCGTGCACTCGGCGGCTTTCCAGGCGGAGGAGAAGCTGTTTCCGGAGTTGGAGCGGGCCAAGGCGTATCTGAAGACGCTTTGAAGGGACTGGCCCCGTTCGACTCACTCGCTGTCGCGAACTCGCTCAGGGCAGGCTCTCAGGCGGGCGTGCTTCGCGCTGGAGATTCTGCTGGCAGACGCGGCCGGCGCGGCGAGGCAGGATTCGCGCGGGTACCTTAAAATGAAGAAGGCCCCTGAAATTTTCCGAGGGGATCGGTGGTTTGCGGCTGGCGCGCAGATTCGATTGGCGCGAGGCGTCGGTAAAGCTGCCAAAGGAAGAATCAGACTTGATCGGAACTAAGGTTCTCAACAAGGTTTTTGGGACCAGCAACGAGCGGGCGGTGAAGCGCCTGGTGCCGCGCGTGGCGGAGATCAACGCGTTCGAGCCGCAGATGAAGGCGATGAGCGACGAGCAGCTGCGCGCGAAGACGGCTGAGTTCCGGACGCGGATTGCGTCGGCTCTGGAAGGGATCACGGACGAAGAGGCGCGGGTGGCTGCGGAGAAGCAGGCGCTGGAAGACCTTCTGCCGGAGGCGTTCGCGGTGGTGCGCGAGGCGGGATGGCGCGCCGTGAATATGCGTCATTTCGACGTGCAGCTGCTGGGTGGCATGGTGCTGCACCAGGGCAAGATCGCCGAAATGAAGACCGGCGAAGGCAAGACGCTGGTGGCGACCCTGCCGGTTTACTTGAATGCACTCGCCGGGCACGGCGTGCACGTGGTCACCGTCAACGACTACCTGGCCAAGCGCGACGCCGAGTGGATGGGCAAGATCTACGAGTTCCTCGGGCTGACTGTGGGCGTGATCGTCCACGATCTGGACGATAACCAGCGGCGCAAGGCCTACGGCTCGGACATCACGTACGGCACCAACAATGAGTTCGGGTTCGACTACCTGCGCGACAACATGAAGTTCGAGCTGGCGGACTGCGTGCAGAGAGGGCATCATTTCTCGATTGTGGACGAGGTGGACTCGATCCTGATCGACGAAGCGCGAACTCCGCTGATCATCTCGGGCCCGACGGATCAAACGACCGACAAATACGCGCGTGTGAACCGGATTATCCCGTCGCTGGAACTGGGCGAGGAGATCGAGAAGAGTCCGGAAGAGAAGATCCTGACCGGGGATTACGTGGTGGATGAGAAGCACAAGACGATCACCGTGACCGATGAGGGTTGGGAAAAGATCGAAGGACTGCTGGGCATCGGCAACATCGCCGATCCGGAGAACTGGGATCTGAAGCACCACGTGGAGACGGCCATCAAGGCCCACTCTCTGTACAGGCGCGACGTGCAGTATGTGGTGAAGGACGGCGAGGTGATCATTGTCGACGAGTTCACCGGGCGCCTGATGCCGGGACGGCGCTGGTCCGATGGGCTGCACCAGGCCGTGGAAGCGAAGGAAGGCGTGAACATCCGGCGCGAAGATCAGACACTGGCGACGATCACCTTCCAGAACTATTTCCGCCTGTACAAGAAACTGGCGGGCATGACGGGCACGGCAGAGACGGAAGCGGCGGAGTTCGACAAGATTTACAAGCTGGATATCGTAGTCGTGCCCACGAATAAGCCGATGCGGCGCCTCGAGAATTCCGATGTTGTGTTCCGGACATCGAAAGAAAAGTACCACGCCGTTGCCGACGAGATCGCGAAACTGCACGAAAATCAGCAGCCGGTTCTGGTGGGCACTACGTCGATCGAGAAGAGCGAACTGCTCTCGCAGATTCTGGCGCGCAAAGGCGTGCGGCATGTGGTGCTGAACGCGAAGTTCCACGAGCGCGAAGCGGAGATTGTGGCGCAGGCGGGCCGGATCGGAATGGTGACGATCGCCACGAACATGGCCGGACGCGGCACGGATATTTTGCTGGGCGGCAATCCTGATTTTGTGACGCGCCAGGAACTGGTCAAGAAGGCGATGGCGCGGGCGATTTCAGCGGCGGAAGGCGCGATCAATCCCATGGCGGCGCCTGGCATGCTGCGCTTCTACTACCAGGGCCAGGAGTACGAGACGAGCCAGGAGAACTGGGACGGCGTGTATCAGGGACACGCGGCGGCGGCCGGGGCTGAGCACGATCAGGTGGTCGGAACGGGCGGCTTATTCATCCTGGGCACGGAGCGGCATGAGTCGCGGCGCATTGACAACCAGCTGCGCGGGCGCGCCGGACGCCAGGGCGATCCCGGAGCATCGCGATTCTATCTGTCGCTCGAAGACGACCTGATGCGCATCTTTGCACGCGAGTGGGTGTCAACCCTGCTGCAGAAGATGGGGATGGAAGAGGGCATGCCCATCGAGTCGCGGATGATCTCGAATCGGATCGAGGCGGCGCAGAAGGCGGTGGAGAGCCAGAACTTCGAAGCCCGCAAACATCTGCTGGAGTACGACGACGTGATGAACAAGCAGCGCGAGGCCGTGTACGGACTGCGGCGGCAGCTGCTGGAGGGACTGGATCAAAAGGAACTCGTCGTCGAGGATTACGTTCCGAACATCCTGAGCACTTTGCTGGATGAGTTTGCGAACGAGCGCGTCCATCCCGATCAGTGGGATGTAAAGGGGCTCAGGGAGAAGCTGGGCGCGCACTTCGGCTTCGACCTCGATGCCGAAAGTATCAAACCAACGGAGATGACGCGGCACGAACTGGGCGAAACGCTCTTCGAGCGCCTGAAGGGAAAGTACGAGGCGAAGGAGCAGCTGATCAGCGATCAGCAGATGCGTTTCCATGAGCGAATGATCATGCTGAGCGTGATCGACGGGCTGTGGAAGGATCACCTGCTGAACATGGACCACCTGAAGGAAGGAATCGGGCTGCGCGGCTATGCGCAGCAGGACCCGCTGGTGGCTTATAAGAAGGAATCCTTCGAAATGTTCGAAGGGATGATGCTGCGCTTCCAGGAAGACACGGTGCGGTTCCTCTTCCTGATGCGGATCATTGGGCCGGACGGGCAGCCGGTCGAGATTCCATCGCGGCCGCGAACTGTAGTTCCGGCGGCGCCGAGTGTGGCGTCGGCCGATCGCGTGAGTGGCGATGGGAACGGACACCGCATGCCGAGCGCGCCGCCGATTCCCCTGGCTCCGGGCCGTGCGCCTTCCACGACCATCGACGACATCGAGAAAGAATTTCAGCGAAAGAAGCAGAAGGAGCTGGAGCACGCGCGTATGGCGGGCGCGGGGGATTCGTCGGGCCCATCGCAGCGGCGCGTGGGAGAGAAGGTTGGCCGCAACGATCCCTGTCCCTGCGGATCGGGCAAGAAGTACAAGAAGTGCCACGGAGCGACCGAAGGCAGCGCTGGGGAATAGCCAATCGCCGACAGAGCACAGGGGTGCGGGGATTTGTCCTCGCACCTTCTTGTTTTTGCGCGATGGTTTGGGCCAAAAATTAATAGCGTTCCTGAGGGCCTGGGTGGGCAATCAGGAATGACTGCCGGTCTCAAGAAGGAGCCAGTCGAGATAAGGTCTGGCGGAGGCTTCGGGCGCGAGGACCAGAAATTCCGGAGCCTCATAGGAATGCAGCCGGCGGAGCGCGGATTCGACGCGTTCAAGGTTGGCGGCGGTGGTCTTGACGATGAGCAGGACTTCCGAAGCGGTTTCGACGTCGCCTTTCCAGCGGTAGATGGAGGTGAGGCCGGGAACGACGTTGACGCAGGCAGCAAGGCGCTCGTCGACGAGGTTGCGCGCGATGTCCTCGGCCTCTTCGCGAGAGCCTGCTGTGGTGATGACGATGCGGGCATCGGTGGCGGGTACAATCATCGGTGGTTTGCGGTTACGGCAGGAATTCCGGCTGGAAGCATCATAAGGCCGAATGGATCACTAAGGGGATTTATGAGCGCCGAAATCAAGTTTGGAACGTCAGGGTGGCGGGCAATTGTCGCGGAGGATTTCACGTTCGGAAATATCCGGCGCGCGGTGGCGGGGATCGCGCAGTTCGTGGCGGCGCAGAACGGGCCGAAGACCGTGCTGGTGGGGCGTGACCCGCGATTTATGGGGGAGATGTTCGTGGCGGAGGCGGCGAAGGTGCTGGCCGCCAACGGCGTGACACCGCTGGTCATTCCGGAAGCGGCGCCGACGCCGGCGATCGCATATGCGGTGCGTCGACTGAAGACGGGCGGCTCGATCAACTTCACCGCCTCGCACAATCCTCCGGAGTACAACGGGATCAAGTACTCGACGCCGGATGGCGCGCCGGCACTGCCGGAGGTGACGAAGCAGATCGAGGCGAACGTAAAGAAGCTGGACGAAGTACAGTCGCCGGCAGACGAGGGCGCGAAGTTCGAGCAGATTGACGTGAAGCCGGACTATCTGAAGCGAATCGCCGAGCTGGTGGACCTGAAAGCGATCCAAAAGGCGGGGCTCAAGGTGGTGTTCGATCCGTTCTGGGGCGCGGCGCGCGGCTACAGCTGCCATATCCTCCGCGAGCATGGCGTGGAGACCTGGACGGTCCACGATTCTCGCGATGTGCTGTTTGGCGGTCACGCCCCGGAGCCCGACGGCGAGCTGCTGAATGCCTGCCGGGAGAAGATGCAGGAAGTGAGCGCGGCGATCGGGATCGCGACCGACGGCGATGCCGATCGCTTCGGCATCGTGGATCGCGACGGGACGTTCATGCAGCCGAATTACGTCATCGCGCTGCTGTTCGACTATCTGGTGGAGACGCGCGGGTGGAAGAACGGCGTGGCGAAATCGGTGGCGACCACCAACCTGATCAATGCACTGGCCGACGAATTCAAGATCCAGCTCTATGAGACTCCGGTAGGGTTTAAGTACATTGGCGAGCTGATCAACGAGGACAAGATTGCGATCGGCGGCGAGGAGAGTGCCGGCCTCACCATCCGCGGGCACGTTCCGGAGAAGGACGGCGTGATCGCCGGGTTGCTGGCGGCGGAGACGGTGGCGGTGCGCGGAACGAGCCTCGGCGAACAATTGAAGAAGATATTTGCCAGGGTTGGTTCCTTTTATCCTCATCGGGAGAATTTTCGCTTGACGCCCGAGGTGAAGGATAAGTTCACTGAGAAGATAAAGAATGATCCGCAGGAGATCGGCGGGCGGAAGGTTGTGCAGGTGGTCCGGACCGACGGCCTGAAGCTGATTCTGGCCGATGGCTCGTGGATTTGCTATCGGCTCAGCGGGACGGAGCCGGTGGTGCGGGCCTACTCCGAGGCGCGGAAAGAGAGCGACCAGGGGCCGCTGCAACAGGCGGCGAAAGACTGGGTGATGCAAGGCAGGCAATAGGCAACAGGGAATAGGAAACAGGAAAAGCAAAGCACGGGCTGGAATCGGGATTAGCAGAGGCGGCGGGCGTGGCAGTCGGCGGGGAGCAGACGCAGGTTGGGTTGCTGGAGCGGGTGGTGCAGGCGCTGTATCGGATGCGGCGGCGCATCGCTACAGCTGCGGTGATTGCGGCGGCGCTGGTGTTTGGGTATCACGCGATTTTTGGCGAAAACGGAATCAACGTCTACCAGCAGCGGCGCGCAGAGGATCGCGCGGTCCAGAAGAAGATTGTCGAGTTGCAGAAGGAAAACTCCCGGCTTGCGGAGCATGTGAAGGCGCTGAAGTCGGATCCCGATGCCATTGAGCGCGAGGCTCGGCAGCGGTTGCACTACGCACGGCCCGGTGAGGTGATCTGGGCTGAGGATGGTTCCCAGGGGACGCAGACGGCTCAGCCGGCGAAAAAATAGCCGGCCATTGAGGGAGCCGGTCGAATGCGCTCGTAACGGCGCTGCATCTTTTCCTTGCCAATCGCATTTAATCTGGAGGGGACTATGGACAAGTTTGTCATTCGTGGCGGCAACCCTCTTCTCGGCACCATTCGGGTGAGCGGGTCGAAAAATTCCGCGCTGCCGTGCATGGCGGCGGCCCTGTTGACCGAAGACGAAGTCGTGCTCGAGAACATCCCTCAGGTGCGGGACATCGAGACGGAGCGGAAGCTGCTGGTTTCGATGGGCGGCGAGGTGGAGCTGGGCTACGGGCGCGCACAGCACCGGACAACGATCAGCTGCAGGACAATCAAGGATCCGACCGCGCCCTACGAAATCGTCAAGACGATGCGGGCGTCGTCGCTGGTGCTGGGACCGCTGGTGGCGCGCATGGGTGTCGCTCGGGTGTCGATGCCGGGCGGCTGCGCGATCGGTGCGCGGCCGATCGATCTGCACACCAGGGGCCTGGAAATGCTGGGCGCGAAGATCGGCTACGAACACGGCTACATTGAGGCGCGCGCGGACCGGCTGAAGGGCACGCACATCGTCTTCGACAAGATCACCGTGACCGGCACCGAGGATTTGCTGATGGCGGCGGTGCTGGCCGAGGGCGAGACGGTGATGGAAAACTGCGCGCGGGAGCCGGAGGTAACGGACCTGGCGGCGATGCTGACCGCGATGGGCGCGCAGATCCACGGAGCCGGAACGTCCACCATCCGCGTGAAGGGCGTGGATAAGCTGCACGGGGTGAAACACCGGATCAACCCGGATCGGATTGAGGCGGGGACGTTTCTGATAGCCGGGGCGATTACAGGCGGGGATGTGTGCGTTGCAAACTGCAATCCAGCGCACCTGACGGCGGTGATCGGCAAATTGCAGGAATGTGGGGTGCGGGTCGACGTCATCGCGAAGGATCAGATTCGCGTGCGCAGCGAAGGAGCGCTCAAAGCCGCCGATATTTCCACCGAGGAGTATCCCGGCTTCCCCACCGACATGCAGGCGCAGTACATGGCGCTGGCGACGCAGGCCGACGGAACGTCGCTGGTGAAGGAGAACATCTTCGAGAACCGCTTCATGCACGTGCAGGAGTTGGTGCGGATGGGCGCGAATATTCGCGTGGATGGCCGCACGGCGACGGTGCGCGGGAAAAGCCCGTTGTCGGCGGCGGCAGTGATGTGTTCCGACCTGCGCGCCTCGGCATCCCTGGTTCTTGCCGCGCTGGTGGCGGATGGTGAGTCGATCCTCGATCGCGTGTACAACATCGATCGCGGCTACGAGCACATCGAGGAAAAGCTGCGCGGTGTGGGGGCGCAGATTCGGCGCATGGGGAACGTATTCCAGGAGAAGCGCGAGCCGGAGATGGCGCCGGCGTAGGCACAGGGCTGTGAGCACCGGGCTCCGAGCACCGAGCACCGAGCACCGAAACCGGCGCATCTCAACACAGAGGAGAATTGCGATGGCAAAGACAGAGGATCGCGCGCTGCGCGAGCAGCTGGTGAAGTTCCTGAGCGGCGGCGAAGCACATGCGGAATTCAAGGATGTGCTGAATGACTTCCCTGTAGCCGCGCGCGGTGCGGTGCCGAAGGGCGCTGAGCATTCCGCCTGGCAGGAACTGGAGCACATCCGGATCGCGCTGCATGATTTGCTGGATTTTTCGACGAATCCGAACTACGTCGCGATGAAATGGCCGGACGATTACTGGCCCAGGGAAGCCGCTCCAAAGAGTGACGCCGCCTGGGATGCGTCGGTGCGCGCCGTCAAGAAGGACATGGCGGATTTCGAGAAACTGGTGGGCGACCCGGAGTCCAATCTGTACGCCACGATTCCGTGGGGTGAGGGGCAAACGTTGCTGCGTGAAGTGCTGATCGCGGGCCAGCACACGAGCTATCACCTGGGACAGATTGTGCTGCTGCGGAGACTCCTCGGAGCCTGGAAGGACTAGCCGTCCAGGCGGACCCGGCCTGTCGGCCGGATGATTTCGTCCGGCGATCGGCGGCTTTGGTCAACCGCGAGTGCGGCGCGGGTGGCGGGATGATCGGAGCCGGGGATCTGGGCCGGAAAGGCGAGGGTCACCCGGGTTCCGCGGCCGGGCCGGCTCATCACTTCAAACAGCGCTGCGTCGCCATAGAGGACTTCGAGGCGTTCGCGAACATTGCGCATGCCGATGCCGGTGCCCTGAAGGACGCCGCTGGTGTGGGCGCGGCCCGGAGCGATGCCGACGCCATCGTCTTCCACTTCAATAATGAGTTTGCCGTGCTCCATGCGGCTGCGCAGGGTGATGGTGCCGCCGGCGATGCGTGGCTCGAGCCCGTGCTTGATGCTGTTCTCGACCAGGGGCTGCAACAGCATGCTGGGAACCGGGATTTCCAGGGTTTGGGGATCGATTTCCCTTGCGACGGAGAGCTTTTCTGCGCCAAAGCGGGCGATCTCGATGGAGAGATAGTCGTCGGTAGTGGCCAGCTCGTCGCGAAAGGGTACGAAGGCGTCGTGCTCGTTGAGCATCTTGCGGAGAATGTTGGCGAGCTTCACGATCAGTTCGCGCGCCTGTTCCGGGCGGAAGCGGACCAGCGAGGCGATGGAGTTGAGGGTGTTGAAGAGGAAGTGCGGGTTGATCTGGCGCTGCAGCGCATCGAGGCGGGCTTCCAGCAGAAGACGTTTTTGCTCTTCGAGCGATTGCTCGATGCGGATGGCGTTCCAGATTTTCAACGGAATGCCGACGACCATGGCGGCGCAGGTCCACACAGCGAGGCGGATGAGCCAGCTGTCCGAGACCAGCGCAAAGAGCCGGTGGGACATGCGCGCCGTCCACTCGCGCAGGATCTCCATGGCGACGATGAGGATGAGCAGAAGGATCTGGCGGTCGATACGCGGACGAAGCAGCGTGCGGCGGACCCAGCGGTAGAGGCTGAGGTCGACGAAGGGAGAGAAGGACCAGATTTCCTCTTTGTCGACGAAACGGCCGTAGATGCCGGCGGTGATGGCGACAGCAAGAAGAAAAGGCAGGGAGAGGTATTCCCGGTGCAGGACGGCGGGTAAAGAAAGAATCGTGGCGCCGATGAGAGCGGCTCCGGGCCCGATCAGGATGCCGAGGAGGATGGTGGTCTCAAAGGAGATGTCGGCAGCGTAGAAGTTGGGGACGGTGACACGGACCCAGACACCGAGGCCAAGCGGGATGCAGATGAAGGCAACCAGGCCAAGCGTTTGCGCTACTGTGCGGTCATCGCGGAAGAGGAGGTTCTGAAACTCGCGCGATCTGCCCAGGGCCGAAGAAACAGCTGCAGCCACGCCCAGCTTAATGAGCAGGGTGATGAGAATAAGGCGCGAATCGATCACGACAACAGCGTACAGCGTACAGCGTTCAGCGTTCAGAAAAAGCACTCGACTCGGACGCGACTTCTATAATCGAAGTATGGGGATAGCTTCGGTGCACAAGGTTGCGGATGCGGATTTTCCGACGCGGTGGGGACATTTTCGCATTCTGGGCTTTGAGGGCGTGTACGCCGACGACGATCCGGCGCGCTGCGGACAGACGGCCGAAAAGGAAGAAGCTGTGGCGCTGGTGATGGGCGACGTCCAGGCTGCGCCACCCCTGGTGCGGATTCACTCGCAGTGCCTGACCGGCGATGTGTTCCACTCGCTGCGGTGCGATTGCCGCCTGCAGCTGGAACTGGCTCTAAAGAAGATTGCCGACGCAGGAGCCGGGATCCTGATTTACGAGCAGCAGGAGGGACGCGGCATCGGGCTGATGGCCAAGCTGCGCGCCTATGAGCTGCAGGATCAGGGACTGGATACGGTGGAGGCGAATCTGAAGCTTGGATACGAGGCGGATTGCCGGGAGTTCGAACTGCCAGGCGCGATGCTGCGGCACATGGGCGTGAAGTCCGTGCGGCTGATTACGAACAATCCCGAAAAAGTGGCCGCGCTGGAGTCAGCCGGGGTTCGCGTGGCCGAGCGCGTCTCGGCGGAAGTGCCCGCGCAGGATAGCTTTGAGCAGTACCTGCGCGTAAAGCAGGAAAAAATGGGACACATTTTTGAGTCGATGGACGAGACAATCCGTTAGCCAATTTTGAGCTGCTGGCGACGCGTGTCCACATCGGTGAGTCCCTCTTCAACACGGCCGGATCTCGCGCCGGCCCGCGGCTAGTTGCCTTTGACTGCGTCAGCGAGCTGGAGGGCGAACCCTCCGCATGCAACGATGAGCGATGTGCCTGCGAGTGCAACGATGAGAAGCATGGCAGAAACCCTCCGAGGGTGAGTGAAGTACTCGAATCGGCCTCAATGCCTGACTGGGCGCTGAGGAGGTGAAGTTTTCCGCCGAGTATTGCGATTCTTGCGGGGTCGGCAAGAGGAACGCCCACCCGGCGGATGCGATATAGGAGAACGGTGGCAGAACAGCAAGCAGGACAAGCAATGCAGCAAGGAGAGCCGCGATCAGAATTTGTTGGTGATCATGTTGAACTCGTTCCCAATGGAGCGAGTCAGCGAGTTTTCAGCGGCGACAGCGCTGAGGGCCAGGACCGCAGCGACGAGAGCGTACTCAATCAGATCGGCTCCGCACTCGTCGTTCAGAAATTTCTTCATAAGCTCTTTCGTACGGTTCATCTGGATTTCCTCCTGGGTGATTCGCCGCACGGCCTGCAACCTGGGGGACCGCTGCGTCGGCTTCAATGAACCGATTGTGCGCGCAGGAACCTTCCGCAACAATTCCATTTGCGTAATGAAGAGGGCATCAATTGGAAACGGCCTGTGCCGTTACTGCGCTGGCTCTGGCGTGACCCGTGCGGGGGATTACCGAGGTGGAACTGCAGGGACGAACAGCGTCCGGACGGGGAATCAGCGCCGGCGGAGACCCATGCGTCAGCCGGCAACGACGGCATTCCGGGAGAATGACGGTTTCCGCCGGCGGTAGCGACTCGTCGGCTTCGAGGCCGGGACTGACGCGGCAAGACGATGGGATACGGGTGCGCAATCGCGCGCGTGCTTCTGGATGAGATTCGACCCAGGGAGTGAGAGGCGGGATCAGAACCCGTTTGTGATGTGGTTGAATTCGCTCCCGATCTGGTGGGTCAGCGCCTGTCCGGTCGCGACGGCTCCGAAGACGAGAACCAAAAGCAGCAGGACATACTCGACATAATCCACGTGCTGCTTGTACAGAGTGTGTTCAACCGCTGCGTGGCACGGATCATTTGATTTTTGTCCTCGGCTGACTGCGCCTGGAGAAGTTTGGGGATTCCGCAAGCGCCGAGCTTTATGTTGTTGATTCTGCCGGGAAAAGCAGGCGAAAACCATTCCCAATGGGTAATGAAACGGAGACTATTTGGGAAACGGGCCATGGTTACTGCGCATCCGGAGCTCGTATCGCGAGTCCGAGGCTCTGCAAGTCGAGCGAGGACTTTTGCCCTCGCCTCCCAGGCAAATGAAGCAGATAGACCTGCGCTCTGCATCTGTTCGACGTGCGCGATGACCACGATGGCCGCTCAGTTATGGGGCTTGATCGTCACCATGACGACTCCATGCGGAGCTACCTGCGCCGCATAGTGGTCGGTCTGATCCGTGACCTCTTTATCGGACCAGAGATCCCGGACGGTGGCGCGCAGGGCAGCCGGGTAGCCAATTTCGGTCCACGCAACGCCGGTTGAAACCGGAGTCGCGCTGAGATTGAGCAGCGTCACGGCGCGGCTGCCGTCGGCGAGCGGTCGCGACCAGACCTCGATGTCGCCATCCTTCTTCACGCGGCGGGCCGCTTCGCCCAGGGCATCCTGATCGACGGCGATGACGGCGCGATTCAGCAGAATGGATTTCGTGTCCGCCGACATATTCGCAATGTCGGTGCCCACGAGCAGCGGGGCTGCAAACATGGCCCACATGCTGAAGTGCGCGCGGTCCTCTTCGGTCGTCATGCCGCCGTTGCCCACTTCGAGCATGTCCGGATCGTTCCAGTGGCCGGGTCCGGCGTAGCTCTCGACGCCGGGCGCACCCATCAGCTCGATGATCTGGGCAACGCCATTGCCCCCCCAGGGCTTCTTGCAGTTCCAGCAGTCCTGGATGTCGTCGGTGGCGCGCCAGAGGTTGCCGATGGGTCCTGCCCACAGCCATGGCGTGTTCTTGCCCCACTCACAGATGCTGAAGACGATGGGGCGCCCGGTGGCGGCAAGGGCATCGCGCATCAGGGTGTAGGAAGCTTCCGCGTTCTGACCCGGCAGCGTGTTGCACCAGTCTTCCTTCACGTAGTCGACGCCCCACGCTGCGTACTGGCGAGCGTCCTGGTATTCGTGGCCGATGCTGCCTGGCCGCCCGGCGCAGGTCTTTGTGCCGACGTCGGTGTAGACACCAAGCTTGAGTCCCTTGCTGTGGATGTAATCGGCAAGGGCTTTGATGCCGGAGGGGAATTTCTCCTGGTCGACGACGATGTTGCCCTCGGCGTCGCGCCCGCTCTGCCAGCAATCGTCGAGGTTGACGTACACGTAGCCGGCGTCCTTCATGCCGTTGCCGGCAATGGCGTCGGCCGTGGCGCGAACCACGTGTTCGTTGAGGCCATCGCAGGCGAACTTGTTCCAGCTGTTCCAGCCCATCGGTGGAGTGCGGGCCACGCCGTTGTCGAGGGCGTGCAGAGCCGGCAGTGCAATGGTGAAAGCGGTTGCAGCGATGACCAGGAAACAGGTGCGGAGTTTCATGATGACGGGGTGCTCCTTGGCGGTCCGGGGGAATTGTACATCGGGCGTAACGGCACAGACCGCCGAGGAAAACGGCGGGAGAGGGTTCTGCGCGCACCTGCCGGCAGCCTGCGGGGCAGAACTGCCGGCAGATCCGGCGATTGATCAGGCCCCGAAGGTTTTAGGATGTGCTTTGAGTGCGGCACCGATGTTGGCTCCGGCGGCTCCGCCCAGATCCTGCGGCGTCATCGCAGGCTTGACGGTCAGCTTGGCCTGCAGAGTGAGGAACCACGGTTCGGCGATGGCCGGGAGCTGCGACTCATCTTTCATGTCGAAAAAGATGTATCCGCTGCGGGTGCCTTCGCTTTCGGTAAAGTAAGCGGCTTCGGGCTTCAGATCTCCGAGAACCTTCTGGACAAACGGGACAAACTCGCCGGAGCGAATAGCGGCATTGGACGTATCCACCGGCATCACCACGTGAAGCATCATGCGCATCGTGCAGCCCCTCCCTGGGGTGTGGCGGGAATTATACAAACCCGATGGAAAAGGCGCACAGACCCTGGCTTCGCATACACTGGTTAGCGATGATCGAGAATCGTGCTTTCTGCTCTTCTTTGCTCGTGGCAGCCGTGGCCGCCTGGCCTTTGGCTGCGCAGACCACCCATCCGGCTGCGGCGGCTCATCGGACGACGGCTGCAACGGCGCATCACGACGGATCCGGTTGCGTAACTCTGCCGCCTTTGTCGCCGAAGATTCCCGCGCTTGCCGCGACGGCACCCTGCGCGAAGACGCTGTACACAGTCACCCGCACTCCGACGATGAAGCTCGACTACGCGTCGCCGCTGGTGAGCGAAGGGGTACGCGAGGAACTGGGAGAGACGGCGGAGACCTTCTCCCTGAACTATGTCGATACCAAGGTCGGGACCGGCGCTCCCGTTGAGCCGCATAAGTGCCTGAGCGCGCATTACACGGGGTACCTGGTGGACGGGACCAAGTTCGACTCGTCCCGCGACCGCAATCAGCCGATCGAGTTCCTCTATGGCGGCCATCGCGTGATCACGGGATGGGATACGGGATTCGAAGGGATGCACATGGGCGGCGAGCGGCGCCTGTTCATTCCCTGGGAGCTGGCATACGGCGAGAATGGCAGAGGGCCTATTCCGCCGAAAGCGGAGCTGATATTCGATGTGGAGGCGGTAAGCCAGAGCGAGCCGCGAGCCGCGGGCGGACCTCCAGGCAGCGAGTGCATGAGGACTCCGCCGCCGATGCCGCATCGGCCCGAAGTTCCTCCGGCAGGAGCAGCGCCGAAGGGGGCTGCCGCTCCGCCTGAGGGTGCAACCCCACCGGCAGAGAAGTCTGCGCCGGCGACGCCCCCGGCAGGAACCAGCACGCCGCCCGCAGGGACCACTCCGCCGGCTTCGACCCAGCCGCAGCAGCCCAAACCGCAGCAGTAGCGGCGTTCAGAACGCGCGCCATGCGTTCATGTCAGGACCGGGCGTTGGCCCTTCGGGTCAGCGCCCGTCGTCGATCACGTAAGCATCCGCGCATCGGCCATAGGGTGGAGACCGATACCGAACCGGGTGCGGTTGTGAGGCGATGGGCCCGGCGCGGATAATCGGTTCACCCTTCCTGCTCCCCAGGAATGACTGTGAATCCTGATGAAGACGGACGCAGCGGTGCGCTCAGCGGAGAACCGCCTTGCTTATCCCGGATGGCGCGTGGCGGTGGTGTGTCACATCGGCGTGCTCACCGGCTTTGCGACGGTCTTTATCTACAGCTTCAGCTTTATGATCAAGCCGCTGGGGCAGGCGTTCGGGTGGGATCGCGAGCAGATTGCACGGGCCTTCAGCCTGGCGGCGATTTCGGTCGCGATCTTCTCGCCGTTCATCGGCAAGCTGTTCGACCGCTTCGACCCGCGCAAGCTGATTGCCGGATTCATGACGGCGTTCGGCCTGGGGATGGCCTCGCTGGCGTTCCTGACGCCACATCTATGGCAGCTGTACGCGAATGCAGTGCTGATTGGAATCGCGGGAACGGGGACGTATCAGCTGGGCTATGCGCGGGTGATTGCAGCCTGGTTTGAAAAGCGGCTGGGCGCTGCGCTGTCGATTGTGGTGGCAGGGTCCGGTGTCGGTTCGTTCATCGTGCCGCCGCTGGTGGCGCACGGTCTGGCGGCCTATGGCTGGCGGGAGACCTACCTGGGGCTGGCGGCAATGCCTCTGTTCATCGGGATGCCGCTGACACTGCTGTTTGCGCGCACGCCGCAGGAGGGGCCGGTGCACAAGTCGGGAAAGGCGATGCGTGGCGAGGCGGCCGAAGGGCTGACCTGGAAGCAGGCGCTTGGGTCAGCCAGTTTCTGGATGCTCGCGTTGGGAGTGGTCGCCCTGTCGCTGAGCGAGAACGGCGCGCTGGCGCATCTGGCGCCCATGCTGAGCGATCACGGACTGCATGCGGAGCAGGTGGCGTTTACGGCATCGCTGCTGGGGATCGCCAGCGTGACGGGGCGCTTCGTGCTGGGCGCGCTGCTGGACTTCGTGAAGGGTTCGCTTATTGCCGTCGCGTCGTTGCTGGCCGCGGGCGTGGGCATGCTGTGTTGCTGGCCCACGCGCGGACCTTTGAGGCCGCAGCTCCGGCGGCGTTTATAGCCGGGCTGGGCGGAGGGTGCGAGCTGGACCTGATTCCGTATATGTTGCGGCGGTATTTTGGGCTGCGCTCGTTTTCCACGCTGTACGGGCTGGTCTACAGCACGTATGCGGTCGCGGGCGCGGCGGCGCCGCTGGTCGTGGGACACGCCTACGATAAAACCGGATCGTACATCGGAATCTTCAACGTGTTTTGTGCGATAACGCTGGTGGCCTCCATGGCGATGCTGGCGCTGCCGCAGTATCGGTATGCGGTGGCGGGAGCGGGCGATTCGATCGACGACGGACCGCTGCCGGTTGCGGGTTAAATTCTCGACAAGGAGAAGGATGATGGCACACATTGCACTGGAGCAAGGCGTCCCGGGAATTGTAGGGGCCTTTCAGTTTCGGCCGGAGACGGCCAAGCCGATGCGGGACCTCGCGGAGATTCTGCTGCGCGGGCCGAACACGCTCACGAGCGCGGAACGCGAGGCGATCGCGGCATACGTCTCGAACGGAAACGAGTGCCGGTTCTGCCAGCTCTCGCACAGCGCCGCGGCGGCCGAACATCGCGGTGGGCGCGAGGCCGACTACGAGTGGATTGAGCAGGTGAAGGCGCATCCGGAAAGCGCCGACGTTTCCCCGAAGCTGCGGGCGCTGCTGCGGATCGCGGGCAAAGTGCGCGAGGGCGGGAAGAATGTAACGCCGGCGGACGTGGCCGCGGCACGCGAGCAGGGCGCAACGGACGTGGAGATCCACGACACGGTGCTGATCGCAGCCGCGTTCTCGATGTACAACCGCTACGTGGATGGCCTGGCCACGTTTCAGCCGGAAAACATCGCGGACTATAAGCCGATGGGCAAGCGCATGGCGCACGAAGGCTATGGGCGTCCGGCTGCAGAGACGGTTGTTGCGGGCCGGCGCTGAACGAAAACTCAGAACCGGAACTCAGCACCCACAGCGAGGAACCTACTGCGGAGACGAGGGGCTGCCGGATGGTGGCGTTGCGTCGGTGGCCTGACGCTTCGTGAATTCGAAGGTGCAAGCGCGGCCGACGATGCCGAGGCCTTCGCTTTTGGTACCGGTGCCGGTTGTCTCAAGAAATTGCGCCTTGACTTCGTAACTGTAGTCGCCGCCTTTGTGGGCGAAGACGCCGCGGGCATATTGCCGGGAGTAGACGATCCCCTGGCCGATGAGCTTCGCGCTTCCGTTGTCCGCGATTTTGCCGTCGAGGGTGTAGTAGCCTGGCTGGTCGACGGTACCGCGTTCTCCGTGAAAATTGTTGTTCTGAATGGTGCTGGCGAAGAGCCAGGTGTAGCCCTCGGTGTTTCCTTTGGGCGGGCAGGTAAGTTTCGTGGACCAACTGCCGTCGAAGTGCTGGGCGGGGCAGGCGGTGGACGAGAGCAACAAGGCGCAGAGCGCAGGGACGCAGAGCACCAGCAGCGTGACTGGTTTCCGCATAGAACTACCTTTCCCTGGGGACGCGTATCAACGGTATTGTAGGCGCGCCGGGCCGAGGAGCGGTGAGAATCGAGCGAGGGTACGGATCGCTGGCGGCTGCGATCCGTCTACTGCGGAGTTGACGCGGGCGCGGTTGCTGCGCCGCTGGGTTCGCGCTCGAAGGTGAAGTTGCAGGGGCGGCTCTCGATGCCGAGGCCGGTGTCGCGTTTGCCGGATCCCTTGTCGCCGTCGAAGTGAGCTTCGACGGTGTAGTGGTAGTCTTCGCCCTTGTGCGCGAAGAGGCCGTGGGCGTTGGCGCGATTGGCGAGGATGCCGTTGACGTCGAGTTTGGCGTTGCCGTCGTCGCCGATGTGGCCGGCGACGATCTCGTAGCCGGGCTCTCCGGCGGTTCCTTTCTCGCCCCTGATGGTGTTGCCGTCGATGGTGCTGGGAATCTTGCGGATCAGTTCTTCCATCTTGCCCTGTGCGGGACAGTCCTGGGTGGTCAGCCATTTGCCATCGAATTTTTCTGCGGCGATGGAGGTGGCGGGGAGGAGAGCGAGAGCGGAGACGAACCCGGTGAGCGCGAGGCCAGGGCGAAACGAGGACATGACGAGCCTCCTGAGATTTGAGGGCGGAAACGGATGGGGACTTCGTTTTAGCAGGGAACCGATGACGCTGTAAACGGAAACGAGCGTGTCTGAGGACCATCTTTCGAGAGCAATGGGGTGCCGCGGGCAAGGCAGGAGCGGGGTGTGCTTCGTTGGATGGGAGAAGAAAACCCGAGGGTGCGACCCCTCAGCGCACGACGCCCATATTGTCGGCCGGCCAGTAGATGAACGTCGCTTTGCCGTAAATGAGGTCGCGATCCACGGGGCCAAAGTCGCGCGAGTCCGACGAGATGGAGCGGTGGTCGCCCATGACGAAGTACTCGCCGGCCGGCACGATCATCCCCGGCATGGAACGGGTGTCCCGGTAGCGGTGCGGGACGTACATCTCGTCGAGAGGCTCGCCGTTGATCCACACGCGGCCGTGGTCGATGAAGATGGAGTCGCCGGGCAGGGCGATGACGCGCTTGATGTAGCTCTTTTCCGGATCGCGGGGATAGTGGAAGACGACGACGTCACCGCGCGTGATCTTCTCGAAGTGGAAGAAAAGCTTGTCGATGAAGAGGCGGTCCTGATCGCGCAGCCCGGGCTGCATGCTGGTGCCTTCCACACGCACCGGCTGGTAGAGCACAGTGACGATGAAGAAGGAAGCGATGACGGAGATGCCAATGTCGCGCGCCCACACGCGGAAGCGGAAAAGATGGCGAGTCCAGGCGCGGAGACGGGGATGGAGCACGGTCAGGAATTCCTCGTTGAATCTACTCTATCCACAGTACGCATGGGGCTGAAAGCCGGTTTCACGCCGGCTGCAGAATTTTGCACCTGGTGTCCTGAGTCTGAAGTTCGTAAATATTCATTGGCTTTGTGTCAGGGCACGACTTCAGTCGTGCCTAAATGGCGCAAAACGAATGGGCTTTAGCCCCTGAGGGCTGTTCTTCAAACCACTTCGATTCGTCGAATTGTTCAACGAACTTCAGACTCGCCACACTAGCTGCAGCCGAGGCTCCCGGTGGGGCAGAGGATTTGCGCGTGGCGGCCGGGTTTGGGCAGCGGCTGCGGCTGCGTGGATGCCGGGACAAGGGTGGTGGGCCCGTTGAGGTTTGCCTCCTGCAGTTGCAACGGACGCTGGAGCACCATCTCGACCTGGGTACCGGAAGTGATGTTGACGTCGGCGCCGCGGGTGAAGAGCGCGACGATGCCGGCGGCCGCAAGCCCGGCGGCAGCACCTTCCAGACCACCGGCGAGAGGATGGCCGCCTTCGAGACCGCCGATGGAACCGATCGTGGCGCCGGTGGGCACGGCCACTTTAGCTGTTTCGCCGGCGTTGTGCGCCTTATTGCTGCCGCCGTCCTGCTGGATGGTGCCTTCGTCGCTGTTGACCTTCTGGTGTTCCGCGCCCGGCAGGCTGTTGACGACGCCGGGAATCTCAACCACCGAGCCATTGGGAAAGATCATGGAAGTGAAGTGCATGTTGAGCTGCGCTCTTTTCGCGCCAATGCCGCGGCCGGGGCGGACAACGCTGTCCACAACACCCTGGACATAGACGCCCGCGGGAATGACGACACGGTTGCCGACGATGACGGGAAATGTGGACGAGAGATACACGCCGTCACCGGGCCGGGCGCTTTTTGTGTTGATGGCGCTGCGGAGCTCGAGCAGGACTTTGGTGCCGGCGGGAACGAAGATGATGTTCGGCGCGGGAACGGCTGCGGCGGGTGCGGCGTCGGCCGCTGGAGTGGCGGAAGCGGTTTGCATTGCAGCCGGCGCAACCGCCGGCCCGGCCGACGGCACCGGAGTGGCGGGCGGCGCGTCCTGCGCAGCGACAGTGAGGCTTCCGGCGAGGGTGAGCGCGGTGAGAGCGAGACGCAGGTGGGTCATCGGCGACCTCCGGGAAACCCACACCTATTGTGCATCGGGAAGGCGCGGTGGTGGGGATGATTCCGAACGGCGAAACTGATCATTGGACCCCAGGGGCGGGAGGGGGTGAGCAGAAATCAGTGTCAGCGGTCAGCGGCAGGAAGAGAGATGACGAGGACGAAATAAATCAGATAACTGATGGCCTGCGTCCCTGGGGTTTATCCCGCCGGGTCCGGTTTCGCGGCGACGATCGTCCACAGGAAGCAGAGGGCGATCAGGATCTCGATGATGACGGGCGCCATGAAGAAATACAGGTAGGAATTAACCGCCATCGCCAGATAGGTAACCAGGAAGCTGGCGAAGATGGGGCGGAGCTGTGGAGCGGCGGTTCTGGCGACAGAGCCGAGCTGCCAGAAGACGATCGACTCGATGAAGAGGAAGATCGAAACCGCGAGTCCCATCCCGTGGTAGTACTGCCAGAACGTGCGCGTGGCGCCAAGGGCGACGAACGGGTTGGCCTTCATCGCTTCGACCACCATGCTGGCAGGGCCGGGCGGAATCTTGCCAAAGACTCCGCCGACGGTGTGCAGAACCGCGTGAATGAAGGTTAGGACCGAGGCGATGCGTAAGGGGAGAACGGATTTCATGCCTTCGCTCCTTCAGCCGCCGTTTTCTCAAACACGCAAGCGTAACAGAAAAAAATCGGCAAACGAGCGGCATGCCGAGCCGCCTCAGGCGGCGGTTTCGGCGGAAACAGCGGGAGGCTCGGTTACGGCTTCGGAATCGATGCTGGCCAGGATGGTCGTGATCTGGGCGAAGGGAATGAAGAGGGCGGTCGGTGCGGCGGGTTTGACCCGGAAGCGGTCGGCGATGCGGTTGAGCGCTTCTTCGCTTTCCACCCAGATGCCGGAGGCCTCCACGCCGACAAGGGTGACGGTTTCGAGCTTCTGGTCTTTCTTTCCGTTGTCGAAGACGGCGGGGCCGAGGACGACAATCTTGCGGCGGATCAACTTCGAGAGCTGCATGTCCATGGTGTAGGGAGACGCACGGTTGGGATCCGAAGTTGGCTGTGCGGCAAGGTGGACTGATGTGGTTGTTGTGGGACGAGTGATTGCCACTTATCGCGGAGCACGTGTCAGCCATGACACGGCGTGTCCGACGCGACACGATCCGCCAGGTGTGACTCACCAATAAGTCATTTGTTTTGTGTTGTCCGACGGTGGTCCCCAGCTTGCACTTTGTCCCGGCGCAAGCGAGGCCAAAGATGAACTACCTGAAGAAAACACTGATTGCAGCAAGCTGGCTGGTTCTCTCCGTTGTGCCGGTCCGGTCCCAGACCGCTCCCAAAAAGCCGACAAATGTCACCGCGGTGGCGATGGTGACCACCGGCGCTCGGCCCGTGTCCGACACGCTTACGACCCTGTCGGACGCTCGTCCGACAGTGGCTCGGGCGGAGCGGGTGATCGTCGTCAGTCTCGAGGACCGGCGGCTCGCCCTGGTGCAAGACGGTCTGGTGAAAAAGGTGTACCGGGTGTCGGTGGGGAGAGAAACGACGCCAAGTCCAACGGGGATGTTCACCATCGTCAACCGCGTCGAGAACCCAACCTATTACCACGAAGGCCAGGTCGTCCCGCCGGGGCCGGCGAATCCGGTGGGGACACGCTGGATCGGGCTCGACAAAAAGGGCTATGGAATCCACGGAACCAACATGCCGCGCTCGATTGGGAAGGCTGCGTCCCACGGATGCATTCGCATGCGGCGGCGCGACCTGGAGGAGTTGTTCGCGCAAGTCCACGGCGGCGATCGGGTGGAGATCGTCCCCGAGCGGAATGACGAGACGGCGGCAATCTTCGGCGAGCCGGTTCTGCCGGGGATGACGGCTCCGGCGCTCACCGTGACAGCCCAGGTGACCACGGAGGCTCCGGCGCAGACCACCGCGTCGGACGCCGCAGCGACAGCAATGGTCCCGGCGATCGTGCCGGCGAACCGATAACCACGAGAAGCGGAGGAGGATCGCCATGGAACTATTCGCGGAAGGGCTGAGCGTGGTGGGGGCGATGTTGCTGAGCGTCTCCTGCGGGTTGCTGCTGGAGGAGTTGCTGTTCGGAGGGCTGGTCCGCTTGTTCTTCGCTCGACAGCGGGTGCCCAGTGTCGCAACTGAGCGGAAGGGTCCGGGAGAGAAACCATGTTAGCGCTGAAAGATGTGCTCATCGTTATAGGGTTGGTGTTGCTGGCCGTCGCTCTGTCTGTTGCGCTCTACGACCTGTGGCAAGTGCTGGATTATCCACGAAAGCTGGCCCGGATGGCGAAGGCCGGCGACGAGGGCCCGAAGGAAACCGTGGGGGAACCGGGCCCCGTGCGGTGGCAGACAGCGGTCGGACTGGGGATGGCCGCGTGTCTGCCACTGCTGATCAGCACCGGTATTGTGGTGATTCCGTCGGGAATGGGCGGCGTGCGCATCAGCCAGATCCGGGGAACGCTTCCGGGAACGCTGTACTCGGGCGCACATTTTTGTGACGCCGCTGGTGGACAGCGTGCAGATGTTCGACCTGCGCGACAAACTGTTCACCGCCGGTGTTGTCGAGGGAATGCCGGCTGTGTCCGGCAAAGCGACGGCGATGCAGCCTCTGGACGTGCAGTCGAAGGAGGGCCTCGACATCGGGCTGGCGATCACGGTGCGGTATCGGCTGGACCCACGGCGGCTCGACTTCATCGAAAGCCACCTGCCGCAGCCGGTGGATGCGCAGATGGTGCCGACGGTGGTGGCGAGCGCGTGGCGCGATCTGGCTCCGGGATACACGGTGCGCGAGATTTTCAGCACCGATCGCGAGCGTGTCCGACAGCAGGCGGCGGGTGTGATCACCAGGAAGCTCGCGTCCGACGGGATCATCGTGGAAGAGGTGATGCTGCGCAACATCCAGCTTCCGCCGGAGTACGCGCGCGGGCTTCAGGATCTGCTGCTGAAGGAGCAGCAGGACGACCAGATGGCGGTGCAGACCGACATCCAGCAAAAGCAGGTACGCATTGCGGAACTGCAGGCGGAGGCCGAGGCAGCACAGAAGGTGAAAGAAGCCGAGGGTGACGCCCACGCGAAGGTCGTCGAGGCTAAAGGTGAGGCGGATGCGATGCAGTACACGCTCCCGCTGAAGCAGAAACAGATCGAGCAGTCGAAGCTGGAGGCGGAGGCGCGTAAGGAAGCGACGATTGAGAACGCTGACGCCGAGGCGCAGGCGAAGGTGATCGACAGCAAAGCAGAGGTGCAGCGGAGAAACATGCTGGCGGACGTCGAGGCGAACCGGATCCGCGTGACAGCGGCGGCTGACGCGGATCGCATGGCGAGCGAGGCGAAGCTGCTGAACCAGTCGCCCCTGCTGATCAACAAAATCATCGCCGAGCGTTTGTCGGACAAAATCCAGATGGTGATGGTGCCGTCGGACGGGAAGTATTTCTTCGCCAGCGATGTCTTCAAAGGGATGGGGATGGCGGCGCAGTCGGACAACCCCAACGGCTCAAACCAGGGCCGGAATGACGCACCCAGTGTGCCTGGAGGACAGAACTGAGGACTGGCCGGCCAGGCGGACGCGCCTTGCGGCGCAAAAGTAAAGCAGCCGGTCAGCGATGTTCCCCAGCGGACTCGGCTCGTCGGAGACGGGCTCAGGAGAAAGCGGGGTGCTCCGCCTCGGTTGTCGGACACGGCAGCCGGGGCGGACGTTTGCAGGGAGTAAGGCGATGCAGAACGCACGATATAATCCGCCCCAGCGAATCATGGTGAAAATGTGCTGGGCTGTTGTGGTGGCTGCGCTCGCGTGTCTGACGCCGGCGGCGCGCGCGGCCACCTGGGAACAGCCGGCGGCGGAGCTGGCGAAGCAGATTGCAGCGCTCAGTGGTCCGGGCGCGGTGAAGCTGACCCTTCGCAATGAATCGGGTTTGGCGGCAGTGGAAATTCCGGCGATCCAGCGGCTGATCGAGCGCGATCTGCGCGGGTTCGGTGTGGTCGCGGGAGGCAAAGACAGCGCTACGCTCATCCGGGTGACGCTCTCGGAGAATTTGCAGGGCGGCCTGTGGGTCGCCGAAGTGGTTGAGGGCACCGAGACGCGCGTGACGATGTTGCGGGTGAATTTGGGCGGGGCAACGTCCGCGTCGGGACCGCCGAATCTCGTCGTGCAGCGAGCGCTGATGATCACGCAGTCGGACCCGGTACTCGATGCGCAGATCTTCACCGTGGGAACGCTGGCGCGGCTGGTGGTCCTCGAGCCGGAGCAAATCGTGACTTATGTGCGGAGCAGTGCGGGACTCGCGTTTGCCAGTGCTCCGGCAGGTGGTGGCTGGGTCGAGGATCAGCGCTTCGCAATCGCGCACACTCGGCCCTACCCGCGAGATATGCGCGGAGAGCTGGTGCCGGCGGCGCAGGACCACCTGTTCGACGCTTATTTGCCGAGCGTGCAGTGCGCGGGGACAAATACCGGCGCACAGATTGCGGTGACGTGCGCCGACAGCGACGATCCATGGCCGGTGTCGGGCCCAGTCGGGAACCAGGTCGCTGGGTTGGTGGGCGGACCGACTGGGGTGCCCCAGCGGGCCTTCTACAACGCCATGCGGGATTTCTTCACCGGAGTTTTGGCACCGGGTTATGGAATGGATTTGCCTCCGTTCTATCAGGCTTCGGACATTCCGCGTCCGACGGGAACAGGTTTGCTGCTGAATACGGTGGATGGGCGGCTTCTACTGATCGAGAACAACACGCTCAAGCCGATAGCCGGGACAAACGACTGGGGCAGCGACTTTGCGGTCCTTCGATCCGAGTGCGGATCGGGAGTACAGGTGCTGGTGTCAGGGTCAGGCGCCGCCTCTGCCGGCGACAGCCTGCGGGTCTATGAGGTTGTCGGACGCGAGGCCGTGGCGGTGAGCCCACCACTTCCCGTGGAGGGCGCCGTGATGGCGATCCATGCGGAGAACAACGGGACCGGTGCCACGGTGATCGTGCGCAGAGATGCGCCTTTGCGATATGAGGTGTGGAATGGTTCGGCGCTTTGTCATTAGCCCCTGCGTTTTGTGGTTGCCGCTCGCGTGTCTGACATTGTCTGCCGCGGCACGAACACGCCCGCACTACGGGGGAACGCTGCGCATCGAAACCCAGGGCGACCCGTGGCAGATGCCCGACGGGATCGCGCGTCGGCTGGTGCTCGATACGCTGACAACCGTGTCGGACGCCGGCAGTGCCCAGCCGGCACTGGCGGTGCGATGGGAGTCGCAGAATGCTGCTCACCGGTGGGAGTTCTGGATCCGGGCAGGCGTCCATTTCCAGGACGGTGAGCCACTGACGTCCGACGCGGTAGCCGCGGCGTTGACCGATGTTTGTAGTCGGGCAGGCGCAGGCACCTGCCCATGGCGGACCGTTCGCGGTGTCGGGTCGTCGGTGGTTTTCACCAGCGATTCACCGGTTGCGGATCTGCCGGAGATGCTGGCTCAGACGGAGTTTGCCATTGCGCGCCAGGACGTGAAAGCCGCGGTGATTGGGACGGGTCCGTTTCGGGTGACTGGGTACACGAACGGGGCGCTCACTCTGGCGGCGAATGACGACTGCTGGTCGGGCCGTCCGTTCGCCGATGCCGTCGAAGTGCGGACGCGTCGGACAGTTCGCGACCAGTGGCTGGACCTGAGCGTCGGCCGCGCCGACGTCGTGGAGGTTCCACCCGAATTGCTGCGGCAGGCGCAGCAACAGCGCATGAACCTGTTGGTTTCGCGCCCGGCGGACTTGCTGGCGCTGACCATCGCCCCGTCGGGGCCGTTCGCGAGCCGCGAGATGCGACAGGCGGCGACGCTGGCGGTGGATCGGATGGCGCTGTACAACGTCATCTTTCAGAAGCAGGGCGAGGTAACGGCCAGCCTGTTGCCGGCGGAGTTGAGTGGTTATGCATTTCTGTTCCCGTCGGACAGGGATCTGGACCGCGCAAGGGCACTGCGAGGCGGAGCGACTTCGCCACCGATCATGCTGAGCGTGTCGGACACAAGCGCGACCATGCAGTTGGCGGCGCAGCGGCTGGCCCTGAATCTGCATGAGGCCGGGTTCAATCTACAGGTGGCGACGGCTTCGCGTCCGACGGTGGCCCTGGAACTGCAAAAGGTACATCTTGAAGCAACGGATCCAGGGGCGGCTCTGGACCAGATGCTGGCGCATTTCGGGGAGAATGGTAGCGTGACCGGTACGGATGCGGCGACGTTGTGGCAGGAGGAGCGCGGGGTTCTGGATAAGGAGACGATTGTGCCACTGCTGTGGCTGCCGCGTGCCTGGGCAGTGGGAGAACGAGTGCGCGATTTGCACATTTTGTCCGACGGAGAGCCGGATTTGTCTGACGCGTCGCTGGAGGGAGGGAAGTGACGCTGCGGCAAAAAATGCTGCTCATGCTCGCGCTGACGGTGGTGGGCGTGGTGGCGGCAGTCGGGTGGACGGGCTCGGTTCGCATCCGCCATGTTTTTGAGGCCATGGACCGGCAGCAAACGGATCAACTGGTGGGCCAGTTCCAGAAGGAATTCAATCAGCGGGCCGCTGAGACCGCTGCTGCAATGGATCGCATGGCGTCCAGCGATGTGCTGAAGCGCATCGCGTTCGATCTGAACAACGGCGGCGACGGCGCAACGTATTTAACCGTGTCCCTGCCGCTCGCTCAGGAGTACCGGCTGGAGTATCTGGAACTGGTGGCGCACGATGGAAGCATCATCTCGTCGCTGCAGTGGACGGCGCGCTTCGGCTACAAGGAGCCGGCGATAGCGGCCGGGGGCAAGCCGGCGTTCCTGAAGCAGGAAGACCTGCCCGATGGCACTTCGGAGATTGGGCTTTTTGCCACGCGGACGGTCGCGGGTTCCGATCCGCCGTTGTATGTCGTTGGGGGGCGACAGCTCGACGCCGGTTTCCTGAAGGATTTTTCAGTGCCCGCCGGGACGCAGCTGCTGATTTACCGCAACGTGTCAGGGCCGTTCGACGTACACAACTTTGCGGGGTCGGCGGACGACGTGAAAAGCGCTGGGCATTATCAAACGCTGGTGGACGACGCACGGACCAATGGGCGCAGTGTCGAGGGCGTTGTGTATCTGACAAAGCAGCGTGAAGACAGCATGAGCGCGACGGCGATTCCGCTGAAGGCGCCGGACGACAACGTGCTGGCCGTGCTGCTGATCGCGAACTCCCGCCGCAGCATGGTCGAAGTGCAGGCACACATTCGTGACATCGCCTATGGAATCGCCGGGCTGGGAATCATCTTCGCGGTGCTGGCAAGTTTGTGGATCGCCGCGCGCATCTCGCGTCCGATCGAGGAACTGGCGCTCGCTGCGGGACGCGTCGCGGCGGGCGACTGGGAGACGCGGGTGGATATTCGAGCGCTCGATGAGGTGGGTGACCTCGCGCGCAGCTTTAACAACATGACGCGGCAGCTTTCCGATCAGCGGGACAAGCTGCTGCAGGCCGAACGCGTGGCGGCGTGGCGCGAGTTAGCGCGGCGCCTGGCGCACGAACTGAAGAATCCGCTCATGCCTCTGCAGATCACGGTTGAGAACATGGTGCGCGCGAAGAAACTGCCGAAAAAGCAGTTCGATGAGGTTTTCAAAGAGAGCACCGCCACGCTGACCGAGGAGATCGACAACCTGAAGACGATTGTCGGGCGCTTCAGCGATTTCTCGAAACTCCCGAAGCCGGAAGCCGTCGAGATGGACGCGCGCGAGGCGGTACGGCGCGTCGTGAAACTCTACGGGCCGGCGCTTGAAGAGAAGCATATCGAACTGGGAACCTCGATCGGCGCGGAACCGCTGCCAATCCTGGGCGACTCGGAACTGCTGCATCGGGCGCTGTCGAACCTGGTGCTGAATGCGATGGACGCCATGCCCGAGGGTGGCACGTTGACGGTTTCGGCCGTACGCGCGAAGGAAACGGCGCGCATCTCCGTGTCCGACACCGGTGCCGGATTGACACCGGAGGAATGCGAGCGCCTGTTCACTCCGTACTACACGACGAAGCAGCACGGGACGGGCCTGGGTCTGGCAATTGTGCAATCCGTGGTCGCCGATCATAACGGGACCATCGCCGTGGAGAGTGTCGAGGGCGGCGGAGCACGCTTTGTGATTGGGTTGCCGCTGGTGGAGAACGAAAGAGGATGAGCAAAGCCGACATTCTGATCGTGGATGACGAGGCGAACACGCTGGCGTCGCTGGCGCGTGCGTTCCGGCTGGCCGGGCACGAGGCCACAGTATGCGACAACGCGGCGAAAGCCCTGGAACTGGCGAAGTCGCGGCCCTTCGATCTGATTCTGTCCGACGTGGTGATGCCGGCGCGCGACGGTTTGGCATTGCTTGAAGATCTGAAGGCGAGCGGCGTGGCCGCGCCGGTGGTGATGATGTCCGGGCAGGCGCACATCGAAATGGCGGTGAAGGCGACGCGTCTGGGCGCCATGGATTTTCTGGAGAAGCCGCTCTCGACCGACAAGCTGCTGCTGACGGTAGAGAACGCGCTGCGGCTGAAGCGCCTGGAGACAGAGAACCTCGAGCTGCGGCGGCGCGTGGGCAAGCACGAGCTGGTGTGGACGGGCGAGGCGATGCGCCGGGTGCTGGCGCAGATCGATAGCGTGGCGCACAGCGAATCGCGCGTCTGCATCTATGGCGAGACGGGGACGGGCAAAGAACTGGTTGCGCGTACGCTGCATGAGAAGAGCGCGCGGGCCTCGGCCCCCTTCGTGACGCTGAACTGTGCGGCCATTCCGGCGGAACTGATCGAGTCAGAATTATTTGGACACGAGAAAGGGTCGTTCACCGGCGCGACGCAGCGGCACATCGGCAAATTCGAGCAGGCGCATCACGGGACGGTCTTCCTGGACGAGATCGGCGACATGCCGCTGGCGATGCAGACGCGGCTACTGCGCGTGCTCGAGGAGTCCGAAGTGGAACGCATCGGTGGGGACAAGCCCGTAGCGGTCGATGTCCGTGTGGTGGTTGCGACCCACCGCAACCTGGAAGAGATGGTCGAGGCGGGCGCCTTTCGCCGGGACTTGTATCACCGCGTGGTGGTTTTTCCGATCACGCTGCCGCCGCTGCGTTCGCGGAAGGAGGATATTCCGGCGCTCGTGGATTATTTTGTGCAGCAGGTATGCGCCCAGAATGGCTGGAAGCGCATGCCGTTTGCGTCGAATGCAATCGAGGCGCTGCAGGAATATGCGTGGCCGGGCAATATTCGCGAACTGCGCAACACGGTGGAGCGCTTGCTGCTGTTGGCCGGCGACAGCATCGATGCCGCGACGGTGGAGATGGCGCTGCCACGACGTTCTTCCGGAACGACCGCGTCAAAGGTTGACCCGCAGGCAGGCGGAGAGTCCGGCCCCCTGGCGCAGCGAGTGGCGGAGTTCGAGCGGGCAAATCTGCTGGCGGAGCTGGAGCGCAGCGGCGGGCACGTGACGAACGCGGCAAAGGCTCTGGGCCTGGAGCGCAGCCACTTTTATAAGAAGTGCCAGCAGCTGGGCATCGATCTGAAGGCGGAACGAGCATAACGGTCGCGTCGCGCGATGTTGATCGCTCGGCGCACTTCCGTCATCTGTCGCGCGCGAGCGACGAAAACTAAGCTGAAACTACCTTCTTTCAAAGTGCGAACGCGGCTGCGCTGAAATTGGCTCGGAGAATCGGGCCAACGGTCCGCAGGCCGCCAAGAACGACCTGCGGGCCGTTACCAATGAAAGGAAGTGAGGCCCTTGGGTGATAAATCATCCTGGATGCGAGTGCTCATTACTATTGCCGTCGATTGGCGGTTTGTGATGGCGGTCGTTATCCTGGTCCTTTGCTGCTACTCCGGTAGCACAACCTTCCGGGAGGGTCGCATCCTTCAGGGGGCAACATTAGTTTAGCAAATCGGCAGAACGGAGAGATCGAGCTGCCGGCGTCCCGAATCACTTCACGCCCGCGGCCAGCAGCGTCGTGCTCGTGTGCCGTTGGTGGGCCGTCAGCCGCGGAGGCGGTGGCGGTGCGTAGCTGCGGTAGACCGTGATGTGGAAGCAGGCCTGGTAGAACTCCTCTTCGACATCGATTTTGCCCGCGGTCTGCAGAGGCACCAGCCAGGCGCGCAGCCACGAAATTTCGGAAAGGCTCAAACCCTTCTTGCCGATATCGACCGCGGCGCCGGTCAGATGCGGAGAAGCGGTATCGCCCTCGGCCGGAGCGGCATTGCCGTTCACTGCGATCAGCGCGCGCTGGAAGTCCACGGTACGCACAGCCGAATTGACCTGCAGCGAGCGGTGGAAGCGCGCATAGTGGGCGGCCGCGAGATTGGCGAGCAAGCGGGCGGTCCAGGGACGGCAGTAGCGCCGATTGACAGGAAGATCGGGATTGACCCGCAGCGATGCGCCGGCCGGCAGAGGGACGATATCGCGCGCCGTTTCGAGTTGCTCGAGCTGAGCGTCGTCTTCGATGCGGACCAGGCCTTCGGCATCGTTGCGCTCATTCTGGCGCATCAGCGACGCGAGCGAGCCGCGCAGCGGCGGAACGAAGCGGACACGGCGCAGGGTCTCGATCTTTGCGTGGGTCTCCGGCGACCGCGTTGTGAGAGCCGCGCGGCGGATGTGGGCGCGAATGGCCACGGCCGCCGATGGTTGGGCCGGTCGGCTGTCGTAATTCGAAACGCAGTTGACCGCTGCCGGACTGGCCAGAACCGTGTGAGAGGCGTGCCCGGCCACTGCGCCGCAGTGCAATGAGGCGGTCGTCCGGTGATGGGCATGATGATGGTGCGCAGTGGGGGCGGCGGAAATCGCAGCGGAGGAAAAAACCGGCAACGCCAGC
>Ga0224555_1001343_pt1 | contig 34514 bp, 22 predicted proteins | sample 714S23034metaG_FD_180687 | JGI IMG/M metagenome (GOLD analysis project Ga0224555, IMG submission 180687) | Peat soil microbial communities from Stordalen Mire, Sweden - 717 S2 30-34 | ecosystem: Environmental > Terrestrial > Soil > Wetlands > Peat | place: Sweden: Norrbotten County, Stordalen... | reverse complement strand
TGGGGACTGGTCTGTTCGAGAAGTTGGCGAATAGACTGGTCTTGCGGGTCCATCTGGAGCGCGTGGCGCAGGGCGCCCTCCGCGTCATCCAGGTCGCCACGCTTGAGGTATGCCTTGCCGATCAGCGCGTAGGGCCCGCTGTGGTTGGGGTTCAGCCAAATAGAGCGCTCCAGGGCCGAGATGGCGTCATCCCATGCACCGCGATTCTCGTACGCATCGCCGAGCCGGTAGTAGGCCATGGAAAAGCTCGGATTGGAGGCAACCTCTTTCTGAAACTCGGCAAGAGCCTTGACGTCGTCACCCTGAGACAGCACTGCCTCGCCCAGAATGTAGTGCGCCTGCGGGATGTGCGGGTCGATTTCAAGGGCGCGGCTGGCTTCGGCGGCCGCGCCCGGCGGCAGCTTCGCGCGCAGCATCATCCCGGCGGTCAACAAGTGCGCCGCCGCTGAATCGGGCGCCACCTGAAAGAGCGCCGCGAAGGCCCGCAGGGCTTTCCCGTCCTGGTGTGCCTGCAAGCAGGCGTTGCCCAGCATGAACTCGGCCACCAGCGCCTGCGAGCCGCCCGCCGCGGCCTTCTCAAACCATGGGATGGCTTCCGCATAGCGATGTTCGCTGTACGCTTGCACGCCCGTCTGGTAGGCGCTCGCTTGCAGAAACAAGAGCAGCAGCGGTCCCATGCTTAGTGTTCCAACTGCGCCAATCTCGCGCGCGCGGCCTGCAGGTTGTGCCTGGCCGTCTCCAGCTTCGGATCGATGCGCAGCGCGGCTTCGAATTCGGGAACGGCGTCTCGAAAGCGGCCGAGGCGGGCCAGCACCGCGCCGAGATCGCTGTGCAGAACGGCGTCGTCCCGCCGGAAATCCAACGACTCGCGCAGGTGCGCGGCCGCCTCTTCGAGACGGCCCGCCTCGGCGCGCTCGTCGCCCCACAACCGCAGCACCTCGCCCAAATGTTGCCGCGCTCCCGCATCGCCGGGATTCTCCGCGAGCACCTGGCGGAACGCGGCTGCGGCCTGTTCCCAGCGCTTCTGTTCGGCGAGCGCGTTGGCCAGGTTATAGCGTGCGTTGGTATAACGCGGATTCGCCTGGAGCGCACGCTCAAAGAATCCGGCCGCTTCGATCGCTGTTCCCGCCGAAAGCAGCGCCGCGCCGAGCGTATTCAGCGCCACCACATGGCCGGGCCGCGCCGCGACCGCGCCGCGCAAGTAGGTGACGGCGTCCGCGTTATCGCCGCGCGCCAGCATGAGCGCGCCCAGGTTGAACTGCGACGTGAAGTCCCCCGGATACTTTTCCAGGCGATGGCGCATGATGGCTTCCTGCAGCTCCATGCGGCGGTCCTCGACGGCGCGCGGCAGAACCTGCAGCCAGAGGTGCGCCATCTCGTCGGTGGCCTCGTTCCCGCCGCGCACGCGCTTGGGAGGCTGATTCGGATTGCGCGGATTCGCTGCCGAATTATCGTATTGGTAGCGCATGGAAACCACGGTCCCCTTAGGCAGAAACACGGGTTGTTTGTAGCGGTAGACGGCCTGCCAGTTGGGGTCCCAATCCGGAATGCGGACCAGCCACTTGCGAGTCCCGCCGGGCAATGTCGCATAACCTTCCAGCAGGTGGCCCAGGTAGTGCGCGTGCGGGTAGACGGCGAGCACGTCCAGGTCCATCGGCGTCACAAAGTCGTCGCCGACCGGGAAATCGGCGTCGCCCGCGGGGATATCCAGAGCGCCATCGTGCTCGAGTTGCAGCAACATGGGGTATTTTGTGGCGGGCTGGTCTGTGAAATACAACCCGACGGAAGGCTGCACCAGTTCAGGCTTGCCCGTCGGTTGCATGTGGACATTCAGAACGAGATCGGCGCCGGCATCCGCGCGCCAAGCCATGCCGGCCTGCTCGACCCAGGGAATACCGCCAGGTTTCCAGAAAAGGAAATGGCTGTCGGGGTCGAAAGTGTCCGATTCGATATTGAGGTCCATGCCGGGGAAACCGGCGCCCGGAGCTTTTTCCTGCAGCCGCGCGGAGCGGCTGCGATCGATGAGCAGATTGGCGTGGTGTACGGCGCGCATGTTACCCGGGCGGATCTCGATGGCCTTCACCCAGCGGGTGCCCGGCATTTTCAGCGGCAGTACAAAATTCCAGTATTGGTTCGGACCGCCGGCGGACAACTGGTAAGGGGCGGTGGCCTCGATCACCAGGTCCGGTTCGCCAAGCTGCCACCCCGGTACGAACTTTGGAAGTGGAGGCGCGTCGGCCGGCGAACCGGCCGGAGCGCCCTGCCGGACCCAATCCTCGATGGTCCGGATCTGCTCGACCGTCAGGCGCCGCTCATCCTGAAAGTCTCCGTAGCCTGCCTCGGGCAGCCATGGCGGCATGTATCGGCGCTTGAGGAGCGGGACCATTTGCGCGCCATGCTTGCGGACGTCGGTGTAGGTAAGCAATGGGAACGGCCCCGGCTCTCCCGGACGATGGCAAGGCGCGCAGGAGTGATAAACGATGGGCGCGATTTGCTTGTAGAAGGTAATGGGATCGGCATGCAGGGGTAGCGCGCACGCGGCCAGCGCGAGGGTTGCGCCACACTTTGGCCGCCTAAAAGGCGTCCCCAGAGGGGACCCCGGCCATGATTGGCGGCCCCACATCCCGACCGGCATAACTTACCGCTTACCCACGTTTGGATCGATTTTCGCGGCTAGCGCCATTTCCGCCTCCGCTTCGGCTGTCTTCTTCTCCTGTTCCAATGCCAGCCCCAGGCTGTAGTGAAGAGAGGCGAATAGAGGGTTTACGTCGATCCCTTCGCGATAGATCTTAATAGCGTCTTCGTACTGGCCTTTCTCATAGAGCGCGCCGCCCCAGTTCAAATAGGCCAAAACATAATCGGGATCGATTTCTATGGTGCGCCGGTATTCGGAAATTTCCTCCGCGTTGCCCGTCGCGCCATAGGCGACTGCGAGGTTGAAGTGGGCGCCGGCGTCCCGCGGATAGAGCTGGGTTGCAATGGTCAGAATCCCGGCACTAACGGCCGGATTGCCGCCTTGCCCATACGCTGCGCCGAGCCAAGTCAGCGCGCGCAAAAGATGCGGATAGATCTTCAAGGCTTCGAGCAATTCGTCGATGGATTCCTGGTGCTTGCCTTGCTTCCGCAGGTCCATCGCCTTGTTGAATACCGCTTCGGCGTCCTCGCGGAAATTCCGCGGCATTCTCTGAAGGATGACGTACTTTCCGTTTGCTTCGACGACGCCGGAGATCTCTCCCGGCTGGAGCGTCAGCGCTGCCGCGGACCACGCCGGATCGAACTGGCTGGTGTCGAGATCCCCCAGATAGCCGCCATTGATTGTGCCGCGGTCGATCGAATTGGCCCGGCTCAGTTCGAAGAAAGATCCTCCCGATAGAAGCTGCTGACGGATTGCCTGTGCTTTTCCTTGGTCGTCCAAAACAATCTTGCGGAGAAACAGACGCTGGGGAGCGATCGTGGTTCGCCATGCCGGGTTATGCGCCGCCACTTCGGTCTTTTGCCCCGGCTGGACGCGAATCCAGTGTTCCGCTATGACAAACGCGCCGCGTGTCTCGGTCGCCATATGGCATCCGACGCAGCCCGTGATCCGATTCACCGGGCACAAACCCGCATGTTTCGTCACTGTCGCGCTATGGCATCGCAAACACGTTTTTTCGGACCTGGCGACCAGCACAGGACGGGGCGCATCCCGATGCGGGTCGTGACAGTTTGTGCACGTGATCTCACCGGCGCTTTGACGCCAGCACTCGCTGTTTTTCAACGCCGTCACTTGATCGGAAATCAGCACGTCGTCCGGCATGGGGTCTTCGACGACGCTGGAGCCCGCATGACATTGAGAGCATGGCCGCATCCGTTCGGCAACGGGCAGCTTGTCCGGGTTCAATATACGGAGGTCGCGCGAGTGGGCGCCGAGCGCGGCTAAATGCGGCTGGCCTGGGCCATGGCAGTTCTCGCAAGCGACTCCGGTCTCGACTCGCGTTCCGTGAGTTCGCGGCGCGCCGTGGCACCCGAGACATCTCATTTCCAGGTATGGAGTCAATACCCGGCCCATGGCCGTTTCATAGGTCGTGGGCTTCTCTTCGGGAAAACCGAGCGAGAACGCCAGCCGGTTCTGCTCCGCATAGTGGAAGTACCGGGCTTCGAGCAGTCGCGCACGCGGCAGGGGCAAGCCGTCCAGAGCCGGAACGCGCAAGAGAAAACTGAGGCCATGGCGGTCCCCGCCCACCATGGTTTCAACCGGAAAATCGAGCTCCGGTTGCCCCGGCATTTGCACTTTGTATAGCAAGGTCTGGCCTGTTCTCTTGAGCTCGTACTTGATCTCCGGCGCCGGCCCCTCCTGGTGCGTTTCGTCGTACTTCGCCGGAACTTGTTGGTCGGGAGCAACGCCCCGCCAGGTCCGCGCCATGTTCGTGCGCAGGTGCGACATAGCGATGTTCTTGTGGCAGCCGGCGCACACGTCGCGCCCCACATAGCCGCTTCCGCCGGCGCTGCCGAGCGAGGGGACCATCAGCAGCAAGTAGAACAGACGCGCCGATCTCATCCCAGCCCCTTACTCTCAACGACAGTCCCGGCTCTAGTTGCCTTCACGCCCACAATTCTATCCACAATCCCGCGTGGCTTCAATACTTCGTTTTCAACATGCCACGCGTTGGAGGGCGGGCAATCTTGCCCGCAGCCGGCTTTCAGCCGGCTCTGGCCGCCTGAAAAGGCGGCTGCGGCCAAGATTGGCCGCCCTCCAAGGCGATGCTGCGCAAATCGACCCACTACCAGCGTGCTCAATCCGGCAATCGCAGTTGGATATTCTGCGGCATGAAGCGCAGATACTCCCGAAGCGCGTTGCGGCTTTCCGCTTCGTGTCCGGCCCTCCTATAAAGCTGGGCCAACTCGAGGTAAGCATCCGGCCGGGACGGATCGAGTTCTATACTTCGCTTTAAATCCTTAACCGCTTCCTCCATCTTGCCCGCACGTTCGAGCGCCGCTCCCAGGCAATAGACATAGCGCGCGTTGGTGGGTTCCTGCGTGGACGCACGCATGTACATGCGGATGGCGAAGTCCGTCTGTCCTTGCGCCAGCAAGACGGAACCGAGATCGGCCTCCACTGCCGAATCCTGCCTCTGTTGCGGGGGCAACTGGGAGAGAATCCGATATGCCTCCTGCAGGTCGGGCGCGGTGTGTGTGTTTGCCGCCCGATCGAAATAAGCCAGGCCGAGGTCGCGGCGGGCAAGCGCGGGATCCGGTTCGCGCCACGCCTTCAGCTCGGGATTAGCGTCACCCGCTTCGGGCTGCTGCGCGCGCGGCAGGCGCGGAATGCTGTGATCCGTGACGGCGGAATGGGCCACGTTAGTGGGTCGAAGCCGGGGCATGTGACAGCTCACGCATTCGGCGGCTGCCTGATGACGCCCCGCCGCGAAGAGATCGTTATGGCAGGAGAGGCATACCCGCCGGACGACCTGCGCCCGGTCCGGCTCGCCGGCATGCGGGTTGTGGCAAGTGCCGCACCACAAGCGGCCGCCACTCTGCCGGGCGCACTGGCTTTGGGCCAGCAGTTCGCTCTGGCTCACCGCCCGCAGCGTGCCGGGAGCGGCAGTCCTCAGGTAGGTGACAAAAACGCTCTCGGTGGTCTGGCCCGGCTGGAAGTCCCACCAATCGCGGCCGGGATTCAGTATCCGGACTTCTCCTTCCAGGTGGCATTGCTCGCATACGCTGTCACGGCGGCTCGGGGCTAACTTGGCAGGGTTCACGATGGATCCCGCGACGGGGTTCTTGAGGTGCGCGGCGGGCGAACCATGGCACCGTTCGCAAGAGATCGCGGTGAAGGGAGGATCTCCGAACTGGTTCGTGGTTCCCCCAATGAAGTTCACTGTGCCGGTGTGGCAGAATAGGCAGCCGCTGGTGATCTGGTGCGTGAAATCGAGATGCGCTTCCGTCTCGTAACCCGGCGTCAGGTCCCAGCTCTTGGTTTGCGTGTAGTAGGATGCCGGCGATTGATATAGGTATCGCCCCAACCGGACCATGTAGCTGTATCCGACTATGCCGTCCCCCACGGAATATGCTACGGAATATTTGGCAATCACGCCACGCTGTTCCAGCTTATGCTCCAGCAGCGCGCCGCGCCGCTGGATAGTGATAGTGCTCCCCGATAGTTTGTGAACGATGCGGCCTTCCGTAAAAACAGACGGGGGACCTAAGGATCTGCCCATCGGGGAGTGCTCGAAGGCGGCGGCTTCGGAGGGGTGGCAGCGGGCGCAAGTATCCTCGGCGCGAACTGGCGCAAGCGAGGCGAGCAGCAGAACGCAGGCCTTGAGCCGGTGCATGGAAGTATTATCGCAAAGCCTTAGCGCCAAATATGAAAAAGGCCGGCAGAGCGTTTGCCCTGCCGGCCCGGTTTTTTTGGGGAACCGCTTCCTTACGGTCGCGGTTCGGTAACGGTCGTTGCCGCTGGCGGTTAGAACTTGAGGGTTCCGGAGAACTGCACCGTCCGCATTCCGACGCCATTGTTTCCGCCGAAAGCTATGCCGGTGATCTGGCCGGCCTGGGGACTCGTGACGTCGCTATTCGGGTTGCCGAGGTTGGTGTGGTTGAAGAAGTTCCGCGAATCCATGCGGAGTCCGAATGAGACGCGCTCCGTGATATGGAACTGCTTCATCATCGAGAAGTCGAAGTTGATGAAATGCGGACCGATCAGCGTATCGATCGGGTAGTTGCCGAATGTGTCGCCCGCCGGGTACGCATATGGGCCGGACGTACACACCTGATCGGGGCAGCCCATGATCCATTGGTTGCGATTCTGCGTCGCTGGATACACACTTCCGCTTCCCACATCGGGGCGGTTGTTGGGGCCCGCACCCGGTTTCAAAGCCGCGCCGAAGTTGTCTATAGTTGGCGAGAAAGGAATGCCGCTGTAAAACGTGGTGATCGCACTGACGGTCCAGCCGCCCAAAGCGAGGTCCACGCCCTTGTTGGCGCTGGAACCGAACTTCTTGCCGTGCCCAAAGGGGACATCGAAGTTTTGCGCGATGGTCACTTGGTTGTGCGGTAACAGGCTGCTTTGCCCATAGCCACTAGCCCCGTTCTGGGGGCCATAGAGAAAGTAGTAATTGGTATCGTAGGGCCCGTCCCAAGTCTTAAGCTGCTGGTAGGTGTAGTTGCCTTGGACGGTCCAACCGCTCAAGGCTTTTATCGTGAGAGTAGACTGGAAGGAGTTGTATTGTTGGTTGGTGCAGTTGCAATAGTAGCCCAAGCTCTGCGTCCATCCGTACAGCGTGGCGTACGTCTGTGTCGCCGTTTCGGTGGTTGGATTCCAGATAGCCTCATTCGGGTTAACGGTATTACCGGTGCCGATCCAGCCGTGGCGCGTTGAGTTGCCCACATAGCCGCCGGAAACCGCGATCTTGTCCGTGATCTGCCGCTGGATAGTGCCGTTGTATTGGTAGACCACCGGCATAGTCATGGTATCGGGCCGGAACTTCGGCGAGATCCCGTTGGGGAGCGGGAAAGTCCCATTCGAGCTGACCGTGATGGGGGCGAGAGTCACCGGTCCCTGGCTGAGATTAAACACGGACGCGAACGGTTGCGAGGCCGGGTTGTTCATCTGCTGGTAGTCCAGCACCGGCGGGTTCTGCGTCACGTTGTGCCCAAACGTGGAGCCAAAAGTTCCCAGATTATACGACCAGCCATACCCCGCGCGGACGACGGTTTTCTTGTCGATTTGGTAAGCCAAGCCAATCCTCGGCGCCAAATCGTGCCAGTTCGTGGTTTGGATGCCATGCGAAGAAACGCCTCCCACACCGAAAACGTACATCAGGCCGTTGGACAAATCCAGTGTGGCGCCATTTCCCGCGGCATTCACGGATTCCGGAAACACCATTTCCCACCGCACACCCAGCGAGGCCGTTAGCTTGGGCGTCACGCGCCATTGATCCTGGCCGTAGAAGAAGAAGCGCTTCTGGCGCTCCTGGGCGTTGGTGCTGGAACTGACATACCGGTCGAAGCTGGACGTGCCTCCCAACAGGAACGTGGCCAGTCCGAGACCGTCGACGGGGCTTGCGCCGACGGAGCTGACCTCGCCGGTATAGTTGCCATTGAAGTACAACTCGCCAGCCCGGTGACTGTCGCTGGGAACCCGCAAGTTCATGGCATACCGTAAATCCGTGCCGAATTTGAAGCTGTGGTTGCCATGGATCTTGGTCACGTTATCGATGAACTGAATCTGCCGTTCGCTCTGGGTCAACGGGCAATTGCATTGGTTGACCCCCAAGCCGTATCCCAGCTTGTTATCCCCGACACCAGCGTCTTGGATATCGAAGTAAGGCATGCCGGAAGTGTAGGTTTTGTCCAAGTTCAAGCCCGGAATGCCCGCTGTGGTGGCTGGGTCCGTACCGTAGCCGTTGGGCACGTCGGAGACGTGATACCGCATGTAGCCCAGCCGGAATTCATTCACGAGGGTCGGACTGATTGTGTTGGTCCAACCTATGGCAAGACTTTGGTTCAGCGCGCTGGAATCGCCTGCGTAGTTGCCGAAGTTGGGGCCGCCAGCCTCCAAGCCGAATGCGCCCGGGGCCTGCTCGGTATAGGCAGCATAGCTGTAACGGCCGAAAATCGAGTTCTTCTGGTTCAAGTAGTAATCCCAGCGGGTGTTCCACAGGTTGCCGGTAATCGCGACGTCGCCGCTGGCATCGTAGTTATTGGCGTAGGTGGCCCCGCCTGGCAGAGTCGACGTGTTCGGCAGCGGCCAAAAAGCCATGATCGCAAGGGCCTGCGGGCTCAAACGGGTCTGGGGGATCACATTGCCGGGGAACATCTCGCGGCCGACGCCGGTACTCAGGTTGCCGCTGGCCGGATCGTAGATTTGGTTGTTCGGGCTGGCGGCCAGAAAATCGCCCAGATTCCCGGTGCGGGCTTGTGCGTCGGGCACCGACGTGAGAACGGACCCCCCCAGCGCTTGGCGGTTCAATTGCGCATCGGCGAAGAAGAACAGCTTATCCTTGATTATCCTGCCGCCAATCGCTCCGCCAAACTGGTTCTGCCGGTAAACCGGGTTCGCGTTCGTAAAGGGGTTCCTGGCAAAGTCTTGAAAGCCTGGGGTACTCACTTGCAGGTATTCAAAGGCATCCCCATGGAAATCGTTGGTGCCGGATTTGGTCGAGTAGCTCGCAATTCCTCCGCCCGTGTACGAGAATTCGGCATCGAAGTCCTGGTTGGCTTGCTTCACCTCCGCAACCGAGTCGAAGGTCGGGTTGACCACGATAATCCCAAGGATGGGATCTTGGTTGGTGGTTCCGTCCAACTCGTATCCCATGGCGTCGAAGACTTGGCCATTCACGACCATCTGCACGCTGCCCTGCGGGTTTTCATCCGAGGCGTGCGCCCAGCCAAACGGCACTGTTCCCGGATTCAACAACTCGAAGGCCTGCAGATTGCGCCCGACGCTTGGCAGTTCTTCGATTTGATGGGCGTCGAAGGTTTGGGCGACGTCGGCGCGGTCCGCCTGCAGTAGCGGAGCGGTGGCGGTCACGTCCACTTCCTGGGTAACGCTGCCAACCTGCATGGCGACATCGAACCGCGCGACCGCGTCGACTTGTACCGTGATCGCGTTGGAGACCGTTTTCTGAAACCCGGATGCTTCAATGCTCACTTGGTATCGGCCTGGGATGAGTTGGCCCTTGGTATAGTTGCCAGACTCGTTCGTCGTTACGTCTGATTTCGTACCCTTTTCTACGTCTGTAATGGATACCTTGGCATTGCTGACAGCAGCACCTGTGGGGTCCGTTACGGTTCCAACGATAGTGCCAAAGACCTGTTGTGCGCTTAGGGTTCCACTAAAACAGAACAGCGCGAAAGATACGCATAAGGCGAACGAAGCCGATTTGTGCAGACTGAGCATCTTGATCTGATCTCCCTCTTTTGTGGAAAACTTCCACGTATTGAATGCCAAACTAACCTGATTTTGCTACCCACGCTCGTGCAATCCAATCCTTCACAAGTTTGGATCGAATGGTTTGAGTGAATAATAGATCTTTAGTAGAGGCAGAGCAAGTGCCAAGTGTGTTTGTTACGGTTAAAATATATAAGTGTTTATGTTGCATGGCTTTACGCGTACGTTACGCCGGCACGTTACTTGCAGAGCAGGGCGGATGTACGTGTTTAACGTAACGTTGGTACGCGCCCGGGGCGGGACTCCTTTCCGGTCGGGGTGGGGCCGCGACCCTCCAATGTGATGAAAATCGGTGTGTGGAAGGGGCAGGCCCTCGGGTACCCTCTGGGCCCGGCCGCCTCTCAGGCCGCCCTAAGGCCAATACTGTTCACTTTGGTGGGGCAGACCATCGCATTTTGTGGCCTGCCGCCTTCCGGGAGCGTTGGCAGGCGACATAAAACGATCGCCTGCCCCACCGAAACATCATTAAGTGAACAGCATTGGCCCTAAGGCGCGTCCCGGAGGTTGTGCCCGGCCAAGTAGAGCACCGTCCGCCCGCCAGGAAGTTGAACGGTATTGACGGGGATGCAATAATACGAGTACGCGGCGCAAGTTCCGGCGATTGCCGCCGGTCCCTGCCAGTTGTTTCCAGAGACACACTCGATCCCCATTCGTCGTCAACATGAATAGCCGGCAAACCGCGATTCATCGCAGGCAGTTTATCAAGTCGCTATGCGCGGCCGTCCCAGTCTTTTCTTTCGATCAGCTTGTCATGGGGCTGCCTCTCGGCGTGCGGTTTGTGAATGTGGCGCGGGAGGCTGGCTTGCAAGCCAAGACCATTTTTGGGGGTGAAAAAAAGAACAAATTCCTGATGGAGACCACCGGCTGCGGATGCGCATTCTTCGATTACGACAACGATGGCTGGTTGGATATTTTCCTGGTGAACGGCACGCGGTTCGAGGCCGATTGGAAGGCGGCTGAAGCTCCCGTAAGCCGGCTTTACAAGAATAACCGCGATGGCACATTCACCGACGTCACCATCGCATCGGGCATTGGGCGCACGGGTTGGGGCCAAGGGTGCTGCGTGGGCGATTATAACAACGACGGCCACGACGACCTGTTCGTCACTTATTGGGGCGATTGCGCGCTGTGGCGCAACGAGGGCAACGGCACGTTTACCGAAGCCGCCAAAAAGGCCGGCATCACCACCAATCCCGGCAACGGGCAGCGCCGCTGGAACACCGGCTGCGCCTTCGTGGATTATGACCGAGACGGCCATCTCGACCTGTTCATCGCCAACTACATCGATTTCGATCCAAGAACCGCGCCGCTTCCGGAATCCGGCCCGTGCCTCTTCAAGGGGATCGTGGTGGCGTGCGGCCCGCCAGGACTCGCCGGCGGCAAGAACATCCTGTTTCACAACAACGGCGACGGCACCTTCACGGATGTCAGCCAACGGGCCGGGATTTTAAAGACGCAGGGCACCTACGGGCTGGGCGTGGTCGTTTCCGACTTCGATAACGACGGCTGGCCCGATATCTATGTGTCCAACGATTCCACATCCTCGGCGCTGTACCGCAACAATCACGACGGCACTTTCTCGGAGATCGCCATCGAAGCGGGTGTGGCCTTTAGTCCGGACGGGAAGCCGCAGGCGGGCATGGGCGTGTCCGTGGCGGATTACGACGGCGACGGCAGATTCGACATCGTCAAGACCAACTTCGCCGGCGACACCTCCAGCCTGTATCACAATTTGGGGAACAACTTCTTCGAGGATACGACTTTTCAGGCCGGACTCGGCCGCAACACCCGCTTCATGGGCTGGGGTGTGGGGTTCTTCGATTTCGACAACGACGGCTGGCCGGACATTTTGACGGTGAACGGCCACGTGTACCCGGAAGTGGGACAGCCCAACGACGAGCAAGGCTACCGGGAGCGCAAGGTGCTCTACCGCAACCTGGGCAACGGCCGGTTCGCGGACGTGTCCCACGACGCCGGGCCGGGAATTCTGGAGCCGGCGTCCGCGCGCGGCTGCGCTTTCGGCGATTTCGATAACGATGGCGACGTGGACGTGCTCGTCAACTGCATCAACGACACGCCGCAACTGCTGCGCTGTGACAGCCAGGTGAAGAACAATTGGCTCAAGGTGAAGACCATCGGGGTGAAATCGAATCGCTCCGGCATCGGCGCACGGATCTACTGCACGCCCGCCGGCGGACGCCGGCTGATGGATGAAGTGCGCAGCGGCGGCAGCTATATTTCGCAGAGCGATCTGCGGATACATTTCGGCCTCGGCGGTGCGCAAAAGGCGGATTTGGAGGTCCATTGGCCCAGCGGCCAGGTGGACCGGGTCGGCGGCGTGAAGGCAAATCAGGTGGTGACTGTAACGGAAGGGAACACTTAGGTGGGGCAGACCATCGCCTTTTGTGGTCTGCCGCCTTCGGCGATGGCAGACGACAAAAACCGATCGTCTGCCCCACCTAAGTGGACAGCGTTGCAGCTAGGCCGGATTATGCCGAGGGCGTGCCTTCGGCGGGAGCAAAGAACACAAGTAAGGTCAGGTTTTCGGCGATATCGTGGAAGCGGTGCTCGACCCCTGCCGGCACGTAAACGACGCTGCCCGTGCGAACCGCTTGGTCTTCATCCCCTACCCGGATCGATGCACGTCCGGCGGCGACATAATAGACTTCGTCCTCCATGTGCGGCTGCTGTCTATCTTCCTCACCCACACTCAACGAGTATATACCGGCGCTGAGTGAAGGAGCCCGCAGGAACTCCAGGTACGACCATTCGAGCCTGGCCCGGCGGCGCTCGATTTCCTCCACCTGAAAGAGATCCATGCTTAAGTATAACAAGCGATCGAATTGAACATTAGACACCAGCCAGGACACGCCACACGCAGCTCGGCGCTGCGGCTCGGCCGCATCGCGTCCGGCGACGGCTGGCGCGGCGACCCGGCGGCGCACGCCCGGATACAGGCAATGTTCGTATGTTCTTCGCCTTCAGCGCCACCGAACTCCTCGTGACGTTACCACGTGACTTGACTCGTCAAAGCGTTTGTGATTTCATGCGATCTGGAGAACGTTACACATGATCGATCTGGAAACAGCGCGTAGGGTCATTGCCGCGGCGGAGCAAAAGGCGGAGGAAATCAAGCAACCGATGAATATCGCCGTGGTGGACGGGGGCGGGAATCTGGTCGCGCATGTTCGTATGGACGGGGCCTGGATCGGGAGTATAGATATTTCCATCAACAAGGCTTTCACGTCGCGCGCCTTCGATATCGCGACCAAAGATCTCGCTCACCACTCCCAGTCTGGCGGGCAGTTCTTCGGTATTCACGCTTCGAATCATGGACGGATCATGATCTTTGCCGGGGGCATACCGCTCAAAGAAGACGGAAAAGTAGTGGGGGCAATCGGCGTCAGCGGTGGCTCGGGCGAGCAAGACCACGCGGTGGCCGAGGCGGGTGCGTCCGTAGTTCGATGATCCTGGGCCTGTATGCGCGGGCAGACCAGCGTGCCCGCTTTGGTGGGGCAGACCATCGCACTTTGTGGTCTGCCGCCTGCGGGGAGCGTTGGCAGGCGACATAAAACGATCGCCTGCCCCACCGAAACATCATTAAGTGAACTGCATTGGGGTTAGGACTAAAGTTCCGCCGCTAAGCCGCCGATACAACCAGAGGCGCGTGCCCGGCTCGGCGTCCGACCCTTTCAATGCCCAAGGTTGATGTAACTTGGTCCGCCAGGCGGGCCGCGATCGTCATTTCGATTCTGTCCCTGTCGCCGTTCGGCATTGGCGCGGCGCACGCCCAGCCGCATCCGGCGGTTCTGACGCGCATCGGCCACATCCGGCGCCTTTCGCCCGAAGAGGCCGATCGCGGCTACGCCATCCACCTTCGCGCGGTAGTCACCTACTACGATTGGGAAATGGGCGACTTGTTCATCCAGGATGCAACCGGCGGCATATGGATAGATCCTGATCCCGACAGGCTTAACCTGCATGCCGGTGACCTGGTTGAAGTCGATGGGGTAACCGAGACCGGGTACTTCTCGCCCGATATCGCCAAGGCCCGCATCCGCAGTCTCGGTCCAGGACGTTTGCCGAAGCCTAAGCGGGTCTCTAGCGAAGAATTGGCCTCTGGCCGGGACGACGCCGCGTTGATCGCCGTCGACGCCGTGGTGCGATCGGCCACCGAGCATAATGGCAAGCTGACATTAAGTGTCGCTTTGGGAGGGCTCGAGATCCAAGCCACCGTACTGCAGTATCGTCCTCTCTCCGTGAATATCGCGGACGCGAAAGTACGGATTTCCGGCGTTCTCAGCGGGGTTTATAGTGGGAACAACCAATTCATGGGATTCCAGCTTCTGGTGCCCAACGGCGCCGCCGTCGAGATCCTGGAGCCTCCGTCCGGCCAGTTGTTTTCTTCGCCGGTGCGCAGCGTTCGTCTTTTGCTGAAACAGACGCCCGCGGGCGTCTTCACGCACCGCGTTCACGTGCGGGGAGTGGTGACCTATCAGCAGGATGGAAAATCCGTCTGGATCCGGGACGCAACCGGCCCTCTATTGATCAACACGCGCCAAGCGGAGCGGTTGAGGCCCGGCGATCTGATCGAAGCGGTGGGGTTCCCTGCGCCGGGTGAGTACACCCCGATCCTTCGGGACGCCGCCTTCCAGAGGATTTCGGGCAGCGCCGCTCCCGAACCTTTCGACGTCCAGCCACAGCAACTGCTGAAAGGCGATTTCAACACGGACCTGGTTCGCCTGTCGGGTCGGTTGCTCGACCACACCTCGCAAGGTCTCCGCGTGTTACTGGAGTTGCAGTCGCCGGGGGGGACGTTCGATGCGGAGGTGCGCAGCGAGGCAAAGCACGGCATTCCGGATTTGTTGAGGAATGGCAGCCTGCTGCAACTGACCGGGATTTCCATGCTGCACGTGGACGATAACAAAGTGCCGCGTAGCTTCACCATTCTGGCGCGCTCGCCGGATGACATTCGGGTGTTGGAACGGCCCTCCTGGTGGACCATCGGACGGGCTCTGCTGGGGTTGGGGATGTTGGCCGCCGCCATCGTGGCCACATTCGCTTGGGTGGCGTTCCTGCGGCGGCAAGTCCGGCGGCAGACCGCGGTGATAGGCAATCGCCTCCGCAGCGAGGCGGCTCTTGCGCAACGCTACAAGGAGCTGGTGGAGAACGCCAACGATATCATTTGCACGTTCGATGCCTTGGGTATTCTCAGTTCGTTCAACAAAGCCGGCGAGCGGCTTTCCGGCTACGGCCGGGACTCGGTTCTGGGCGCGAGTATCGCCCGGCTGTTGGCCCCGGAGAGCCGGGAGGCTCTGCGGGGAGCGTTGTCGCGCGCCAGCAGTGGCGAAACACCCCCGGCCTGCGAATGGGCGCTGTTGGCGCGGGACGGCAGCCGGCTGCCGCTGGACGTCAGCCTGAAAGTCATCCGGGAACCCGGCAAACCGGTCCGCTTCCAGGCCATCGCCCGCGACATCACGGAGCGCAAACGGGTGGAAGAGGCGTTGAACAAGGCCAAGCTGGCTGCGGAAGCTGCCAGCCGCACCAAAAGCGAGTTCTTGGCGAACATGAGCCACGAGATCCGCACCCCCATGAACAGCGTGATGGGGATGACCGCATTGGCGCTCGAAACCGCGCTGACGCCCGAGCAGCGCGAGTATCTGGAGATCGTACAGGGATCCGCGGACAATCTGCTGACGATCATCAATGACATCCTGGACTTCTCCCGGATTGAAGCAGGCAAGCTGACCCTGGATTCAGTCCCCTTCCGGCTGGGCGACACCATCGAGCAGGCGGTGAAAGCGCTGGCGGTGCGCGCTCACCAGAAAGGCCTGGAACTGCTTTGTGAAATCCATCCGGCGGTCCCCGGCGAGATCGTCGGCGACCCGATCCGGATCGGCCAAGTCCTCGTCAATCTGCTCGGAAATGCCATAAAGTTTACGAACCGGGGCGAGGTGGAACTGCGCGTAACCAGCGAGCCAACCGGGCAGGACCAGGCGCGGCTGCACTTTGCAGTGCGCGATACGGGTATCGGCATCGCCGCGGAGAAGCATAAGTCGATATTCGAAGCGTTTTCTCAAGCGGACGGATCGACTACTCGCACCTACGGCGGAACAGGTTTGGACCTCACCATCTCGGCGCGGCTCGTGGAGTTGATGGGGGGCCAACTCTGGGTCGAGAGCGAACTGGGACAGGGCAGTTGCTTCCATTGCACGCTGCCGGCGTCGGTAGTCTCGGGTCGCGGCCAGGAACCGGAGGAACACACCGGACTGCACGGAGTGCGCGTGCTCATCGTGGACGATAACGCTCGCAGCCGGCGCATCCTGGCGGAGATGCTGCAGCGCCGGGGGATGCTCGGAGTTTCGGCTGCCGACAGCTCCCAGGCTATCATGGCGATTGCGGAAGCCAATACGTCGGGGACGCCATTCGGCTTGGCCCTGGTGGATTCCAGCGTGCCCGGCTTGGACAGCCTGGGCTTGGGGAGCGCACCCGTGATTCTGCTGGCGTCCCCCGGCCAACCAGGCGGCGCGGCCCCCGGTCGCGAAGTTGCGGCGAGCATTACCAAGCCCGCCAGTGAGTCTCAACTCGAGAAAACAATGCGCAGGGTGCTGACCGGCGGCGGGGCTCCGCAAACGGAAGCGCGGCCTTTGTTCCAGCGCGCCCGTACCCAGGGGCCGCGGCTCAGAGTTCTATTGGCGGAAGACAACGCTTTGAACCAAAAGCTCGCCGTCCGGTTAATCGAAAAACAAGGTCACACGGTTTCGGTTGTCTGCAACGGACGCGACGCGCTCGACGCATTAGAACAGCAGGCGTTTGACCTGGTCGTGATGGACGTGCAGATGCCCGGCATGGACGGCTTAGCCGCCACGGTCGCGATCCGCGAGAAGGAACAAGCCACCGGCGAACACATCCCCATCATTGCCATGACCGCGCATGCCCTGGCCACAGACCGGGAGCGGTGTTTGGCCGCCGGCATGGACGGCTACGTGTCCAAGCCCATCCGGGTGCGAGATCTCAACTCGGAGATCCGTCGCTTGGAACGGAAGAGCGCCTGACATTGCCCAAGGAGTCCGCAATCCATCGTCACCGGGCAGGCAGTGTGAAATGTCACATTGCTGGTAGGAACTGAGACGTTCGGCCCGACTGCATTTTTACACTATCCTTATACTGCGAGGGTCATACCCGAAGCTATGCCGGCGACGTTACCGATGTTACGGAATTCCGAATGCAGGGCTTGAAGGCTTTGGCAGGAAGTCTCTTTAAGGCGCCAGCTTGTCCACGCGACGCGGCCAAATCTCTTGGAATGAAACGCTTCCGGGTTACCGGAGCTTGTCTGGCATAGTACCGGAACCGTGTTGTGGCACCGTGTTGTTGACATTTGGCTGGGCCGGGTATACCCTTGTGTAGCTTCAGTTGCGCCTCAATAAGCGCCAACCGGCATGCGCCCACCGGGAGCGCTTTGTTCTAGTTGTGATGCAGGCAGGAGGGGAAATGGCAGTACTGACAAGACGATCGCTTTTGGGCACAACATTCCTGGTACTAGCGGCAATCGCGACGCCGATGGCTACCAGAGTGCAAGCGGCATCGCCGGCATATGCAAACTTCGAGCCATCGCAGACCAATCCGATCCGTCTCTCGGCGGATGGCACGCGCTTATTTGCCGTCAATACCGCAAATAATTCGTTGTCCGTGTTCAATGTAACAACGCCAGCCCAGCCCACGTTGCTGGTCGAGATCCCAGTCGGGCTGGGGCCCGTCTCGGTCAACCCGTTGTCGGACGATGTGGCTTGGGTGGTCAACCAGGTTTCCAATAGCATCAGTGTGATTTCCGTGTCAAAGGGCATCGTCACCGCCACCATCAATGTGAAAGTGCCGATAGTGCCCTTAGCGACAGGTATGAGTGGGGGAGAGCCGATGGACGTCGTATTTGCCGGCGCTCTGGCCTACGTGAGTGTCTCCCGCGCCCATCAGATCGCGGTGTTCAATACCACTACCCTGGCTCCGGAGACCACAGTCAACCTATTCGGGGACAGCCCGCGAGCCATGGCGGTCAGTCCGGACGGTAAGACAATCTATGCCGCCCTTGCTCTGGCTGGAAACGGCACCACGCTGATCCCGACTCCTACTGCGCCGCCGCAATGCGGCACGGCTGGCCAGCCGCAGTGCGTTCCCCCCATGAATCCGGCCCTGCCGCCACCGCCGATAGCGGGACTCATCGTCGCCGCCAACGACCCCACGTGGCACCCCTCGGTCATCAAGTATACGATGCCGGCCAATGGCGTGGCAGCCATCAAGACGGGCGCCACTCCTACTATTTCCTATTACTCAAACGTGGGCGCCGTCAACCTGGGTCTGGCCGTGAACCCGGTCAACGGCGACCTCTACGTGGCCAACACCGAAGCGCTCAACACTACCAATTTCGAAGAGAACCTGTGCGGACACTTCGTGACTAACCGCATTACACACATAACAGTCGCTACCGGCACCGTCAACCTACCGTGGGATCTGAATCCGACGGTCACCTATGGCTGCACGCCCAGTACGGCCGATCTCAGCATCGCCCTGGCACAGCCGGCCGGCGTACTTGTCGACCCCAGTGGCGCCTTCATGTACGTGGCGGCCTTCGGCACGGACCGCGTGGCCAAGGTGAATACCAGCGGAAGCGTATTGGGCTTCGTGGACGTTTCGCTGCATCCCACGAATCCGGCGCAAGTGGATCCCGCCAACAAGCGCGGACCCAGGGGCCTGGCCCTCAATCCCGCCGCCCAGACATTGTATTCCCTCAACCGCATCTCCAACACCATTTCGGTTATCTCAACCTCCACGTTCAACAGCGTAAGCAAAGAGGTTGCGGTCGGCACCGATCCCACACCAGCGGGCATCAAAGCCGGACGCGGCTTTTTGTACGATGCGAAACTCTCCGGAACCGGCACGGGCGCCTGCGCCGGCTGCCACATAGACAGCGAAATGGATCACCTGGACTGGAACCTGGGATCTCCCACCTCCGACATAACCAGCTTCGCGCAGGACGGGCAAACCTTTCTGTATCACCCCATGAAGGGGCCCATGTTCACGCAGCCTCTGCGGGGCTTGCAGAGCCTGGCGCCCTATCATTGGAGGGGAGACAAGCCGGATTTCGCCGCCTTCAACGCGGCTTTCCAGGCCCTGATGGGAGGCACGCAGATCAGCGATGCGAACATGACCACTTTCACTACTTTCATTAATAGCGTCCTGTACCTGCCCAACCCCAACCAGAACCTGGATCGTAGTCTGCCCACTTCCCTGAACGGCGGAAATCCCGTGGCCGGCCAAACCGATTTCTTAACTGTTGCCGCCAGCACCCCTGGTCCGGTCACTTGCAATGCCTGCCATGCCAGCGCTCCCGGTCCGGGCACCAACCTGCTGATCCGGCCCGCCATCGACACAGGGGCCGAGCAGCCCATGAAGATCCCGCAATTGAGGTCTATCTACCAGAAGCTGCTGCTCGACAGGGCGGCCGCCACCACCATCGATGGCTTTGGCATGGTTCACGATGGCAAGACGGACACTATGACCGCCTTCTTGACGGCTCCGTCCTTTGTCAACTACACGGCAACCGAGAAAAACGATATAGCCGCATACTGCCTGACGTTCGATACCGGGACGGCTCCGGCTGTGGGGTATACGCTCACTCTGACGTCGGCCACCCTCACTGCGGCCCAAAGCGACTGGAACACGCTGCAGTCGCAGGCCGGTACCAGTCCGCCTAACATCGATCTGATCGGCCGCGGCACCCTCGGCGGCGTCGTGCACGGCTTGTTGTACCAGCCTGCCACCAATAACTATATCAGCGATACAGGCGTAGTTTACACTCAGAGCACACTGCAAAGTCTAATTGGGTCTGGCGACACTTTGAGCGTGATGGGTGTGTACCCAGGAACAGGCTCAGCTTCTACTAACTAACTTCTACCATGCAAAACCATTCTGCAATCTACTGGCGGCACATGCGTGGCGCTTTGGCGCTGGCGGGGCTGGTCGGGGTGGCGGCGGCTGTTGGTGCGCCAACTGCGCAGGCCCAGACTTACACCGCACTGCATCGCTTCGAAGGGTCTACCAAAGACGGGGAAAACCCCGAGGCCGCTTTGGCTATGGATACTTCAGGCAACTTCTACGGTACTGTAGTCAACGGCCCGCTTTGCAGCCCTACGCCATGCACTAATTCGTTGGGAATGGTGTTTGAACTTACTGCCACTGGTACGGAGACTATCCTGCACCGCTTCACAGGCGCACCCTCGGGATGCGGCACAGCCGGCCACGTGGCCTGCGACGGCGCGAACCCCTACGGAGGCCTGTTCCGGAACACGGCAAACAACTTCTACGGCACAACCAGCGCCGGCGGGGTGTCGGATATGGGAGCCGTATTCGTACTGGCTACGGCGGGGGAGAGACTGTTGCACAGCTTCACCGGACCTCCAGGCGATGGAGCATTTCCTTACGCAGGCGTGGTCGAGGACTCGACGGGCAATCTCTACGGCACGACGAGCGCCGGCGGCGCATCCAACAGTGGAGCCGTGTTCAAGATCGCCGCGTCCGGCACAGAGACGCTCCTGTACAGCTTCACGGGCGGCGCCGACGGAGGTTTCCCGTACGGAAGTCTGGTTCGGAGTCCGTCCGGCAACCTCTACGGCACTGCTTCCACGGGCGGCATCACCACCGGCAACTGCTTTCCCTCCGGCTGCGGCGTACTGTTCATGGTGACTCCGGCCGGCCAGGAGCATGTACTGTACCGCTTCACCGGAAGTCCGGACGGAGCGTCGCCCTATTCCGCTCTAGTCCCAGACACGGAGGGCAACTTCTACGGCACTACCTACAATGGCGGCACCGGCGCATGCAGCAGCGGCTGCGGAGTAGTGTTTGAGCTAAGTAAGGCCGGCGTTGAGACCGTGCTGTACAGCTTTCAGGGATATCCGGCGGACGGGGCCTTTCCCTATGCCGGCCTGGCCCGCGACTCCACCGGCAACCTCTATGGCACTACCACTTATGGCGGAACGTCGGACAACGGAGCGGTGTTCGAACTGGAAGCGGCAGGCACGGAGACCGTGCTGTACAGCTTCGCGGGAACGACGGACGGGGCAGTCCCACGCGCTGCTATAGTGCTGGACTCCGCGGGCAACCTCTATGGCACGACTTATTACGGCGGCCTCGGGGGCGTGGCATGTGGAGGGGAGCCACCCGACACTTGTGGAGTAGTGTTCAAGCTCAAACCGTGACGGAACCGGGTCAAGCGCGAATTCATTTCCCGCGCCATCGGGGCTGATGTGGGGCGGCCAATCTTGGCCGCAGCCGCCTTTTTAGGCGGCTCGGGCCGGCTGAAAGCCGGCTGCGGGCATGATTGCCCGCCCTCCAATCGTGCCCCGCTAATGAACGACTCGGATTATCAGGCTGGCAGTGGCAGTGTGGCCCGCGCCGTCTTCGGCAATGAGCTTGTATGCGGTGTCTTTGCGGGGCACAATGTCGAAACAGTAAGTTATCGCAGGATGTAAGTCTTCTACAGCGGGCTCAATGCGGACTCGCTTGGCGCCGAAGACTCCATAGCAGATTCTGACTGGGCTACCGCGCCGGACGGTCTGCGGAACGGCATAGAAATTGATAATCCTGAAATCCGTTCCACCCAGCAGATCGATCGCCTGGCGGGCGCGGCGCGTTTCTTCTGCCTCGCGCGCGCGCTCGGCCTCCTGCGCGCTGCTCCAGCGCGAGTAGAAGATGGAGGCATCGTAGACCACGGCGGCGAAGACGCCGATGCTTAGCAACGGCAGCAGCCGGCGGAGTAGCCCGACAGAATCGCGCATTCAAATTCCACGAAAGAAGAACGCATCCCTCACTGTTAGCTTCTTCCCTTCCAGGAATACTTCGCTATCCGATTTCAGGTTCCGAGCGGGCAGATCCAGAATGGCTCGATCCAGAACGGCCACGCCACGCTTGGCCAGGACCTTGACAATTCGCGCGCGCAGGTTCTCCAGCTTCGCAAACGCGCTTTCCCCAATGGCCTTGCGCAATGACGCAGCGCGGTCGACCGGTTCACCGGTCTTATCGGAGTACGCGACACTGCCCGGATCCGGTGTCCAGTTGCTGCCGTTTTCGAATTGGGCATAACGTGCCAGCCGTTGCCCCGGTAAGTAACAGTGGCCAGTTCGGCGTCAGGGTCTTCGAAATCGTCCGGCTCTTCCAAGTCCTCGGTTTCGGTTTGGAATTTGAATTCGCTGCCCTGCGGGGCCAGGAAGAAGACATGATAGGACTGAAAGTCCGGACCTAAAGGCGGCGGTTCGTCGTCGTAGTCGTCGTCCCAATGGGATCTGTCTTCCTCCGGTTCCGTCTGCCACAGCAGCGAGGCGCCGGGGATCTTTCGCAAATCCCGTTCCAGATTCGCCTGGACGTCGTAAAAGTACGACTCGTCCGTATCGAATTCTTCAATCACGCCGTCCGGCCAACACTCCTCAATGGCGGCGGCAACATCCGCTGAAATCTGTTTCGCCATCATTCTATTTTACGGCGTGCAAGGCCGCCACGCCGATCTGCCCGTGGAGGTTCTCGTCCGGCGATGGCGCATCGCCGCCGCCGAACCAGACGGCGAGGCGGCCGTCCAGCAGTTCGATGGTGGGGTCGCAAATCACCCGGTTGTCCCATGTCTGGCGCCCTTCAAACACCGCCGGCAGCTTTTCCCAATGAGCGCCATCGGTGGAGCGCGCCATTCCCAGCCGTCGATTCTCGTGCGCGTCGCGGCCGGTGTACAGCATCCAGTAGAAGCCGTGCGCGATCCACACGGCGGGCTCGCCCAGCCCCATTTCGTCGAAGCTGCCGTACCGGCCGAGTTCCAGAATCGGGTTGGACCTCAGCTTCTGCCAAGCGGCGCCGTCCAGCGACCGAGCCACCCCCAACCGCTGCCGCCGCGCGCGATCCTCTCCCAGGTAGAACATGTAGAAATACCGGCCCACTTTGCGGACGTAGGGATCGGCCAGCCCTCGTTCGTCCCAACTCCCGCGCGGGCCATAATCCATCACCGGAAAGCGCGCCTTGCGCCAATGCCGGCCGTCGCTCGAGCGCGCCAATCCCAGCCGGGGCATTTCTTTGGGGCCGGCCTGGTACCAATAGCGGAACTCGCCTTCATCGAAAAGGGCGGAGCCGTTGGCGGCGATGTAGTCAGCCTCCCCGGCAAGCGGCTCGGGAGCCAGCACCACGCCTTCTTTCTTCCAGGCGACGCCGTCGGCGGAGGTGGCCAGGAGGGTCCGCCACGTCTTGCCGTCGAAGCCCGAATAGAAGTTGTAATAGGCGGCGCCGCGGCGGACCACGGAGGGGTTCAGGGCATCGTGCGAGTCCCAATCGCCGGGGCCGCCATGCGGCAAGACCGGGGCGTCGCGAGGTTGCCATTCGTAGCGCACCTGGGGTTCGGCCGGCGCCAGCTCCGGGAGCCGGAAATCGGAGTAGCCGCATCCGGTACATGCGCATGCGAGAAGGCACAGCGCGGTAAGCCGCAAACGGGCGGCCTGGGAGGCTGCTGCAGGCTGAGAGCCTGCCCCACAATTCGCGTTCATGGAATCGGTACGCGCAGCTTGAGGCCGGCGCCGCGCCCGGGCCGCGACTCCAGCGTCATCTCCGCATTCAGCGTGCGCGCGCGCCGCTTAAAGCTGGCCGGCCCCAGACGCAGCAACTCCAATTCGTCCAGCGTATAAACGCCGCTGAAGTGGAAGCCGCCGCCGTTGTCGTCCACGGTCAACTCCAGCGTCTTGGCGACCCGCTCCAAAGAGACTGCCACGCGCGTGGCGCCGGCGTGTTTCAGCACGTTGTGCAGCGCCTCCCGGAGCATTTGTATCACCTCGGAAGCCATTTCCTCGGGGAACTTCAGAGGTCCCTCGCCGCCCACGAAAGACACCGGAATGCCGCTCTCCTTCTGAAAACTCTCGCAGATTCGCCGCGCCGAGGCGTACAAGTTGGCGCCCTGCACATCCGGCGGCCGCATGCTGCGCACGAACGCGCGCAACTCCTTCACCTGTTGCTGGGCCAGGCCGCGCAGGTCTTTCAGGTCGTCCATACCAGCGCCGAAATCCCGTTCCAGGATTTTGCGCAGGATTTCCAAGCGCATCTGCAGGCTGATGAAGCTCTGCAGCGGACCGTCATGGAAATCGGAGGCGATGCGCTGCCGTTCCACCTCCCGTGCGCGCCGGGCCTCCTCGTTGGTCTCGCGAGCTTCCTGCGCCAATTCTTCCATGCGCGACTCCAACCGCTTCTTATAGACCGCAAACGCGTACGCCAGCGCGCCCATAACCACCGCCGTGCGCCGGATCGGGAATACGTTCTGCGATTGCACGGCGACGCAGAAGATGGCGCTCACCACCACCGCAACCAAAACCTCGGGCGGTCGATATATAAAAACCGCCTCCGCAAGCAGGTAGAGATAGTAGAGGGCGGGAAGCCAAATGGCGGACCCGATTCCGGCGCGGACCAGCACCAGAAAAAAGACGACATCCGCAAAGAGCACCAACAAGGCGAAAGCCCCGCCGCTTTGCTTCTTGAGCGGCACCAACAGGCTGAAGACCAGGTACACGCCCAGCGTCGCCAACGCCCAGGGGGTCGCCCGGGGCGCAAACAGCAACCCACCCGCCAATCCGGCGGCCGCGAACGGGAGCCGAACCCACACTAAGGCCCGTCTCCAGGCGGCCGGGAATGGATCCATATCACCTGGCACTTGCGCTCATCACGCAGCTAACGCCGGTACAGAAATAGCGTGTGACTGCGGCCCTCGCCATCGTCTTCAATGTCTTCCACCTTTACCGGCGTCCAGCCTCTGAATTCGAAGTCGTGCGCGACCACGCGCGCCCCTTTTTTCAATTGCCGCTCCAGCAGCGGCTGCACTTTATCGTTCGAATTTGGCAATAGGTATACCGTAATTAAATCCGCGGAACCGTAATCCTGCTTGAGAATATCTCCCTCTACGATCTGCGCGTCTTTCTCCAAGCCGAGCTTGCGGATGCGCTCCAGGCTTTGCCGGCAGAGGTCCGCGTCCAACTCCACGCCGATGGCCGCGGCGTGAAACTTCTGGGCCGCCGCGATGACAATGCGCCCGTCGCCGCTGCCCAGATCGAACATCTTTTCGCCTGGTTTGAGTCCGCCCAATTCCAGCATCTTCACGACAATTGTGTCGGGAGTCGGATAATAGGGCGCGAGTTTGGCCGGCTCTTGCGCGCAAGCTACGGCGCCAAGCAGCAGGAATAGCACACGGCGTCGCATCGGGAGATTCCCCATTTGGGGCGATTACGAGTGTAACAAGAAACATGCCCGGTTAGCACCACCTGCTGTTGGTTGACTACCGGCAGCGGGCGGCGACGGTTGCCGATGGATAACAGGATCGCTCCATGAATTTCTTCGTGGGGATTTTCTTCAACAGCGCGCTGATGGGCTGCGCGAATATCCGGCTATCAGGCGGACAGCCGGCCGTTGGCGCGGCTTTTCGCATGGCGCTCAGCCGGGTAGTGGGTCAGTTTGCAATTGGAGGGCGGGCAATTCTGCCCGCAGCCGGCTTTCAGCCGGCTCTGGCCGCCTAAAAAGGCGGCTGCGGCCAAGATTGGCCGCCCTCCAAGGCGACGCTATGCAAATTGACCCACTACTGACTCGGGCGGTGTTACATTGGTCGAAGCCGGCGGGCGGGGCTGAGAGCCCTTCGCAGGCCTGCCCCACTAAGCCTGCCCCACACAAATGACACCGTTTCGCGAAGAGCAGCGTTTTGAGTGGTTCTGGACCGCCATGTTTTGCGTTCCGGCACTGATTGTCGGTTACGGGTTGTTCCGGCAAGTGTGGCTGAAGCAGCCCTTTATCTCGGGCGCTTTGCTGTGGCCGGCCTTCGCAGTGGCCGTGGTGGTGGCTGTCTGGTTCTTGCGATTGAAGCTGGTCACCGAAGTCCGCGACGATGGTTTGTTCATTTGCTTTGTGTGGCTGTGGCCCGAGCGCACCATCCCGTGGGACCAGATCCGCGGCGTGGAGACGCGCACCTACCGTCCCATCAGGGACTTCGGCGGTTTCGGCGTGCGCTGGGCGGCGCGGGGCATCGTCTACCACGCGCGCGGCAACCGGGGCGTCCGCCTGGTGCTGGCCTCGGGCGAACGCGTGCTGATCGGCTCCCAGCGGGCCGACGAACTGGCGCGCATCATAGTGGCGGCTCCGCGGCCATCGCCCGCTTGACGAACTCCACGAAGAACTCCTGCTGAAAGCGAAGAAACGCGGCGTCCACGTTGGCGAACGTGTCCGTGTGCCAATGGTAGTTCCCCATGCGCCCGGCGGCGTCTTTGCCCAGAAAGGAGATCGCCTCGAAGCCCAGCGCCGATGGAGGCAGAGCGTCGGTCGGCAAGAGCAGATTCGGCTGCTCCTGCACCGGGCGCGCGGCGCTCTCGCGCATGGCGCGCGCGATCCGCAGCAAAGTGGCGCCCGCGCGGCGATAGAACAACATGCCTTCGCCGCTCAGGTAGGTGAGCCTGCCCGTGCCGAGGTTGTCCAGGTTCACGAAGCGCACGCGGCGCGGGTTCAACTGCCGGCTGTGAGACTTCAGGAATGCCTTCATCCCCCGGCAGCCGGCTTCTTCGCTGCCGGTAAATAGAAAGCGCAAATCGCAATCGGCCGGAAACTCGCCGGGCCGGCGGGCATACTCGCAGGCCAGCCACAACGCCAGCGCGGCGCCGGTTCCGTTATCGTTCGCGCCTGGAGTGTACCGGCCCGTGATTTCGGCCGCGAGGTACACCGCGCCCGCACACGCGCACAGGATCAGCGCCGCCCACAAGACGTATCCGGCCGCAGCAAACCGCGCGACGTTCGCGGCCACCGCGGCGACGGCGACCAACACGCTGCCATAGCAGACATTGAAAAACAACGGGAGGTGGTCCACGAACTTGGGATGGAATAAGAAGCTGCCGCGTTGCGTGTCGTAGTGCGCGGTGACGAACACCGTGCGATCGGCGCGGCGCACGGGAGCGGTCAGGACGTTCCGGGAAGTGAATCGCGGCATGGGCGTGAGGTCGACGGTGTGGCCCGACGCCTCGGCGAGCAGCATGGCGATGCCATATGCGAGGATGGCCACCACCAGCCACCATGGCGCATCCGACAGGGCCAGGCCAATAGCTGCGACGGCGCACACGAACACCTGCAATGGCAGCAGGTAGAGATTGTCGCGCGTGGTGCGGAAGGGCTGCTCCGCAACTTCGTATCCCGCGGCGCGCAGTTTGGCCGCCAGCCATTCGGCGGCGATGCGCTCGTTAGTCGTGCCCATACCCCGGTGCGCTGCCACCTGCGACAGTTCGCGCAACATATCGACGCTGTCCGGGGACTCCACAGCCATCCAGGTTATGATAATCTCTCTCGCGCGATGAAGATCAGCCCCATCGCCGCGGCGATTCTTCTCTGCGTCGCGGTTCGCCCGACCACGGCTCAGCCTGCGCCGGCCGCCGCCGACAGCCTGGTGGTGAACGCCAAGATCTACACCGTCAACCCGCGGCAGCCATGGGCCGAGGCGCTGGCGGTGCGCGGCGAAAAGATCCTGGCCGTGGGCAGCGTCCGCGAGATCGACCGCTACCGCGGGCCCCACACCCGCGTCATCGACGCCCAGGGCCAACTGGTGCTGCCTGGTTTCACCGACTGCCACATCCATTTCATGGAAGGCTCGCTTGGCCTCCTGCATGTGGATCTGAACGGCGCGGCCACGGTTGGCGAGATCCAGAAGCGGGTGTCCGCATACGCGGTCGCACATCCGCACGAGGAATGGATTCTGGGCATGGGGTGGACCTATCCGGCGTTCGCGCCCTCGGGAATGCCGGATCGCAGGATTCTCGACGAGGTCGTGCTTCACCGGCCGGTCTTCTTGGAAGCTTACGACGGCCACACCTCATGGGCGAACAGCAAGGCGCTGGCCGTGGCAGGCATCACGCGCGAGACGCCCGATCCGCCCAATGGAAAGATCGTGCGCGACGAAAAGGGCGAGGCCACTGGCGCGCTGCTGGAGGCAGCCGGCGGGCTGGTCTCGAAGTTCGCGCCCAAGCCCACGCGCGACGAGCGCCTGGCGGCCCTGCGCAAAGGACTGCACGAAGCCAACCGCGTGGGCCTGGTGCGCGTACACAGCGCGGGCGGCGATTTCGAATGGCTGGATTTGTACGACGAACTGCGCCACAATGGCGAACTCACCGTGCGCCAGTACATCGCGTACCGCCTGAATCCGCCGGAGCTGACGCCGGCCGCGATCGAGAAAGCCGAGCAGGCGCGCCGCACGTATCGGGACGACTGGATTGCCGCGGGCGCGGTGAAGACCATGCTGGACGGCGTGGTGGAGGCGCATACGGCCGCGATGCTCACGACCTACAGCGACGATCCCACCACCAGCGGCAAGCTGTTCTGGGATCCGGCGAAATACCAGCAGGCCATCGCGGAGCTGGACCGGCGCGGCTTTCAGATCTTCACGCACGCTATCGGCGACCGCGCGGTGCGGCTGGCGCTCGATGCATACGAGCAGGCGCAGACGAAGAACGGGACCAAAGACGCGCGGCCCCGCGTCGAGCATATCGAGACCATCACGGCGGCGGACATTCCGCGCTTCGGCAGCCTGGGCGCAATCGCCAGCTTCCAACCGCTGCACGCGTATCCGGACGACGACACGCTGAAGATCTGGGCGCGCAATGCCGGTCCCGACCGCGCGGGACGCGCCTGGGTGTGGCACAGCATCGAAACTACGGGTGGCCGGCTGGCGTTTGGCAGCGACTGGCCCGTGGTCACGCTCAGTCCATGGCCGGGCGCACAGAATGCGCTCACGCGGCAGACTACGGAAGGCGATCCTCCCGGTGGCTGGCTGCCGAAGGAGCGCATCAGCCTGGAGGCGACCATCAAGGCCTACACGCTCGGCGCGGCCATCGCCGGGCGGCGCGAGAAGAGCGAGGGTTCGCTCGAAGCGGGCAAGCTGGCAGACTTGATTGTGCTGTCGCAGAACCTGTTTGAGATTCCTGCGAACCAGACGGGTAAGACGGAAGTGGTGCTGACCATGGTGGGCGGGCGCGTGGTTTACCGCAGGTCAATGCGGTAGAGTGCAGTGCCAAGAAATAACTGTACAGCAGATTCGCTGTGGGGCACGCCATCGTTTTTCGTGGCCTGCCGAGTTCGAGCACGGTGCGCAGACGACAAACAACGATCCTCTGCGCCACGCCGGGCACCGGAACTGTACAGTTAATTCGCGGACACTACATTAGCATCGCCGTGCTGGTCCCGGACGGCATCTGCGGTAGATCACGCCGCCGCCCGCTGTTCCGTCGAATTAGTCCACGCTGCGATTGTGACCCTTGCCGGTGCGTGTGCCCCTTACCGGCTGCGCCCCGGCTTCTCCCGGCCGGCCCACGGTGCCCGCGCCGGGCTGAGCGCCTTAACTCAACTGCCACCGCACGGTCCCGGTGCGTGCCGATGAGCCTTGTAAACCGGATTCCGGAACAAAATGCGGGCGGGAGCGTCCAATCGAAACATGCGGTGTACGCGCCTTGCCCCAGTTGTGTTTCTCGCGGTCTTCGCCCTTACAGCGCAGACGACCCCCAAGCGAACGCCGGCCAAGCCGCCGGCCGCCGGGGAGGATTGGCCGGTATGGGGCGGCAAGAACCGCGATTTCATAGTCAATGCTTCGGGCCTCGCGGACTCCTGGCCGGCCGCGGGCCCGAAGAAAGTCTGGAGCCGTCCGCTGGGCGATGGCTATTCCGCTGTCGCCGAGGAGGGTGGCGTTCTCTACACCGCCTTTCACCGGAATTCGCGCGACGTCATCACCGCCCTCGACGCAGCCACCGGCAAGACGCTCTGGGAATACGAATATGAGAATCCGTTCACCAACGACTATGCGGAGGCGGTGGGACCGGGTCCCTACGCCATGCCGCAAGTGGTGGGCGATCGCGTAGTCACGGCCAGCGGCACCGGCAAGATCCAATCGCTCGACAAAAAGACCGGCAAACCGAAATGGTCGCATGACTTGTACAACGAGTTCCACGCCACGCACCTGCAATACGGATACTCCTGCCACGCGTTGCCCTACAAAGATATGCTGATCTACCAGGCCGGCGGCCAGGGCGACGGGGTGATCGCGTTCCGCCAGAGCGATGGCGCGGTGGTTTGGAAGGCGCTGCAATTCACCAATTCGCACTCCTCGCCGCTGTTGATCAACGTGGATGGGCAACCGCAGGTCGCGGTCCTGGCGGCCAAGACGGTGTTCGGCTTCAATCCCGGCAATGGCGCGCTGCTTTGGTCGCACGAACACGTCACCAACTATGGATTGGCCGTGAGCACTCCCGTGTGGGCGCCGGGCAATCTGCTGTTCGTGGCTTCGGCGTATGGCACGGGCGCGCGCGTGCTGCACCTGCACCAGTCCGGCGGGAAAACCTCGGTGGATCAGCTTTGGTCCGACGCGCACCTGGAATTGCACATCGGGACGGCTATCCAGCGCGACGGTTATGTGTACATATCGCGGGGCTACAACGGTCCGGTCCTGATGACCGCCGTCGAGCTGAAGACCGGGAAGATCATGTGGCAGGAGCGCGGTTTTGCCAAGGCGCAACTGCTGTGGGCGGATGGCAAACTGATCCTCGCGGACCAGGATGGCACGCTGGCCCTGTGCCGGGCGACTCCGCAGAAGTTCGAGGTACTCTCGAAGGCGTCGGTGCTGCAGAGCATCGCCTGGACGCCGCCGACGCTGGTGGGCACCCGGCTCTACCTGCGGGACCGCAAAACCATCGCGGCATACGACCTGGGGAAGAGGTAAGGCTGTGGCGAGCGCCGATTCTTCGTGGGGCAGGCTCTCAGCCCGCCTCTTTTGGTTGCGGCTGCGCTGCCCTGTGGGGCAGACCTCCAGGTCTGCGGCCGACGTCCACGTCGGCCTGCTCGTGCTCGGATGTGCCGATTTCATTGTGCGGCGAGCGGGTCCTGGAGGTCCGCCCCACCGGGCTATACTGGCTTGCATGAGGCTTTGTACCATCTACCTTCTGGCGCTGGCTGCCCTTGCGGCTGACGCCACCAACGCGAACTGGCCCCAGTTTCGCGGGCCCTCCGCCAACGGCGTGGGCGCCGGCGCGCCGCCCATCGAATGGAACGTCGAAAGCGGCAAGAACATCCGCTGGAAAACCGCGATACCAGGTCTGGGACACTCCAGTCCGGTGGTGTGGGGCAACCGCATCTTCCTTACCAGCGCGGTCCCGGCCAGCGGCGAATCGTCGTTGAAGGTCGGGCTGTACGGCGCCATCGCACCGGTCAAGGGCGAACCCGCGCAAAGCTTCAACGTGTATTGCCTGGACCGCAAATCCGGCAAGATTCTATGGGAGCGCGTGGCAGCCAGCGGGCAGCCCAAGATCATGCGCCACCCGAAATCGACGCACGCCAATCCGACGCCGGCCACCGACGGCAAGCACCTGGCCGTGTTCTTCGGCTCGGAAGGTTTATTCACTTACAACCTGCATGGCAAGCTGCTTTGGAAGAAAGATTTCGGCGTGCTGGATGCCGGCTTCTACATGGTGCCGGGCGCGCAGTGGGGATTCTCCAGTTCGCCCGTGATCCACGGCAACATGCTGATCGTCCTGGCCGACGTGCAGAAGGATTCGTTCGTCGCCGCGCTCGACATCCAAACCGGCAAGGAGCTCTGGCGCACGCCGCGCAACGATGTGCCCACATTCGGCTCGCCCGCTGTAGTGCCCTACACCGCGGACGGCGCCAAAGGGTGGCAGGTGGTGGTGAACGGATTGAGGCACATCGCCGGCTACGATCTGTCGACCGGCAAGGAACTGTGGAGCATGAAGGGCGCCGGCGATATCCCGGTTCCGACACCCGTTTTCGAGGACGGCCTGGTGGTGGTTACCAACGCGCACGGCAGGGGACGGCCTATTTACGCGATACGCAGCGACGCGGCCGGCGACATCACCGGCAGCAAATCCGCGATTGCCTGGAGCGAACCGAACGGCGGCAATTACATGCAGACTCCGCTGCTCGACAACGGCCTGGGTTATTTCTGTTTCGACACCGGAGTGCTGAGCGTCTATAAAATGGCCACCGGAGAGCGCCAATATCAGCAGCGGCTGGGCGGCGGGACCTCCGGATTTACGAGCTCGCCCGTGGCCGCGGGGAACCATCTCTACATCACCAACGAGGAAGGCCACAGCTACGTGCTGGCGCTCGGCGCCGAGTACAAACTGCTTGCCGAAAACGAAATCGGCGAGACCGTGATGGCCACGCCCGCGATTTCCGGCGGCGCGCTCTACATCCGCGGGGCCAAGCATTTGTTCGCCATCGGCGCCAAGCAGTAAGGTGGTTGCATGATTACCGGCGCTCACGTGCTTCTCTACAGCCACGATGCGGAAGCGGATCGCGCCTTCTTCCGCGACGTGCTGGAGTTTCGCTGGGTCGATGCCGGCCACGGTTGGCTGATCTTCAAGCTGCCGCGGGCGGAGGCCGCGTTGCACCCCACCGACGGCGATCCCGCCGAAGGCCACGCGGCGCCTGCGATGCTGGGCGCGGAACTCTACCTGATGTGCGGCGATTTGCAGGCCATGATCCAATCGCTGGCGGCTAAGAACGTCGTTTGCGCCCCGATTGACAAGGCGCCCTGGGGGATCAAGACCACCATTCGTTTGCCGAGCGGCGGCGCGATCGGGCTGTACCAACCCACACATCCGACCGCGCTCGGACTTTGAGGCCGCGGAAGCGGCGAGGCGAGGAGCGAAGGCGAGCGAAGGCGTCGGTAGTGCCTGAAAGTTGCGTTTACGATCTTCGACGGGGGCTTGACATGCGCGACGGATTGTGGTCCACAAGACTTGATGGGCAAAATCATCAAGGGTCTTGTGGAATTGGTCGGGGGCGTCGTAGTCCTGATCTTCATCATCCGGGCGATTAACGACAAGACGCCAGACGCCAAGACTCCTCCGCAAGTCGTCGTAACGCCGCACGCGATAGGCGAAGAGTTTTCCGTAGGCTACTGGGCCTATCGCTGCGAAGGTGCGAAGTGGTTGCCGTTTATCGGTACGGGCTATAGCATGGAGCGGCCAAACGCCGCGTTTTTGCTTGTTGAGATCACGGCGCAGAACAACGATACGAGCGCGAGCACATTGCCGCCTTTCCACCTCATAGACTCCGCCGGGCGTATCTATGACCAAAGTTCATCGGGCATACTCGTGAATGGCATTATCAGCCCGCTGGAGAGCCTGAATCCGAGCGTCTCGAAGCACGGCTACCTTTTGTTTGACGTTCCTGCAAATCGTCTGTACACCCTACAAGTCGGTGGGGGATACGAGTCTGAGCAATCGGCACTTGCCGCACTCTTCGCGCCCCCAAGTCCTACCAGCGGAGCGCCATCGCCTGCGCCAAATAGCAACGATGCTAAGCCGGTGCACAAGCCAATCGTTGAAGGACTGGCGGAGAGTCCCGTGCACGCGGTGATTTACGAAGATCTGCAATTTCCAGATTGCGCCGCATTCCATCGCATGATGGAAGAGAAACTGCTACCTCGGTACGGCGCTAAAGTAGCGTTTGTCCATCGAGATTTTCCGCTGGGGAGTCATACCTGGGCTCGGCGCGCAGCCATCGCAGCGCGCTTCTTCAGCGACCGCAAACCCGAGCTGGGCCTGGAATATCGAAGCTATATGATGGCGGGCCAGCAAGCCACCAATGCGGACAACTTCAACGAACGGCTGGCAAGTTTCGCCAAAGCGCACGATATCGAACCGGAGGCGGCCATCGCGGCGCTCTCCAATGCGAGATATGGGGAGACGGTGGAGCAGGATTTTCAGGAAGGAGTCTCGCGCGGCGTGGTGCACACGCCCACGGTATTCGTGAACGGTAAGCCGTTCGTCGGGACCTTCACGTTCGAGGAAATTTCGAAAGGCATCGACGAGGCGATTGCCCAAGCCCGTTAAAAGGGCATCGTGGCCCGGTGGGCCAAAAGGCGGCCCTGGGCATCCAAGCCAAGTTCGGTGGGAGATTGCGCCGCAGAACGTTCAGTTGCTCTCTTCATACAGGATGTACGCAACAATGGGGCGATACAGATCCACTATTGAGCACGCATAATCCGCCCCGCCGTAATAGCTCCGTACTAATCGAGACTTTAGTATGCCAGAAGCTATCAGGGCTTGACCGCCCTGCGCGCGCATCAACTCCTTTTGGTCCCATTCGTCATTTTTCATGAGGTAGTCAAGCTGCGCCATGCTCTGCGGATGCTCTGAGATGAACGCGCGCAGTGTAGCTTCTAGCTTCGGAGGGAATCTAGGCTTCTGTGCCGCTTGTTCGGAAAGGGCGCTGCTCAACCGCTTGTTATCTCTCGCTATCTCTTCAATTTTCACTTGCTGTTGGGTGTGCAAAATCGCGGGTGCCCTCACCAGACTTACCAAAAAAGTGACAACGAATGCTCCTATTGCGGATAAGACAGAAATCGCCATGGCTTGTACCATCTTCGGCCATCCGCCAAGTCCGTTAAAGATCGCTGACGCAGTGAACCCAAGGAATCCGCCAGACATTGCAGTTGCCGTCCTATGAGCGGTCCAATATGCCCTTGAGTCGGTGATCGCGGCTGTCC
>Ga0224555_1001342_pt1 | contig 34558 bp, 29 predicted proteins | sample 714S23034metaG_FD_180687 | JGI IMG/M metagenome (GOLD analysis project Ga0224555, IMG submission 180687) | Peat soil microbial communities from Stordalen Mire, Sweden - 717 S2 30-34 | ecosystem: Environmental > Terrestrial > Soil > Wetlands > Peat | place: Sweden: Norrbotten County, Stordalen... | reverse complement strand
CTCGAGCGCCGCGACCAATGTGCAGACCCAGCTGACGACGGCGCAAACCGACCTGATGCAAGCCGATATTCCCACAGTCTCCACACAGCTTTCGCTGGCCGAGACCCAGCAGACGGCGTTGGAAGATGTGATTGCGCAACTGGATTCGAGTTCCAACAGCCTGTTCAGCAAAATACAAGCATGAAGGCGGTGCGTTGGACGCCGGCGCGGATCCGATCGCCGAAGCTGCGCGCATTCTCCGGATGCGGAGCGGTCTATACTCAAGGCAAAAGGATTTGACCTTGCTTGCTCCGCTTCGTTTTATCTGGAATGCGACGCGCGGCCACCGGCTGGCTCCGTGGCGGAGCGAGTATCTGCGCTGGAGAATCGAGACTTATTCAGGCAAACGCGCTGAAACCCTGACGGCTGGGAGCATATTTGCTTTTGTCTGGGCTTCGCGATGGGAACTCTTGAGTTTTCTGGCGTGGACCGGCCGCGTGGAGCAGGAAGCGCGCAAACGGCCGTGAGTGGAGGCGCAAGCAAGCAGGACGAGATGAGGGACAAATGACGTACGAGGCGAAATCGAATTTAACGCGGAGACAGTTTGGCTGGTCCGCGCTGGGCATGGGAGCGGCTGCCAGATTGGGTTTGGGAGCGGCGGCGCTCGAAGGATTATTTGATGCGCGCGCGAAGGGTCAGGCGGCGGCGAATGCATCCGACGTGACTGGGGCAAATTCACTTGAGGCTCACGCGGCGGCTCGGGGCCATCTGTATGGCGCGGCGGTGGTGCCGGAGCTGCTCGATGTGGAGGGAATTGTGGCGGGCCATTCATCCGATGGCTATACAAATCTGGTGACTGCGCAAACCGGGATACTGGTAGGTGAAAACGCCATGAAGTGGCCCGCCCTGCGGCCCAGTGCGGATCAATTCGATTTCACTGGCGCAGACCGCCTGATGCGGTTTGCCAACTTGACGGGCAAGCGCGTGCGGGGACACAACCTGTGCTGGCACGAGGCTCTGCCGCGCTGGTTTCAGGGCACAGTCACCAAGGACAATGCGCGCCAGATTCTCACCGATCACATTCGCGTAGTAGCCGGACATTTTCGTGGCCAGATTCAAAGCTGGGATGTGGTGAATGAGGCAATCGAGCCCAAGGATGGGCTTGCGAACGGCCTGCGCAAATCTCCATGGCTGGAATTGATCGGACCCGACTACATTGAGCTGGCCTTCCGCACCGCGGCCGAAGCCGATCCGCACGCCAAACTTACCTATAACGACTACGACATTGAGCAGGATTCGCCCCGGCCGGCGGAAAAGCGGGCGCAGGTGCTGGCATTGTTGCGCCGGTTCAAGTCCCGCGGCGTGCCGATTCACGCTGTAGGCGTGCAAAGTCATCTTCCGGCGGACGGAGATCAGCCCGGAGCCGGTTTGCAGAGCTTTATTCGCGAAGCAGCGAAGATGGGGCTGGAAGTTTACGTTACGGAGATGGATGTGAAGTTCCACGGACAGAACGCGACTCAAACTGAGGAGGATGCGGCCGTGGCCGCGGTCTACCGGAATTATCTGAACCTTGTGTTGGCCGAACCGAATGTTCCGAACGTGCTCACGTGGGGCATCACAGACGCGCACACATGGCTGACCCATCTCAATCATGAAGCTCCCGGAACGGCACCAGCCATACGCCAGCGGCCGATGCCGTTCGATGATGACCTCAACCCGACGCCGGCATTTTTTGCGTTGCGCGCGGCGCTGGATGGGGCGCACTCGATACCGGCGGCGAAAGCCGGCTGAGGGGCGTGTGACGGACACCGGTACATCGAACCTGACGCGGAGGCAGTTTGGGTGGAAGGCGCTGGGTTATGGAGCGGCGGCCACACTGGGCGTGGGAGCGGCGACGGCAGGCGGGTGGCTGCTGGAGCGGCGGAAGCGGCAATATGCCAACGCGATTCGGCCTGACGTGACGGGGATGAATTCGCTTCAGGCTCGCGCCGCAGCAAAAGGGCTGGTGTACGGGGCAGCCGTGGTGCCGCGCTGGCTTGACGTTGAGGGAATTGTTCGAGGCCACACTGACGATGGGTACACCCAGCTTGTGACGGCGCAGTCCGGAGTGCTGGTGGACGAGTACACCAGTTACTGGAAGTGGCTGCGGCCATCGCCGGATCGTTTCGATTTTTCGAGCCTGGACCGGTTGATGCGATTTGCGGAGCTGACCGGCAAGAAGGTGCGGGGACATGTGCTGGTGTGGCATGAGGCGATGCCAAGATGGTTCGAGAGCGTGGCCACCAAGCAGAATGCGCGCGAGTTGCTGATCAACCATATTCATACGGTTGTTGGGCATCTGAAGGGGCGGATCGATACTTGGGACGTGGTGAACGAGGCGATTGAGCCGAACGATGGGCGGCCGGACGGGCTGCGGAAGTCGCCGTGGCTTGAGCTGATCGGGCCTGAGTACATCGAGATGGCGTTTCGCGCCGCGGCGGAGGCAGATCCGCAGGCCAAGCTGGCGTACAACGAATTCGGAATTGAGACGGATCGGCCGCGCGATGCGCGGAAACGCGAGCAGACGCTCAAATTGCTGCAGCGACTCAAGGCAAGCGGGACGCCGATTCATGCCGTGGGCGTACAAAGCCATCTATGGCCGGGGTTGGGTGGGGAAGCCGGCCGCGGGCTGCAGGAGTTTATTCGCGAGGCGGCGAAGATGGGGCTCGAGGTCCATATCTCAGAGCTGGACGTGAGCTGCGCGCGGATGAAGGGCAAGCCCGCGGAGCTGGATGAGACGGTGGCGCGCATCTACCGCGACTATCTGAATCTTGTGCTGGCTGAACCCAATGTGGCCCAGGTGATTACATGGGGGATCACAGATGCTCATACGTGGCTGACCACAGCGTGGCTGATAGCTCCGAATCCGGCAGACAAAAGGCGGATCTGGGTGAAGGCTGCCGAGGGCCTGCGGCAGCGGCCGTTGCCGTTTGATGGGGATTTCAATCCCAAGCCGGCATTCTGGGCGCTGCGCGGGGCGCTTGATAGGGCGCATCCGGCGACGGCTGCGCCTGCTGCAGGAGATTGATTGGGGCGCCCGAAGAGATTTGCCGCAGAGAGAAGCGCGAACGGAGGGCGATCGGTTATCAATGAATCTGGAGTTTTTCTTCGAATGAGAATCGGCTTTTCGCTGCTATGTCTTGCATCCTGCGTTTTTTCGATAGCGCCGATGACTGCTTTCACTCAGCAGTTGCCGCCTGTCGAGCCTCCGAAATCGATGCCGGGCACGATGCCTGAAGCGCCGACGCTGCGTGTAACGACAACCGAGGTGCTGGTGCCGACGCTGGTGGAGAAGCGTGGCGGAGGAATTCTCTACGGCCTGAAGGAGAGCGATTTTGTGCTGGAAGACAATGGCGTGCCGCAGAAGATCCGCGTGCAGGAGGAGATGGACACTGCGCCGGTGGGGCTGGTTGTGGCAGTAGAAGAGGGCGCGATGAGCGTGCTCGAGTTTGACAAGCTAGCCAAGTTGGGGCCGCTGCTGGACTTGTTTCTGGCCGATCCGCGCAGCCGAGTGGCGCTGGTGGGATTCGATTCCGAGCCTTATCTGATTCAGGACTACACTCACTCCGGCGACAAGGTGAACGACGAACTCAAGCACCTGGAACCGGGCGATGGCGGAGCGGCAATTCTGGACACGGTGAGCTACGGCGTGAACCTGCTGGAATCGCAGCCCAAGGAGTACAGGCGGGTGCTGCTGTTGATCAGCGAGGAGCGCGACCATGGGAGCAAGCACACCAGGACGGAGGAGTTGATCAAGCAGATCGGCGAGTCGGACGTGCTGGTGCTGAGCGTCTCGTTCTCTCCGGCGGCGGCGGAGTTTGCCCACGACGTGAAGGACAACGGCGAAGACCGGACGATGAACATGGTTTCAGCGCTGGTGATGCTGGTGAAAGCGTTCAAGAAAAACGTGACCAGGGAAGTGGCCCAGATGAGCGGTGGGGAGTACACGACGTTCATGGGCGACAAGCGGTTCCAGCAGCGGGTGGTGGATGCGGCCAGGGACGCGCGCAACCGGTACCTGATCACGTTCAGCCCTTCGAATCCGACGCCGGGGCTACACACGATCAAGGTGAGGACAGCGGAGAATTATGGGGCGCGGATCGTGGCGCGGGCTAATTATTGGGCGGAGGGGCAGGAAGACAGCCATTAGCTGTTAGCTTTTAGCCGCTAGCCAATTCGTGACGGAGTGATTTTCGGAAGCGGTTCCGCGTTCACAGTTGGGATCCGGATGAGTAATCTCCGGATAGCCAACAATCCATCCGGAACACCAGAGCCGAGTCTGCATTGTGTGCCGTAAACTGGACTGCAAGCGAAGCTCATGAATGAACTAATCACCACGTTGCTCTCAGAGAGCCCTATCTATGGCCTAATTGCGATGTTGGTCCTGCCAATTGTGCTTACGGTTTGGTTCCGGTCTCGCGCATCACGTGCGGATGAACTTGAGAGGCCAAGGAAATGGATCGTCTACGGCCAGTGGCTGCAAGTCATTTACATTTGCACCGTAGCGATCTGGTGGTCGCTTTGGGATTTCCAACGGGTACATGCGCTGACGAGAACGCACTTCCTTAGCATGAAATCCTTCGATCCGGCATTGGCGACACCGATTTTGTTCTTGGTGTTGCCGTTCGGATCTGTTGCAATTGCGCGTCTGATTGCTGCCGCTGCCAGTAGGACGTTCTATGCGAACAAATGGACAGCAACAGATTTGGTGAGGCTGACCTTTTGGGGAACAGCATCATCCACCCTGGTGTTTCTGCTTGTGGCCATTGGGTTCGATGCGGTTTATAGCCGGAGCTGGACTGGCATTTTCTGGGTCGTCGCGGCTGGTTTCCTCAGAGTGGTTGGGATGTCGCGCTACCGGAGGGCGGAGGGCATCATATTCCGCCGGGTCAAGTCCGGTGAGGTTTACAAGCGGGCATTTTCATTGGCGAGGAGCATGAATGTAAATCTCGATCGAGTGCACGTTGTTCCAATAGGCAGAGGCCATTTGACCAATGCTCACGGGTGGCCACGAAGCATTGCTGTGACCGAGAACTACAGCAAGTTTCTGCACGGCCCCGAACTCGACTTCATCATTGGACACGAACTTTCTCATGGCAAGGAACTCCACGGAATCAAGAATCTTGCAGTGGCTCCCGTCGTTCTTTGCGTCCTTGCACCGATATACTGGCTGTTACCGGCCACTCTGGTAAGTTTCCGACCAATTCTCGATATAGCCGTGACTTTGCTACCGATTCTTATCGCCCGCTTTTTCTCACGCCGTTTTGAGTTCGCTGCAGATGCCGCGAGTGTTGCTTTCACGAAAAATCCAGGAGCTGCGACTCAAGCTCTGGTTAATCTCAACAGTCATATTCAAGCTCCGGCACATCGGAATGAAATCCTGGAGCTGTTCGCGACGCATCCTGCCTTGAATCGCCGAATCGAGGCAATCGAAGCGCATGACTCATGACACTCAAAAGAGACAGCCCAACTATTGTTCTGCCTGAGTCACCGGCTATGCGGAAGTTGCTCGCTTTTATCGCCGCGCCCCTCCGGGGCGCGAATTGTTTTTGGGGGCGCATTCCCCGGGTTTCACCCGGGGCTAGTATCGATCGTCCCTCCGGGACTCAAAAACGAGAGCCTTGGGCGTTTGGGACGGTGTTGAAGGGGCGGGGTTTCCGCCGTGGGGGGCGGGGGTTCCGCCGGGGCTCAGAAGGACGGTTGATTCCCTCGCCGCGCGCATTCATGGTAATCTCACTGTAGACACTTTGAGAGTGGACCTGAGAGAAAATAGGAGTAACAAACGCCGTGCTGGCGACTCAAAAGAAAACTGACCTGATCGAACGCTTCCGCACCCACGAGACGGACACCGGTTCACCGGAAGTCCAGATCGCGATTCTGAGTGAGCGGATCGGTGACCTGACCGAGCATTTCAAGACCCATAAAAAGGACCACGCTTCACGCCGTGGATTGTTGATGCTGGTTAGCAAGCGCCGCCGCCTGCTGGATTACCTGAAGACGCACGATACGGACCGTTACCGGGACGTAATCGGCAAACTCGGGATCCGCAAGTAATCAGAAAGCAAACGTTGACTCGGAAGCGCCCAGACCGGACATTGGTCACGGCCCCTGCTCGAACCAACCCCTGGGGCCATGGTGCACCTGGCGAAATCAATTTGCAGCCAGGGCATGCGCAGAGGTGTCGATTGAGGGCGGTCTCGACTCAGAGGCTCGCCCCGGGGCGGGAAGACACAGCCCCCTTACACAATTCATTTCTGAGCGCGCGCACTGTAGCTTGCCCTGGCGAGCCTTTGCGTGTGCTCCGGCTTATTCCCCCCACAAGTTTCCCAAGCGAAAAAAACGAAACGAGGACACTATGTCTACGAAACATGAAGTAGCTGTCGAGCTTGCCGGTGGCAAGCGGCTGGTATTTGAGACCGGCCGCATGGCCAAGCAAGCCTCTGGCGCAGCGCTGGTGACCACCGGCGAAACCGTTGTACTGGCAACCGCAGTGGCTTCGCCCGACCCCAGGGAAGGCATCGATTTCTTCCCGCTCACGGTGGATTACCGCGAGTATACATACGCCGGCGGACGCATTCCGGGCGGATTTATCAAGCGCGAGGGCCGTCCCAGCGAGAAGGAGATTCTGACTTGCCGGCAGATCGATCGCCCCATCCGTCCGCTCTTTCCCGACGGATTTCGCAATGAGACCCAGGTGATCGCCCTGGTGTTTTCCGCTGACAAGGATAACGATCCCGACGTAGTGGGCATCAACGCCGCAGCCTGTGCGCTGGCTCTCTCCGACATTCCATTCAGCGCCACGGTGGGCGCGGTTCGCGTGGGCCGCGTAGATGGCGAGTTCGTCATCAATCCAACTTATTCGGAGCGCGCGGCCACCACGGTCAACATCATGGTCGTGGGTCACAAAGACGGCATCGTGATGATCGAGTCGGGCGCCAAGGAAGAGACCGAAGAGGTGATCCTAGCGGCCATCGAGTTTGCTCACACAGAGATCAAGAAGATTGTGGCCGCGATTGATGAATTGGTGGCCAAGGCAGGAAAGCCGAAACGGGCATTCACGGCGCCGGAGTTTGACGAGGCCTATTACGGCGAGCTGAAGGCGAAGATCGGCGATCGGCTGAAGGATGCGCTGGATACGAAGACGCACGGCAAGACGGAAAGCTACGCACTCATCAAGCAGATCAAGGATGAGCTGGCAGCCGAGCTTCCCGCCGACGACCCGGCAGCCAAGAAGAAGCTGGCTCACTACTACGAGCATCTGCGCGAGCGGACGTTCCGTGAGCAGGTGACCAAGGAGCGGATCCGGCCTGACCGGCGCGCCTTCGACGAGATTCGCGCCATCACGATTGAGACCGGCGTATTGCCGCGGACCCATGGCTCGGCGCTGTTTACGCGCGGCGAGACGCAGGCCCTGGTAACGGCTACGCTGGGCACAGCCGACGATGGGCAGCGGCTGGAGAGCTACGAAGGCGAGAAGAAAAAGAACTTCATGCTGCATTACAACTTCCCTCCGTTCAGCGTAGGCGAGACGGGACGCATGACCGGTGTTGGACGGCGTGAAGTGGGCCATGGGGCCCTGGCAGAGCGCGCGATTTCCGCAGTGCTGCCGAGCGCCGAGGAGTCGCCTTACTCGATTCGCATTGTCTCCGACATTTTGGAGTCGAACGGATCGTCATCGATGGCGTCGGTTTGCGGTGCGAGCCTTGCGTTATACGACTCGGGCATCAAGTTGAAGGGCTCAGTAGCCGGCGTGGCGATGGGCCTGGTGAAGGAAGGCGACGACTATGCGATTCTGACCGACATTGCCGGCGCGGAAGATCACTACGGGGACATGGACTTCAAGGTGGCGGGTACGCGCAAGGGCATTACGGCGCTGCAGATGGACATCAAGATCGGCGGCCTGACGCGGGAGATTCTCGAGCAGGCCATGGAGCAGGCGCGGCGGGGACGGTTGTTCCTGCTGGACAAGATGGACGCTGTGCTCGATGGTCCGCGCCAGGAGCGCTCGCAATATGCTCCGCGCATCGAGACCGTGCAGATTCCGACCGACAAGATCCGCGATCTGATCGGCAAGGGTGGCGCGACCATTCGCGGCATCATCGAGCAGACCGGCGCCAAGATCGATGTGGACGACACGGGCCGGGTGAGCGTGGCCTCAAGCGACGCCGATGGGCTGAAGAAGGCGCTGGCGATGATCAGCGACATCACGGCTGTTCCCGAAGTGGGCAAAGTCTACCTCGGCAAGGTGGTGCGGCTGGCCGAGTTTGGCGCATTTGTCGAACTCTTCCCGGGCACCGACGGCCTACTTCACATCTCGGAAATCGCCGAGCACCGCGTAAAGGAAGTAAAGGATGAATTACGCGAGGGCGACCAGGTGATGGTGAAGGTTCTGGCCATAGAAGGGAACCGCATCAAGCTGAGCCGCAAGGCGCTCATCAAGGAACAGAAGGCCAAGCTGGGCCAGCAGGCTCCGGCGGAAGCAGCGGGTGAAGAGGCCGCGCCGCGCGAGGTAGCGGCCCCGGCTCCGGCGCCGAAACCGCGCAACGAGTTTGACGAGCGTCAGCCGAGATCGAATCAGAGCACGATTCTGATCGAGGGCGGCGATGATTTCGATGAGGAGGGCGGCGAGGAGATCGACGAGGCAACCGAACCGAACTTCAACCGCGCCGAAGGCGCACCGGTGGCAGCGGGCCAGCCATCTGCCGGAGGACGGCCGCAACCGAACAACAATCGCCGCCGGCGCCGGCGTCGTCCGGGCGGCCCCGGAGGCGGTAGCCAGGGTTAAGGCAAACTGCATCGAAAGCAAGGCAAAGGCCCGGAATATTGATTCCGGGCCTTTGTGTTTCTCATGTGATTTCTAAAGCGGAAGCGATTGCTTGATGCATGAAATGTGAATCTGCGTTCTTAATCCCGCAGCCAGCGTGATTGCTCGTTTTTAGGATCGGCGGCAGGGAAGGGAGCTGAAATCGGGTGGAGAGCAGGCTTGACACGAGGTCCGCCTTTGGCTGCATTCTTTGCGCCGTACATGCGGAGATCCGCCGCGATGCGCAGGGATTCGCTGTTGGAGGCATCCTCAGGAAACACGGCTATGCCAACGCTGGCGCCAACGCGGACCGAATGTCCGCCGACTGCGATTGGCTCATTGAGCAACTGCATGAGCGCAAGGCCGACGCGCTCGGCATCGTCGCGGCTGACCGGCTCTTCGAGGATGATGGAAAACTCGTCGCCTCCGGTCCGCGCCACGGTGTCGGTGCGGCGGACGCGTCCTTGAAAAAGTTCGCCGACGCGTATCAGCAGCAGGTCGCCGACGTGATGTCCAACCGTGTCGTTTACTTCCTTGAAGCGGTCCAGGTCGACGAGCAAGAGTGCGGCGATTGTGCCGGTGCGGCGGGCGCGTTCCAGAGCACCGTTCAGGCGGTCTTCAAAGAGGCGGAGGTTGGGCAGGCCGGTCAACTCGTCGTGCAGCGCCAGATACTTATTGTGTTCGATCTGGTCTTCAAGCAGAAGCAGGATCATGCCCACGGCCACAACGTATTTGGGCAGATTCCACACTTCGCTTTCGAGATGAAGGTTGGGGAAAAATGTGTTGACGCCGGGAGAAATGACAAACACCAGAGCCCAGGCGAGAAATCCTGAGATGGCAATGAAGGCGACCGTGGCGGCGCGCCGGTAGGCGAACCAGAAATGGATCGTGCAACCGAAGTAGACAGTAAAGAGTACGGCCTCCAATGCGAGATCCTGGCCGTTTCCTGGCCGGTGCTGAAAGACCAGCAGAAAGACCGAAAGTACGAGATAGAGGGTGACAATTGCCCAGCGGAGAGGATGCCTGAATTTGCGCAGCGCAAGCAGCGCGAGGGTGACCGGCAAGATCCCGAACAACGCGGCGGAAGGGACGAAGGCCCACGAACCGGGCGAGGCAAAGCAAAGCAGGGCTATATAAAGCGTGGTGCTTCCCGACAGCACGCCGAGTAGCCAGCGGCTGGAGAGCTCGTTTCGATACGGCACGCAGGCCCACATGAACATGAGGCCAGCGCCGGCCAGCGCGGTAAGGCCGATAAACAATGCCAGCGAGCCAAGGATCCCGGGGACCGAAAGGAAGATGTAGGCGGTGAAATGAACCTCTATGAATATCCAGCCGGTGAGCCAAAGTCGGGAGACAGCCGTATAACCGCGCCTCGCCACGGAAGCGAAGGCGCAGGTTAAGAGCGCAACAGCCCCCACATCCGGAAGTTTGCCCCAATCCAGCAAGATTCACCTCGAAATTGCAGGATGATTCAAGAATAGGATCAATGGTTTGAGCTGGATATCCAGTTTATTTCGCCGACGGGCAAAAACGTTTGGGTAAACTTCGGTAACCAAATGATGAATCGGCGCTGACCAGCAAGGAGATATTGCGAGATTTCCAAGTCGAAGACAGGACGGAGGCGAGGGATTGAAATCGTGCCGGGCAAGCGCATTTCGAGCGCAGTTTTCCGCGGCAGAATCCCCGCAGCGATCGGCCATGGACTCGTGCCGGCCTCTTTTCCGGAGGATGCAGGGGCAGTAAGGGATTTTGAGAATCCGCCGATAGCTGAAGTACATGGTGAGCGCGGCTGGATTTTTGGCGCAGCGATGCAATGAGGACAAATGATCTCGCTTAAGAGATACCTGGATTCTGTCCCGGACGCTTCGAAAGCTCTGATCGGGCCGGATGACAAGGACGTGCTTTCCTGCGCGATAGGCGTGTATGGTTCCGCGTTGACGGAGATGGGCAACTGCAGTCTTGATGCCTGTCCAGGGTTGGGCGAGGAACTGAAGGAACATCTCGGAGAGCTGAAGGCAAATCTCTCTCCGCGAATGAGCTGTGGGCCGCTTGCGGCCACGGAATCGGCGGTGCGGGAGCAGTTGCAGGGGTGGGGAAGGCGCGCTGCGAGACACTATCAGCAGAAAGCCGGCGAGGTGAAGGAGTTGCTGATCGTGATGGCGCGGACGGCCGAATCGGTTGGCGTGCGCGATGAACGATGTGCCGGGCAGATCAATGAAGTGACGTCCCGCCTGAAGGAGATTGCCAGCCTCGACGATCTGACCGAGATTCGGGCGTCGATTGAGGAGAGCGCGGAGGCGCTGAAGGCCTCGATTGAGAGGATGACGGCGGAGGGCAAGGCCGCCTTCGAGGAACTTAAGGGGCAGGTGGCAAGCTATCAAACCAAGCTGGAGGAAGCCGAGAGGATCGCATTCCGGGACGCGTTGACCGGACTCCGGAGCCGGCTTTGCGTGGAGAATCTGATCGAATGCCGGATTGGGTCCGGCGCCGTATTTTGCGTGGCCATCGCCGACATCGACGCCTTCAAGAGGGTGAACGACCAGCACGGGCACCTGGTTGGCGATGAGTTGCTGAAGCAGTTTGCCGCCGAGCTCAGACAAGCGTGCCGTCAATCGGATGTGATCGGGCGCTGGGGCGGCGACGAGTTCATGATCCTGTTTGATTGCGGGCTGGCGGAGGCCGAGGCGCAGAAAGACCGGGTGCGGCGATGGGTGTGCGGGAACTACGACATCCAGGGCAAGTCGGGCGCGATCAAACTGAAGGTGGATGCATCGATCGGGCTGGCGGAACATGCGCCGGGCGAGCTGCTGAAGGATCTTCTGGCGCGGGCCGATGGGGCGATGTACGAGCATAAAGCGGCATCGCGGGCGGGAGGGTCCGGGGCGGAATTGCGCTCGTAAGCTGTTTACGAATTGGGTTGACGAAAACTCGCACGGTCTTCCTGTGACCATCATCACGCTTCACATGTTTGAAAGCCCTAATTGGAACGTGCCTCCCGGCGAATTCTATTCTGGATTTGCACAGGCCCCTTTTCCCCTTCTAATGTTGAGTTCCTTTCATTCTCGCGCAATGGTTGAAGAGCACCCATCTTTAACACTTGCTAAGGCAGAGGTGGAGTTAGACCTGAGCGGGCTGATGCCGCGCCCTGGAAGCGCTGCCGGCGGGAGAGGCTGTCATGAGGCTATTGATTGGCGAGGACGACAGGGCGCTGGCGTTGTTTCTGAGCCGTGGACTGGAGGCCGACGGGCATCGCATCCGCCTGGCCTACGATGGCGGAGCAGTTGTGGAGGCGTTTCGCCAGGATTTGCCCGATCTGACCATTCTCGACCTGAACATGCCGGTAAAGGACGGGGAGCAGGTGCTGGCGGAGGTGCGGGCTATCGACGCCGATCTGCCGGTGCTGGTGCTCACCGCGCGGCAGGAGGTGGACACGCGCGTACGCTGCCTCGACCTGGGCGCGGACGACCTGATGATCAAGCCCTTCAGCCTGCACGAGCTGCGCGCGCGCTGCCGGGCGCTGCTGAGGCGCAAGCGGGAGGCGCGGCTGCAATTGCGCGCCGGAGACCTCGAACTGGACCGCCTGGATCATACCGCCCGCCGCGCCGGGCTACCCGTTGTTTTGACCAACAAGGAATTTGCGCTGTTGGAGCACCTGATGCTGAACCGCGGGCAGTGCGCCTCGCGGGTAGATCTGCTGGATTCGGTTTGGAACATGGAACCGGCGCAGACCACCAATATTGTGGATGTGTACATCAATTATCTGCGCCGCAAGCTGAAGGATCCGCCACCGGGGCAACTGATCCGCACCGTGCGGGGAAGCGGCTACATGGTGCCGTCGGAGGCTGAACTGGCGCTGCCTTCGCCTCCGGTTCTCCCGCTGCCCGCGGCCAATTCCGCCGTGGCCGCCCCGCGGTTCGAGATACAGTAGCGCTTCATCACACGTTCGATTTCGAGGAGACGACCATGCAGTCTGTACCTGTGCCCATACTTCCCATTCCTACCCGCATCCATCCACGTACCGCACTGGTTGCGAGCGCCGATCGCAGCTTTCGCCAGCGGCTGGCCCAGACCCTCACCGGCCTGCGCTGGCAGGTGCGCGAGGCCGAAGGCGGAGCGCAAGCCTGGGCGGAGGCGGAGATCGTGGCCCCTGAAGCCCTGATTGTCGACTCATGGCTGCCGGATCTCGATCTGGCGGAGTTTCTCAAGGATTTCAGGACAACTTTTCCGCACGTGGATCTGGTGACCGCGGGCGGTTCTTCAGAGCAGGACGGCCCGCGCGGGCCGTATCGACAGGAGCTGCTGTATGCCATGCGCCGCAGCCAGGATACGGATACGGCGGCGTGGAATACGGCGCCGGCGCTGACCGGGCCCAACGCGGCAATGGGGCGCTGGCCGTTCCCGGAGACCGGGGCGGCGGACGCATCAGGCTCGTTCGAGAAGGACGGCGCGCAGGCGGTCAGGCAGACGGCTTCGAGTCCCGCGAAGGCCGCGCCTCTGGGTATGGAATTGCCGCTTCGAGCCGAACCGGGAGCATGCGAACGCCTGCCCGAGCTGGTGGGCAACGCGGCCTGCATGCTGGAGGTCAGCCGCCGGGTAAGACTGGTGGCTCCGCGCCTGACCCCGGTGCTGATTGAGGGGCCTACCGGATCGGGCAAGGAACTGGTGGCCGAGGCCGTGCACCGGCTTTCGATGAGAAGCCGCAAACCCTTCGTTGCGATCAACTGCGCGGCGATTCCGGAGTCTCTGCTGGAAGCTGAGCTCTTCGGGCATACGCGCGGCGCCTTCACCGGCGCGGTGCAGGGGCGCGTGGGCCGGATCGAAGCCGCCGACGGGGGCACGCTGTTTCTGGACGAGATTGGCGAGATGCCGCTGGGACTGCAGTCGAAACTGCTGCGGTTTGTGGAATGCGGGGAACTGCAGCGGGTGGGCGACAACGAGATGGTGAAGGTGGATGTGAGGATTGTGACTGCCACGCACCGGCCACTGGCCGAGCTGGCTCTTACCGGCAATTTCCGCTCCGACCTCTATTACCGCCTGGCGGTGTTTCTAATCCGCACTCCGGCACTGTGTGAACACGCTCAGGACCTGCCCCTGCTGGTGGACCATTTCATGCAGGAGATGGGACGCGAGGCTCCGGTGAAGCGCGTGGATGCAGGTGCGCTGGCCAAACTCGCGGCCCACGACTGGCCGGGCAACGTGCGCGAACTGGAGCACGTTCTGGAGCGGGGCGCGATCCTGGCCGGCGACGAGCCGGTGCTCACGGCGGCGGACATCGACTTCGGCCGTGTCGTGAACTGAGCAGTTCGCGGTGCACGGGGCCAAGCGCCGAGCCTCGAGGCGCCGGGCCGGGGGCGCGGAGGATTGGACAATGAGCATGGAGATCGAGACCGGGCTCAGCGACCAGATCGCCCGCTATCTGGATCTGGCGGTGAGCGAGACCAAGCTGACCGCAGCCAACATGGCCAATATCGACACGCCCGGCTACCGGACGGTGGGGATGGACTTTGAGGCCGAGATGCGGGATGCAATGGACGGCGTGGAGCAGGGCCGGGGGCCGCGGCCGGTGCGCGTGAAGGCGGTGGATGGACTGATCGCGCGGCCGGACGGCAATAACGTTTCGATGGACCGGGAGAGCCTGAACCTGGCCGAGGCGCAGTTGAAGTTCAAGACTGGCGTGGCGCTCATGCGGCTGGAGTATCAGCGTGTGACGGACGCGATTCATGCCGACAAATAGGCCGGCCGGTGAGCGGCTTCGCACGCGGGCAGGGAAGGAAATCTGGCGATGAACCTGTTTGGGATGATGGACGCTTCGGGAGAAGCGATGCAGGCCGAGCGGATGCGCGCCGAGGTAGTGGCGGCCAACATGGCAAATGCGGAAACCACGCGCACCGCGTCCGGCGGCCCATATCGCCGCCAGATGGTCGTCTTTGCCGCCAATCGGGGAGATTCAGGTTTTCTGGATTCGATGGCCTCGGCCGCTGGCAGCAGGGGATCGAATGTGCCGGCTTCAGGAGGGCTACCCGCGCCGAACCTGCCGGGGAGCGGGACGGTGATGCCGGGCGTGCACATCGCGCAGGTGGTCGAGGACCCATCGCCGCCGCTCAAGCGCTACGATCCCGGCCATCCCGACGCCGGACCGGATGGTTATGTCTCATATCCGGACATTAATCCCCTTACAGAGATGGTGGACCTGATGGGAGCGACGCGTGCATATGGCCTCAATGGCTCTGCCGTGCAGGCTGAAAAAGGCATGATCGCTTCGGCTCTGGAGATCGCCAAGCCGTAGGCTCCGGCTTCCGGCACTGCGCTTTCGGCTTGCTGACGGGGTATTTGGGCGGCTGTCTTTTTTCAGGGCATTTTCGGTACGGACGAATGGAAGCTGCGCGGTTCCGGATGGGGAGGGACAAACGATGTTACCTGCGATTGGTATTCCTGATGCTGCAGCGTTGGCTTCGCCGAACCTGGCTGCCGCCGGAAACACGCCGGCATGGTCTGCGGCGGGGGGGACGGGAGCGGGATCCGCTCCATTCTCCGACCTGCTCATGGATGCGGCCGGGCAGGTGGATCAGCTGGAGAACCAGGCCCAGGCAGCCGTGGCCGGCCTGATGACCGGCTCCGGCGTGGATGTGCACCAGGCGATGATCGCCACACAGAAGGCGGATATGGCCTTCGAACTGGCGCTGGCGGTGCGTAACAAGGCCGTGCAGGCCTACCAGCAGGTGATTGGAATGCAGTTCTGAGCCGCGGTTGGGCGTTGAACCAGCGCGGGAGAGCGGCGGGCGAGAGGAATCATGGCCACCGGGACACAACTGGAGAAGAGCGCGCCGGCTATGCCGGGGCGCCCGCTGTTGACGGGCCGGCTCGCCGGGCTGTGGGGACGAGGCTGGGTTCGCTGGGCTGGAATGTCGGGTGCCGAGCGCAAAGGCGCCCTGGTTGCCACGCTGCTGCTCGGCGCATTGACGGGCGGGTTGCTTTGGTATGCGTTCAGCCCCGATTGGCGCACGCTCTACACGGGGCTGGACCCTGATGACGCGCGCCAGACCGGCCAGATCCTCACCCAGGCGCAGATTCAGTTTGATTTGACGGCCGACGGAACCGGCATCCGGGTTCCATTTGCGCAACTTGACAAGGCCCGGCTGGCAACGGCGGCCAAGGGGGGAGTGAAGAGCGGGCGGCTGGGATTTGAGATCTTCGACAAGCCCAACTGGGTAGGGTCGGAGTTCGACGAGCAGGTCAACTACCAGCGGGCCCTTGAAGGCGAGCTGGAGCATACGGTGGGCACGCTTTCAGACGTGGCGTCGGCCCGGGTGCACCTGGTCCTGCCTCACGATTCGCTGTTCCGCGAGGAGGAGCGCCCGGCCAAGGCTTCGGTGGTGCTCAATCTGCGCCACATGGCGCTGGCCGACGGTGAGCCGGAGGCGATCCGGAACCTGGTGGCTGCAGCCGTGGATGGCCTGACCCCGGATCACGTGGTGCTGGTCGACGCGGCGGGCCATCTGCCGCTGGGACCGAAGACGGCCGAGGCCATGGAGATGAGCGCCGAGCAGGCGCTTGAGGAAAAGCTGGTGACCACGCTCGAGCCTGTAACCGGCGCCGGCAACGTGCGCGCGTCCGTCACGCTGGATTATGATCCGTCGGCCAGCGATGTGACCCAGGAGAGCTACGATCCCAACCAGACCGCAACGCTTTCAATGCAGCGCAGCGAGCAGGTGTCGGGAGCGCAGCCGGTGGCAGCCGGAGTACCTGGCACGGCCTCGAATGCGCCCAATTCCCAGGCCCTGCCCGTCTACCCGCAGCAGGCCACGCCTCCGCAATCCGTCAAGACCGAGTCGGGAACCTACGGGGTTTCGAAGACGGTCCGGCACGTGGTCGAGAATTCCGGGCGGGTGCGGCGGCTGACGGCGGCGATCGTGGTGAACGACCGGCTGCTCCAGTCCGGCAGCAAGGGCAACGCGCCGGTGTGGCAGCCGCGCTCGGCCGAGGAGTTGCGCAACCTGACGGCGCTGGCCCAGGCCGCGGTGGGATTCGACACCGCACGCGGCGACGCGCTGACGGTCGAAGATCTGGCATTTGATGAAAACCGTCCCCAGCAGCCGCTTCCGCTCGCCGGGCAGATTCTCTCCGGGGCAGAAAGCTCTCCGGTGCTGGTGAAGTATGCTGCCTTGCTGATCGGCCTGATGGTGGTGCTGGCATTTGGGGTGCGTCCGGCTTTGCGCCATTCCGCGCCGGCGGCTGGAGGAACGGGCAGAAGCCGGCCGAGGGAGCTGGCAGCGGAAAGCAGCGTGGCCGTGACCAGCGCACTCCCCGCGCCGGAGCCGATGGAGATGGATCCCGAGCGGCTGCGCGCGCAGGGAGTTTTCGAACAGGTGGCGGCGCATCTGAAGCGCGAGCCTACGCAGAGCTCGCGATTGTTGCAGAGCTGGATTCATTCCGACTAGTGAAGGGGCCCGAACCTTGGCTGAGCAGGGGACAGAAAACGGAGCAACGCGGCGGCGCCAGTCGGCGAATCTATCCGGAGTTCGCAAAGCGGCGGTGCTGCTGGTTGCCGTGGGCGAGCAACTGGCCAAAGAGATCCTGCGCGCCCTGCCGGAAGTGGATGTGCAGCGGCTGACCGAAGAGCTGGCCGATCTGCGCGGCATCACGCCGGAACTTTCCGCCGAGATTCTGGAGGAGTTCTGGGAACTGCTCGAGACCCAGAACTTCATGGTTCACGGCGGCCTGGATTATGCCAGCCGGTTGCTCGAGGAAACCTTCGGCAAGGAGCGCGCCGAGGACCTGCTGATGCTGGTGCGCCGTTCCCAGGAAGAGGCGCAGGGGAATCTCGCCAAGCTGCAGCGCACCGATCCGCAACAACTGGGCAAGATGCTGGATTCCGAGCATCCCCAGACGATCGCCCTGGTGCTGGCCCACCTGGACCCTCGCCGGGCATCGATGGTGCTCGACAACCTGACCGAGGAGCACAAGGTAGTTTCGATCCAGCGCCTGGCCGAGATGCGCCAGTTTTCGCCGGAGATGGCGCAGAAGGTGGCGCACATTCTGCACCGCCGACTCGAGAGCGTGGGCGATACGGCGCGCAAGAGCTACTCCGGTTTCAAGGCGGTGGCCGATCTGCTGAACCGGCTCAACGCCGAGGAGTCGAAGAAGATTCTGGAGACCATCGAGGAAGGCCAGCCGGAGCTGGCTCTGAACATCCGCAACCTGATGTTCACCTTCGAGGACCTGGTTACGGTGCCTCCGGCGACCATTCGCGAGATCGTGTCGGGCGTAGACAAGCGGCAGTTGGCGCTGGCCCTGCGCGGCGCCAATGACGACATGCGCGCCCAGATCTTCAAGGCCATGAGTTCGCGGGCCGTTGAGATGTTGAAGGAGGACATGGAGGTGCTGGGCCCGGTTCGTTCGCGGGAGGTGGCGCAGGCGCAGCAGGAAATCCTGAACCTGGCGCGGCGTTTGGAGGCCGAGGGGAAGGTCATTCTCAAACTGGAGACGGGAGACGAGATGCTGGCGTGAGCCGGCCCCTGACCGGCCGATCGGGAGCTTTCAGGGATTTTAAAACGCACGCCAACCGGAACTGCATTCAAACCGAGGGAAAAGGTGCAGAAAAGCTGCGCAGAGGCGAGGATTGAGGTCTATGAGTATCCGGCCTGCCCCGACGAGCCGCCTGGGCCCGAGTGGAATGCGTGGACGGAGTCGGTAGAAGCCGGCGGCGCCGAGGGCGGGAATCGCCAACAGCCCGGCGCATCCGGTGCGGGCGCGGGGCGGGAGGAGTTCAATCAGCGCCTGGCCGAGGAGGGCCGAAAGTGTTTTGAAGCGGGGCGCGAGCGAGGCCGCCAGGAGGGCGGGCAGGCGGAGAGCCAGGCCCAGGCCGCCGCGCAGGGCTCGGCCCGTGAGCGCCAGTCCCAACAGATGGCTGGCCTGGTTCTGAGGTTCAGAGAGGAGCGCGATCAGTACATGAGCGCGGTCGAGCCGGAGGTGGTCAGGCTGGCTCTTGCGGTTGCGGCCCGCATACTTCGCCGTGAAGCGCAGATGGATCCGCTGCTGTTGACGGGAGCGGTGCGGGTGGCGCTGGGTCAACTCTCGGCGTCGACCGAGGTGAAGCTCCGGGTTCCAGCGGCCGAGCTTGAGTTATGGATCGAAGCCATCCGGCTGCTTCCCAACCTGGCGCGGCAGCCGGCCGTGGTTGCGGGAGACGGGATGCGCCTAGGCGACTGCGTAGTCGAGACCAGCCTGGGATCGGTCGACCTGGGTGTCCGGTCCCAGCTGGGAGAGATCGAGCGTGGCTTTTTCGATCGCGCCGGCCGGCAGGAGCTGGCGATCGAGGCGCATGAGGCGCCGGGCACAACCAGGGAGAGCCGCTCGTGATGGCTGACGCGACTCCCCTCCTGGGCAGGTATTTCAGGCGTCTCGGACGAGGCCAGCCGTGGCGCTGGCGCGGTCAGGTAGTCGAGTCGGTGGGGCAGACCATCGAATCGGCGGGGCCACTGGCCTCAGTGGGCGAATGTTGCGAGATCGAAGACCAGTTTCACCACCCGCATCTTGCCGAGGTGATCGGATTCCGCGGCGCGAATGTTCTTTCGATGCCGGTGGAGACGACCGAAGGGATTCGTTTTGGCGACCCGGTGGCGGCCCTTGGGGTGAAAGCGGAGATCGAGGCAGGCCCGGCGCTGATGGGCAGGGTGCTGAACGCGCTGGGGCACCCGATCGACGAAGGCCCGGCGCCGGTTGTCTCCCAAACGCTGGCGCTGGAGGGCGCGGTTCGTTCGCCACTCGATCGCGTGGCGATTCGTGTGCCGCTGGGAACCGGTATCCGGGTCATCGACGCGCTACTGACCGTGGGCCGCGGCCAACGGGTGGGAATCTTCGGCGGATCGGGGGTGGGCAAGAGCACACTGATCGGGATGATGACGCGCAACACCGAGGCCGATGTGACGATTGTGGGGCTGGTGGGGGAGCGGGGGCGCGAGGTGGGAGAGTTTCTTGAGGACTCGCTCGGTGAGCAGGGCCGGTCGCGCTCGGTGGTGGTGGTTTCCACCTCCGACCAGTCACCGCTCAAGCGCATGAGGGCGGCGCTGACGGCGACCACGCTGGCGGAGTTTTTTGCCGCCGAGGGAAAGCATGTGCTGCTGGTGCTCGATTCGCTCACCCGTTTCGCGATGGCGGCGCGGGAGATCGGGCTGGCAGCGGGCGAGCCACCGACAGCCAAGGGGTACACGCCGTCGGTCTTTACGCGCCTGGCCCGGCTGGTGGAGCGCGCCGGGCAATTCCGCACCGGCTCGATCACCGCGTTTTATACCGTGCTGATGGAGGGCGACGATCAGCAGGACCCGCTGGTGGACGCGGTGCGGTCGCTGCTGGACGGGCACGTGGTGCTCTCGCGCGCGCTGGCGGCAGAGGGCTGGTATCCGCCGGTCGCGGTTCTCGATTCGATCAGCCGGCTGATGCCGGTGGTTACATCTCCGGCGCACGGCGAGCAGGCCGCGCTATTGCGCAAGCTGATGGCGGTATACGCCCGTTCGGAGGACCTGGTGCGCATCGGGGCATATAAGCCGGGAGCGGACCCGGAACTGGATCGCGCGCTCGGCGCACGGGATGCAATGCGCGGATTCCTGACGCAGGGGGCGCACGAGCAGGTGCGTTTGGACGACTGTCTGCGCTCGCTGGCCGCCCTGGCCGCGGAGGTGTGAGAGCGTGGCCGTCTCGCGTCCGTTGCGCCGCCTGCTTGGCGTGCTGGAGATTGAAGAGGAGCAATGCAGGGTGGCGCTCGAGTCGGCACTGAGCGAGATGATACGGCTCGAACGCGCGCTGGCCGGCGCAACAGAGCGGGAGCGCAGCGGGCGGCGGCTGGTGGTCGAGGGCGCCCGCAGCGGTGATTTCACAGACCGGCTGGCGGGGCTTGAAGAAGCGCGGGCCGGCAGGCGGGGCGCGGCATTTCTGACGCCGCAGATTGCGAGTGCGGAACGCGACGCGGGGCGGCGGCGCGAGGAGTTTCTGGCCAAGCGGGTTGAGCGTCGCCAGGTCGAAACTCTGCTTCAGGAGGCCGAGGCCAGGGACGGGATCGCAGCGGGCAGACGCAGCCAGCAAGGTCTGGACGACTGGTATCTGAACCGTCAGCATCGCCGGGAAGCAGCGAAGGAAACGAGTGCATCGCCGGCCGCGGGCGGCGTCCCAAAGGGAACAGTGTTCGCGGCAGACGAAAACTTGAGCAAATATCCGCGTTGAAGGCCGGCGCATCCTGAAACGGGAGCGGTATTCCCAGCCCTGACAATCTTCTAACCCTTCCCAATCCCCTTTGGCACACTATCTGCACTGTTCCAGTCCATGACCGTCGCCATAGTAACCGAGATGGAACCGGGAGGTCAAATCGCTCCGGCGCAGGGCCAGACGGTGGCGTCGACGCCGGGCAAGGCGCCCGGCGCGGAGGGTTTTCGCTCGAGTTGGCAATCGTTTCTGGCTTCCCTGGGAGAAGGGATGGCAGGGAATGTCAGGCAGGGCGCCGTGAGTGGCGAGGCAGACACAGCTGCCGCAACGACTCAAAGAAAAAATGGCGATTGGGCGGGAGACTCATCTTCCGGCGCCGGATCGAACCTGCGAGCCAGGCCCGCAAAAGGGCAGGAGGAAAATGCGTCGGCCGATCGCGCAATCAAGTCTTCTGAGGGCGCTCAGGCGGGAATCTCGACGCGACGGCCGAATGGCGCAGCGGGCCGGCAGGCGTCGGTCAATCCGGGTGCAAGGGAATTGACGGCCACGAGCGCGGCGAAGGTCGAATCCGCTGCTGCATCTTCAGATGATTTCGAGGCCGGATCCGCAAATCGTTCAGGAAAGAGCGCCAGGCGGGAGGCGAATGAGGGAGCAACTGCGGCAGAAATACCGGTCGCGGGGGCGATCAGCGTAACCTTGGGCATCGCCGCACCGGAGGCTCAAGTCCCGGCCGCGAGCATGGTTCCCGCATCGATCTCTGCGGAGGAGATGTCCTCTCCAACGCCGACAGTTCTTACTTTGGGATTTCTCAACGATTCTTCACGTGGTTCGGACCATTCGGACTCGGTTTCCGGTTTGACAAGTCAAACGCGGGGCAACTCCACGAATTCAGCCGCCAAGGCAGTTGCGCCGGCAGCGAATGCTGCGCCGGTTTCGAGCAGGGGAGCGCGCGCGGCCGGATCCCGTGGCGCGCAGGATGGGAATCTCGATCCAAGTGACGGACAGGCTTCCGGCACGGTGGAAGCGGACTCCGATGAAGGAAACGGTCTGAGCGAAGGTGTGCGCGGCCAAGCCGGCGATCCCTCTCAGGCGGCCTATACGGGGGTGAATCAGATCCAGACACAGCTGACCGGGACGGGACTGCCGGACGCTGTCGCGCCTCTCGCAGGCGATGGTCCCGGTTCAAGACCGGATGCCGGGCCAGATGCAGGGCCGTATACAGGATCGGAGGTTGGCGAGGTAGCCAGTCTCTCATCCCCGGGAAAGCCCGCGGATGCAGGAAGGTCAATCGTGGCCGGCGACCGGCGCGTTGCCGAGCAGGCTGCTCTGCGCGATACGCGCGGATTGGCCCCGGTTGAAGCGGGCCAGGCGGCAGGCCACAATGCGCAAGCACTGGCTTCCGCCGCGGACGCTTCGTCTGGGGTACGCGACACTGCTGCAACGCAAGTGGCTACGAACGGAATCCGCGAAGCTCCCGGCGGCGCAGCCGAGTCGGCGGCCGGATCGGGGACCGGATCGGCGCGCGAGACGTTTACCGCGCTCGATGCCGGGACGGGAGCCGAAACGACGAGTTGGATTCATGCCGGAACACAGAGCGCCGAAGCGGGGTTTGAAGACCCGGCGCTTGGCTGGGTCAGCGTGCGGGCGGATTTGGGCGCGGGCGGCATTCATGCGGCGGTGGTACCAGGTTCGGCTGAGGCAGCCCAGGTGCTGGGCGGGCAGATGGCGGGATTGAATGACTGGCTGGCCGAACGGCACACCCCGGTACAGTCAGTGACAATGACAGCGCCGCAGGGAACGGCAGCCGATTCGGACGCGAGCCAGGGGATGCACCAGGGAACGCAACAGGGCAGCGGGCAGAATGCGGAGCAGGGCCGCTCTTCGGTACCGCAACCGGAGTCGCAGCCGAATGTTACGGCGATCTCCGCGACGGCATCTCGAGAGGCACACGGCGGAGGGTCTCGGGAAACTCAACTGCAATCAGGACCTGCGGGCATACATATATCCGTCATGGCCTGAACCGAGGCAACGGCTGGACAGGAATTGAGGATGGGCAGGGAAGAGGAAAAGGGGGAAACATGGCGGCAGCGGCAGCAGGGATCTTCAGTCACCAGATGACGGCGGGGCAGGCGCTGGCGGGCAAGACGGCGATGCCCATGGCCAGCTCCTCAAGCGGGACCAGCGGGACCAGCGGGTCGAGCGACGCGAGCGGAGATTCAGCCACGATTTCGGCGAACGATTTTCTCACGCTGCTGGTAACCGAGATGCAGAACCAGGATCCGACGGCGGATACCGACCCGAACGAATACATCAACCAGCTTGTGCAGGTGAACAGCCTGGAGCAACTGATCGACATCAACCAGACATTGACGGCGGACTCGGCGACGCCCGCAAGTTCCAAGAGCGTCAGCACCCCCTCAAGCGGGGTTGCGGCGGCAACAGCGAATTCCGGCGTGGCGAGCACAGCGAAGAGTCAGGCTGCATCAGGCGCAGCGGGCCATGGGACCGCAACTGCGAACAGGGCGCGAGCGCTGAGCGCGGCGCAATCAGCCACCGCGGCCAGTGCGGCGGGAACGCAGGCTGCGGCCAGACACCTTCCCGGCAATCTCAGTGTGCCCAGTGCAAGGCCTGCGTCGCGCCGCGTGGCTCACGCACTGAGTGGGCGAACGCACGCGCAGCCGATCTCCGGCGGACCTGCCGGAACCCAATAACTCGCATTTACCAGGCGGCCGCGAACTTATGAGCCGCAGCAGCAGTGAAAACCAGGAGGAGAACCACCATGGCAAGTTTCTTTATTCCGTTGACCGGCCTGGAATCCGATTCCACGGCATTGAACACGATTGCGAACGATCTCTCGAACATGAACACCACGGCCTTCAAGGCTCAAACGACCAACTTTTCCGATCTTTTCTACCAACAGATCGGCTCGACCGGCGCGGGCGATCCGATCCAGGTGGGCGCGGGTGTGCAGGTGGCCGCGAACGAGACTTCGTACACGCAAGGGTCGATCAACTCGACCGGGAACTCTACCGACGTGGCATTGAACGGCAATGGGTTTTTTGTGATCAACAACGGCAGCGGGGGCTACGAGTTCACGCGCGCCGGCGATTTCACGCAGGACACGAACGGGAATCTTGTCACCTCCAACGGCCTGGGCGTGATGGGATATCCGGCGGTAAACGGCGTGGTGAACACCAACGCGCCACTGGCGGCCATCAACATTCCGGTTGGAGAGGTGCAGGAGCCGAAAGCGACAACCACGCTCAACATGACAGCCAACCTGGACGCGGACTCGGCTACGGGGACGCAGTTTCCGGCCCAGGTTACGGTCTACGACTCGCTGGGCGAGCCCCATGTGGCCACGGTGAGCTATCAGCAGACGGCAGCCAATACCTGGAGCTACTCAGTTGCGTTGCCGGCAACGGATTTCACTTCCGGTGTATCGACGCCGGTAACCGGGACGATGGCCTTCAACGCGGCAGGCAATCTGACCACGGTGACTCCGACGGGAGGAGCAGCGGAGACGGTGGGAACGGCGGTGGGCGATGTCTCATCCATCCCGCTCACCTTTACCGGACTGGCCGATAAGGCCTCGGATCTGAGCATCGGCTGGACGCTGCTGGGGTCTAACGGCACGCCCACCATCAGCCAGGTGGATACGGCCTCAGCAGTTTCCGCGACCACGCAAAACGGCTATGCCAGCGGCCAGTATCAGAGCTTCACGATCGGCTCCGACGGGTCGGTGACTGTCTCCTATTCCAACGGACAGAAGGAGAACGTGGGCCAACTGGCGCTGGCGAATGTGACCAATCTGCAGGGATTGAATCTGCTGGGCGATGGGGATTACGACACAACGCTGGCCAGCGGCACGGCGGCGATCAGCACTTCGGGGACTTCCGGCCTGGCCACACTGCAAGACGGCGCCCTGGAAGCATCGAACGTGAATATTTCATCTGAATTCTCCGAATTGATCATCGCGCAGCGCGCCTTTGAAGCCAACGCGAAGTCGGTAACGACATTCGACACGGTAACCCAGGACACGATCAACATGGTTCACTAGTGTCTAGATCGTATGATTTGGTAATTACCGTTGGACCAGCGCGGGCGGGGACGCCCGCACTACAGCCGGTCAGGAGACGGGCGCTACATTCCGGTCAGGAGACCGGCGTTACATTTCGGCGATACCACAATCATTCGGTCACGGTACTAAAGCGGAGCGGGGCGGTCTATTGGCCGCCTTCAGCTCTTCGTTCCTACGGGTATCTCGATAAAAACGCCCTTGGCGCGCGCCAGAAGCTTTTCCTGCGCGCCCTCGATGCGGGCTTCTGCCCAGTGTTTACGGCCTTCGCTGCGGATCACGCGGCCTTCAATGCGAAGAGGTGTGCGGGAGGGAACCGGGCGAAGGTAATCCACTTCCATGTGCCGTGTCATGGCCGTCCATCCGCCGGCTCTTACGGCCTTGCTCATGGCTTCATCAAGCAGCGTGGCGATGATGCCGCCATGCAGGTAGGCGGGGTGGCCTTCGAAGGTATCCTGAATGGCCGGAAGGCAGACGACGGACCCGTCCGCGGCCAGCAGGAACTCGAGACGCAGGCCGGTGAGGTTGTCCTGGCCGCAGCCGAAGCAGCGATTGTGCGGCACGTGACGCATGGGAGTGAGATTCTCGATAGATTCCCGCAATTTTCCTCCGCAAACCCTAAACGGCCGCGCTCAGAACGGCCGCATAGGTCTCCCGATCGACGTTACCGCCGGTGAGGATGATGCCGACGCGCTTTCCTTTGAGCAGGCTTTTTTCTTTCAGCGCGCCGGCCAGCGCGGCCGCTCCCGCGCCTTCGGCAAGATTATGCGTGTCCTGGTAATAGGCTCGCATGGCGGTCATGATTTCGGCATCGGAGAGCTCCACGATGCGGCTGACATTTTCAAAGATCGTCTCCAGCGCCTGGGCATTGGGGCGGCGGCAGGCAAGGCCATCGGCGATGACGGTTTGCGCCGCCGCTTCAGTCAGCTCGCGCCGCTTGAAGCTGAGCGCATAAGAGGGAGACTGGGCGGCTACGACTCCGACGATCTCCGTCGACAGCCCCAGCGCGTTGCGCACCGCCGAGACACCGCAGATGGACGATCCGAGACCGATGGGAACATAGACGACGTCGAGCGCAGGAGCGCCCTGAAACAATTCGAGAGCGTAAGTGGCTGCGCCCAGCACCGTCTGTTCGTGAAAGGAATCGACCATGGCGTAGCCACGCAGCTTGGCCAGCTCGCGCGCAAACTCGAGCGACGCCTGGAAGTCGTCGCCGTGGGTAACCAGTTCCACGCCCTGGGCCAGCATGGCGCGATTTTTCTCGACGCTGTTGCCATGCGGGACGACGATGACGGCTTTCAGGCCGAGCAGATGCGCGGCCATGCCGACGCCAAGGCCGTGATTGCCCCGGGTAGCCGCGACGACGCCCTCAAGGCCTGGCTGCTGAGTCATCAGCCAGTTCACGTAGACAAGCGCGCCACGCACTTTGAAGGCTCCCACCGGGGTGTGGTTTTCGTGCTTGATCCAGGCCTCAGCACCCAGGCGCTCGTTGATGAGCGGCCAGGTGTATTGCGGAGTGGGCGGCATATTCCGGTAGACCACATCCTGGGCTGCGCAAATCTGCTCCAGCGAGGGAAGGCTCATGAACTCAGGATACTTGGTTTTTTGCGCGGATACGACAGCGGCGGAGCTGGATTGTCTTCGGGGTGAGCCGGGGCGCACTTGACCTTCACGGCGCGCCCGCTCAGACTGGAGGAACGGACTCCGAGTGCCGGAACCGACGTCAGAGGTCGGTGAGCCGGACGGCGCAACCGAGGTTTTTCCCCATTTCAATGGCTCAAGAAAGAAGAACGGCCTGGCGGGCAGGGAATCGAGCAGCCACCGGCGCAGGGCTTGCGGTTCTAATCGGCATCGGTCTAGCGGGCTGCCGCTCGGCGCCGGAGCTCACCCCGCAGGAAGCGGAAGGGAAGCATTTGTACGATGTCCGATGCGCCCACTGCCACGAGGAGAACGATCTGGGGCTCAAGAAGGTTCCGCCGAGTCTGCACGGCGTATTTGAGCGGGCCACTCTGCCAAGCGGCGCATCTGCCGGCGATGCGGAGGTGGAGCGGGCGGTGTTGTCGGGCAAAGGCTTGATGCCGTCTTTCGCCGGGCGCTTTACGGAGGAGCAGATGGCGGCGCTGCTCAAGTATCTACATACGGGGTTGCGCTGAGGGGGCGGTACGCCGCGCGGCAGCCTGCTCGAATCAAATCGTCATCACGGTATACTGGGAGTTGATATGGCAACCGAAAAAACATTCTATCTTGAGACCTTCGGCTGCCAGATGAACGCCCATGATTCCGAAAAGGTGATTGGCACACTCGAACAGGAGGGTTACCGGCAAGTTGAGTCGGAAGAGGAAGCGGGCCTGATCCTCTACAACACCTGTTCGATCCGCGACAAGGCGGAGCAGAAGGTCTTTAACCGGCTCAATGACTACAAGAAACTGTATAAAGCCGGGAAACGGTTCGGCGTGCTGGGATGTGTAGCGCAGCAGGAGGGCGAAAAGATCTTCGAGCGCGCGCCCTATGTCTCGCTGGTTTCCGGATCGGCGTCGTACCGGAAACTGCCCCAGATGCTTACGCGCCTAGAGGCGGGCGAGAGCCGCATTACCGGACTTGACGACCGGCAGACCGACGAGACGTTCGAGACCGAGTTTACGGCGCGGCAGAATCCCTATCGCGGATACATCACCATCATCGAGGGTTGCGACAAGTTCTGCTCCTATTGCGTGGTGCCGTACACCCGCGGCAAGGAGCGGAGCCGGACCTCATCGTCGGTGCTCGAAGAGGCGCGGCGGATTGCCGACCTGGGCTATAGCGAGATTCAGCTTCTGGGCCAGAACGTGAACAGCTATCGCGATCCGGAAGGGAAGCGGAGCTTCGCCGAATTGCTGGCTGCCGTGGGGCAGGTGGCCGGAATCCGGCGGGTGCGCTTTACCACCAGCCACCCGAGAGACTTCACGCGAGATATTGTCGAGGCCATCGACGCAAATCCCACGCTTTGCGACCATGTTCACCTGCCGGTGCAGTCCGGATCGGCGAGGGTGTTGAAAATGATGGCGCGGGAGTATTCTCCGGAGTGGTACCTGGAGAGGATCGCCTGGATCAAGGGGGCGCGGCGGAGCATCTCGATCTCGACCGACATTATCGTGGGTTTTCCGGGCGAGAGCGACGACGACTTCATCCAGACCATGGATTTGCTGGCCGAGGTTCAATACGATTGCGTTTTCGCATTCAAGTACTCAGCGCGGCCCAACACGCCGGCCCTGGTCATGATCGACTCGATGCCTGAGGCCGAGAAGGCAGCCCGGCTTCAAGTTTTGCTTGACCGCCAGCGCGAGATTCAGAGGGTCAACTATTCGAGGCATATAGGCGAGGTTATCGAGGTGATGGTTGAGGGCCAGAATCCGGCACGGGGTCAGATTTCAGGGCGCAGCAGCCAGAACAAGCCGGTGAATTTTACCTGCTCACAACCCATCGCGCCCGCGCCTGGCAGTTATCTTAGGGTAAAGGTGACGGCGGCGCATCCGAACAGCCTGGTGGGCGAAGCTGTCTGAGGGCGAGAAAGGGAAGCCATGGATATCGAGGTGAGGATACGCGGTCTGGTCATGGACCCGGCCACGAACATGCCGATCGTGGTTCTCAAGGACGTGGCTTCGGATGCCGTGATGCCGATCTGGGTGGGGATTTTTGAGGCGAATGCGATTGCCATCGAGATTGAGAAGATGGCAGCGCCGCGGCCGATGACCCACGATTTGACCAGAAACCTGATGCGTTACTTGAATACAACGCTGGAACGCATTGTAATTACTGAAGTTAAAGACGATACGTTCTACGCGGTCTTGTGGTTGAGACAGGGCAATGAGGCGGTAGTCGTCGATGCTCGCCCGTCTGATGCAATCGCGCTGGCCTTGCGCGCGGATTGCCCGATTTTTGTGGCGGAACAGGTGATGCAGAGCGCGAAGTTGAACACGACTGGACCAGCGGACGGTCCCACGGCGGAGCAGTTACGTGGCTGGCTCGAGGGCTTGAACGACGAGGACCTGGGGCACTACAAGATGTGACCTCGGCTGCAGCGACACGGAGCGAATGTACCTAAGGGAATGGCGACAGCGAACCGTGGCTGATGCGAACCGTGCCTGTCAGCAGGGGACCAAGCCACAGATTCATAAGAAGTTAATAACTCCCGAGTTTCGTTAGAAGAGTCGCGCAGATAGCCGTTCATTGCTTTCACTATACAGAATATCTGTTATCGGACATGTTCGATATCCCCAAACACGAGGCTCGGCCCCTGATCGAGGACCCTCTGGAAACCTGAGGGGCCCTCATCCAAGCAGAGAAAAAACCACTTCTACCGTTGTCTCTGCATCAACCGGCTGGTTGTCCAGTTTATAGGGCTTGTAGCGCCATGTCCGAACGGCGTCGACAGCAGACTGCCGCAACATGGGAGGGCCGCTCACAACCTGCACGTCCTTGATAATTCCCGTGGCAGAAATGGTAGCTTTGAGCAATACTCTGCCTTCGACGCGAGCCGATTTGGCGATAGGCGGATAAATAGGCTGAGTCCTCTGAACAAGCAGACCCACCGCAACGCCCTCTGAGATGGTCACGACTTTGGGAGCCACTCCTCTTACTTTGGCTCCCTGCCCGCTGAAGACGCTGCCGATCGGGCTGTTGGAGCTCACACCTTCCATTCCGGCCGCGCTAATGCGTGTTGTGGGTGGCGCTTCCTCGGCGGCCCTGGGGTCGATAGCATGGGAGATTCGCGCTGGTGTAGCCAGCTGGTCGCTCATCATCTGCGACTGCACCTGGGGTGCGTCCGCAACCTGATCGACCGCAGTATGCGCTGCCGGATCCGAGTTGGACGCCGCCGGCTGTCTAGCTGGAGACGGCTTTGCGGAAGACGCAGCCTGAAGAGCACTCACGTTTGTCGCTGCCGGCGCCTGCGTTCCGGTTGCCACAGCCTGACGTACGACCGGCTGCTTCACCGTGGAGGGTCTGGCCCGGAAGAACACGAGCGACAGGACGAGCAGAACCAGAACCACGCCGCCGGAAATGGCTGCCGCCATGGTCCAGTTTTTGCGGGGGCGAATTCCCTCTTCCACATTAAGGCTTTTGGAATGAAACGACTGGAAGAGGAATTGATCGTCCTCGGTCAGCGCGCCTGCCTGGGGCGAGGCTGTGGAATGTGACTCGCCCGCCGCAGCGCCGTTCGATCCGCGGGGCTGCTGAGCTCCTTCGTTGATGACACGGACAGGCGCCGGTTTAGGCGAAGCGGTGCCGGGCAACTTGTCCACCACATCGTTAATGGACCTTAGCCGTCGGAAAAAGGCTTCTTCCTCTTCGTCGAACTTGGCTGGCGCGGATGAATGGACGATACGCAGCACATTCGCCAAAGGCTCTTCGGCAGCATGCGGTCCTGCGAGCTGCGCAGCCGTCACGGGAGCAACGTCGGGTCCAGGGACGGTTGCGGGGCCGTCAGAATTGACGGAATGAGGCGCCGAAGAAGCTCCGCCATCCCATTCGGCGAAATCCTCAGGAAGCGTATCGGGTAATCCGTGCCTTATTTCCGCTGGAGATGCCATTGGCCATCTTCTCCCTTCTCATAAACAGCGCCTTTGTAAGTGCGTGTCTCACGCTGACCTTCCTGGGTGGAGCTGCTTCCGCTGGTTGCCACGTCTCGCTCGCCTTCCCAAAGGTCGGTCGCGTTTGCGATGCCTGTTTGCGGGAACGGTATCTGCGTGGACGCCGTGAGCAGCGATGCGATATTCGCCAATCCTTCAACGACGAGCGCCACGGTTGCCTGCGCAGGCGCGTACTTCTCAATGTCCTCGGGAGTTAAGGTCACGGTGAGAGTGTGAGTTCCCGGCGCCAGCACGTCACCCGCGGCGGGGCTGTAAACAAACGTTCCCGGTACCGATGCCGTGGCATTGAGCTGGGCGGCGCCGAGGGCAACACCGTAGCGAATGGCGGAGGGATGAGGCCAGGTGATCCTGGTTGGCGCTGTCTCAGTGACGGCCAGAGATACGGCCGATTGCGCTGCCCTGTAATTGGTAGTGTCCTTTGGAGTGAAGGCAACGGAAAGGGTATGCGCACCTGCTCCAAGCACATCACCCCCTGCGGGACTGTAGACGAACGTTCCGGGAACCGAGGCCGTGGCGTTGAGTTGTATAGCGTTGAGCGGAGCGCCGCAGTGGATCGGGTCGGGGGACGGCCATGTGATTACCGGCATTGCCTTGGCGACAATGAGCGATACGGCGGCCTGCACCGAGGTGTAGCTCGAGCGATCTGCCGGGGTGAAAATGACCGAGGGCGTATGCTCTCCAGCCGCCAGAACGGCGCCGGCTCCCGGGATGTATTCGAACGTCCCCGGAACCGAAGCCGTGGCACTGAGCTGAGCGGAGCTGAGCGGGTTTCCGTAAATGATTGCATCAGGCTGAGGCCAAGCGATGGCCGGAGTCGCCCTGGCGACGGAAACGGATACGGTGGCCTGGGTCTGGGCGTAGTTCGTGCTGTTTTCCGGAATGAAGATTGCCTGAAGCGTATGCGTTCCCGCCCCCAGCACCTCACCCGCGCCGGGAGCATATTCGAACCTTCCGGGAACCGACGCCGTGGCATTCAGCTGCGCATCGCTGAGCGCGGCGCCATAGGGCATCGGATGGGGAGCAGCCCAAGCGACCGCCGGTGTGGCCCTGGCGACTTCAATTGATACCGAGGCTTCAGCCGGAGTGTAATCGGCTTCGTTCGCCGGAACGAATATCACATGCAGCATATGCGTTCCGGCATCAAGCAATTCACCCGGAGGAGGAGTGTAAGCAAGCGTACCCGGGACCGACGCCTCCGCTTTAAGCTGAGAGGAGCTGAGCGCGACGCCGTAGGAGATGGCCTCAGGCTCCGGCCAGCCGATGGTTGGCGTCGCCCTGGAGACAACGATCGTGACAGCAGCCTGTACCGGATGTCCCGCAGAGTCATCGGGCGTGAAAGTGACCCAGAGCGTGTGCGTTCCCGCCGGGAGCATGTAGCCGGCGCTCGGGGTGAAGACAAATGTCCCGGGGACCGATGCCGAGGCATTGAGTTGAGTATCGCCAAGCGCGGCGCCACAGGTAATCGGGTCGGGCGCTGGCCATGCAATGGCAGGCGTGACCCCGGCCTTTACCGGCTTCGTACCATTGGCAGGCGTTGGACTGAGAATGGAAAGCGGTTTTTCGGTTGTGGAAGCTTTCTCTGTATTATTTCTGCCCAGACCGATGAAGTTGAACCCTTTTTTCTTTCCGTGGGGTACGGGACGGCCTGTAACGGAGCTAGCCATTTCGAGGATCTGCCTTGAAATGGGGGAATCCGCGAGCGCGAGCGGAGTTGCGGTGTTCTGCATTTGGCGCACAGCGTCGTAATCGTCAGGAATCTTCCACTGCACCGGCCTGTTGAGAGCCTTGGCAATATGTTCTTCGCCGATCCCCAGCACCTGGGGCTCGAAGCGGTTGATCACGATTTCGAGTTTTGGGCCGCCGGCGTGGAAGAACCGCGAGATCAGGCGGCTTGAATTGCGTAGTTCGGAGATGCCGGCCTGGGTGACCAGGTAGATGGTAGACGCATCTTTGAAGAGAGTGGTGTCCATTAAATCCACTCTCGAGCCAACGTCGACAATCACATAATCGAATTCCAGCCGGGCGACCGCAGCCAGCTTGTCAATGCTTGCTGTCGTGGACACGACCTCGGGAACCTTGCTGGGAGCCGCAAGCAGGGATACCCCGGACTGATGCTTAGCCACGAGTTTTTGAAGGAAACTTCCATCCAGCCGGTCGGCTTCAAGGAGCGCGCTGTCGGTGGAGTAATCCGCTGCGATTCCCAGGTTGAGCGCAGCGTCTCCCATGGGAAGGCCGAGGTCGATCAAGAGAGTGCTTTGGTCGGAATCCTGCGCCATGGCGATGGCGAAATTGCAGGCAATGGTGGTGACGCCGGAGCCGCCCTTGGCGCCGAAAAACACCAGCAGTTTCCCCCGCGTCTTCTTGACGGGGTAAGGTCTCGGGCGGAGGATGGCCGCGGCGCGAACCAGAGCCTCCGCGACCGTGTTCTGGTCGTAGGGAGGAATCAAGTACTCACGGGCGCCTGCGCGCATGCAACGGACCAAGCGCTCCCGATCGGCGACGGCCGAATAGACCATTACGGTTGCTGTGCCTTTGCTGCAAATGCTCTCCACCAGATCCAGGGCGGCTCCCGGTTCGCTATCCAGGTCGATGATGATGACGTCGAAGTTCTGCTCCAGCAGCCTCGGCACGTCATCCAGCGAAGTTGGGTAGGAGGAGAATTCGTGGACCTCAGCTTCACGTCCTTCGGCAAGCGCGCGGGCCATCTCCTGGCGCCGCAATTCGTCCGGGCCGATCAACGCGATCGACAGCTTCTCAACTCCAATGGAGTCGGAATACCTGGTATCGAAATCCGGTGATAAGCCTGAACTCATGGGATACCCTACCTTCCGAATTCAAGATTCTTGCCGGCCACCAATGTTTATCGACTGGAAGCCAATCTCGGTACACTCCTCCACTCTTGATTGAGCGGCGGTCCCGCAAATTCGGGAACGTTTTCAAGGCAAAAACAGCACAAGCTGCATACAAAAGCTCTTGCCAAATACAAAGTGACACGAATCAGGATTGAGACCAAAATCCCCGCGAAAAGCCGATCATAATCGATTTCGTGCTTTTCCAAGCCAAAGTTTGAACTTTAATAACTGGTTTAGACGTTACTAAAGTTTACAGCAAAATTCTGGGGACTCAGATGCCCCGACGTGAACTCAGAAGAGGTTCGGCATTACGAGGGGCGAGATTTGGCCGATAACCCTGCCACGCATTCTCGGTGGAATGTCGGTTGCGGCTCGATCAGGCGGAGTCTGCCAGGGGCGTAGAGGCTGACCTCACGTTCTCTGCGCTCGAATGGGGGGACTAATTGCGGGTTTGAGACAGCAGGGTTTCGATCCCGGCCTTTTCCTCGGCAGTGAGCGCGAGGAGCGGAGAACGTACGCGGCCACCGTAGTAGCCGTTGAAGTCGCAGGCGTACTTGACGCCGGCTATTCCGAGGACGCCGACGATGCGCTGGTTCGCTTCCGCAATGCGCTGCTGTTTCTCGCCGGCAAGCTCCAGATCGTGATCTTTCCAGGCTAAGTAGATCTCCTGGCAGGCCTGCGGAGCGCAAGCGGCGAAGGCCAGAATAGCCCCGGATGCGCCGGCCTGCAGGGATTCAAATACGGACGAACCAGAACCGCAAAGCACCTGGAAGCCGACTTCCCTGCTCCGCGTCTTGAGTGGGGCGGCGGGAGGTGCTGTGGCCAAAGCGATACCGCTTGCCAGACCGCTTGCAGAGACAAATGTTCCGGCCGATTCGGCTGCCGGGGACAACATGCGTGCGGTGACCGCCTCAAAGATTGGAGTCACTGTCATGGTGCGGCGAAGCGCGGCGGCGGTGGCGGCCGCTGTGGCTCGAATCCGGTC
>Ga0224555_1001340_pt1 | contig 34613 bp, 40 predicted proteins | sample 714S23034metaG_FD_180687 | JGI IMG/M metagenome (GOLD analysis project Ga0224555, IMG submission 180687) | Peat soil microbial communities from Stordalen Mire, Sweden - 717 S2 30-34 | ecosystem: Environmental > Terrestrial > Soil > Wetlands > Peat | place: Sweden: Norrbotten County, Stordalen... | reverse complement strand
CTGGCCGATGGAATCAAGAACATCCTCTCCCAAAGCAGCCCAGGCCCACCGGAAGAGCCGCTTCCCAATCTACAACTGGAACTGCTGCTTGCTTGGGACGGGCTCAAAATCTGAGGAAACTCCTATTGCCGCTCACCTTGACGGCCCACGTGCCCTTTCTGGCTCCACGGAGTTGGTGGAGCTCCAAGCCGGGCAAGTTCATGTCGCGCACGCTCGTCGATGCGTTCAGACGGCCGAGTATCAGTCGGAGCCGGTCAGCATGTTTCGCTTGAATCCCCGACTTGGCGCCGGTGGCGAAGAACTGTTCGATTCCTTTGTGTCGAAATCCCTTGATCGCCACGCCCACTAGTGTAACCTATGTCGTTACGGGCTGCAATCCGCCGCATCACGGTTGACGGTGTTGCACCGGACAACCGCTAAGGATTCTTATGATCCTGTCATGGCGGACGAGATCGAAATCGACGACACACCCAGTCGAGAATGGCGATCAGGGGTGCGGGTCAGGCCCATCCACGCAAGCGATAGACGAGAAGGCCCAGCCATTCTTTCAGGGCCAATTGGGACTTCACTAACGATTGTGCGTCAGGCAGCAAACTCAGTAACGGGCCCTCATCATCCCAGCTCCGGAAGTCCGCAGGCGCGGGAGTCACCTGGAAGCCGAGTTTCCGGAAGACTGCTGAGGCCCGTGGCATGTGAGAAGCCGAGGTCACCAGCAGAATATGCGAGGCCCCCCGGCTCTGCAGGATTTGGCGGCTGAAGAGGGCGTTCTCGCGGGTATTCCGCGCCTTGTTTTCCAGGAGGATCGCCTGCGCGGGGACCACCCATTCCTGCAGCAATTGGGCGGCTGCCTCTGCTTCTGAAGCAAGTCGCCCCGAGTCCAGGAGCCGAACAGCGCCTCCGCTAAATAGGATGAGCGGCGCCTTTCCCGAATGAAATAGCCTGGCCGCATAGAAAAGTCGATCCGCGCTGTCCGTTAGTTCGGGAGTCTGGCCCGGGGCCGCCGGGCCGCGGCTGGTTCCTCCGCCCAGGACCACGATCGCGTCCGCCTCGCGTCAAGCCCGGCCGGCGGTGCAACGCCGAGACGATACCCAACAGCAACAAGCTCAGCCCGAGCGGGTAGACGAAGACGGGGATTATCCTGCTCAGGACGAGGAACATGGGAACCAGCACCTTATTCGGTATGTTTGGATGGCGCGCGCACAATCAACCTTGGGCGGATGCGTCATGGACGCTCATTTCGCCGATTTCTTGTTCGGCGGCCGGCCCCGCTTTCGTGTCCCCTTCCGCGCTTCGCGTTCCAGCTTGGCTTGCAGTTTGTCGGGGTGAGCTGCGTAATAGGCATCCCAGCGAGCGTTGATAGCCGTCTTGGCCGCCGCTATCCGTTGCTCCGGCGATAAGTTTGCTGCGCGGGCCGATCCTCCCAAGCTACCTATCACGGCAACATCGACCAAGGTTCGCTTCTTCTTCGCTGCCATGTTATGAGTTTATACAAATCTGCTACGTATTCGCAAGTTTCTCTTGACTATACTAAGCAGCTACGTATAATAGCTTTATGGATCGCTTCCAAGAACAAACCGCAGCCGAGCTCGTCGGGAACTATTACCGCCGCTTGTATGGTGACCCGTATGAGACATTCTCCGCTCCTGATGAGCCCCAGCCGGTTGAAGACGAAGACGACGAATCCACCGAGCCAATAGAGTTCACTTGTCAGCGGTATCACGCGATCATGATGGCGTCCCAGACCATCGGCGAGATGGTGGACGCACTGAAAGCCCACCGAGTCGAATGCCCGGTCTGTGGCAACACCCAAACGACGGCCCAAGATGACCCCTTGTATCCGGGCCTGGAGCAGCCGGTGTGCTGCGAAACGCTGTCGGCAGTGGCGTAGTAGTCGAGACCGGAATTGCATCTCCGGCGACAACCACGCGGCAGGAACAGCAATGAGTCAAGAAGAAAGGATAAAGACCGTGAAAGAAGTCGTGAAGTTTTCGATCAACACCCCGGTGGAAGTAGCCCTCCAGTCGGAGGACGGCAAACACGTTGAGGGCCGCTACGGCGATCAGGTGATGTATTCACTCGCCGATAACCGGGTCATGTACGTGCCCCTATACGTCGAGCAACGATTGCAAGAGCTGGCCATCGGAGCCGGCGAGCCCCTGTTGCTCTGCACGAAGGTGGTGAAGGAGGGCAGCCGGAACAGGACCGAGTGGAGCGTCCGGCGAGCTCCGCAGCCGCCGCTTGCTCCGGCAAATGGAACGTCTGCCATGGACTCCGTCGCGCCTGACGCAACACTCGATCTGCGGCCACTCGGGCCCACAGACGACTCAGAAATTGCAGCGAGAAGTGAGGGAGAAACATCAGACGGGCACCAGACCATTGCGCTCGTACCGGAGAAAGGCAACGACACAAGCGTGGTGGAGCAGCCGAGCGGGAACTCGACTGCTCCCATGGCGCAGGAATTAGCACTTCACACCAATAGCCAGCACCAACGACAGGATAGCGCAGGTGGCACCCGCACCGAAATCGTGCTCGCCTCCCCGCCCTCGACCAAGGACAGCGTGTTCCTGCCGGCGATGAGCATGGAAGTCGCTCTGGCGCGCCGCGCTGCCATCGTCGAATTTACCCGGCGCATCATGGTCAGAGACCAAGACTTCGGCGAAATCCCCGGCACCAGTAAGCCCACCCTACTCAAGCCGGGAGCCGAGAAGCTGTGCAACTTCTTCGGCCTGGAGCCGGAGTTCACGCCCGTAGTGGAAGACATCGACTGGACCGGCGCGCAGCACGGCGGCGAAGTCTTCTGCTATGCGCGTTACCGCTGCCGGCTCCTGCGGGAGGGACGGGTGGTCGGAGTGGGCGAAGGTTCCTGCAATTCCTGGGAAGCCAAATACCGCTATCGCTGGGTGGAGCAGGTCCCCGAACACATCGATCGCACACGCCTCCCCAAGCGCGAAGCGCGCCGCACTTTGTGCGAGTTCGATTTTGCGATCGAGCGCGCCGAAACCACCGGACAGTATGGCAAGCCGGCCGAGCACTGGCAGAGGTTTCGCGATGCCATTCGCACCGGGACCGCGCGATCGGTGGAGAAATTCACCCGGCGCGGAAAGTCGGTCGCCTGGGAAATCGATGTGGACACGGCGCTCTACCGCATCCCCAATCCGGATGTGGCGGATGCAGTAAATACCGTCCAGAAAATGGCGCAGAAGCGCGCCCTGGTGGCGGCCACGCTGATTGCCACGAGTGCGTCGGAATTCTTCACCCAGGACCTGGAGGACACCGATGCGCGCAACGTCGGAACCGTTCATCCGTCTGGTGCGCGGGAGCCGCACGTCCGCGACCGCAAGCCGGAGCAACTTCAGCCGGACCCCGCCATTTCAGCGGAGCCCGATGGGAAGCCATGGAGTAACTTCGGTGAGATGCGCAGGGCGTTCGAGCAAGTCCGCGAGCAGGTGGGAGAGACCCGGTATCTGGAGGAACTGCAACTTGCCGGCGTCGAGAACCCGGGTCAGTTCCAATCGGCCAGCAAGGCGCTGGCTTGCTACAAGCGTCTGGCGCTCATCGCCGCGCAACCGGAGGTGGCGTGATGGCTGCCCTGGCCGTTGTTCCTTCCCCCGCGGTTACGGCCGCGCCGCTGTATCTGATCGAGGACCAGCTGGCGGCCCTCATCGAAACCGCCGAACTGGTTTCCCCTGAGCAGGAGCAGGAGTTCCGTGCGGAGTTCCAAGCCGCCCTGACCGCAGCCGTCGAGAAGCGCGACCACGTCGGCCATTTCCTGGCGCATCTGGAGCAACAGATCGACTTTGCCCGGTTCGAGATCGACCGGCTCCGCCAACGCAGAGCTACTTGCGAGCGCGCTCTGGCACGGCTGGAGGACTACGTGATTGGGACCATCGAGAGCCTCGGAACCGATAGCAAGGGCAGGTACCGCAAGTTGGAAGGAAAGACCACCACCTTCAGCCTGCGTGCGTGCCCGCCATCGGTGAAGGTCACCGACGAGTTAGCCATCCCTGCGGAACATAAGACGCTCACATTGAGGCTGCCGGCAGTGACGTGGGAGCTGTTACTGGATGGGCTCGCCGTCGAGCAGCGCGCCGCGGTTCTCGGACAGGTGAAGAGTCCCGAAATCTCCGTAGATAAGCGCTCGGTGTCAAGGGCGGCGATCGACGGCGGTGCGGACGTCCCTGGGGCGAACTTAACCACCGGGCGTCGCTCGTTGCGGAGGAGCTGAGGATGAAACCAGTCCGCAATCCGGGATACCTGCGATGGATTCGGAGCCTGCCCTGCGTGGTGTGCCGCACGACTTATGCAGTCGAGGCAGCCCACACCGGGCCGCACGGTCTGGGCCAGAAGTCATCCGACCTGTCCGCCATTCCTCTGTGCGGAAAACATCACCGTACGAGGGACGACTCGTATCACAGGCTGGGGCCACGGAGGTTCGCCGAGGTGCATCAGTTGGATATCCGGGCAATCGTCGCTCGTCTCAGCGAGAAGCCATTCATCCGCGTGGAATCAGGCACCTTCGTGGGCCGGTTCGGCGATCAGGAGTATGAGTTGGGATCCACGGAGGCCGGCTTGGCTCGGGCTATTCGGAGGATGCGCCAACTCCGGCGTGAGATGGAAACAGAAGTGGCCTGAGGCTGCGATCTGCCGCGGCCAGCAACACCGCAGGCAATTAACAGATTGGCCCGCTGGAATATCAAGGGCCGTTGGAGGAAAATGAGAAGGGGAAGCTTATGGTTACGCTGGACACGCTGCGGCGGGAAAAGAAAGCCGAGATTATCCGACTGGCAGAGATGAGCGGCTGCCGCAATGTACGTGTATTCGGGTCGGTAGCGACGGGCGAGAACCGGTCGGATAGCGATGTGGATTTCCTGGTAGACCTGGAATCAGGACGCACGATCTTCGACCTCGCGAGGTTTCTGGGCGATCTCAGGGATCTGCTAGGGACCGACATCGACGTGGTCGAAAGCCGCTCGATTCATCCTTACATCCGCGACCGAGTCCTCGCCGAAGCGATAGGACTCTGACACCATGTCGGCTAAGGACTTGCGCTTGTACCTAATCCACATTCGCGAGTGCCGCGGCCGGATTCTAGAGGTGCGTAGCCCTTTCCAGACAGGAGTGTGGCACACTGGGAGGAGGCGAGGCCGATGAAGACCTATAACTTCAGGATCGTTGTAGAGCCGGACGGCGAGCGCTGGCACGCATATTGTCCAGCGCTGGTAAGGCAGGGCGGCGCCACTTGGGGCCACACCCAACAAGAAGCGCTCAAAAACATCCAGCAAGTGGTTCAGATGGTTGTTGAGAGCCTGATGGAACATGGTGAGGCGTTGCCGACTGAACCCGCCGATCAAGTACACGTGTCCAGCGAGCCTCAAGTCGCAGTTGTCGTCTGAGACATGGCGATTAACTACTCGCACTTGCGCAGCCTAACGGCTCGTGAGTTAATCTCGGCCCTCTCCCGAGACGGCTTCGTTCTGGACCGTCAAGCTGGCGCGCATCAACTCTATCTGCATTCTGACGGGCGGCGTGTCACGGTCTCATTTCACCGGCCTGGCGAGACATTCGAAATCAAGACATTGCGGACGATGATTGAGCTCCAAGCGCATTGGACGGGTGAGGATCTCAAGAGACTGAAGTTGACCAGGTAGTTCGGGGGCCTTTGATTGGACCAATGGCTGGCATTCAGGCGACTTCTCTGACTTCGACGTGGCGCCCGTCGATATCCGGTATCGGGAGAGTGATCGGAAATGCTGACCGGCAGCCAACCCCTAGCATGCTCTCCAACTCTTCCCGCCAACCCTCCAGGGCCTTGGCATTCGCCCAGACGCCCCGCGCGAGATAGCAGGACGTCGCTATAGAACGACCGGAAAACATCACCGTACGGGGGACGACTCGTATCACAGGCTGGGGCCACGAAGGTTCGCCGAGGCGCACCAGTTGGATATCCAGGCGACCGTCGCTCGCTTGAGCGAGAAACCATTCATCCGAGTGGAATCAGGCGCCTTCGTGGGCCGGTACGGCGATCAGGAGTATGTACTTGGATCGACAGGTGCCGGCTTGGCTCGGGCGATTCGCAAGATGAGCCAACTCCGGCGTGAGTTGGAAACAGAAGTGGCCTGAGGCGGTGGGCGAGGCTGAGGGCGGAAAGGAGAGGCCGACGCGGCGGGTTGGATAATTCTCGGGCTACTCCAGCCACGCACGCTTGAATCAGATCTCTGATTGAAACCAGCCGCGCAGGAGGGCAATGTGGTAGGATATTCCTACGAGGTTGAACCATGTCCACTACCCAGTCACAGGTCGAATATCTAGCGAACACGCGGATCGGCGAGAAGGGGCAACTCACGATTCCCAAGCAATATCGCGATGATCTTGGTTTGGGCGCTGGTTCTTCCGTCGCGGTGCTGCGGGTTGGAGAAGGTCTCATGCTGATCCCGGAACAGAACCGCTTCCGGATTCTCTGCGAATCCATCGCCTCCGTGTTTGAGCGGCGTCAACTCACTCCCACGGATTTGCTCGAAACGTTGCCCGAGGCGCGACAGCGTGTCTTTGAGCGCCGCTATTCTGAGTTGGCAGGGCAAGAACGAGGTGGAACGCGCCGGACCAAGGGCCGTTGAGTCAGAAGGAGCGCATCCGTCTTTTCCTCGACTCGAACGTGTTAACTGCCGGCATAGTTTCGACCTGGGGACTGGACAAAGCTGTTCTCTCGTTGTGCGCAGCCCGCATTTGCCGGCTTGTTCTTGCCGAAGCGGTTCGCGACGAGGTTGAAGACAACCTTTTGATCCGCCTGACCGGGCTTGAATCCGGCGAGGGAAACCGGGTGGTAGAGAACTACACCCGTCTGATTGCGCTCATGAAGCCGGAGATCGTCTCCTATCCAGGCCAGGCGGAGGTCAAGGCCGCACGCCATCTGATTCGTCACGCCGCAGACGTTCCGGTACTGTTGTCTGCCATGGCGAGTCGCCCCGATTGGTTTCTCACGCACAACACCAAACACTTCACGCCGGCCGTTGCGCAGCGGACAGGCCTACGGTTTGCGACACCAGTTGAGTTCTTTCGCACACTTTCGAAGAGCATCTCCGGCGAGCAGCGGTGGTAGGCGACGCTTCGGACACGCCTCCGGCCCGTCGGTTCACAATGTGCATTCTGGGTTTTCAGAGTCAGGAGAAGAAGTCGAGTAGTAGGAGCACACCTCCGGCCCGGCAGGTCACCGCATGAGGTTGTCAGGGAAATGAGCCCGCGCAGGAGAGAATTACGCGCGGCTCAGAGGATGGCGATGCAAGCACGGACCGGGAAGGCTGAGGGATTGCGAGAAAAACAGAAAACCCGGCGCTGTTCATCCCGGTGAAGATGACGTGAATCCAATGATCGGCACACGCACCTGCGAAGCGCAAACAATGACGTTGTATACTGGGGCACGGGGCAGCATGTATCACGAACAGATCGCGCAGTTGACAGCCAGAATCGTTGCGGCGGAGCGACCGGAGAAGATCATTCTTTTCGGTTCGTACGCCAGCGGCACGGCTACAGAAAACAGTGACATCGATCTGCTGGTGATCAGTCACTCGACGCTTCCGCGTCCAGAGCGTGAGGTTCGCCTGACGCGGCAACTGTTTGGCTCTGGTGTGCCGTATGACTTGTTAGTGTTGACACCTGAGGAAATGGAGGAACGGCTGCGTCGCAACGGTCCTTTCATCCGGGAAATCCTTGCGACTGGTCAGGTTGTCTATCAGCGCCCATGACGCCGGATTACGATGTGACGACGTTCGAGACGTGGCGACTGAAGGCTGAAGAGGACTTCACCGCTGCATCTATCCTTGCTGAGCACGGAGGTCCGGCGGCCACCATCTGTTTTCTTTGCCAGCAAGTGGCTGAGAAGTATTTGAAGGGGTATCTTCTGCTTCGCAGGCAATCGCCGAAGCGAATTCATCACGTCGATGTGCTGCTCGAAGACTGCATAGCATTCGACGATTCGTTCCAACTGCTCGTGGATGACGCCGTGTTCCTCAAACGATACTACATCGAGAGTCGGTACCCGGACGACCTAGCGGAAGACGTCCGGCCGGAAGAAGTCGCAGCGGCCATGGCGGCGGCGTCACATCTGCGCGATTTCGTACTGGCCCAGGTGCGGATGCTCTGACGTACCGGGTGTGCCTTCCGCGCTCTGCCGCGGCGCACACACTTCCGGCCTCGCAGGTCACAGCGTGAAATTGTCAGGGGAGTTGGCCGCGTAGGAGGGAATATCGCGCGGGTTCAGAGGATGGCGATGCAGGCGCGGACCGGCAGACCCAGCAAGGCTCCGCAACTAACGCCGGCGCCAATCCTGGCCGTCTGGGTTGTGCTGCTCTGCTGCGTCGTCATCGGTGACGGGTCATGCGTTCTGGCCGCCGGAGCCGCTCCGGCGACCCAGTTGAGCCTCTAGCGATGCGATCCTCCGGTGCAGGCGTTTATTCGGCCAGCGGAAAAACAACCAGAAGCGAAGGCGGTTGTAGATGACGGGAAGATAACAGAGGAACCCGAAACAGAGTCCGGTGGCGGCCAGCTTGCCCAGTCCCAGCCACGGGGGTCCCGTAAGGAAGTAGACCAATAGTGCGCCCACCGGAGCATAGAGGTAATAGAAAGGGCTGGGCTTCCATTCGTCGAATTCGATCGGGGAGCGCCGGCGGCTCTTCAGCTCGGCGATCTGGGAATCGAGAGACGACACCGGGCGTTCGCAGGCGTCTTGGACGGGCACGATGGTGTGGGGCCTCACGATAGGGTCTTAGTAAGAATATCGGACCCGCAGAACCGGAATCAATTTCGGTCTCGCGCCTCATCATCGCGCCCGCCAACCTACCAAACGCGCCGTCTCAACGCCGGCTGGGCGGCCTAAGCGGCCACCACGGATCCGTCCATGGATCCGGCTCATCCAGCCGGCGGTGGAAACGAAGAACAGGGTCCACAGGCACGTCGCGGCGCTCTCCCCACGGACGGTACCCCGATTGGAACAGGCGTTTTCCCTCCATGATGAATGCGTCCCGCGTGGAGGTTCGGCCGCTCCCGATCTCGCCCTTGAAGCGGATGCCGGCATCGTCGCGCTCGCCTTCCGTTCTCGGCATTTTCAGGCCCGGAACGTTTCTCTCTATGTAAGCAGTTAGCATGCCCCAAGGTTACACCGCGCATTCCCCTTGGGCGCCGTCCGTCCCTTGGAAACTATTGATTCAACGGTGATTATTCACGCCAAATTCGTGTGATCGCGATCCTCCGGCCCACCCAGCCCCATCGGCTCGCGTTTCGCGCAACGGAACCTCAAGAGGCCTTAAGTGTGCGGCTAGCTACCGCAGTTCGGGCGGGACTATTGAGGCCTAGGATCGCGCAGAAACGCGCCACCGCGATGGGGCGGTCGTAGTATTGCTCGAAGGCCTGCCGAGCAAGGCCTCCCGCATAGTGGATCAGGTCGGGGCGGTGGGCCAGGGTCTCGAGCAAATCTACCAGACCTCCAACATCGCCCGGCTCGATCTGCCAGCCGCAATGGTATTTTTCGATGATGCGGGCGGGCGTAGCCTGCTTTGGTCCGATGAATAAGATCGGGCGGCCGGCTGCCATAATACCGTAAGTCTTGCTGGGCACAACCGATCCAAGGCTCTCCGGACGCTGCGTCACCAGCCCGATGTGACCCTGCGCAAGTCGAGTGCCGAGATCGGCGCGGTCGCAATAGGGTCCGAACAAGGCGTTGTCGATCGCGCGTTCGCGGCAGGACGCTTCGAACCCGGCGCGGCGTGAGCCGCCTCCCGCGAACAGGAACCGGAAACGCTCGTCATTGCGGAAATGCTGCATGGCGTCCAGGATAGTGTCTGCGTCATGAACGACGCCCAGGTTGCCGGAATAGTAGACCGTGAGAGGACCTTTCGGAAACGGCAGCGGAGTAATGTCGCGGCTGTCGGCCCAGTTTTCGCAGACGTGAATCTTCTCCGCCGGGATGCCGTGCGCGATCAGCCGCTCCTTCATCTCGTCGCCTAGCGTGATGATGCCGTCGGCGCGGTGGCGGGCGAAGTCGAAGACCCAGCCAAAGAACCGCGCAAGCAAAGAGCCCGCCGAAAGGAACCCCACATCGACCGCTATGTCGGGATAAACGTCCATTTCCCAGATGTAATGCCGCGCCCCGCGCACCGCGCAGACCAGCCATCCAATCAGTCCGAGCGCGGGAGGCGTCGTGAGCGTGACCACCGCATCGGGCCGCGGGCCCCGCAGCGCGTGCAAGGCGGCAATTATCAGGAAAGAGAAATAGGAGGCGACCCGTCCGAAGATCGTGCGGTTGAATGGGAACGCGGGGCAACGATCGACGCGAACCGGCGGCGGAATCAGGTCCTCGGACTCGGTGTATTTCGTGGCTCCGGCGATCACCCGCGCCTCGTGGCCGTCTTCCACCGCCCAGGCAGCCACGTCGGTGAGAAGCTGGCTGGTGGCGGCGGGGTCGGGCCAGAAGAACTGGTTGATGAACAGGCAGGACTGCGCCCTCACCGCCGGCGTATCCGCATCGGCGGCGGGCGTGCGGTACTTGGGCGCCAGCCCATGGAAAGCCGCCAGCTTCGGCGTCAGCGATTTGCGGAGCACGTCCACAAAGGGCGCCGTGGCATCGGTCTGCAGCGTGCTGCCGAAGGCATGCGTCAGCTCCAGGTGGTCGGCTTCCGACAGCGGGATCTGCACCGTCCAATAGCGGATGAATTCGAACTCGCTCGACTCGCTGAAAGCGTGCGCTCCAACGGACATCCCCACGCAGGCGAGGCCGAAATCCGGCGCCGCGCGCTGGAGGATGGCCCAGCAGTCCTCGGGCGTTTCGGCCGCGGTGAGCTTCTCCTCCAAACCGTGCAGCGCAATCCGCGTATTGAGCTGGCGGCGGAACGCTCCCTCGATGAACAGGCGGACCGCGGTTCCGAATTCGGCGTAGCCCAAACTCCAGACGCCGATCGTGACCAGGACGCAGAAAACAACGATGACGAAGCCGGAGAAGTGCGCTTGCATGACCGCGATGGAGCAAACCGCTCCAACGCTGCAAGCAGCGTAAAGAGAGAGCGTGACCCGGCGCGGTGTGAAGCCGCGTTCCAGCAGGCGGTGATGGATGTGGGCACGGTCTCCGGTGAAGATCGGTTGGCGGCGCAGGAACCGCCGCCCCATCACGAGCGCCGTATCGAGCAGAGGAACCGAGAGCGCCAGCAAAGGCGCCGTCATGCTCAGGATGGTGGTGGCTTTCTGACTCCAGAGGACGCCGTAGCAGCCCAGCAGAAAACCGAGGAAAAGGCTGCCCGAATCGCCCAGAAACACCGTGGCGGGGTTGAAGTTGTAGCGCAGGAATCCGAGCAGCGCGCCCACCAGCGGCGCGGTGGCAAGGGCCAGCGGAACGTTGTGCCCGACCAGTGCCGCGATCAGCATGGTGGCCGCGGCAAACAGCCCCAGGCCTGTCGCCAGGCCGTCGACGCCATCGATCAGATTCAGCGCGTTCGTGCAAAAGAGGAGCCACCCGATGGTGAGGGGGAGGCTCCAGACGATCCCGATATGATATCCGGCGAGGTTCGACAGGTGAATGCCGGCCCAGTAGGCGCCGCCGGCGGCCGCAACCTGGCCCAGGAGTTTCTGCCAGGGGCGGAGGCCGATGATGTCATCCACAAAGCCAACGCCGAGCACCAGAATGGCCGACGGCAGCAGACGCCATGCCAGGGGCAGGCCCTCGCTGACCAGGGGTACTGCGCGCAGATGCAGGGAGAGCAGCACGGCATACGAGAGTGCATACGCCAACGCCACCGCCACGCCACCGCCGCTCGGCACCGGCCGTTCGTGGAGCTTGCGAGCCGCATCCGGACGATCGACCAGCCCCCAGCGACGGAACAGATTGCGGATCACCGGGGTCAGCAGCAGAGAGAGCAGCAGTGCCGCTATTCCGACTGCAATCAGGGAATACATAGGATCACTTTCACGCTACGCGGATTTCGGAAATGGCTTGATTGAAAAGGACCGTCCTCACTGGGAGGCCGGCGCCGCGGGTCTATTGGTTGACCAGGACCTCATCTGAGATGGAGGGGTCAACTTGCAGGTTGTGTTTTCCCTTGGAAATCCGATTCTTGTCGACCAGCATCCCTATCACGCCGGTCGGAGACTGGCTGTGGACCTCGATGGCACTGTCTCCGTCCAGTTCGTTGTTCCTGATCACCATTCCGATTACGGCGCTCGGCGGAAGGGACAGCACGTAGATCGACGATCGGTCGGCAGGATTCGAGCCGCCGTGGCCGGAGTAGTAATTCGGGCCTTCCCGGACTTGATTGTCCAGAAATTGTACGTTCAATTGGGGCGCGACTCCGCCGGCGTATCGCTTTGCGACAGCGTGGAATCCGCCTGCGTTTGATTCGTCATTGCCCGCCACAATGTGCTCTACCGCCGTTCCGTAGAATTGGATTGCTACCCCGGCGGTGCTGAAGTGGTTGTGGCAAAAAATGTAGTGCACTTGAGCGGGAACGATGGTAATTCTGGAGGTCGCATCCGGGGCAATGCCGAACGCGTCGGATACCCCCACCTGCTGGCCCGACCAGCTCTTTATGGTTCTCCACTGCCCAACACCGCGACCGGCAACAATGGCCACCAATGCCCCATGCCAATCGTCTTTGCCCCATGCGGGAACACCGTCGAGCGTCAGGGTTTCGCCTTGCGGCTGTGACACTGTGCCGAAGTATGCGCCACCGCCGCCATCGGATGTTACCGCCTCGGCGTCAAAACCAATCATGTCGGAGTACGTGTTGTTCGCTGTGTAGATGTCGCGAGAGCTCTTGGGCTCTCCGTAGGTTGAATATGCGCCGCCGGCAGCGAGCGGGCCTTCCCCCCGGATCACATTGTTCTCGATTACGACGCCCACCGAAACGTCGCAGTCGTACCAACCGAAGATGTCGTTGTGTAATTTGTTGCGCCGCACAATCGCGCCATGTGCGCAGTAGAGGTACAACGGCCGGCTTGTACCGAGTACGTCACAATCTTCGATGATGAGGTCAGCGCCGCTCAATCGGATGGTTTCATAGCCCATCCCCGAACTCTTCATCAGTTGCGTGAGACGGCGGGCCGCTAGTTCCGGCGCCGGGTGGCCCCGAAACGAGCTTCCGCGAATGAGCAGGTTGCGTAACCTGATGTGGCCCGACGATTCGGGCTTCCCGCTCATGTCGGAAGAGATGATGGCATTGTGGTTTCCGCAGAAGATCGCCAGGTTCTGCAAGCCGAAGTGGTGCTGGCCGCTCACCCAAGCGGGTGGTGCTGGATCGACATCCGCAAAATAGAGCGCGGTCCGTTCTGGGGACTCGCCAACGAGGTATACATTGGGGGGAATCTCGATGGGCTGTGATAGGAAGTAATAGCCTGCCGGGATTTTCAATACCGCCCCGCCCAGGTCCGCGGCTTTCAGGAGGGCGGCCTTGAATGCTGCCGAGTTATCGAAGTGCGGGTCTTCCCTGGCGCCAAAATCCGCTACGCTCAATTCTGCCAGGTGCGTTTCGGCCGCCGCCTCTATCTGGATCAAGCGGGGCGCACTGGCGACGGCGCCGCCCCCTCTTGGAGATCGAACTTCAAGCGAGTAAATCCCCGGGGCCAGGTCGTTTGGGAGTTTGGTGGTGAGCTCGTACGACCCGTCGTTCGTAGCTTTCAGGCCGATCGTCTTTCCGGATTGCGAGGTAAGGCGGATGTCCCCCGCTACGCCGCCGTGCGTCAAGCACCGGCCAAAGAGCCTCAGCCGCGCTCCCGCGGAAGCTGAGTCCACATCGATGCGAGCTTCGACTTCGGGACCCGTGCTCGGAGACTCAGCCAGCGTCCACCATACTTCGGGAAGATTCACCCTGGCGTAGACTGGCGCTTCGTGAGGTTGATCCACGCGGAATCCGTATACACCGTCCCCCCCGAGGTCGGGGAGCACGAACATAATGCTCGTCTCGGTGATTTTCAACGGCGTTACCCGAATCCCGTTTGCGGAAGTGACGGAGCGCCAGTCACCAGCGGTGTGTTCGATGTTCGCGACCTTAAGGGAGATCTGTTGTGATTGCGGGAAGTATCCGGTCGCAAGCACCGTCTCGCCAGAACGTACCGGACCGGACACCCAGAATACGGCGCTCTCAGCCATGGCAATCCCGTCGCAGCCGATGAACCAGGCGATTGCGGCAATTGCAAAGAGCTTCATTACAGCGCTACGGCCTTTTGTGCGAAGGCAAACAGACAAGACCGGAACATCGGCGGGGCGAGCCTCGAATATACAGTGCCGAGCCAGTAAGCAATCGACGAAAAGTTCAAGTACGACGGCTCCGCATCGTACCCGTATACAACGCCTTTGAACCCTTTAGTTCGCAATTCCCGCTGCAAAGCCCGCACGCTATTGCAACGGTAAACGGTCGGGAAGATGTCCTCCTCGCGGCGGTCGGGCTGCGCTTGCCGCAGAATTGTTTTATGCAAAGACTCCGGCAGAAGGGCGGAAATAAGAGCCACGTAACCAAGCGCGTTGGCGGTTCTCAGGCAAAGATAGCCGCACGGCTTGAGCACCCTATATGCCTCTGTGAAGAAGCACCCCGGTTCAGGCAAATGTTCCAGTACGAAATCGCTGTACAAGAGATCGACGGTCTCGTCCCGAACCGGCCACGCGGCACCAGGCGTCAAGAGTTTGAACTCATCGACGAACTGGTTATCACTGCCGGCAACGTCCACGTCGAGTCCAATGACCCGCGAGACTCTGCCGCGAAACCTCCGCAAGTTTTTCCGGAACGGGACCGCGTCTTCGCCGCCGCCGCCGCGGCCACATCCAAAATCAACCACAACGCTTGATTGGGTCAGCAATGAGTTGATGCGGGAATAGAACGCTACCGTCCCGTCCACATCGCTAAAGCCGCCGAACTGAGCCTCTGGATAGAACTCGACCAAGTGACTCGTCATCTAGGCACTCGACTCCGTGGTCTATTGAACGATCGTCAACCCACACCCAGCATTCGGGCTAATTGCCATTTGCTCTCGCGTCCCCTTCACCGGCCCGCCACCCGTTCCGGACTCCCCGCCCGGTCCCCAACGCTTCCACGCGATCCAGCGCCGGCCTCATACAGCTTGGCGTCCACCAGAAAGCGATACCAGAATCCTTGGAGGAAGTGGTAAACCAAGCCCTGCCTCCCATCTAGAAAACCCAGCTTAAGGAAATACCGGTAGAACCAGTAAAACATCGCCCGGTAAAACAGCGGAAACCGAAGATATACGTTCTGCTTCAGCCACCGCTTCGTTCCCGCCTGGCCCTCCAGCGCAGCCGCTGCCTCGTGGCTCGTGATGTCCTGGCACTCCCGGCTCGCATACCAGTTGTGCTTGGCCGTCCACTCCGTCAGATCCTTTGGAATATCGTGAATCAAGTCCCCCTGGACCCGTCGCACCTTCCCCTGCCGCAACACGATGTGTTCGTCCATCCACGTGTCTTCGCACCGGCCCTCGCCACGCCGCCAGACCCGCAGGAGCCAGACTGGATACGTGTCCCCATACCGCAATTCGCGCCCGAGAAAACGGACCCGCCTCGCGAACTCGAAGCCGGTCACGTCCCCAGGAGCCTCCCGCAGCGCGGAAACTAACGCCTCTCGCAGCCGGTCGCCGATCCTCTCATCCGCATCGATCCGCAGGACCCACTCCGCCGCCGAGGGAACATTGTCCACCGCCCAATTGAACTGCGTCGCATAGTTTATGAAAGAATGCGAGAACACCCGCGCGCCATGCTCCTCTGCCACGGCCACCGTGCGGTCCGTGCTCCCCGAGTCAACTACATAGACCTCCGTTGCCAAGCCTTCCAGGCCTTCCAGGCAAGCCGGCAGATCGCGCTCCTCGTTCTTCGTCAGCACAATCGCTGCAAGGGTTAGCTTTTTCACGGCACCGGTAACCCCGCCTGAATCGAGTCAGACGCCGCGCCCTCCAGCACCCTCCGCTTGATTACGCGCGCCGGATTCCCGGCCACCACCGTCCACGCCGGCACGTCGTGAACCACGCAGGAGCGGGCGCCTACCACCGCGCCCTCTTCCACTGTGATCCCCGGACCCACGAACGCGTCTGCCGCTACCCATGCCCGAGCCCCAATGCGAATCGGCTTCGGAACCAGCGGCATGGTCAGCTTCGTGTAATCGTGGGTCGCCCCGCACAAATATGAGTATTGCGAAACGGTCGCATACTCGCCCAGTTCGATTCGAGCTACGTTATAACAATCCACGTACGGCCCTAGACAGGCATGATCGCCCATGACCAGATTCCACGGCGCCCAGATTTTGCAACTGGGATAAGGGTGAGCGCCTCGTCCCACACGCGCTCCGAATATCCGCAGTAGCATCGATCGCCATCCGTGCAGCACATTCGGCGTCGGCCGGAATAAGAGAAGGTAGATCGATTGCCACACCACCCGAAGCAGGCGGTTCGGCACGCTGTGTGGGCTGGGGAAAGGGTTCACGGCGGGGAGCTCAATTCAGCAGGCAGTCCGGTGCGGGACCCGCACCCAGCACCCACGTATACACGGCGACCATCTGCGCAGCCACCGTTGGCCAGTGATAGCGTTCCTTCACCAGCGCGAGGCCGCGCGCGCCCATCCCGCTTCGCTCCGAGTCGCTCATCTGAAACAGGAGCCCCAGGCCCTCAGCGATGCTCGCCGCCTCAGGCTCGATCCGTAGCGCCGCACCAGCCTGGAACCCGTACGGCAAATTGCACTGTGGAGTCATCAGCACCGGCAGCCCGTGTGCCCACGCTTCCAGGACCGTCATTGGCAGACCCTCGCTCACACTCGGCAGAATGAACGCCGCCGCCGCCTGGAAACAGGCGGCCTTCAACTCCCCGAACTGCGGCCCGAGGAAGTGGACGCTCTCATTCAAACCCTGTGTGCTCACAAGCGCTCTTAATTCCTGCTCGTAAGCGTCCTGGCCCCAACCGGCAATCGCCAGGTGCCAGCCTGAGCTACTCGCGTCACGCCGCACCATGGACCAGGCTCGAACCAGCGCCTCTAATCCCTTTTTCGGGTGGAGTCTGCCAATATAGAACAAGACCTGCGCGTCCTCCGGCAGCCCGTCCTTCCACGGAGCAGGAGCCGCCGCCCTTTCCACCGGAACCTCCACGCCGTTCGGAATCACGCACACGGGGTTCCGCAGGCCGTACGCCCGGAACGCCTCCGCTTCCGCGTGGTTCAGCGCATGGAGGCACGCCGCACCGCGCAGGTGCCTGTGCTCGTATAGTGCCCCGGCCAGGCGTTTCTTCCAACGGGAGTTCCCCACCGCCCACGGATCCAGCATCCCATGTGGGCTTACGATGTAGGGCCGTTTGTTCTTCGCCCATTGCGTCCCGGCGGCCGATGGATACATCCACAGCCCGTGTGTATGGAGAATTTCGGGATCCTCCGACCGCAAATGCCGCAGCAGGTTCGGAGCGAAGCCAAATCCGGAAGGACCGACCGGATCGCACACCGTCAGCGAAACACCGCTCCAGGCGTCCAGGTCCTGTTCGGTGCACGAGTCTCGCAGCCCGAGCACGCGGACGGTGCAGTTCGGAATGGCCTGGAGAGCCTGTGCCAGATGAAGCACGGCATCAAAGACTCCGGCGCCGCGCCGGGAAACCGAACTCGTCAGAATAGCGATCCTCATGCCGGGATACCACAGGCCCTCAATTGGCACGTGCCAGCGGCATGCGGCATTCAAGGAGATCGCGCACCGTCTCAGCGACGATCACAGCAGAATGCTCCGGGCTATACTCCGCCGAGACACTTCTGGCCTGTCTTCCCATTTCCACCAGGGCCTCCCGGGGCATTTCGGAGATCCTCTGTAGTAAACCAGTCAGAGAAGGTTCGTCCCACGGAGAGAACGTCCACCCGGTCTCTGGTCGGACCAGGTCGGCCGCGCAGCCGCACTGCGTCGAGACCAACACCGGTAGGCCGCTCAGCATCGCCTCGTTCACCACCAGACCCCAGGGTTCAACCAAGCTCGGCAGAACAAATGCATCCGCGCTTCGGTAAATGGCCGGCAGCTCGGCCTGTGGGAACTTCCCCCGAAACCGCACCAACGGCGAAATGCCAAGCGCCTTCGCTAACTCGCGAAGTTCGTCCCCTAATGGGCCGTACCCAACCAGATTCAGCACCACCCGCGGGTTTTCTGGATCTTGCTGAACTCCCCTGAAGGCCCGCAGCAGGCCGGCCAGGTTCTTTTCCGATGAGAAGCGCCCCACGTAGAGCAGAACCTTGTGTCCGGGCTTTGAGGTTGCAGGCGTGTCTTCCCGCAGAAACCGATCAGTGTCCGCGACCGCGCGTTTGATGAAGATTCTATCCACAGGCATGCCGAGCCGCCGGATATAGTTCCGATTAGACGTGCCGTAGACATGGGCCAAGTCGCAACGCCCGACAAAGAGCTTCTTGGGAAGTTCCCTCCAGGCTCGCCTGCGATGGTCGAACTCATTCGACTCCGCCCACAGGATCACCCCGGCCTTATGTCGTTGGGCCCACAACCACGCAGCCCATGCCGCTACGTCATAGTACCCGGCAACAATGACGACGCGGGGCCGCAGTTCGGACAGAGATCGCCAAACAAACCGAGCCGTATGAATCGCCGGGGCATCCTCATAGGGCCCATCCCAGCCGAAACGATACCGATACTCGCCGTTGCTCGGCAACGGCCGCTCAATACGTTGCCCGCTGGAGGCCCCGGTGAAGAACACCTCGAAATCAAGCCCCTGCTTCGTGAGCGCTTCAAACAAGAGGTGCTTGTAATGGATCGGGTGATTGTGAATGATAACCACCGGCGTTGCCGGTGCGTGACCATTCAGTCGATTCCTCACTTTGACGAGCTCGCCCCGATCACTTGGAGGCGACTCATGAATCGATGGCTAATGATTCCGTGGTCGCGCACCTGCGAATGCGTGACCCTCTTCGTGACGGCGAGCATTACGAACATGGCGAACGCTTCGTATGTAAAATACAAAGGGTGATAGTGACGAAAGGACGCCACCAGGAATGCGTAACCCATCCCTATCACCACGATTACAGCCGTTCGGTTGCGGCCCTGCACGTAGAGGTTCACCGAATCGACCAACCGTGCGAGAAAGCCCAGCCACAAGCCGATAAGAACAACCCCGGCGACGCCCCAATTCATGTAGTATTGGCCGATGATAGACGGGGTGACGTTGAAGTTTTGGCCCCGCGTGTACGACGAATTGAAGAACTCCCAGGCCGCCATGGTCGGCTTGCCCTCCCAAAACTGGCGCGGTATCCAGTGGAATACAAAGAACGGCTCTGCAAATTCGTGGAAGAAGGCGTGACCCGCCGGAACCAAGTGTTCGGCGTACAGTAGAGACGAAAACTGCCCGCTAGTGTCCGGGTAGATCTCTATGGTTTCCGGCGACAGTATCTGCACCCACCCCCCCTGCCGAAGCGTGACCTGGAGGCAGGAGACACAGAAAAAGACAACGAACAACACGCTCCACTTCATCACGCGCCCCGGGTTAAAAGAGCCCGAGAGTTTTCGGAGGTTAGCGACGCAAACCGGAAGGAAAATGAACAGCAGGAAATGACGTGTACCGCTGAGAACAAACGGCGTCGCCGCAAAGGCTCCGATGAGCACACCCGCGACACGTTTAACTGTGCCCTTAGACGTTGCGAGCACGAAAAAATAGGCGGCACCGAAGAGGCCGAATTCATCGAGGTTCATCCACAGTTGGTGCTCTCCGACTCCGGCGACGCCGGCCCGCCCATTGACTAGGGCAGCTAGGATGGCGTCGGGCCGAAAGCCATATGCGATTGTGAGAGTCAGAAACCCGCAGGGAACGCACAGGCATAGTATGATCTTGGCGAGGGGGCCGCTGGCGTCGACACGCGAAGCCGCCCACCGCTTGATCCTAGTTGCGCCCCTGGCAGGCCACGAGTACCCGACAAAAATCATTGCCTCGAAAACACCACAGTAGAAAAGACCCTTCGCGACTTCTTCAGGCGAGAAGCGGTCCTGGCCCAGCGGCATGCCTCCCGGAGGCGAGAACGGTAGGGGCTGGCTAGCAAGCACGAATGCATCAAACCAAAAAAAAATGATACAGGACAGGACCATGAGGGCCAGCCCAGGGGCGCCGGCACGGATCGCCCGGAATACACAGGTCGTCAGCAGCACGAGATTGAGCGCCAAGAGCACCGCAGCGATGAGACTAGATGGAGCCGCAAGCCCCAACCAGACCGCAACAACCAGCGCGAGGCAGGCGCTCACCAGTGCCCAGTCCCAGCCAGGAATACGCAGGGGCTGCGCCTCCCAGGGCGGGCGGCGGGCCAGTTCTCTGCTCAAGAACCAATTCGCTGGATTCTGCATTACATGATCGCCCAATTCGGTCGGATTCCGCGTAGGCATACCGTGGCTCACTTTCGGCCGCCTTTCGGCATGAGCATCGAGGGCAGCAATGGCCCTGTCGCCTCAGTTGGCCACATGCGCGATCCCCCGCTCCATCCGCCCGAACGCCACCGGTAGGCTGACCGCCAGATAGACCACCTGGGCTATGGCACAAACTACAGGCACCGCGACCAGCCCAAACACAGGCAGAGCCAGCCAACTAGCAACCACATAAAATACCGACACGGCGAGAAACGCGCCCGCCGTGAACCGCACCAACCCGAGCCCCGTCAGCACCTCGTTGATCGTGTTCCCGGCAACACGAAATACTCCGAAGATCAGTAACGCGATCAAAAGCCCAATGGTAGGCTGCACGGCCTTGTGGGTCCACAACTTGATGAAGGCCTGACCGGCAAGCGTCAACACCAGTGCCCCAGCCATGAACATTCCTACGCTCGCCAGCAGGAGGTGGATCGCGCGCTTCTTGATCCAGTGCCAGTCCCCCCTCGCTTTCGCCTCAGCTATCGCAGGTGTGTACGGCGTCACGATCAGCATGGCGGTTGTGATAAACACTGCGAACGCCGCGTAGGGCACTGAGTATTGCGGCACCATCCCGGCCCCCAGCCGGTTCGCGATCAGCAGATTCGCCGAATACAGCACTCCCAGGTTGGCCAACTGGTAAACCGTTAACGGCCCGGCGAATCCCCACAAGGTCCGCAAGCTCGCAACGTCGAACCACTTCCAGGCCGGCCGCAAGTCGCGGTGCAACAGCCCAAACACGTATCCCGCCAGACCCATCTGTGCCAGCAGCGGCGGGACGCTGACGACCAACACATAGCTCAACAATCCTCCCCGGCCGCCGGCCGACAAAGCAAAAAGCAGTCCTAGGCTCGCCAGACTCCCTGCCAGGAATGAAAAGCATCCCAGGTAACCCTTTTGCAGCGCGCTGGTCGTCGTACTCACAACGCGCGTCAGGGTCGAAGCCGCGAAGATCAGCCCGCACACCAACACCAACATGCGACCGCTCTCCGCCAGCGCCGGGGTCCGCGCACCCAGCAGCCCTGGCAACCCGCTCCATCGCGATAGGCCCATGGCCAGCGCCGCCACTGCCACTGCCAGTACCCCGTACGCCGCAAACGCCGTTGAAATAGCCCGCCGCATTCCTTGGCGGTCGCCCCGGCCCTGCGCCGTCGCGACCACGTTGATCAGCCCGGGTGCCAACCCGAAATCTGCCATCCCGCCCCACGCTACAAGCGATCCGACGACTAACCACAAGCCGTACTGCTCCAGGCCGAGCATCCTGATGGAAAGCGGAATCACCACCAGGCGAATCCCCTGATTCACCGCCTGCGTAACAACGCCCACCGCGCCGGTCGTCCGCGCCCTCAGGTCCCGCCGGCGGGCATGCCCGGCTGCCGCCGCGTCGCCCACCGGGGTCGCCTCTACCTCCGTACGCAAACCGTCGTCTCCCACGCGTAAAGGTTGCCCGGCCCCCAGCCCGGAAAGCGGTGGACCTCCCAGTCCGGCCCCAGCTCATCGAGCATCTGATCGATAACGAAAAGTTCTCCCTTGGTGGCGTGGTCGCTGTCGGTGTTGTCGACTATCAGCAGGCCCCCGCGGTGCACGCGCTCCAGGGCCAGCCGGAAACACTCGAGCCGGCGCGAGCCGTCAACCGAGACCACCTCGAAGTAGCCTGCTGGATGCTCTAGGATCTTCTCCACATAGGCGCTGCCCTCTAGTAGAACAACCTTCGCTTTCGTGGCCCGCTTCGCAATGGCGCCATACCACGCCGGATCGTCCTCCACCGCCCGAACCTCGCCGCACCGGCGTTCAAACCAGAGCGTGGACATACCGCAACTCCACTCGAACACCCGGGTGTTCGGCGTAATCCGCCGCCGGATAAACCGCATTGCCGGAAACGTGATCCAGGGCAACACGGGCCGGACTCCTGCAACCTTCCGTCCAACGCCCGTCGCACACGCCGCCGCGCAATCCGCCAACATCTTCACGGAACCCAAAGCGTACTGCCCCTTCTCGGTGTGAAAACGTGATTTTCTCGCTTCCGGGTTCACTCCGAACCACAGCCTGCGACTGATTGACGCCAGCCGGCTCATGCCGCGACCTTCCCCGCTGATACCGCCAGGACCTCATCTGTCCCCTCAGGCGACCCGCCGTCCAGTGCGTGAACCTCATAACCGGAGGCCAAGAGCAACCCCACGCACTCGCGGTGCACGGTCCGCCCATGCGTGGCCAGAAATATCACCGGGTGCCGTTCTAACATCCCGCGTGCGCCCCGGAGAACGTCCGCCTCGGCGCCTTCGACGTCGATCTTGATCACGTCCGGAGCTTCAACCTCACCGGTGGCTAGCAGGGTGTCCGCCCTAAAACATGGCACGGTCAGCGGCCCTTCGGCTGCGATGCGGCCCATCGAGGCGTTTGGCCCCGGACTAAACTTGACCTCGCCGTCGAGGTCGCCCAGGGCACAGGGGAAGATTTGCGCAGTCCTGCACCGGTTCATCTCCACATGCCGCCGCAACAGTTCAACATTGCGAGGCACCGGCTCGAATGCGAAGACCCGGCCGCTCGTGCCGACCAACTCGGCAAGGAACAGTGTATAGAAGCCCACGTTCGCGCCCACGTCCCAGCAGACCATCCCCGGGCGCACAAGCTCTACGATCTTCCTCTGCTTCGCAGCCTCATACGAACCCAACCAGCAGCCGTGGATGGACGAGCCCGCGATCCAGCGCTTACCCCGCAACGGGCCCTGCAGGATTCGGACTTCTGCCTCTTTCGGAATCAGACGAAGCGGCAAGCGCAACGCCCGGCCGACGATCCTTGAGTTAGAAATGCTGGCGAAGTTAATCACAGTCGGCGCTGTTCCCTTGATTCCGTTTGCGTGACCTACCCCTTCGTCGGCTTGTAATATTTCGAGTAATACTTCCCGTAGTATCCGTAGTAATAATAGCGGTCACTCATGTCTTTGCGGACTTCGTTCAGCGCCACACCTATTACGTTTGCCTTCACTCTCTTCAAACTGCTGATCACACTGCTGACCGCGTTCTGGTTGGTTTGGCCGGCCAGAGTCATGACCACCACTCCATCCACTACCGCGGCCATCTGGAGGGGCTCGGCGAAGCCCAGCAGCGGGGGCGAGTCGACGATGATGAGATCGTACTCCGGATTGGCTTCGGCGAACATTTTCTCCAGGGTGGCGCCGAGGCGGTCGGCGGCGCTGCGGGGGCGCCGGCCAATGTGGGAAAATGAGGGCGGCATGACTTTGCAGGAACTCCGCGCAACCAGACGAGACTCCGTTCTCGGGCTCGCGGCCAGGCATGGCGCGCACAACGTCCGTGTGTTCGGCTCTGTCGCGCGTGGGGAGAGCGATCCGCAAAGCGACGTGGATTTTCTCGTCGATCTCGATCCGGGCCGCACGCTTTCCGATCTGGGAGGTCTGCTGATGGATCTCGAAGAAGCCCTGGGCGCCCCCGTCGATGTTGCCACCGAGAAGGGGCTGCGGGTGCGGGTCCGCGAAAGGGTCCTGGCAGAGGCCGTGCCGCTATGAGGGTTTTCGAAGGCGATCCCGACCGGCCGGTTGGCAGGCGGAAGCGCCTGCCCCACAACTCCGGTTGGCGTGAGGGCTGTTGCGCGTAGCCGCTGGCCTTGGGACTGTGGGAAACTGATATCGTGAGGGATAGGTGGGCGCGCCACCATCTTCACGCCACGGAGTATCGGTATGGCAACGGCAAAGGAAGACCTTCGGGGAAAAGTGGACCGGCTCTCGGAAGAGGAAGCCCGCAAGGTGCTGGACCTGATGGCGGCCAGGCAGCCGCAACCGGCGCGTGCGCCGGAAGGGGAACTGACCCGCGATGCCATCCGGGCGCGTTTGGCGGGTAAAGTGGGTTTCCGTGTGCCGCCGGGAGATGCCCAGCCATTCCGCAGTGTGAAACCCGTCCACTGTCCCGGCATTCCCGCGTCTGAACTGCTGATTGCCGACCGTCGATGACGCTCTATTATCTCGACTCGAGCGCATGGGTCAAGCGGCATTTCGCCGAGCCGGGGACGGACTGGGTAAACAACCTGTTCGGGATGGATCGGACGCTGAGTTGTTGCACCGTAGGCTTCATCGAAGTGAACGCCACCGCGGCGCGGAAGTGCGCGGGGGGCGCAATCGACGGCGCGCGTCTGGCTGAGATGAAGACTTCGCTCGAAGAGGATTGGGACCAGTTTCTTTGGGTGGGGCTGACGCCGGAGATCCTCGGGAAAGCCCTTCAAGTGGCGCATGCCCACGCTCTTCGCGGGTCCGACTGTGTGCATCTGGCGTCCGCTTTGGCGCTCAAGGACCACCTCGGCATCGACGCCAGCGAGTTCGCGTTCGTTACTTCCGATCGGGAGTTGAAGGTCGCGGCGGCGAAGGCGGGTTTGCTGGTCATGGATCCCCAGCAGCCGGCCTGATTTCCTCTCGTCGTCCTCAGCGGATCCCTCGCAAGAAAAGCGTTCGCTGGGCCACTCGGCCAGCCTCCCCGCTGGCAGCGGAGACATCGCCGCCGCAGCGTCGGATATTCCCGGCAAGCAGCCACCCATCTTCCCCATCACGTTTGTGAGGCGCCTAGTTCCTCGACCGGCAGATTCGCATCTATCGAAAGTACCGCTCCCTATGGTCGCGGCTCCGTTCGGAGGCGTGGCGAGCACTTTATCACACGGTCGAAACCTACCCCTTGGTCGGCTTGTAATACTTCGAATAGTACTTCCCGTAATATCCGTAGTAATAATACCGGTCGCTCATGTCCTTGCGGACCTCGTTCAGCGCCACACCAATTACATTTGCCTTCACTCTCTTCAGGCTGCTGATCACACTACTGACCGCGTTCCGGTTCGTCTGGCCGGCTAGAGTCATGACCACCACTCCATCCACTACCGCGGCCATCTGGAGGGGCTCGGCAAAGCCTAGCAGCGGGGGGGAATCGACGATGATGAGATCGTACTCCGGATTGGCTTCGGCGAACATTTTCTCGAGCGTGGCGCCGAGGCGGTCGGCGGCGCTGCGGGAGGCTGGGCCGGCGGGGAGGATGTCCAGGTCCGGATACTCCTCGCACTTTTGCAGGACCTCGCGCCAGCCGGCTTCGCCCTTGATTACCGTGGAGAGTCCCCGGTCGTTCGCTATGCCGAGCCGGTCGTGAATTCCGGGGCGGCGCAGGTCGGCGTCAATTAAGAGCGTCTTCCGGTTTTGCAGGCTGTGTACGATGGCCAGGCGCACGGAGGCGGTGGTCTTTCCCTCGCGCGGCGTGGCGGAGGTGATGAGCAGGGAGTGCGGGCGGCGGCCGAGATCGGAGAGCAGGATGGAATCGCGCAGCGTTCGGATGGCTTCTTCAAACGCCGCCTCCTGCGCGTTGCGCCCGCTGTATTTGACGATGACCTTGGTCCCGTTGTTCGCCATACGAATGCGAAGCAGCCGGCTGCGCCAATGCTTCACGGTTGGGAGCGAGCCGAGGACCTCGGTCCGCAGTGTGCGCTGTATGTCCTCGGGGTCGCGCACGGTGTTGTCGACGGTGTCCGCCAGGACCGCCAGGCCGACGCCGAGCAGAGTGGAAAAGAGGAACGCCAGGAGGGCGTTCAGCTTCAGGTCCGGAAATACCGGCTTGATGGCCGGGCGGGCGGAATCGGCCAGGCGGATGGAACTGTTCTGGAAGCTGGAGTTGATGCCGGCTTCCTTGATCTTGCGGATCAGCTCTTCGTAGAGGCCTTTGTCGCCGTCGGCTTCCTGTTTCAGGGCTTTGTACTCGAAGGAATGCGCGTTGAGGCGGTCGAATTCGGCCTTGGTCTCGGCCACCGCGCTGGCCAGCATGGATTCGCGATTAGCGGCTTCCTTGTATTCCAGGCTGACGCGATTCACGATGTTCGCCTTCAAGTCTTCGAGCTGGCGCTCCAGCTCGGCGACTTGAGAGTGCGCCTTTTTGTATTCGGGATGGCCGGCGCCATACTGGGCAGCGGTGGTGGCGAACTTTTCGCGGGCTTCGTCGAGGTGGTCCGCGAGCCGGCGGAGTTGCTCGCCCTGGGTGGAGGCTTGGGCAGCCTCCATGGAACCGCTCTTGACGGAATTGAAGGCGGCCTGCTGGCGGACGCGGTCGCCCTGGGCGGTGGTGAACTCGGTGTTGAGCTGGAGCAGGCGGGAGGAAAGGATGCTGGTTTTCTCCTCCGGGTTGATGACGCTGAGATCTTTTTCGAATTGCGCCAGGGCGGCGGAGGAGCGCTCCATCTTGGCCCGCAACTCTTCGATCTGCTTTTCCATGTAGGCGGAGAGGCCGGCGGTGGCGCGAAAGCGGATGTCGTAGGTGTGCTGGATGTAGCTGTCGGCGATTCCGTTGGCGACATCCGAGGCCAGTTCCGGGTCCGGCGACCGGAAGCTGATGAGCAGCAGGTAGGTGTTGGGCGGGCGCGTGACCTTGAGTTTCTTGAGGGTGACCGGGGCATTCTGCGCGCGCGCGGAAGGAAACTTGGACTCGCCCGGCAGGGTGGTGATATCGCTGCTAGGGAGATGGAAGCGCTCGGCGACGGGGCGCAGCACCGAATCGGACTGGATGATCTTGACCTGGGTGGCCAGGAACTGGTCGGCGTCGTTCGGGGCGGCGCGGGCGGCATCCTGGCCGATAAGCGCGGCGGGCGCCTGACGGTCGACGTCGATGGTCGCGGTGGATTCGTAGATAGGCGTAAGGCGCGAAGACACCACCACGGTGGCGATTACCGAGATCAGAGCGAAAGAGAGGATCTTCCACTTGTGGCGCTTGAGTATCCACAGATAGTGGGAGAGCGGTACCGCTGTTTCCTCAGGCTCCGGCTGGGCGTAGGCGTAGGGGGGGTAGACCGTGATGGGGTCGGGGATCGCCGGGACGTGGCCGTTGCCGTTGCCGCCGTTGGCCGGAGCGGGGAGCGCGCGCAATTCTTTTTCTTCAGGCATGGGGTTAAGCTTTTGGCGTCTCGATTATGTCTATGCCGAGCAGCGTTAGAGGCGTCCGGCCGCCAGCCCGTAGGCGCCCGCGCCAGTGGCGGCCGCGATGAGCGCCTCGAGGGCCCTCATGCCGGCGCGCTTGCCTCTGTTGTCGGGGATGTAAAGAATGTCGTTGGCAATGAGCCGGACGTCCGGGGATTTGCGCTGCAGGATCTTATCAAGCTCCACGGGGATTTCGTTTTTGCTGCCGTTGGCTTCGCGGCGGTAGATGAAGGCATTCTTGCTGGCGAACTGCTCCAGTCCTTCGCTGAGCGCCAGCATTTGCAGGACGGTGGTGTCGGACCCATTCTGGACTGGGTAGGCGCCGGGCTTCTTGATGTTGCCGACCACGTAAATCTTGCTGACCTCGGGGACGCGAATCTCTTCGCCGCCGGTGAGCTTGATATTGACTGCCGGGTCGGCATCGTTGATCAGGTTGCGAACGGTGATGCGGCGGGTGAGCATGACGGTGGCGCCATCGGGGCCAAGCTGGGTGCGGCTGACCAGAACTTCCGGGCCGGCGTTTTCGCTGAGACCCTGCGCGCGGGCGATTGCTTCGAGCAGCGAGATGGGGCCTTCGGCCTGGAAAACCAGCGGCATCTTGACCGCGCCGGAGACGCTGATGGGACGGCTGTGATATTCGGCGATGGTGACGGTGACGAAGGGGTCCACCAGAATCTGTTCGTCGCGAAGCGCCTGGGCGATGGCGGTTTCGAGATCCGCCGGGAAGAGACCTTCCGCCTTGATCTGCCGCTTCAGCATGGGGAGGCGGATCATGCCATCGGTGCCGATGCGGATGGTGCGGCTGAGCTCGGGGGCATCGTAGACGGAGACCGCGATGAGGTCGTTCGGTCCGACCGCCTGGGCCGGCAGATTCGCGCCCTGTTCGGGGATGGTCGCGGCGCGGTTGGACTGCTGTTGTTGGGCCAGAGCGGCTGCCGCGAAAATTATTGTTGAGAATAGTAAACGCATGACGGCACCTTAGTCTCCAGAGCGAATGCGAGCGGGGTTTAAATCCGAAAGCGCATCGGCCAGGCGCGAAACATAGAGTTCGAGCATGGCCAGGCGGCGGTCGAAGGCGAGCAGCTTATCGTTGAAGTCGATGGGGTCAACGGAATCGGATGCGATACCTGGTTTGGGTCCGCCCAGCATAACCGCCCGGGCAAATTCGGAGATGCAGCGAGCTCCCTGACAATCCGATGCGATCTTGATCCGCTCGAATTCCTGGTCCGTAACACGGAAATTTACAAGACGCCTTCGAATCTTATTCATGGAATGCCCCCGGCAGGGTTCATGGGCTTTAATCTGCGGACTTAGTGGATTTGGGCGCTCAAAAAGCTAGCAATTAATGTACGACGAATAGCTTAAGGACTAAGCTTCGCCCTTTGGGTCACATTGACCGGACTTCGAAAAGCCTGAAAAGAGCTGGAGACGCACCTGTAACGTAATTACCGCATCTACTGATGTGAGACGAAAACGCGAGCGTATCACGAACGAATTACGTATGTCAAGATCTTCAGATCTGGAAGTACTAAAGCTTGGTGGCGCCGGCGGTCTTGCCGCCGGTGGCAGTTACTGAATGCGGCCAATCCAGTCCCGTTCGATTTCCGCCGCCACGGAGCGGAGGAGCATGGTCACCGAAACCACCACTCGCGGCTTTCCATTTTCCGCTCTGACAATCACGCCTTCAACCCCCGCCAGCGGTCCGCACTCGATGGAAACTCGTTGGCCAGCTTGAAGATAGGGCCACGGCGTGCATGCGACTTCGGAAGTCGCTAAGGTTTGGACCGAGCGGATTTCGGTTTCGCTGATGGGGACCGGGATATTTCCGATACCGACGATTTGTGCCACGCCGGCGGCGCCCAGAACTCTCAGCCGGTCCGGCATCGCAAACCTGCAGAACAAATATCCGCTAAACATCGGAACCCGCAGCGTCTTGACCCTGTCGGACCAACGCCGTCTTACGGAACATAACGGTAAGAAGGCTTCAAAGCCACGCAAACAAAGGTCGTCGTGCGCTCGAACCTCGCAGCGTGATTTCACGCGAATTCCAAACCAGTCCGTATTCTCCAACGCCCCAAATCCCACCATTCCAATAATATAAGCGTCAACCAATGCGCTCAACGTTGCCAAAAGTTAAGGACCGTAAGCGTACCCAGTAATTATAGCCGTGGCGCGGCTTGCCCGTGCACCATCCGGGGCTGTCAAGCCTGCTGAGCCGAGAGTCGTCTCGGCTTTTCCTCTCCACTTGCCCGCTCTTCATCCGTCAGGTCTTTTCGCTTGCCACCCACTTTGCCAGGTGGCGAGCATGGCAATGATGAGGATAGGCCATGAGCCGAGCGCGGGCCGCGAGAATGGGTAATCCACAAGTGCGTGAAGAAACACGGCAATCACGCCGATGCCCCACACCGAACGGAAGGCCGGCCGTAAGCACCACAAGAACAGAGTGGCTATCACGATGCCGAAGGGGATGCCGCCTTCGGCGGTCCACTGGAGCCAGTCGTTGTGCGCCTGGTTGGCGAATACGCCGAAGTCGACGATGGCATAGCGGGGATACACGGTGGGCCAGGCGCCGAGCCCAACCCCGAACCAAGGGTGAGCGGCGGTCATGTGGAGAGAGGAAATGTCAAGCTGACGCCGCATCTGCATGGGATCGGGCTCCCAGAAACGGTTCCAGACGCTTTCCCATCCCACCACGGAGCCAAACACGGCGAACAATACGGCCATTCTAAGCAGCGCCGTGCCGACCGATCGGGCGCTGGTGCGGCCGCGCGCCCACAGCAGCGCGATCACAACCACGGTCTCCGCGGTCACCAGAATGGTGCCGGTGCGCGAGGCCGACGCGATCACGGACGCGAACATGGCGGCCGCCATTCCGGAGTACAGCAGCGAATCGCGGTCCCGGCGCAGGGCTTCATACACCGCGATCGGCAGCACGACTTCGATGAAGGCCGCATAGTGGTTGCGGTAGAGAATAGGGCCCATTACGTAATCGGTGTACTCGGTCGGGAACAGCCAGAAGATCTTGCCAGGCGAAGTGAAGGTCTGCACCGTGGCCACCACCGCCACCACGGAGCCGAACCAGAGCATCGCGGAACGAAACCAGTGACGAACCTCGGTTTCGCGGAAAAGAGAGACACCGGCCAGGAAAACCGCCAGAAACGTGGCCCAGCGGACCACTGCGGTCTTCGTGTCAAAGGCGTAGGCGGTGTGCCCCGTGCCCCATTGGAGCAGGCCCCAGGCAACCGCGAACGATAAGGGGACCAGCGGATAGAGGTCGGCGCGCCGCATGCGCCGAATTCCGAAGATTGCGAGCGCGGAAACAGCCAGCGCGAAAATCCCAACTTGGAAAACGGTGACCGGCCAGTAGGCGGGCACCCAAAGTGTCAATATGGCGAAGAAAAAGAGTGCCGCCAGGACGACGTACATTCCTCAGTATAGTGTTTCGTCAGGCAGCTTCGCGCCAGATTACGGAGTGCTGGCGGACGGGCCTGAACTGAATGTGCCGGAGGCAGCCAGACCTGCCACCGTACCGGCCGCGGCAACGCCGCCGATAATCGCGATCTTTGCGCCCATCGAAAGTCCGGTTCCAACCGCCGCGCCTGTTCCCGCGCCTCCGCCTGGGATTGCGCCGGCGGCGTTACGACAGGAAGTCGTTTTGATGGTGGCCACTTGAATCAACTGCGAAGCCGGGGACGGGGGTGTGGCGCCCGGAATAATCGAGCCGGTGACTTCCACACACTTGCCAACGTACTTCGCCAGATCCGGTCCTTCCAGTTGGACCGTGACGTGAGTGGTGTCATCGGTCAGGAAGTACTTCCCGTCCCTGAATTCCTCGACACCCGTCATATCGAAAGCGGTGGCAGCGCCTGCCTGCGCTCCAAATGCGAGAGCCAGGCCTGGACGCACGCTCGCCACCAGAACGCCGGTAGCGCTGCGCACTTCGGCGGCGCCGCTGCGAGCCGAAACCGTAATGTTCGACGGTGACGTGATTTCAACCTGCACCACGCTATCTTTCGCCGAGGGCGAGATGCGCAAGGTGTCCGCTTCGATCACGTGATTCCCGGCTTCCTTCACCACGCCCGTACCCTTCTCCAGGATGGTGTGATCGCGATAGACTTTGGCTCGCGAATCCGGCGATAGCGTAATCTCCACGCTGGCCAGCTCGATCACCGAGCGTGCCGCCGTGGTTTCGATCAGGTTGCCCTCGAACAGCGTTCCGTTTTGTCGAATCGTGGAACCATCGACACGAAATTCCCCAGTCGACTTGATGAATCCGATGGAAAGGGGCGCCGCCATTGCCACGAATAGAAGGCAAATCAGCGCAGTGAGAAAAATTGCGAACTTCGACATTTTAACCTCCGACAAACTGTGCTTCTCATTTAAAGTATACCTATAGACGCTAAAAGACAAGAGGCTCCGGGTGTATGATATCGTCTTGCGAACGTCATACCTGCAAAAAACCTGTTCTATACAGGTAGCGGCATGAACTACTACGAGGAACTCGGCATCCGGCAGGATGCGGCGCTCGAAGAGATCCGCCAAGCCTACAAACTACTCGCGCGCCTGCTCCATCCGGACGCGCAGCCGGACGCGCGGTTGAAGGCCATGGCCGAGTGCCAGATGAAGCGGCTGAACGAGATTCTGGCGACCCTCACGGATGCACAGAAACGCTACCAGTATGATGAGAGCCTCCGCGAGAGCCCGAAAGCCGCGTTGGAATGGGCGCCGCCGTCACCGGCTCCGTCTGCGTACCGGTACTACGAAATTCTACACTTCGGCCTGCGGCATTGGTTCTGGGTTTTGATCGGGTTGGTAGTGGTTGGCGTCGGCATCTGGTGCATGGAGCAGCGCAACCCTGAGGCAGCGCAGGCGGTACCGAGCCAAAACGAGGCCGTGCCCGACGGAGCGGGCGCTGGCAGACCAGGCGGCGAAGCGCCACTCGAATCCGCGGCAAATGTTAGCCAGCCGGCGCCGCCCCGTGCCGCTTCGATAGCGCCGCACGTAGCTCCGCACGAAGTACCGCCCCCCAGCGCTCGCCGCGCCGTCACGAGAGACGAAGCCGCGGCCGCACCGGCCCCACCGGATACTGCTCACTCTTTTCCCGCCAAAGAACCCCTGCCGCCGAACCCGATTGCCCCTGCCGAACCTGCGCGGGTGATACTTGAGGCGCCCAAGGTGGAACCCCCACGTCCTACACCGAAGGCCAATGAGGTTTCCTTCGCGGGCAACTGGTTCTACGCTCCGGAGACAGCGGGCAAAGCAGACCCCAATCTTTATCCGGCGACCTACGTGGAGTTTATCCTGGCGGAAGAGGATGGAAGCCTGGTGGGCAATTACCGGGCCAAGTATAGAATTCCCGATCAAGCAATCTCCCCCGAGGTGCAATTTCGCGCGCAGGGCAAATCCTCGACTCGGAAATCGTGCAAACTGACCTGGGCCTCGGATGACGGAGCACAGGGTGAAGCGGAACTGACGCTGCGTTCTTCGAATCAAATGAACGTGACCTGGTGGACCACGGTGTTCGGCCGCCGGGCGGCCTTGAGTTCCGGCATGGCAGTGTTGATCCGGCAGCAGGCTCCGTGATGTGGTTTCGAATCGCACGGTTTCTCGCCATCGCCATCGCGGCCGCCGGCTTCGCGGCCGCCGCCGTGTGGTCCGTACGCCTGGGATGGTCCGATTACTGGTTCCGGAAAGAGACCGTGGCGGGGACGGAGAAGGCTCTTGCGGTCACCCCCGGCCAGGCGGCCTATTATAACCGGCTGGCCCTGCTGACTTCCGAGGATCACCCGGCCCGAGCGATCGCGGCGCTCAAACGCGCCGTGGCTCTCGATCCGGCCGATGCGCATTCCTGGATCGACCTCGGCTTGCAGTACGAGGCGGGTGGCGACAACGCGCGGGCCGGGCAATGCCTGGTTCGTGCGGTCGAAGAAGACGCGCAGTACCTGCCGAGATGGACGCTCGCGAACTACTATTTTCGGCGCAACGATCCGCCGCGGTTCTGGTTTTGGGCCAAGCGGGCGGCGGCAATGGCCTATGGCGATCCGTTACCATTGTTTCGCCTCTGCGGGCAGATGGAGGAGGACGGAAAGCTGATCGAGCGCCTTACCATAAGCAATCCGTCCGTACGCGCCAGCTACCTCTCCTACCTGGTCGGGCAGGACCGCATCGATCTGGTCGGCCCACCGAGCCGCCGAGTACTCGAGGAGAACCGGCAGTCTGACACGCCGCTTCTGCTGGCCGTGTGCGATCGGTTGCTCGATCGAGGCCGTGCCAGCGAGGCTCTCGACATTTGGAACCGACTCGCCGAGACCCATCGAATCCCGTTTGCCGCCCGGAGTTCCACCCTGCCGTCCTCGTTGACGAATGGCGCGTTCACGGTGGCGCCCACTTCACAGGGCTTGGACTGGCGGCTGCCCGAAGTGGATGGCATCAGCGCGGCGAGTGAGGAGAGCCCGGGCGGGCTGCGGCTCACATTCTCCGGGCGCCAACCGGAGCGTTGCGAAGTGCTCGTTCAGTATGTGCCGGTTCAGGAGAATCGGAAGTACAGACTGAGGTTCCTGTACCGCACTTCCGGGATCGCATCCGGCACGGGTCTCACCTGGCGCATTGCGGACACGAACAGTGGCAGGAGCTTGGGCGAGGGGCGGGACTTATCCGCGGCAGGAGAGATTCAGGACCAGGTTTCCTTTGCCACTCCGGCCGGTTGCCGCCTGGTGCGCCTCTCGCTGGTCTACCAACGAAGCCTGGGAACAACTCGCATTGCAGGGTTTATCGTCTTGCGATCGATCGATATGGAGTTAGCGAACTAGCCGCTCAATTCCCCTCGGAAGGCCCGCTGCGTTCGCGCGTGATGAAGTAGAGGAACGCCACAAACAGCAGAAATCCCCCGGCGTAGAGCAGGAATTCCCGCCGCCTTCGTCTCCACTGAATGGCGCCGCGGGTTGCTCTGACCTCGCGGTCCTTCGGAACCTGACCTGCAGCAGCCTCTTCTGCCGCATAGCGGGACTGTAAAACGCGATACCCACAATCCTTGCAGCGATACGGATACCTCGCGGCCACACTCGCCAGGTGTTCGAACAGACCGCGCCGGTGGGAACGGTGAAAATGATCGGTCTTGCATTTGGGACACAGCACAAATTCTGGAAGCCCTGGAACCAGTATTCTACTCCGAAATCACGCCATCTCCAAAACTGGTCCCAGCAACGCTCTCCAGGAGGGTCGGCCGCATCCCGACTTGCGAATCAGTGCGGACCAGTAGATTGTCAAAGCCCTCGCTTAGGCCAATT